>Ga0209369_1000460_pt1 | contig 54336 bp, 56 predicted proteins | sample EBPBio142010_DNA_FD_185865 | JGI IMG/M metagenome (GOLD analysis project Ga0209369, IMG submission 185865) | Wastewater treatment Type I Accumulibacter community from EBPR Bioreactor in Madison, WI, USA - Reactor 1_10/4/2010_ DNA (SPAdes)... | ecosystem: Engineered > Bioreactor > EBPR >...
CTCTGAGTGAAACTGTGTCCCATTTCTTTATGACAATGTGAAACGGGGGAGGGTGGACAAGTAGAACGGGATAATGTGTCTCTTACGTTTGTCGCAAAGAATAAAAAGCAAGATAGTTCCTATTATACTTTATGTTGAATTAAAAGTCAATTAAAAAGAATGGCCTGTAGCGTTAGAATGTCGGCTTAGTTGGCAAAAGCATTTGTCCTATTTCCCCTTATTCAATCATAGAAAGGATGTTTCTCAGGGCAAAGCTGCGAATCGGCACGGATATGAATTTGGAGTATTGTAGTAATGAATAGGGAAATTTGGGCCATGCCGCCGCAAGGAAATAATTTCACACTTGCAATATTCAATAAAGCCTTCACTTAAGACGAAATCAGATCTTGCGCGAAAATAAATGAGGTCAGGCGATGAGCATGGCTCAAGGATTGTATAGCCCATTGAGCTTTTTATTGTGGTATTGTTATTTGGGATAGCATACGGAATTGAAACCATATCGCAACACCGGGATTAGCGAGTTTGCTATTCTTTCTAATCGCACCAATATGGCATCGAAACATCTCACCACTTCTTCATCCCATCGAGCGGTGTTAGAGTGGAGATTATGTTTTTGACGGTTGGGTTCGTGTATAGTGTCTTTATGCCGGTCTGCTTCACGATCTCCGTCCTCAACCCATGAATAAAGAAGTAACTTCACGCGATACCCCGCTGTCTGGTGACTACGTCGAATTTATGCGCGATTTGAAAACGCGCATACGCTCGACACAGCTCAAGGCTGCTGCGGCTGTCAACCGTGAACTCATCCTGTTATATTGGGAGATCGGCAAAGGCATCGCCGAGCGTCAGGAAAATGCGGGGTGGGGCAATGCCATTGTCGAGCAGTTAGCCCGCGATCTGTGTCATGAATTCCCCGAGATGAAAGGTTTCTCGCGTCGCAATGTTTACCGAATGCGAGCGGTTTATTTCGCCTATCAAGCGGAACCAGAATTTGTGCCACAGCTTGTGGCACAAATTCCCTGGGGGCACAATATCCTGCTGATCGAGAAAGTGAAAGAGGCCGAAAAACGCCTTTGGTATTTGGAGCAGACGGTGGCGCATGGCTGGTCGCGTGCGGTGCTCGGTCATCAAATCCAGACCGATCTCTATGCGCGCCAGCTACCCGCCGCCAAAACCCACAACTTCGCGCAAACGCTGCCGCCGGCGCAATCGGACCTGGCGCATCAGATGCTCAAGGATTCCTACGTCTTCGATTTCCTGTCGCTGGGGCAGGCCGCACACGAGCGCGATCTCGAACGCGCTTTAGTCGAGCGCATCCGTGAGTTTCTGCTGGAGTTGGGGCGGGCTTTGCGTTTATGGGCAGCCAGTATCACCTCGAAGTGGGCGGGCGCGATTTTTATATCGACTTGCTGTTCTATCACCACCGCCTACGCTGTCTGGTCGCTATCGACTTGAAAATGCAGGATTTCGAACCCGAATTCGCCGGTAAGATGAACTTCTACCTTTCAGCGCTCGACGACCTGGTGCGGCATCCTCACGATGCACCTTCGGTCGGCATCGTGTTATGTCGCGGCAAGGAACGCACCATTGCCGAATATTCCCTGCGCGATATGAGCAAACCGATGGGCGTGGCCGATTACCGCCTCACCACGCATTTGCCCGACGAACTGCAAAACGCTTTGCCCTCACCCGCCGATTTCGAGCGGATTTTGCAAGACGTGTTAGAAGAAGAGCTTTGAAAAGTGAGCCACACGGAGAATCATGATACGTCCGCAAATTCAACAACTCACAGAGATGGGGCCGCTCCCCGATTCGGAATCTGCCACAGAAGAACAGCTTGATCGTTATGATGCTCTCTTTGAGGATATATCCATACCCGTAACCGATGAAGAAGCGGAAGCGTTAGCCGGTTTATTCGGGCCGGACGACTGCTACGGCATGGCCTGGACATTGATTCATATGATCGAAACGGCACCTCATTGGCCTTTAGATAAATGTCTTAAAAGTGAAGAAAATGAGTGGATCGACCGCCTCCGTTCGCGGGCGGAAAGGGGAGGTCGACTCACGATAAACAGCGAGCACGAGAATGTTCAATCTGCTGACAACATCTCCTAAAAACTACCCAACACCACACAGCCAAACCAGCTAAAATTCCACCTACCCTGTCCCCCAAGACCAAAGATCAAAGACCCAAGACCAATGCGTACTCGCACTTTCACCGGCCAGCAAATGCAAGAAGCGTTGCAAGACCTGCTGGTGCCGTGGGTCGATGGCGGGGTGCCGTTTGTGTTGCTCGATACGCCGCCGCGTGTCATTGGCGAGAACCGTGTCACCCACCAGCCTGGCCCGGTGCTGCCTGTGCACAGGGGGGTGGGCACCAGTGTGCGGGTGCAGAACTGGACAGAAGAAAACCTCAATGCGCTTTCGGTGCCTTATTTTGGCTGCGTGACCGAGGGCGAAGCCGATCTGGTAATTGGCACCACTGCTGCCAACTGCCGCCAGAATAAAATCGAGGGCAGTAAATGGATTGTCCAAATGCCGCAGGGCAGTATGTTTCTGGTGCCGCCGGGGGTGCCGATTGCGGCGGGCGGCAGTGTCCACTGGCACCGGCCCGATCCTGAAAATGCCTACAGCCGCATTTTATGGATGCAGATTCATCAGGGCGGAGGCAACTGTCATTTCAGCACTTCCACCCGCGGGCAACTGCGCAGCCACCCTTACACCTTTATCTACAACAAAAACTTGCTGCCGCTGGCTTTTGCCCTCATTCAGGAGATGCAAAACGCCGCGCCCTACCACCAGCCGGTGGTGCACTATCAGTTGGGGCTGATGGTGCGTTATATGCAGCGCGCCTTCGAGGCCGTCGAGGCGCTCAGCATGCATTCGGCCAGCTTGCTGCACCCAGCGATTCTCAGTGAAATGGCAACCTCTTCGGGGCCTGATCTGCACTGGCTTCATCCCGCTTCTCAAACTCAGAGCGTGGCCGAACGGGCCGCCTCGCTCATCGAAGAGCGGCTGCGCGATACTTCGTTCACCGTGGAAAGCCTGGCGCAGCACTTGCAAATTTCACCTTCGCAGCTCAACCGCATCTTCCGTCGCGAATATAACAGCTCGGTGATGGCCTTTGTGCAAGAGCGCCGCCTCGAACATGCCAGGCAACTGTTAGCCGAATCGTCGTTCAGCATCACCCAGGTCAGCACCCACTGCGGCTACGGCTCGGCTTCGGCATTCATTAAGGCTTTCACCCGCAAACACGGCCTCACCCCGGTTCAGTTTCGCCAGCGACAATATACCAATGCGCGTCCCTATCGATAAATGATTGGTTTGGACAATTATTTACGGGGCAGAATTTGGTCGCGACCGGTTTAGATTCCGCTGAGTTTGGGAATACTTAATTATCACTTCAAGTTTGGATATCGCAGAGGGAGAACATGAACCGACGAAAACATCGCAGCGCTTTTACATTGATAGAACTATTGGTTGTTATAGCGATCATAGCTATTCTTGCCGCCATTTTGTTCCCGGTATTTGCCCGGGCACGGGAGAACGCGCGCCGCAGCAGTTGCCAGAGCAACCTCAAGCAAATTGGGCTGGCGATTATGCAATATACCCAGGATTATGACGAGCGGCTGTTTTCGCATCGCAATACCTCACCACCGTTCAATAGCTGTTCCAGTGGCTATGGGGCCTGGCCGACCTTTATCGATCCTTATGTCAAAAACTGGCAGGTGTTCAATTGCCCGAGCTTTAATAAGAACTATCTGGGTGGATGCAGTTCCATTAACGCCACGGTGTATGGCCTGAGTTTCAACACTTTGAGATACGTCAACAATACGACCGATAGCGCCGCTGCCGGTATCGTGCCTCGCTGCACCAGCAACTGCGGCATTGGTATGCACACCAGCGGCAGTTCTGTGCACATCTCAGCGATTGAAGACCCCAGCGGAACCATCCACGTCACCGATTCCAAGGGGCCATCAGGAGTCGTGGGGTATGATGTGGTTTCTCCGGGACTGGGGCTGACTACAGGGCATGGCCAATCATTCTATGTGGATGACCGGCACCTCGACACGGTGAACATCCTCTACGTCGATGGTCATGTGAAGACGCAAAAGCGCTCTTCAATTTTAGGCCCCAACAGGGAGCAGTGGCGTCATTGGACGACCTCGGCAGATTGAAGAACCGCGCGCGTAAGCAAGCCGGGTAAGCTCAAGCCTCTTACCAACGCTCACCCCGAAGAACCCGGTAAATCTCAAACGCCCTTTCCCCTCTCCCCGAAGGGGCGAGGGGGCACGCTGCACGAAGCTCGACGCAATACACAGCGTGAAGAGTCGCGGTTCGTGCTCCCCTCTCCTGTTCTGGGAGAGGGGCCGGGGGTGAGGGGTGAGCCTACCAACAACACCATACTTTATAACCAGAGCTAAAAACTATATTGAACACCTAAACCATGCGTTACCTCACCCTCCTCCCCATCGCCGCACTGGCGGCTTTCCCGCACCTTCCCGCCGATGCCGCGCCGCTTCCCATCGTGGCGCAAAACCGCAGCAGTTATAAAATCGTCATCCCGCAAAACGCGCCGACATCCGTGCGCACCGCCGCCAAAGAGCTGCAAGACAACCTGCAACGCGCTACCGGCGTCGCCCTCACGTTGCAGGAAGACAGCGCCGCCGTCACCGCGCCCTACATCAGCCTGGGCGCTACCAAACAGGCCCAAACCGCCAACGTATTGCAGCGCCAAATCGCCGAGGAAGGCTTTTCCATCCTCAATCGCGACGGCAACCTCTACATCTGGGGTCCTGATACTGCCGATGGCAAAGTCACCGCGCAGGGCGGCACCAGCAACGGCACCGCCAACGGTATTTACAGCTTTCAGGAAGATTATTTGGACGTGCGCTGGCTGCTGCCTGGCGAAATTGGCCGCGACGTGCCCCGCCGCGACAGCCTGACCGTACCCGATATCGACCGCACCGAAGCGCCCGGCTTTCTCAACCGCCGCGAGCCTTACATGCAAAACGGCATGCCCGCCGTGACGTGCTGGGAAGCGCAGCAGAAACTGGGCTTTTCGTTTCGCATCGAGCATCGCCACAACTTTCATATCGTGGAGCCGGAAAAGCACAAGACCCATCCCGAATGGTTCCCCATGATCAACGGCCAGCGTCCCTACCCGGTGGGGCGTTATAAGCTCGAAACCACCAACCCCGAAGTGGTGCGCTTCTTCGCCGACCGTGCTATTGCCGAATTGAAGGCCGATCCCACCGTGGGCACTTTCTCGCTCTCGCCCAGCGATAGCCGTGGCTGGAGCACCAGCCCTGAGAGCCTGGCGTTGTATGACCCCGCGCCCGAAGGCAGCAACTACCCCTCGACCACGCCGCTGATTCTCAAGTTCTACCGCGACGTCGCCGAGATTGTGAAGAAGGAATACCCGCAGGGCCGCCTGGCCGGGTATATCTACGCCGACTACCTTTTCCCGCCCACCAAAGGCGGCATGTCGCTGCCCGACAATTTCTATCCGGTGGTCGCGCCGTCCATCAACTACGGCTACACCCTGTATCGCGAAGACGTGCAGAACCAGTTCCGCGACCTGATGGGCAAATGGTCGAAGGTAACGCAAAACCTCTTCTATTACGACCTGCCCAACACCGTCGGCCCCAGCGGCGGCGCATTGCTGCCCGCAGCGCCGGAGATTCTCAACACCATTTTCCCCATTCTCATCGAGAACAAGGTGAAGGGCGTCTATATCTACGGCACCGATAGCTGGAACAACGCCGGTATGGCCAACTATATCCTGGCGAAGATGATGTGGAATCCGAAGCTCGATGCCGTGGTGTTGCAGCGCGAATGGCTCCACCGCGCCTACGGCCCGCAGGCCGGGGCGGCGATGGAGAAGTATTACGCCCATCTGGATGACATTTATCGCGATTACTACCGCAATAACAAAGTCAGCTATGTGCTGACCGAAGGCATGTGGAAAGACCTCATCGCCCCGAACTTCCCGGCGCTGGAAAAGCTGTTCCTCGAAGCCAAGGCCCAGCCCATGACCGAGCCGCAGCGCGCCCGCCTGACGCTGTATGAAGACAACTTCATCATCTCGCTGTGGATGCTGCAGAGCAAGAAATACATCGCTGCCGATTACAAGTCGGCCTTCCAGCGCAACCCGCAAGACGTGGTGAAGCTGGTGTTCTCACAGGGCAGCGATTACGAACCGTTCCCCGGTTTGGTGAATTTGGGTCCCAAGCCCAAGCCAGAGAAGGTGAAGCTGGCTCCCGCGCTGCCCGGTGCAGAGAAGCCTAAACCGGTGCAGGTGCGTGGTAAAAGCTCGCTTCTCATGATGAGCGCTACCGGCGGCACCGTCACCATCATGCCGCGCCGCGCCACCGGTGGCGTGCCGTTTGTGAGCTATGCCGTGAAAGACCAGGAGAACAAGCGCGTCGCTGCCGGTGTGCTGACTTCCGGCAAAGCGGTGACTTTCGAGGCTAAGGCGAATACACCTTATTACCTCTATATCCCCAGCGGCGTGACCGAAGTGGAAGTGCGCGGTGCGGCGTCTGCCTACCAGACCGATGTCGATGCCCGTCGCATCCACCTCATCGGCAAGGAAGCGACTTTCTACTATCACGTCCCCGCCAATACCCAAAGCTGGGAACTCACTCTCAGCAGCGAATCGCCCGGCGAAACCGCCAAAGTGGTGGTGACCGCGCCCAACGGCAGCAAGACGGAGTTCGACACCACCGCCATTAAAGCCAAAAGCCTCAAGCTCGACGGCCAGGAAGGTTTCTGGAAAGTGGAAGTGCTCAAAGCTGCCACCGGTACGCTCGACGACGTGTATCTCACCTTCGACCCCGCCATCCCGCAGTGGGTGAGTGTCGATCCCGCCCAGCCGCTGATTGTTTATTGAGGTGATAGGTCATAGGTAATGGGTGATAGGTAACGGCCGGGGAACCGTAATGGTTCCCCGGCCATCTTTTGTAGGGGCGCAGCATGCTGCGCCCTGGGCATCGCACCTCTCCCTACTAAAAGACAAGGACTGGAACCGTAATACCAATATCCGCATTCAGCGAAGAGGGCAGGTCTATCGCCTGATGTGACGCCGGGAACATTACCACGCTCAGGGCGCAGCATGCTGCGCCCCTACGGGGCAATTACCCATCACCTCTCACCCATAACCCATCACCTTCTTTAATTATTGTTATCCTTATATTTCTGACTTCTGCATTCTCACTTCTGACTTCAAATTAATGGTTGTTTCCAATCTCGTTTTCGATGTCGTCCTCTTTGGCGCTTTGCTCTTGGCGGCGCTGATCGATGGTTCTTACCCGGCGACGGGTGGGGTCGTGTCGCTGCTGGTGGCCGTTGGTGCGGTTTATATCGCGGCTCAGGAATGGTGCGATGCGCTCTCGCGCCGCAAGCTGTGGACGCAAGATGCCTTCTCCACCGCCGTGGCGCTTTCGGTGCTGGGTTTTATCTATTTCTGGTGGCGCAATACCGGCGATTTTGCGTTGCTGATTCTCTCCATTGGGCTGATGATGGCCTCGCTCATGGTTGCTATCGGCCTGATTGCCGCCGTGAGCGCGGTATTTAAGGAAGGGGGCGTTGCGGCGCTGAGTGGATTCGTCCTCACTTTTTTAGGCGCGTTTTCGCTGGGCGTTTTCGGTGGCGTGCTGACTTTACTGCTGAGTAACCCGGCGGGCTGGCTGCCCAAATTGCTGGTTATCGGCGTGGCCCTGTTTGTGTGGAAGCTGCGTGAATCGATGCGCCCGCCGCAAGCGAATGAACACGCCACGCATAAAGATCTTGTGGTCCCGGTTTCCAGTACTGCCCATGCCATGCGCTGGGCGCTCATCCCGCGTGGTGGAACCTTGCTCGATCGTTTCGTACCGGTGCTGCTCTTAGCCGTTGTGATGTTCTTTTTCGGAAGCCGGATCAGCACTCCCGATCAACTCACTTCGCCTGTCGCCGCCCAACCCGATAACGCCACCGAACCCGTCGCTCCATGACCCCAGCCTCCAGCCTCCAGTCTCCAGCCTCCCTCAATAACGTCGTTCTCCTCGGCAGCACCGGTTCCATCGGCACTCAAACCCTCGATGTCGCTGCCATTTTACCCGAACGCCTGCGCATCGTCGGTTTAGCGGCGCATTCCAATGTGGAGCTGTTTTGCGAGCAAGTCGCCAGGTGGAAACCGTTAGTGGCGGCTCTTTATAATGAAGATGCTGCACGCCGCGCCAATGAAGTTCTCGCCAATTGTCCCGGCGCACCCACGGTGTGGGGCGGCCCGGCTGGGCTGGAAGCGGTTGCCACCTTTGAAAAAGCCAACCTGGTGTTGGGTGCCATGAGCGGCGCAGCCGGGTTGCAGCCCACGATGGCCGCCATTCGTGCCGGAAAGAATATCGCCATCGCCAACAAGGAAACGCTGGTGGCAGCCGGTGAAATCGTGATGCAAGCCGCCCGCGATGCCGGGGTGGAACTGCTGCCGGTCGATAGCGAGCATTCGGCCATTGCCCAGTGTTTGTTGGGTGAAAAGCTGGCCGAAGTCACCCGCCTCACCATCACCGCCTCGGGCGGGCCTTTCGTGGCGACGCCGCGTGAGGAGCTGGCTAAAGCTCCCGCCACCGCCGCGCTCAAGCACCCCACCTGGACGATGGGGCGCAAGATCACCATCGACTCGGCTACGCTGATGAACAAGACGCTCGAATCCATCGAGGCGCGCTGGCTCTTCGATGTGCCGATGGAGAATATCGACGTAGTGGTGCATCGCCAGAGCATCGTGCATTCGCTGGTGACTTTCAGCGATAACAGCGTGAAAGCCCAGCTTGGCGTGCCCGATATGCGGCTGCCGATTCAGTGGGCTTTGCTCTATCCCGAACGGGTGGAAGGCGCTGCGCCCAACCTCAATATCGCCGAAATGGGCACGCTGACTTTTGAAAAGCCCGATGAAACCCGCTTCCCGGCACTGGAAGTCGGCCGCCAGGCGATGCGGCTGGGCGGCGTGGCACCGGCGGTGATGAATGCGGCCAACGAAGTGGCGGTGCAGGCGTATTTGGACGGGCAGACCGGGTTTTATGGGGTGACCGATTGTATTACACACGTTTTGGAACGGTGCGAAACGGTTGAGCGTCCTACTCTCGATGATATTTTTGCCGCCGATGAAGCTGCGCGGCGGTTGGCGGGGGAGTATTTAAGATAGCCACAAAAAGGCGCAAAAGACACAAAGTGGAAGCATGGCAGGCGCAAAACTCCCCTCCCTCAGGGAGGGGTTGGGGGAGGGAGGTCGAGAGTAGTAATGAATCTTAAATTATGAGTGCGGAATTGTATTTCCGTTCATCATTCATAATTCATCGTTTCGCATTACTCTCCGACTCCCCCACCCAGCCTCCCCCTGAGGGGGAGGAGTTATGGTTAGCAAAGCGCATACTCCATTCCCTCCTAAATTCGTAAACTAAGACTATGGCCGAAAAACCCACACCTTTAATACTCGAAACCGCTCAGGAAGCGCGGCGCAGAACTCTGGTCAACTGGGGCATCACGATTGCGGTGCTGGCAGCGTTGTCGTTTAAATTTCCCCTCATGATGAAGGGGGCGCTCATCTTCATCGTCACGCTCTCCATTCTGGTATTCGTCCACGAATGGGGCCACTATCAGTTCGGCCGCTGGGCGGGCATGAAGGTCAATCGCTTCGGTATCGGCTTCCCGCCGTGGATTTACACCAAGCGCCACAACGGCATCGACTACTCCGTGGGCGCATTGCCCATCGGCGGTATGGTCGATATCGCCGGTTTGGGCAGCGAAGAAGAGATGGTCGCCACCGCCAAGCAAGACGGCGAAGTGGTCAACAACTCCCAACGCGCCGCGCGTCCCGATACCCCGCACGGCCAGAAGCTGTTCCAGGACGCCTCCCTCGGCTGGCGCTTCATGACGCTGTTCGCCGGGCCGTTGATGAACTTCATCTTTGCGGTCGTGGTATTCATCATCTGCTTTTCCATTTGGGGTGCGCCTAAAGATGCCGAAACACTGTCCAGCATCGGTTTTGTCAATCCCAACACTCCGGCCGACCGGGCTGGATTGCGTATCGGCGATAAGATTGTTTCGATTAACGGGCAGAACGTCGCTAATACCAGTGCCATCTCTTCCATCGTTCAGGACAGCAATCGTTCGTTTAAGAAGGTTTCGGTTGAAGCGCGGGCCAGTGGCATGGTGGCCGGAAGTGATGCTCGCATCGATGTAGGCTTACGACCGATGGAAACCCTCACTTTCGGTATCGAGCGCAACGGCCAAATTATTTCCAAAACCATCAAACCTGCCGTGCAATCGATTCCTTATCCCACGAAGGAAGGGCGTCTTGAGTCGTTCCAGGCTCCGGCGATCGGCATTGAATTCGATATCAATATTATTCGCGAGACAGTGAGCGTAGGCGAAGCCGTGAACAGAGGTATGGCTCATTCGTTTGGGATGACCACTCAACTCCTGACCTTTCTGGGACGTGCTTTTACCTTCCAGCTCAATCGCGAAGAAGTAAACAGCATTGGCGGCCCGGTGAAAATCGCCCAGGCTACCACCAAATCGGCGCGTGGCGGCTTCTACCAGGCTTTTCTCACCGCTGCCGCCATCAGCGTGAACCTGGGCTTGATGAACCTCCTACCATTGCCCGCTTTAGATGGGGGACGTATCCTATTCTTAGGCTACGAATTAGTATTCCGCCGCCCGCTCGATTCCAAAAAAGAAAGCCTTTTTCACATGGCCGGTATGGCGTTGCTGCTGCTCTTCATGGTCGGCATCACCGTCAAAGATGTATTACCGTGGGTGATTCGCAGTTTTAATAATGTGTTTTAGAACTTAGATTTTAGAGCTTAGAACTTAGGTTATGCAGTAGAAGCATCGGCTGCCCTCTCCTAAGATCTAAGTTCTAAGATCTAAGACCGACCGAAGGTCAACCATGCAATTCGACGAAGATTTGACAATTGTCCGGCGCAAGACGCGTCAGGTTAAAGTGGGCCAGATGCTCATTGGCGGCGATGCCCCCATCGCCGTGCAGACGATGGCCAAGACCAAGACCGATGACGTGAAGGCGACCATCGAGCAGATTCACTCGTTCCAGCAGGCCGGTGCCGACCTGGTGCGCGTAGCCGTGCCCGATGAAAGCTCGGCGCGTTCGCTGGAAGAGATCCGGCTCAACATCCAGATTCCGCTGGTGGCCGATATCCACTTCAACGCCAAATACGCCATGATCGCCATCGAGCAGGGCGTCGATAAGCTGCGTCTCAACCCCGGCAACATCCGCAAGGAAAACAAAATCCGCGACATCGTGCGCGCCGCCAAGGAGCGCAGCATTCCCATCCGCATCGGCGTCAACGCCGGTTCGCTCGACCCCGATATCAAGGAAAAGTGGGGCATGACGCCGCGCGCTTTGGTGGAGTCGGCCAAGCGGGAACTGTCGTATTTCGATAAGGAAGATTTCCAGGACGTGGTGATTTCGCTCAAGGCGAGCGACGTGAAAACCACCATCGCCTCCTATCGCCTCGCGGCGCAGGAACTGGGCGACTATCCGTTGCACCTGGGCGTGACCGAAGCCGGTATCACCCGCATCGGCACCGTAAAGTCGGCCATCGGCCTGGGCGTGTTGTTGGGCGAAGGCATTGGCGATACCATCCGGGTTTCGCTGACCGGCGATTCGGTGGAAGAGATCAAGGTCGGTTGGGATATTTTGCAGGGATTGGAACTTCGACGACGAGGACCAAACGTCATTTCGTGCCCCAGTTGCGGGCGCTGCGATATTGATGTGGTGCCGTTGGCGATTCAGGTCAATGAAGCGGTCGGCGGCATCCGGCACCCGGTTTCCATTGCAGTCATGGGCTGCGAAGTCAATGGACCCGGTGAGGCAAAATCAGCCGATTACGGCATTGCCGGTGGCGACGGAATTTCACTGATCTTTAAGAAAGGCGTGCAGGTGGCCCGGGTCAAACCCGATGTCCAGCTCAAGGCGCTGATGGACGTTATCAACGAAGATTTGGAGAAAACTCCCGCACCGGCCGAGAGTTAAATGCACCTCCGGAAAGCAAAAAATACCGACGTACACGCCATGCGCGCGCTCATCAACGATATGGCCGCGCGCACCGATTCAGACTACAAGCACGGTCACATGCTGCCGCGCTCCCTGACCGAACTTTACGAACACATTCGCGACTACACCGTTCTTGTCAACGAAGACGATAAGGTGATGGGTTGCTGCGCGCTGCAATCGACCTGGGACGGCCTGGCCGAACTCAAGGCGCTGGCTGTCAACGACGCCCTGCAAGGCCAGGGCTGGGGCCGCAGGTTGGTGGAAGCCGCCGTGGGCGAAGCTGATACCCTGGGCATCGACTGCGTGTTCACGCTCACCAATAAGATGGTGTTTTTCGAGAAGCTCGATTTCGTGCCCATCGACATGCGCGAGCTGCCCCAGCGGGTGTGGAGCGAATGCACCAGTTGCCCCAAGTTCATGGTTGCCTGCGATGAAGTCGCCATGACCTACAAAGGCCGCCGCCCCAAACAGACCTACATCCCCGCCGTGGGCGTGAACGCCCCTGTCGCCGCGCACATCGCGCTGGGCCTCAAACCCGGCACCGACGGCACCGCTTCAGGCCCGATGAACACCGACGGCGTGCATCCACCGTTCGGCCCACCCGAGACGTAGGGGCGTGAGGCGGCATGCCCGCGAGCGTTTTGTAAACCGCATCGTTAAAATGGCGTGGTGGCTCTGCGTTCACGGGCTTGCCGCCGCAAGCCCCTACGATTCGGGTTAGAGCGTGAAGTCAGGAATAAGCGCAATGTCCAGGGCGCAGCATGCTGCGCCCTTACGAGGAACCGCGCGCGTCAGCAAGCCGGGTGGGGTAAGGCTTCACGCCAACGCTCACCCCTATGGACCGCCGGCATCCTGCCGGCTAAAGCTGTGCCGGCGGTCCATAGGGGCATCGTCACAAAACAGGCGCGGTATAATAGAAAAATGGAATCCAAAGACGCCCCGCAGCAACGTGATCTCCACGTCGGTGTATTAATCATCAGCAGTGCCACTGCGATGGGGCTTTTTTGTCTTGAAATGGTTTTGAGTGCGGTGCCCTTCATCGGCCTCTCCGGCCCTTTCCGTTGGATATACCAAGTCCTTGCCCTGCTCTTTTTAGGATATGTCACTGGCCGCACTGCCATGAGCGAGAAGGCCCCGCCGAATCTGCATGCTGTGGTGCTGGGTTTTTTCCTCATGCATGCGATAACGCTGATTCTTTTTCTGCAATACATCATGAGCCCGGAGGAAGTGATACATACAGTGAGTGAAGGTATTCTGCTGATAATGTTTATCATCCCCCTCATGCTGCTGGGCTGTGGCATGGCGCAAATGAAGAACCGCGCGCGTCAGCAAGCCGGGTGAAGTGGAGATTCACGCTAACGTTTAGCCCTATGTACCAGTAGCATCAACGTCCCCGTAGGGGCGTGCGGCGGCACGCCCTCGAGCGTTTTGCAACCTGCATCGTTAAAATGGCGTGGTGGCTCTCCGCTCGTGGGCATGGCACGCCATGCCCCTACAAATGTTTGCCCTTACGTTATGAATGGGATAAGCGTTATGCCCGGTCACCACAGGTTGAAGCTTGGTTATAATACGCATTACGGAGAGCTATGTCGCTTCAAAATCGCCAGACACAACAATACCTCATCGCCGCAGCCGTTATTATACCGGTCATCGTTGCCCTCTATTTTGTTGCACGCCTGACGCAGAATCAGGATATCGGCATTTTCATCAGGAATCATGTCGCAGCGCAGGAGATCATCGTGATGAAGCGCGACGGCAGTTATGAGAGATTTTGGCGTAACTCGACGGAGAAAAGTGCAAGCATCGAGCGCGGCAAGTGGTCTCTTGCGATGAACGACCCTAACCAAAAACTTCCCCCGACAGGAGTAAAGCCCGACAGGATGCTGAACTTTACCAGCGAACAGGGCAACACCATGTCGATGAGTAAGGCTGAGTTTGAAAAGCCGTCGCCAGAAAACATCCGCCAGGTTGAAGAAGCTCGCCGTGCGGCCCGGTGAGGTAAAGGAGGATTGGTATGTTCCCGCCGTGAGATTGCCGGGAAACTCGCGTAAAATAGAGACACATTTTTCGAGGTTTTTATGCGAACAATTTTTCACGGGCATCTCTTCAAAAACTCGCGTCGCTCCCGCTTCCTGCTGCTGGCTCTCGTTTTAACGGCAGCGCCCACGCAGGCTCAGTGGTTTGGCTGGCCTGCCGGTTCACCGACTCCGGCCACCCCGGCTGCGCCTCAGCCGCCGGTGCCGGCAGCCGATCTCGAACTGTGGCTGAAAAACGCGCAAAAAGCCGCCGATGACGCGCGGGCGGCGCAGGAGAAGGGAAACCAGGCGGGACGTAACGCGGCAATTCTAGATACGTTGAAGTGGACCGAAAAAGTCGCCAGTCCTCACAACGTGCTCGATGCCAGCCGCCTCGCCGCCCTGGAGATCGTGGGCCATCTGGCCCGTGATATGAACACCTGGGAGGTGACATTCAAGCAAGTGGAAGCCGGTACTCTCCTCGTCATGATTGAAGTACGTGCCAAGGCAATCGCTGAAAAAGTGCCTGGCGTCCAAAAGACCCCCATCCAGATGCACCTGGGCGAAATCGGCGCGGCGCAGGGCTATTCCTATGTGGCGTTCGATAATTTTTCCGCCGTCGCCCTCAACCCGGATACCGAAATTTCCCAGGTCAAGCTCGCGGCCGAGCGCGCCATTCCCTACATCCCCGCCAATAACCCGCGCAGCGCCAGCCCGATTTTCGACCGCATGCTCACACTCAAGCTCTCTGCCGAAGAGCAAAAACTCTGGCAGAACCGGCGGGCCATGCACGTTCTGCGCGTCGAATCGACAGGTGAAGAGCACGATGCAGCGTTGACGCTCATCAAAACCCAGGTCTTCGCTGCCACTACTCCCGCCGCCACCCGTGAAGAACTGGCCCGCGCCCTCGAAAAAGCGGTGTTCGGCGAAGAAGCCGCCGAGCTTTATGCAGCGATGCTGGCCCGCCCCAAGCTGGATGGGCCGACTCAATCGCACTGGTTCTCCCTGCGCGGCGAACGCCATGTCGCCGATAGCCAATACGCCGAAGCCGCCGCCGACTACGAGTTGGCCGCGCAGGCCGCCCCGGCGGGCAGCCTGCAGCGCGACGAAGCTCTGTGGAGCAATGCCTGGGTGCGCCTGCTCAAGCTCAATTCCAAAGGCGATGTTCTCGCGACAGTCGCTCCTACCCTCGCCGGCCTGGCCACTTCGCCGCGCTTAGACGGTGAAAAACGCTACCGGGCCTCCACCTATCTGCTCTCTCATTACTTCACCCTCAAAGACTATGCGGAAGCGGAAAAACTGGTCGCCCTGCGCAAAGAACTGTCCGATAAAAATCTGCCGCGCCAGATCGAAGCCAATATGGAGCTTGTGCAGATACACATCGGCCAGAATCAGCTCGAAGCCGCCGTCGCGCTGTGGACGGCGCAGCCCTACAACGAACTGATGAATGGCAAACGCGATTGGGGTTCTGCCAAATATGAGGCGAAGGACAAACTGGTACGCGCAGGTTCGGCGCTTTACGCAACCTTGATGAAAGCCAAGAATTTCGAGCTGGCTCAAAAAGTCGTAGACGACCCCGATTCCAGCACCATCTTCATGCCTGGCGACTATCAGATACTCCGCGCCGATCTTGCCGTCTCGAAAGGCGACTTTACCACTGCGCTGACGATCTTGCGTGCGCTGCTGGCGAACACGAAAAACGCTAACGACAAAGCCAGGGTCAATGCTTTCATCGCCAATGTCGAAGCCCGTCAGGCCGCACCGGCAACGACGCCTTGAGGTTTATTCACCACAGAGGACGCAGAGAGCACAGAGGGTTTCGTGATGTAGGAGCCTGACAATTTTCTAAACCAAAACCAGGCCGCACACCCGTAAGGGCGCAGCATGCTGCGCCTTGAACCTCGCAATTCCCAGGAAATCATGCGCTGTGGACACCATCGCGCCACGCGTAGGGGCGGCATGGCAATGCGCCCGGGCTTTTTGCAATCATTGACATTTTGCGGTGGCGTGTTTTCTATTTTGGAGTGCGGTGACTTGTCACCGCGAGGACAAAGCAGCACCGTCTTCGTTGCAATCGAACGCCGACACGACGCGGTGACAAGTCACCGCACTCCAAAAAAAGGCCGGGGAACTTTTAAAGTTCCCCGGCCGTTCGCTTACACCTTACACCTGTCACCTCACCATCAACGGCGCACCCGGATTCGTGCTCACCCATTGCGGCAGGTTGCGGTCGAAGATGAGATACACATCGTCGATGATGCCGCTCGATGCCTGGGTCAACTCGATCTTCCAGAACCCTTCCTGGCCATCCAGGGTGACGCGTTGCGAAGGGATAGTCACGGTTTCCAGCACGCTGGTTTGACCGCCCGGCGCAGTGACGATGAGCTTGCCGGTTTCGCCGGGCACGGCGCTGCTCAGGGTGAGGTCCCAGCTTTTCACAGCAGCGGGCACGTAATAATAGAGCGTGGTGCCCTTGCCGTAGAGATGGAACTGCGCGCCCTCTTCCAGGTTAGTCTGGTAGGCAGCCGTGGCACCTTCAATCGCCAGTTCGGTGATGCCATTGGGGATGTAAAAGTAATACGGCGTCTGCGCCTGGGCGTTGAAAGTCACCGTCTGCCCGGCATTGAGCGCTCCGGTAGAGATGACTTTGCTTTGCGCGTCTTGCAGCACGTAGCTCACGAACGGTGCGCCGTGGGTGGCGCGCACCGCCTTGATACGCACCTCACCGGCCTGCGGCGCATAAAGCAGCATAGCACTCTGGCCGCGAATAGTGGCGGTTTGGGCAGGTGCCTGGGCTAAGGCCGCACCAGCGCTCACGGTCACACGCGGGGTGGCCGGGGCTTTGGCAGCCACGCCGGGGAAGAGGTCGAAATCGGCATTGGGCGAAAATAGGAGAGTGTTAATGGTTTGGGCATCGCGGCTGAAGCTCGATTTGTAATCGGCCGGGAGCAACTTCTTGTTTTGCAGCAGCCAAAACATCACCGCCATGTTGTCTTCCAGCAGTTGAAGGCGCCTGGCCTGCGGCTCTGTCATCGGCTGGGCCTTGGCCTGCACGATCAGTTTTTCCAGTTCGGCAAAGTGGGGAGCATAGATGCTCTTCCACATATCCTCGGTCAGGTTGTAGGTCGCGCTGTGGTTCTTGCGGTAATAGTCGCGGAAGAGGTCGTCCAGGCGGTTGTATAACGTCTCCATCACCGCTCCGGCCTGCGGGCCATAAGCGCGGTGGAGCCATTCGCGTTGCAACACCACGGCATCGAGCTTGGGGTTCCACATCATCTTGGCCAGAATATAATTGGCCATCGCGGCGTTGTTCCAACTATCGGTGCCATAGATATAAACGCCTTTTACCTTGTTCTCGATGAGCACAGGGAAAATGGCATTCAGAATCTCGGGCGCAGCGGGCAAGAGAGCGCCACCGCTGGGGCCGGCGGTGTTGGGCAGGTCGTAGTAGAAGAGGTTCTGCGTTACCTTCGACCAGTCGCGCATCAAATCGCGGAACTGTTTCTGGATATCCTCGCGATACAGCGTGTAGCCGTAGTTGATGGACGGTGCCACCACCGGGTAGAAGTTGTCGGGCAGCGTCATGCCGCCTTTGGTGGGCGGGAAGAGGTAGTCGGCGTAGATGTATCCGGCCAGGCGTCCTTGCGGGTATTCGTCTTTCACGATCTGCGCCACGTCGCGGTAGAACTTGAGAATCAGCGGCGTCACCGAAGGATGGTCGCCCCCCGGCGGGGTGGGGTCCCACAGCGCCAGGCTTTCCGGGCTTTGGCTCCAGCCACGGCTATCGCTGGGCGAGAGTGAGAAGGTCTTTTTGGGGTTGGCCTTCAGGTCTTCAATGGCACGGTCGGCAAAGAAACGCACCAGGCCGGGGTTGGTGGTTTCGAGCTTGTAGCGTCCCGTCGGCACGGTGCGTTTGCCGTCGATGAGCGGAAACCAGTCGGGGTGTTCCTTATGCAGTTCCGGCTCCACGATCTCCCAGTTGTGGGCGTGGTCAATGCGAAACGAAAAGCCCAGTTTCTGCTGCGCCTGCCAACGCTGCACGGCGGGTCTGCCGTTCTGGATATACGGCTCACGGCGATTGATGAAGCCGGGTGCCTGCGTGCGGTCGATAGCGGGAAGAGACAGCGTGTCACGGCGCGGGACATCGCGGCCCAGGTCGCCGGGCAGCAGCCAGCGCGCGTCTAAATAATCTTCGAGGAAGCTATAGATACCGTTAGCCGTGCCATTGCTGATGCCGCCGTTGACGGTAGTTTGGCCGTTGGCGGTATCGGGACCCCAGATGTAGAGGTTGCCATCGCGGGTGAGAATGGAAAAACCTTCTTCGGCAATTGTGCGCTGCAGAAGGTTAGCAGTTTGCGCCTGTTTGGTAGCGCCCAGGCTGATGTAGGGCGCGGTGACGGCGGCATCGTCTTGCTGCAAAGCCAGGCTCGCGCCGGTGGCTTCCTGCACGGTTTCTTGCAGCTCTTTGGCGGCATTGCGCAGGGAAGTTGGCGCGTTTTGCGGGATGACGATTTTATAGCTGCTGCGGTTTTGCGCCACGATGGAAAGCGGCGCGGGAGCAGCCGTGGCGGGTAGGTGTTGAAAAACGGCCAGGGCGAAGATGAGGAGGAGACAGAGATAACGCATAAGAATGGAGTTTAAATAGGAGTTTTGCCTGGAGCGCACATTCTCCCCTCCCTCAGGGAGGGGTTGGGGGAGGGAGGTCGAGAATAATGCTGAATCCTGCATTATAAATATCGGATTCCATTTCCGTTCATCATTCATCGTTCAGCATTAGTCTCCGACTCCCCCACCCAACCTCCCCCTGAGGGGGAGGAGTTTTGCCTCACGCGGTTCTTCAATCCAGCGTCGTCGTCCAATAGCGCCACTGCGCTTTGGTGGGGCCGGTGATAGTAGAACGCTTCTGGGCCTTTACATGCCCGTCGAGAAACAGAGCATTCAAGGTATCCAGATGCCGGGCATGAGTGTAGTAGGAATAGCCCTGGGCTGTGGTTTCACCGGCACCCGGACTCACAACGTCGTAGCCGCTGACGTCGGTCGTGCTGCGCGTATCCATGATATGCAAAGTGCCACTGGGGTCGTCTATAGCGGCGATGGAGACGAAGGCTTGCAAATTGAGGCCGCAGTTGGCCGTGCAAGGTTCGGTAATGCCAACCGAAGCAGCCGAAGCGGTTGCCACATAACCGGCAGAATTGAAATTGACACCGAACGAAACCGAGTTAATCGAAGTGCAGCCGCCGGTGTAGTCGCGTTGCACACTGGGACACACAAAAATTTGCCAGTTTTTCGTGTAAGGTTCGAGATAGGTCGGCCAGGCTGCATAACCGCCGCTACACGCATTATAGGGATTTCCATAATTGCGGTGCCCCGGCAGCTTTTCATCGTAATCTTGCGTATATTGCGCAAACGCCAACCCGATCTGCTTCAAATTGCTCTGGCAACTGCTGCGGCGCGCGTTTTCCCGCGCCCTTGCAAATACCGGGAACAGGATAGCGGCAAGAATAGCTATAATAGCAATGACGACCAATAATTCTATGAGCGTAAATGCCTTGATTCGCGACTTGAGATACATGCGCAACCCCTTGCAAGATAAAAATGAAAAAATGGTCACTGTCTACACTTCAAAAAGTGCAAAGCAGGGCCTGTTAAAGATTATCCCCTGCCTGCCCCGGTTATAAACCTGAAATATTGTTTTTTTTACGCAAAATGGTTATCTCCAGCAAACATCAGTTGTCCACAACAAACTTTTCGGATGGTTTTAGCCGGAATTGGGTAGGAGAAACACCGTGATGTCGTACGAATGCTTTGATAAAAGCCGCTGCCGTTGAATAGCCGCATTTCATGCGAATTTGCTCGACGCTCAGAGATGAATCGACCAGCAAACGGCGGGCTTCTTCCATGCGCAGGCCGGTAATATAAGCTTTGACAGAAGTGTTGAGTTCGCGCCGGAAAAGTCGGTTGAGGTGCACGGCGGAGATATGTAGCCGGGCGGCCATTTCCTCGACAGTGAAGGTGCGCCGGGGCACCTCTTCGGCAATCAGGCGCAAGGCCTGTTGCAATACGGCATCGGGGGCCTGGGGCGGAAAGAGAGCGTAATCGAGCGTGGTTTGGTGTTGAGTCACCGTGGTATCGATGCTGCGTTGCATGTAGCGCAACATCACCCCCAAAAGATGGTAGGCAATCGATACATACTGTGGCGACTGTGCCTGCAACTCGTGAATCAGAGCTTCGGCCAGCGGTGCAATCTGCCGGCTGGTGACGAAGGAATAGGGGTGGCTCAGTAGCTTGCCGCGCGACGAGGTGCTGAAATGACAGTTCACCCCGGTCAGCAGCACGTGCATCCAGAAAATGCGGCTATAGGCCCCTTCAGGGTTGGGCCGGTGCCAGTGCGCACGCTGTCCGGAAGAGATGGGCACCCCCGGCGGCAAAATGAAAAAACTCTGCCGCGGCATCCCCACGATCCAGCGTGTCCCCGGAATGCCCAGCTTGCGGCAGATGGCAGCGGTGGTGCCCACCACCAGGTCGGCCTCGCCTTCCACCACGCAGCCCATATAGGGAATCGAAAGCGCGTTGAGGTTTTCATCGCGCCAGAACTGCTCGCGCATCGCCTTGCCGCGCCCCCGCACCGGAGGCAGCACCCGGCCGGTGGTTTTGCGCACCTGGTTGGGGCCGATCACCTGCGGCGGTGTATCCAACAACACCAGCGGCGCGCCGCTCTGCGCCCAGGGAATGAGCTGGTTTTGCAAGGTATCCACCAGTTGCCGCCCGGCGACGGTGCGTTCTTTCATGGGTTTAGTTCACCACAGAGGACGCAGAGAACACAGAGGGGGTTTTACCGCGAAGAGCACAAAGGACGCGAAGGTTTTCAAATGTAGCCCTGGGCATGACGCTTATCCTGGCTATTTCGCCAGAACCGGCATTGTAGATTCTATGGAGAAGAGGAAACTATGGGCTATGGACGACACGCCTGATTATTCCCGTTATTCCTACGACGATCTCCTCAATGTGGAACGCCACATTAACAAGCGGCTCTATCCCGAGCGATATGCGCTGGTATTGCAGGAGATTGAAAAGCGCAAGAACGCACCTGTGCCCGCCGCCAGCACGCCGGCGCCGGACGGCTGTTTCTTAAAGCTGGTGCGGTTTTGCGGCGGGTTGGTGCTGGGAATTGCGATTCCGCAAATTATCTGGAAAATCGTATCGTTAGCCACCGGTTTTGAATATTCTGATTTTTCCCCTGCTGTCGTGTTTGTCTCTGCTGTAGCTGGTGTGTGCTGCGCTTTCTATTTCGCCTTTCGTCAACAGGAGAGCGGTGCGGTGCGCGAGGAATATTATCCGACCGAAGAAACTCCGCGTATCCTCAAACTTTCCGATTTTCAGGGTTGTTTGTCGGGTGTGCTGCGGTTTTGCGGCGGCGGTTTATTGACGGCGATAGCGATCATCATTTTATGGCTTAACCTGATGCCCAAGAGTAGCTCCCACTATAGTGAAGGCATCGGCTATGGCATGGCAATGATGTTTTGGGCATTGGTAGCGGGGATTGTTGGCGGAGTCGTTTTCATCTGCCTGCCGTTGGGGCGCAAGAAATAGTTGGTTTTTGCTTTGCTATCGTTGAAAATAGGGAGCATGCTCCCTCCTGAACAGCAAGATAATTTAAAGGCGCTGCCTCCCAAGGAACCCGAAGAGACAAAGACGAGTGAATCTTCGCCCGATGACGCGGCCTTTCTGCGCATGGTGGGACGATTTCTCGGTGTGGGGCTTGTGGTTACCGTTGCGGGCGTGATATGGGGTAGTGCGCAGTTCCCCGGTGTTGCATTCGATCCTCACTATCCACAAGGCAGAGACAATATCATGTTGGTGTTCGGCTGCTCATTCGCAGCCGGGTTTGTTTTAGGGCTGCTGGCGGCTTACCTGCCGTTGAGATGGGGTGCCGGGCGCGACCATACTAAGGAGTGAAGGCTTCGGGATCAATATCGCGGCTTTGCAGGAAGGCGATCACGCTGTCGACATCCTCGAAATGATGCACCTCATCGCGAGTGTAATTCGATTCGTTGAATTCATCGCCTAAAAGGCCTTCTTCCCAGGTCAGCACAAAAACAGCCTCATACTTCCAAATATTGATGCCACCGTGCCGGTCGGGCAGGCGGTAGAGGTAGGTGACGCCTTTGCCCGATTGAAGCCGGTGTTGGAAGGTTTCGAGTCTCATTGTTTGCCTGCCGTTGGGGCGGAAATAGGAGCGCTAATGCGCTCCGCGTAAAACCGCGATGATTTTGCGCAGCCGGATGAAGTGAATCGATTCGGAGATTAATTGGGGAGTGAAGATGGCAATCGGCAGAATGAGGCCGAAGAACGGATTGTTAATTTTGACGTAGCTATCGAACCAACCGGCTAAGATGGCCAAATGGAATGCCAGGAATGCCATGAGCAAGAGCGCTGTGTAAATGAGATGAGTGCGCGCTTTGCGCTGTTGCTGCAGACGTTCTTCCAATGAGTGCTGGGTGAGTTCGAGGCTATCGGGTTGCCTGCGGCCAATGAGCAGCGACAGAAGAACCGCAGCCGCGATGAACGGTGCCAAGATAATCGTGCGCTGTAACCATACTTGTTTGATGCCCAGTTCCAGGAACAAATTGGTGAAGCCATTCAAGATAAATAACGTGGCACCGGTGCAAACCAGTGTAAAAATCACCAGCGCATCGAGCTGTTGAATGAATGATGGATTTCGGTTTTTCATCTTGTCTCCATTATACATTGGTTATGACCTCAAATGGAAAAAGCCGCACACCAAACAGATGCGCGGCTTTTCTACGTCCTCATCAAGAAGCTGTGTCCTGGCTTCCCGCAGAACGGCAAGTTTGAATGATGAATACTGAACGATGAATTGAGGTTTCGAACAAGCGTTTTGGCTTTATCCTACTCAAAAAGCCGTGTACTGGATCCCCGCGTTCGCGAGGATGACGGACGTAATAACCGAACATTGAACATCCAACATTGAACGTTCAACGTTGAAAGTTCGATGTTCAACGTTCGCCGTTGCCGCCTCACTTCTGCATTCCTCATTCTGACTTCTGATTTAATTCCCGCCCTATTTCCTGTCGTTCATTGCGAAAACTTGCGACGAAGTTGGCGTAGCCGCAGGCTTTGCGTGCCATGAACGACGAAGAGTCCGGATGTTAATGAATTGCCTCATTGTTCCCCTTGACTCGCCATTTCTGCGAAAATAGAGGCCATGTCTAACCCCAACCTCACCGCCACGGAGAACATCGACTTAAATAACGAGCCTGAAACGCAACCCGCGCCGCAACCGGGCGAAGCTGCCCCCGGCAGCGATGGCTGCCTGGTGCTGGCGTTGCGGTTTTGCGGCGGGTTGGTGCTGGGGTTTAATCTGCCCTTGATTCTGGCCGAGTGGCTCCACGATGAACGCTGGGCCAGCCCGCTGGTGGAAAACTCGGGCATGCTGGCCATTCTCTGCGCCCTGGGTAGTGCCGGTTTCCTGGCGTTTGGGCTGAGCGAGGCCAACATCGAACGCAAACCACGCCCTTCCGCAGCCGGCATCATGCTGGGCACCTGGGCATTGGTGCTGCGTTTTCTGGGTGGCTGGCTTCTCTTCGCTTTCGGCGCGATGTTCCTGTGGCCCTATCTGGTTCCTTTCGACGATCCCAACTACGAAAAGTACCTCTCGCTCCCTTATTGGGGCAGTATGATAGGCGGCCTGCTCGCCGTGGCTTTGCCGCTGGGACGCAAACGGTTGTTTTAGGCGAAGTGGCTTTTCAATGCTGAAATTATTTTGCGCAGTCGGGCGAGTTATTATTCTGTAATGTAAGTTATTGCGTATGGTGGCTCCGGCCTCCGTGCCGGAGTGAGTTTCCCATCCCCTCCGGCACGGAGGCCGGAGCCACCAAGAGTAGCCTGCCGTGGCAGGGCGGCTAAACAAAACGCTTTAACACCAGCTTGGGGCGTGATGGGTAGGAATAGAATACTCGGGGCGAGTCGGCGCGGTAAAAGAGCAACGGGTCGTCGTGGTATTGTTCGATTTGCCGGGAAGATAAGGCGGTATTGCAGATAGCCAGGCTATGCAATTTGCCTTCAAACAACGCGACCGGGTTTCCGCTTCCTCCATCGCGTGCGCCGATTCTCCAGGTGCGGTCTGAATCGAATATCTGGTTTGGTATAAAAGAGGTAGTTTGACCGTCGAGCTTACCATTGAGATACACCCTCATGAAGCGCGACGGAAGAAATACTCCTGCGGCGGTAATGGTTGAGCCGATTGTCAGGGTGGTATTGGCATTGATGAAATTTTGTCCCGTCTCGGTTCCCGTAGGCGAGACCAGCATGCCCAATTTTCCAGCATTGTTCTGCCCGAACTGTATGCCACGCTTGACGTTGCCGGCGGTTTGGTGCCTGGCGGCAATAGCCCCTTCTGTCGTATTCTGTGTCACTGTATAGTGAACTAAAATAGTGACTGCACTCAGGAGCAGATGGTTGTAACTGGAGCCGCAATCGAGAAAGTCGTCGCCACCCGAAAGAGGTAACGATTGACGGTTGAGTGTTGCATCGCCGGAAAGTGAAAAGTTTTGGCCCTGCGCCAACTCTTTTGTGACAGTGCCGCTGCTTTCGGAAAAAGGCATGGCCAAGACCAGGCCCCATTCTCTGGTCTGGCGCCGGTTGAGAACGGGGGCGGTCGGTTTGTAGTGAATGGAAGGCATCGTTATCCCATAGAAGAAACTTTAGACCCGTGTGCAGCTACGGTAACGCTTTGTCCGGTGTTTCCAACGAACTTTGTGCGCGCGTACATCACCCAGCAGGGCAAGTGAACGGGAAAGGTGTAGACCGCCGAATTGGTAACGCCTGCCGTTGCCCGGGCAAACTCTGTCCAGGTGGAATTATCGTTGCTGACCTCCACGATAAAATCGCAGCCAACGGTGGGGCCGGTGCCACCGTTGGTGACCACGCCTGTCACCCCGGCTTCGAGCACGGTGGTGAGGTTGACCGAAGAACCGGTCGTTGTGCTGCCTGAAGTATTGGTGCCACTGCTCTGGAAAGTGATGGCTGCTTTGGTTGCTGTTGCCATTAGGCTTCACCTCCAAAACCCAAGCGTGAGAGCAAACCGGCATCGCTCACAATGGAGTTGACAACGAATTGCGCATCGTCGTCGGTGTTGCCCGGTGTGGGGTCGGCTGTGAAATCGGCCAGGAGCGTGGTGTTGCTCAGGCAAAGATTGAAAAGCTGGTTGATATGGGATTGTGGCGAGTCGAGGAAAGCCAGTGCCCAAAGTTTGCGGTTGGCATGGTTGGCGGTTTGGTCGCTCTCGTTGAGGATGGCGTTGGCTGCTGTGATGGCAGCTCCGCCCACGGTAGAGCGATGCTTGGAATCGGCTGTTGCCAGGTTGTATAAATCTGTAAGTGCCATAATTAAATGTCTCCTTAATTGAAGGTTTTTCCGTAAGACCAAAGAAAGTTGGTGCCGTCATAAATGAAGCTCAAAACGTCGATAGAAGCCGGTCCTGGTGAGAGGGCCACTGCGCCGCCACCGCCATCGACCACTATGGAACCGGCAGGAAGAGTGAGCGTGCGATTGCCGCTGCCATCTTGCTTGACAATGAGAATGCCCGAGGTGCCCGAGGCAGCGTTGCTAATAGAGAGGGTGCGGTTGCCGCCCAGGGTGACGGTGGCGTTGACGGTGGGTTTGCCCTGGGAATTCCAGGTGATGGTGGCACCGTCGGTGAGCGTGGCAAACGATTCGGGAGTGGCGTCTAGCTTGAGGTCGAGCGCATCCTGGGTGGCATCCGAAACCGGTTTGTCGGCATCGCTGGTGTTATCGGCATTGCCCAGCCCCACCTGGCTTTTGGTCACGCTGTGGGGATTGCCGATGAGCTTTAGCCGTGTCATGGCATTAGCTTAATCGCAATCTATTCTTTTACTCAAGCACCTGAGTGCACGGCCCAATAGCACGCAAAACCTTCGGCCTTGCCAGCTTCGCCGCCAGTTTTCGCGATTAACGGCCTAACTCACTCAGAGACGCAGAGGTCGCAGAGAACGGCAAAAGAATAGAGATACAGCACAAAACTTTCTCTGCGCGCTTTGTGCCTCTGCGTGAGCTAATTTAATTCTTCGCGAATTTCGTATCCTTCGCGGTGAATCAATCTTCACCTTGCGCTTTCAACAACTTTTCGCTCACCTGTCGTACATTGGCATCTTTATGTTTGGTGCCCTGCAACAGCGCACCGTGTGGGTTTTGAGTTTGTGTATCGAGGAGAATAATTCTCACCTTTTTGATGAAAATGCTGCCGCCGGTACGGCGCACTAAGGCGGTGGAATACTGCGTTTTGTAGTCGTCTTGTAAAAAACCGGTGAAGTGATTCTCCGATAGGAAAGAATAAACGGTTCCATCAGCCCCTGTCAGGGTTTGTTTCATGTGCCATTGTGTCGCATCCTTTTGAGTGACAACGGTAATTAGCAAGAGGAAAAGCCCAAACGATAGCGTCATGAACCAGCCCAGCAAACGAAGCTGTGCAAAACCCAGCACCAGGCACATCATGAGCAGGATAAACAAAACAAGACTCAAGAAAGCCGCAAGCAGCCACAATAGAGTAAGCACATCTTCATTGGCAAAGGAGAGCGTTGCGCCAACAAAATTGCTCTGGGCCACCGGGATAGCGTATAGCCAGAGTGAGCCCAATGTTATTGCCAGGCAAATGCAATAGGCGGCGAATATACCGCTCGCAAAGCGGCGCAGGGGCGGGTTATCGTTTTGTCGTTGCCCCGGAAAAGCCAAGTCGCACCGCAGGCCGATGTAGAAGGCTAAAGCAGTCAGGCCGGGTATGATAATGCGGGTTTCGGTTTCGGGTGGTGTGGAAAGGTGGGCTATTGCCAGCCATAACAGAGGAGGCCAAAGTAGGAACAACCCCCAACGAAGTCCCCACAGCAATGCCAGGCCAACCGTTTTCACCGATGTCATGCTTTTACTTTAACATGCTTTTAACGGCGGGATTTACCACAGAGGACGCAGAGTTCGCAGAGAACGGCGAAAAGAATTGAGCCACAGATTGGCACAGATGACACAGATTTTATTCTTCGCGAATTTAGCGTTCTTCGCGGTGAATTCGCCTCCAGCCTCAATACTTTTCCTTCCCCCAACCCTTCTTACTCTGCAACAGCATCTTGCACAATTGCCGCACTTTCGGGTCTTTGTCCTCACTGCCTTCGGAGAGAACCGTGGTCAGGTTGCCGCTGCCGTAGTCGGGGGTGACAATCTGTACCGTAACGCTGATGGGGGTGTGGTCTACCTGCCGTGCAATGACATTGTGGCCCTGGCCGTTGAGCGGTGGCGGGGAGTGCAGCAGGTAGTAGGTTCGGTTATCGTTGCCGCGGATTTTCTGGCGGACGCGCCAGGAGCAATTCATTCCCCAAAAGAGAGAATAAATCACGATAAATATGGCTATCGCCGGATACAGGCCTATAGAGAGACCCATTAAAACTGCCAGGTTATGTTTCTCACGGATTTTTTTCAACCACGCCCAGAAGAGCAGTGCCAGAAGCGATAGGGAAAAAACCGGCAAGGTATAAGGCGCAATTTGGCTGGCTTCATCGCGCGCAAAATACATCAGTGTGCGGTCGCTGTGTGCGCTGCCGCCAAAGCTATAGCCAAACACCCCGAAATAAACCAGCAGCCACAGCAGGCTGCCAAAAAACAGGATATTGCCCAGTTTGCCCAGCCCCGGTCCCTCGGTTTGCAGCGCCGGAATATTGCGCGGCGAACCACTGCGCAGGCAATCGTAGATGAGCCAGAGCACCATTGCAGCGACTATGGCAATCAGCCCTGTTTGCCACAGTGGGACGAACAACGCCACGCAGCCAACCAGGATGATGAAGGCAACTGCTGCCGTCAGCAGGTTGTAAAGCACCATCACCCAACGCTTCAAGCCAAGCGATAAAAACCGATTCATATTCTCAACCTTAGCAACGTTGGTGAGTGGCCTCAAGCACTCGTGTGCCGGGAAAAGTATGCGGTAGACCGTAGACCGTAGACAGGAAACAGGAGGTAACCACGGATAGAAATACCTATCCTTACCTCTTCAAAACCTGCGCGAACTTTGCGTTCTTCGCGGTGAATCAGCCTTCACTCTGTGCCCTCTGCGTGAGCCACACCCCTCCATGCTATAAGCCCTCCTGCAGCGCTTTACTGATCTGTCGCACATTTGGGTTTTTATGTTTTTTGCCGAGATCGATGACTTCTCCGGGATAGCTACTACTTCTATCGGCGATAATGATGTGCATGGTGTCGAAGAGGGGATTGCTTGCTGTATGGCGAGCCAGGGCCGAGCAGCCATTGCCCATAAAAGTTGTGGCGACTAAAAGGGAGTAGGTTTGCTTATCCGCTGCTTGCAAGGTTTTTTCAATTCTCCAGAGTGGCTCTCTTTGAAACCAAATAGTGGTGTAGGCACCAAACGCAATGAGGTGCAGTATTAGCAACCAGGCTGCAAGCACGCCGATGAGTCGTTGCTCGGCGAGGTCGCGGCCAACGCTGAGAAGAAGCCCTGCCATCAACAAAGCACTGAGCACGGCGCAAAGCACGAGCAGGGCAATGAAAAAAGACCCGTGAAAGAGAATGAAAGTCGTTGTACTGGAAAAAGCACGACTGCTATTAAAAGCGGCCGCGCAAAAGAGCATTGCCAGGCAGAGAAAGTTTGCGCTCGCCAACAGCCTGGCACTCCGGGCAAGACGCGAAGAACTGGGTTGTGATTGCTGGTCTGTAACGCTGCGATTGTGAAACAGCCCCCTGTAAATGGCGGTTTCCAAAAGACCCAGCACCAAAACCACCAACCAAATCGCCCAGATGGGGATATGAAATGGTCTTATAAACCACAAGGCTTTATAGGCCACCATTAAAGCCAACAAGGCCGGGATAACGAATAGCAACCTTAGTATCATGGCACTAAGCCATTGTTGGCGGTGTGGTTCTTCACTGGGCATGAATTGAGGTTAGTCGCGCTTTTATGCGTCGCGCAAGCACTCAAGTGCAAGAGAATTAAGGTGTTGGCGGCGGGTCGTCGATCGGTATTCCTTCTGTGTGGTCTATTATTGCACTGTCCGTTTGGCCAAGATACGCGTTCATCGAAATAATCCCGATGATGATCGGATAAATCCCCATTGTGAAAAGCAAAGCGAAAACCAGTGGAACAACGCCGTTCCACTTCTTCACAATCGCCGCGATGAGCAGGACGAACAAAGCCACGGTTCCCAGCAACAATAGGCCAAAGGCCGTATACGCCAACGAACTATCCGCGCCTAGCACATCCGTGCCGAGCCAGGCAAAAAAGATATTCGCCGCCAGCAAAGCCCACCCCACATGCGCGGCTCTTGTGGAAATCTCCCGAATCATGCTTTCATTATGACATGCTATGAACGGCTTCACTCACGCAGAGACGCAGAGTTCGCAGAGAACGACGCAAAGAATAGAGATATTCTCTGCGTCCTCCGCGTCTCTGCGTGAGCTTTGAGAAGCCTCAGGGCGCGCGCGGCGCTTTGGGTGGTTTGGTAGGCTCTGAACTCATGTCTAAGATGCTTTCCATAAACGGCATGACCGCTTTTCGGCTCACTTCCATTGCCATGACTATTCCATAAACGTGGATCGCCAGAAAGAGAGCGATAAAAATCATAAAGGCACCGGGTTGGTTGCGGATGAGGGTGAAGACAAGCAGCGAAAACAGCGCCAGGGTGCAAAGCAGCATGAGAACAGCAGTAACGAACGCTACTTCTGAATCGACCAATCGCGGAAAATCGGTTAACAGCGTCACTCCGCTCTGGCTTTGGGCAAAGAGAAAAACCCCGCCCAAAAACACATGCAGCCAGAAAAGTATCCAGCCCGCACGCGTGGGGCGTGTCGTTAAGCTATAGAAGAGTTCGCCAAGCATGATTCCACTATAACACCAATCCCAGATATTATCGTCCTATGCAGCAGGTAGACAGTAGACAGAATACAGGAAACAGGGAGGCAACCAGACTTTGATGGATACCGCCAGCCCCGCAGTCCGTCATCCTCGCGAAGGCGGGGATCCAGTACACGGCTTTTTGTTCAGGGTAAAAGCAAACGGCTTATCTCAAGAAAAGGTTTCCTGCATTCTGGTTTCTTGATCCGCTACCTCTCGATATGACGGTCGAGCGCCAGCAGTTTTTTGCAAACTTGTGCCACCTGGGCGTTGTCGTGCTTCATTCCTTTTAACAGCGCACCATGCTGATGGCGGGTTTCTTTATCGAGAACAATAATCTCCACGGTATTAAAGAATGGGTTCCAGGCGGTTTGCCTGCCCACTGCGGTGAAGTTGTTGCCCCGAAAAACCGGGTTCTCCTGCAAGAAAAAATACGTGTGTGAATCGGAGCCTGCAATGTCGCGCTTCACCTGCCATTCCGGGAGTTTTAGCCGGGTCATTTCAAATGCCACTACCTGCGCTGCCGAGGCGAAACCGAAGGATATTGTAACCAGGAACACCAGTAACCGAAGCTGCCGGTAGTTGTGGGCGATGCTTGCTAACATCAGAATGAACAGCAACGCGCTTGCCAGAACCACGCATCTATCCAGCGTAGGAGGAATATATTCCGGGACGAAATGAAGTTTCAACCCAACGGTATTGCTGTAATCGACGGTGTCGCTGTGAATCCATACCCGCCCCACATTAGCCAACAGGCAGAGGCTGCTTAGCGAAAAGAACAGCAGTGCCAACTGTGCCAGCAGCGTGTTTTCGATTTGAGGCCGTTGGAGCGGAAGTGACAAGTCGCAACGCCAACCGATATATAAAGCCACCACTAGCAAAAGGAGCGAGAGCAACACGTATGGAGGAAAAACACTGCCTCGGTAGTTCGAAGAGGCCATGAAGAGCAGGCAGCAGAGGAAGAAAAACAGCGGGCTGGCTAATACAATCCCCAACCGCAGCCCCCACAACAGCCACACGCCAATAGTTTTCACTAGTGTCATAGGTGTGAGGCTAACAGTTGAATTATTGAGGGTTCAAGCACTCGGGTGCGGCAGTTCTCAATGGTGAACATATTAGAGCTTAGGTCTTGGATCTTAGATCTTAGGTTATGTTGTGAGAAGCGGTTTGATTAAGCCTTAATCAATAAGCCGTGTACTGGATCCCCGCGTTCGCGAGGATGACGGGCTTTATGATTGAACTTTCAACATCGAACATTGAACGTTCAACGTTGAAAGTTCGATGTTCAACGTTGAACGTTGCCTGCGTCTCTGCGTGAGCTTTTCAAAACCTTCGCGAATTTAGCGTCCTTCGCGGTGAATCCCACTCAAAACCGCTCCGCTAACTCCGGCTCGAAAGCCAGCATTCCTCGAGGTATTGGCCGCAGCCAGTACAGCACTTCCAACTCGGCTACCGCCTCTTCGCCCATCGCTTCTTTTACGAAAGCACGGTCGCCGAGAGGCAGGGCATCATAAAGGTAAGCGGCCACGCGCCACTCGGAAACCATGAGGTGACGAACCGTTTTGGCCGATGGCTGGAGTTGGTCGAAGAGTTTGCGCAGCGTTGGGACGCTTAGCTTTGCCGGATACTGCACCAACTGTTCGACGGCCGGGGAAATCGGTGTTATCCACTGATCCTGAACTTTAGCGGGCGGGCGATATTCTTCAATCTCTTTAATCAACACCCGCACCAGCCGCAGGTCTTGCACATAGGCCAAATGCTCTGGCGCCCTCCAATAGAGAAATTCCGGCTGAAATCCCATCGCTTGCAACCTGGGGGTTTGTGTGCGGCGCATCAACTCGGCAAAACGCCGTGGGGTTTGCGGTGTTAGGTTGGCCAAGGCGGCTTTGAGCTTGATTGTTTCAGGTGAATCCCAGCTTGCATGCGCACTCACTTGGGTCAACAGCGGCACTGCAGCCTTCACGTTGCGCCTTGCCAGCGCCAGGGCGACATCGCCGTTATTGGGGTGAGCCTTTTGTTTGGCCAGGAGCGCTGCCACCACGCGCGGATGATCCCATTTCCCCAACGCCAATGGCAACTCGGCCTCGTCGAACGAGTAGCTTCCATCCTCCCGTGCCGGTTTCAGATGCCTAAGCGCCGTCAACACCCCGTCCAGCCGGGCCTCGTCGCGGTTCAAAGCAAAAGCCGCCGCAGCAATGGCATCGCGCTTCTGGGTGAGCAGCCTTGCCAGATACGCCTCGCCGCTACTGCGCCGGTAACGGTAGAGAATTACCGATAGTTGCCGCTTCTGCTCCGCCTGCAAATTGCTTTGCAGCAGTTGCTCCATTTTGTCGAGCATTCCGCTGTCGAACGGCTCGGCGATATGAACCGCTGCCATTTCTAAAGAGTAAGACGCTTGAGCGTGCCCCTGCAATGGAAGAGGGACGGCACCCGTGCCTGCTGCCAATATGCCAGCAAATAGAAAACACTTGCCCAGGGTTTTGAAGGACGCGCACATAGGATGCACGGAGTGTAACTGAATGGAGTTGAAATTTTGAATGCTGAATTGAGGGCAGGGACAAGCGGTTTGGTTTTGTCCTAATCAATAAGCCGTGTACTGGATCCCCGCGTTCGCGAGGATGACGAGCGGGGAGGCTACCCGTCACCATCAACGCCCGGTTGCCTCCCGTCTTTCTCTCTGCGCCCTCTGCGTCTCTGCGTGAGCTTCTGTCTTACGGTCCAATCACCTGCAACTCCTCATCTACATTCGCCGTGCCTTCCACCAAATCATCAATCGAACCACCGCTGCCGTCACCGGTAATACCGATCAGCACTGTAGTCGCTGTCGAGCGCAACGTCGATTCCGCATGCACTTCCGCCAGCCCCAATCCCTGGCTGCCCAGTTCGGCGATGACCGCGCGCAGTTCGGGGTTTTCGCGCACGGCTTGCGTATCGCCGATGGTCGCGGCCAGCAGCGCCAGCTTTTCTTCGATCACCGTCACTGCGTTGCGCGGGTCTTCCACCGAATATTTGAGTTGCGAGAGGAAGCTCACTACTGCGCCGCCGCCTTCATCGCTGCCCAGGGCATCGAGCCGTGCGGCGACGGTGCCTTTGGTGCGTTGCTCGGTGTTATAGCCTAAATCGCTTTCCAGTTGGGTAATGCGGGCCAGCAATGCCGCGTTGGAAATCCACTCGCGGCGGTCGGTCACCACGCCGGTGGCCGAAACTTCAGCTAAGAGCAGAGCACCGGGGAAGGAGTCGCTGTTAGCGGCGACCAGTCGGCAGAGCTGGGCGGTTTCGCTATCGGGCACCAGCGGGTCGAGCGAGAGGTAGCTCACTGCAAACACATAGTTCACGATGCCCGGCGTGTAGTCTTCCACTTCCATCTGCGCCGGGTTCACCACATAAACCAGGTGCCCGTTTTCGTTGCGCACATAGGCTGCGCCTTCATCGACATAAACGCTGCCGCTATCAATGCTCACTTCCAGCGAAGCCTCATCCGGCAGCGCCAGCACGCCTTCGCCGTGGCCTTCGAACGCGCCCATGAGCTGCGCGCTCACAATATTCGCCCGGCGGTTCAAATCCGCCGCCGAAGGCGGCATCCCGGCAATGTAATCGTTTTTTAAAGAGTAGGGGTTGGTAGGCATAAGGGTGTTTGGGGAAAGATGAATTGAACATCGAACATCCAACGTTGAACATTGAACGTCCAATTTTTATGTTTGGTAGGCGCTAACTGTTGAACGTTGAATGTTGAAAGTTCGATGTTCAACGTTCAAGCCGTTCACGGTCCACACCCTCCACCGCTGTCCATGTTGTCGTAGTCCAGCCGCAGGTAGGGCACGAAGGTGCCGTCGTCGTTGTATTCGCCGGTGTGGTGGGTCAATCCGCTGCTGCCGGTGTGGGCAATCGCCGCACGTCGTGCCAGTTCGCTTTCCACCATGCCGCTCATCACATGCACCGCGCGCGCCACTGTTTCGTTGGTAATGTGTCGTTGAGTAAGATTCATAAAAAATCAAGTTTGAATTATGAATGATGAATGATGAACGGTTGCCTGCCGTTAATTCATCATTCATCGTTCATAATTCATAATTAGCCGTTTACAGCCCTCTACAAACCAGTTCCGTCACAAACGCGCGGTCGGGGTTTTGGCCGGTGAAGTCCCAGCTATGGTTGATGCGGTTGATGTGGAAGTAGCGGTCGTTGACGCCGATGGTGAGGTCGCTGCCACTGGCTTGCATCTTGGGACGGATGATCATGCCCCAGCGCAGGGTTTCATCGCCGCGCGGCATCAGCACTGTCACGCTGCGCATTTCCAGGACGGAAAGCGGCGCCAGACTGGTAGCGGCCAGGGCGCTCGCATAGTTACTATCGGCGATTCTGCCGATGAAATCGTGCTGGAAGGGCTGTACTCGCCGCCACGAGTTGTCTGCCGAGTTGGGATGCTCTGCAGGCAATGCCGCGCGCCCGCCAAAGGCCGAAGGCGTTATCATCGCCGTCATGGTGCCCTTGGGCTTCACGCCCCACACCACCACTTCGTTGTAAAGCTTGTCGGTGAGGGTCTCGACGCTCACGCTGGCAAACAGGCGGTTGGCATCGGCGTCCACGTAAATGGCATCGGCCAGTTCACGCGGCGGCCCCAGCGTGGCCCAGTAGAAAAACAGCTTGCCATACACCGGCACCAGCGGCGGGGTGTTGTAGGCATGGGGGTCGCTTTCCGAAACCGTGGCATACGGGCTGTAGCCCCAGAAAAACACCGCGTCCATCGGCTCGGCGATGCTTTCCTGAATCCACGAAGCCACGTCGCGCCCGAAAGGCGGCGGCAGCATGAAGCTGCTTTGCGAACTGGTCTGCGACATGCGCTGGAAAGTGAAGTAGCCCATGCGGTCGCTATCCTGGCTGAGCATGGGATATTTCTTGTCCGAAAAATGCATTGCATTGCCGTTGCCGTTGATGCTGTCGGCGATGCGGCTGCCCATTTCGGTTTCCAGCAGATACTTCACGCAGTCGCCATCGTAAAGCGGCTGGCTGTCACCGGCAGCATAAAGGAAATCGAGCGGCCCGTAACGGTCGTCCACAAACCCGGCCGGGGCCTTGAGTCGCATCATCGGGTCGCGCAGCACCACGCTGAGCGACTTGTCGTTATAGCCCGATGTGTTCTGGTCGAAAGTCGCCACGTAGCCTTCAAAAATACGGGTCCATTCGCCCTCCGCGATGTTGCCGGTGAGGACTTGTTCGCCTTCGTTTTCGCCCTCTTCCACGATTGCGGTTTCATCGTAAGTCCAGCGCGCCAGCACCCGCACCGGCGCAAAGGGCTTGAGCAACGTGCGCCAGTCGGGGATGTGTTCATCCAGCAGATTGCGGCTCAGCTCCAATTGCACCTCGCTGGTTGCCACCAGCCCCGGCTCGCCGCTCGAAAGCTTCATCGAAGCCGCCGCCGGGCGAATGTCGATGGGGTTGCCGAAGCTGTTAATGGTGTTGCCCGGAAATGCAATACCGACTGCCGAAATAAACGGTGAAAGCTCGCGTTTCTTATCCGAAGCGAGGCCCAGTCCATATGATACCGATTTCTTTTCGCGCGTTCCCGCCGCAAACGCCACGGTTCCCGGCGGTTTCCAACCGGAAGTAACGCCCTCTTTTATTTCGCCAGTGGGCGGTGTGCGTAGCGGCACCGCGCGCACCGTGCGCTCCAGGGTGCCGTGGACAGGATATTCCAACTCGGAAATTCCCACCGTGACATCCACCCCGAACACGCTCAGCCGAATCGGTTCGCGCAGCATCGTCATCGGCTCCAGCCTGGGTGTGGCCTCATTGTCTCCCGGCTGGGAGCGGGTTTGCGTCAGGTAATACGACTTGTCATCGATATCGATCACCATCATGCCCGCGATACACTGCAGGCGCACCAGTGTGCGGTCTTTGAAAGCCACCGGCGCGGCATCGTCGAGTTTTTTCCACACCACCCAGCCCGAGCTTTTGGCACTGTTTTGCCAGCGTTCGATGACTGGCTTGGTGTTCGATTTTTCGGCGCGCCGCCACACAATGGAAAGCTTCTTATCGATGAGAATCAACCGCACGCCGGGGTCTTTCTGGTGCTGCGCAAACACGCCGTTCCAGATTAGCTCTACCTCCAGCCCGGTAGCCCGCTTGCGCTTTTCGCTCACGATTTCCAGCGCCGTATCGGGCATCTGCATGCGGTGGCGGATATAGGTTTTATAAGGCGGCTCGGCCGGCACGAAGGTTTCCCAGGCATCGCCTTTCACCGGCTTCCACTGCAAGTTGTCGAACTTATTATCCGGCTTGGGGTCGGCTGGGCGCGCGGTTTCCAGCGTGCAGTTCAGCGGCTTGACGATTGGTTTGAGCGTCCACCCGCCCATGCCCTCGGCTTCGGTCAGCCCCGGCACGCCGCGCTTCACCGTGCCGTCTTTCTGAAACCGCACGAAGTCGAGCGTGCTATCGATTTTGTCGAAGGCGCGCTGTCCCTGCCACTGAATTGCAGAAAACTCCTTGGAAGAATCACTAATATCACCATTCTCAGCCGCTTGCTGCACCAGGTAGCCCGCAAAGACATCTTGCACCACAAAGGCATCGTCGCTGCCATCGCCCGCCACACGGTCGATATCGGTTAAAGGATACACCAGGATTTTGACTTGAGGTTCGCGTTTAAACATTTTATTGGGAGGTGGGAGATAGGAGGTGGGAGTTGGGGAAGGCAACCGGAGCAAAACTCCTCCCCCCTCAGGGGGAGGTTGGGTGGGGGAGTTCAGGCGTAATCGTGAACGCAGAATGAGGAACGATGAACGAAACGTCGAACATCGAATAACCGTGCGTCATTTGTAGGGGCGCAGCATGCTGCGCCCGGGCTTCAAAGGAACCGCTCACGCCGAAAGCGGAATGACGCCGATCAATCAGGTATCATGCTAAGGAAATTTTAAGGCCGTTTCCTTACTAATATGCTTTTGCTTCCGCCATTTCATCATCGCAAGCGGAGCTCTTATGGACCGCCGGCATCCTGCCGGCACCGGCGTTTACGGCTTTTCTGTCATTGCGGGAGAACTGTTACGTTATTGCCGGCAGGATGCCGGCGGTCCATAGGGGACCGGGCTTTCTATCACGCTACCGAAAACCAAAAAAACGCTTAGCCTGATGCCTATGGGTGAGGCATGACACACCTGATACTCGCGTTCTCTTTTTATTTCTCAACTAAACCGACCGCTCACTCGTCCTCGTCCGCCAACTTCTGCCGCATTTCTTCTTCGTATTCCAGACACGACCCCATATACCTTTCAATGCCCCTTGCAAAGCGCTCTGCGGTGTGAAATTGCAACATTTCGGATTCGTGGGCAATAGTTTCTGGGGGCAGTTTCTCAACCCATTGGCGCACTTCGGGCTTCATGCATTGCTTGGCCTCTTCCAGCGTTGGTGGTATATCGCCTTCTGCCAGCAAGCCCAGTTTGCTTCTATCTTTGGGTTCAATCATGAATCCTTTGCCTGTATCTGTTTTCCCTTCGGTAAGGATTTCAATTTGAAACGCTCTGGCCGCGTGTTTGGCTGCTTGCAGAGGCGGATTGCTATCGTAAAACGAATAATGAGTAAAGAGCATATTCGTTTTAATCGTTTCCAGATTTAAGTTGAGCGCTGTTTCCCAGAACTCGTCCTCACATTCCCAATAGAGGCGTTGTTGTTCACGCTCAGTAGGGTGGTAATCGACCGATGCAATGAGGCTATCGGGAATAGTAGAGTGTGTGAGGCGCACTTTAACAGCAGTTTCACTTGGTTTACGCGGCTTCATTGTTGGCCTCCTAAGACATTATAAACGAACTCAAAATGTTCGGGATCGGACTGGGCCAATTCGTGAGGAGCCGATAAAAGCATGTGCAAAGCATAGGCCGTGAGTTCCAGTCAGAATCTATGGTTTCTCATTCGTCAGCTTCGTGCTGCTCTTCTTTGCGTCGTCGTTCTGCCCGCTGCTGCCTGAAATATTCAGCATTATCAATATCGTTTTTAATGAATATTATTTGACGTGGAGTTAAATTTAGCGCTTCCCCTGTCCATGTGTCGTAAATTTGTCCAGTTTTGGGATGAGTAATGGGGGGAAGATCTTCACGACGCTCTTCATTCGGCAATATAATTTCGAAAGAGGACGCATCATGTATATCACCGCTTAATGGATGAATAATGAAGTCGTGTTGGCTCACCCGATTTTTATTACTGCCTTTAATTCGGTTCTTTTGCCGATATTCAAGCTGCTGATAATAATTCTCAAAGAATTCATTTTCTTCTTTGAGGTCGAGAGCTTGTTCTGCCGTAATATTAAGGATTTCTCCACTCCACGGGTGAAATATTTGTCCTGTTCGGGGGTGAACTAAGGGTGGTGAATCTTCATGCCGGTCTGCGTTTTGTAACACGACTTCATCGCTGTAGTCATCACAGACGTCACCAGTTTCGGGGTTGATAAAAAAATCATGAACCGAGCGATAATCTTGAGACGTTAATTTGTTGCGCAGGGCAGAATTCATTGGAAAAGGCTTTTACTCAGATTTTAAATATTAACCTTCGTTTTTAATTTCTTCACGTTGTTTGAGCCGTAAAATTTCACGAGGAGTCAAATTGAGCACCTCTCCTGACCAAGGATCATATTGCTGTCCACTTTCCTCTCTTACAAGAGGGAGTGCATTCTCATGCCTTTCCGATGCCGATAGAACTATCTTTCCTGATAAATCACAAATATCTTCTGTCAGGGGATGAATGATGAATTCATGCAAAAAGTTACGGATTTGATATGTTCCTTTTCGTTTTTGCTTGAGTCGAGAGGTCAGTTGCTCATAGAATTCTTGAGCAAGTTCTTCTTCCATTTGAATTTGAGCTTGTTGTTGTGGGGTGGGGGCTATAATATTTCCTGTCCAAGGGTCATATTGCTGACCCGTTTGGGTATGCACAAGAATCGGTGCCCCATCGTATCTCTTTTCGTTTTCTAAAACAAGCTCGTGCGTGTAAATATCGTAAATATCACCTGTATGGGGGTGGATATAGAAATCGTTAATGCTGTAGTTGTTGCGAGAAGAGCCTTTTGCTCGTTGTCGTGAATTATTCATTATGCACCTGAATGTCTTTTTCTTTTAAGTATGCCTTAAAGATCTGCCAACTGGAGCTATGGGGAGTCAGATCAAATATGAGGTCGATCGAACCTCCGTGGATCTCTAATTGCTCTAACCCTCCAGGAATACGGACCAGCTCATTTAAGTCATTGGCTTTTTGAAATTCGGGAGGGAATTTCTCTTTGAGCACGTCATCCATTTTTGCGTTAAAACCCAATTGAGGCCAGCGAGAATAGCCGGTGAAGTAGCTCCCTTTGCTCCCTGCGGCATGGCATCTAATTTGCGTAATTCCAAGTTGCCACGCTTTTTTAAATTCATAAGCTAACATTCGAGGTGCCAATCGAGGGAGAGTCTGATCATTCTTGGCAAAGATAGAATTTTCGACAAAAATTTGTTTTCCTTCTTGGCCTACGGTACGGATTAACATTGAAAAGTAACCCTTATCGTTACTGGCAATGACCAGGGTTCCATCTTTTGCTTCGACACGGATTTTTTCTCCATCAGGCAGGCCAATAAGTTCCCCATACTCTCGATCTTCGAGTGCGCGGCCAAAAAAGTCTTTGGAAATTTCATGAACTTTAGGATCGTTAATCGTCACTTCGAAATTACCATTGAATAAGCGTCTGGTGGTTTCATCACGTTCATCACCACCCCAGATATGTGAAGGATGAGATGCACTACTGTTACCACTCTCATCGTTTCCACGGTCGCGCCGTTTATTCCGCTTCCTGCCTCCGGGGCCACCATCGGTATCGCCACTGCGGACGACTTCATTATTACCGCCGCTATTTATGTCAGTGCCTGCCGACGCGCTATGAACGTCGCTACCTCTCCCACCGTCGAACCTTCCATCGCGGCCATGCGACATACCATTGCGGTCAATACCCTTGATTTCTTTAGAGCGATCACCCTTAGGAGCCGCACTCGCGGTGATACACCCCGCGCATATCCTCCACCGCCTCCCCGCCAAGCTGCACCGTCGCCGTAAATAGATCAATCACCCCGGCGCGGTAATCCTCGCGCACCATCTGGTGTTTGGCGATTTCATCCTCCTGCAGCGCCGGAACCTGCGACCTGTCCCACGTCAACCGATACTCATGCCTATCCAGCCCAAATGCCGGAAAAAGCTGAGTTTCAATCTCATCCGCAAATGCATCCTCCAGCGGAATCACGGTGTTATTCCACCACCACTCCATCGAAGCCGCCAGGTTCTGGTAAGTCGGCTGCTCACCGGTGGGGAGGAGTGCAACGATATGAACGGCCCCTTTGGAGCTGCAAACTATTTTGGCAGTTCGTAACCAAATTCAGGATCTAAAGAATCCTCAGGTATACCGGTTTTTCGAGTAATCCCTTCTGAAAGAATTTTTATCTTAAAACGCTCTGCGGCAATTTTTGCGGCTTCTAATGGAGGATTGGGGTGGTCGCAACCATAGTGGTTTAATCCCCATTCCGGTGCCATATGAATTAAGGTTACCGTAAGAAACTTAAACCAAAATTCGTTATCACAAACCCATTTTAGCCTGTCATATTCTTTATTATCAGTATCGTAATCGACCCAGGCATATATGCCGTCCGGGTATTCTGGATCAGCGAGGATAAGAATTTCTACTGCGTTTTCGGACGGTTTCATATATTACCTCTTAATACATTATAGACGAATTGAAAATGTTCAGGATCGGCTGAAGCGAAGGAGTGTGGGTTCTTGAAAAATCTTTGTAGGCCATAGGATGTGATTTCTGTTGCACCTATATCGCCATTCACATTCAGATAAAAGCGTCCTACATACGCTTCTGCAAATTCATCAGGAAGGAATTGCTCATCAGTGTAATCACGTCCTGTATAAACTTCCTTTAATAAGCGTGGTGGATTTTTTGCATTTCGTCGCAGTAAGAATTCAATTGCGCTACGGGTCGTGTTATGATTTTGGAGTTCCAGCCAGTGACCCAATTCATGAATAATGCTATCGCTATTCTCTCCTTCGCGCACATAGATCGTCCCGTTTTTGGGGTAATAGTAAGTGCTATCACCTCTGGTAATAGGAACAACTGAAGGCTTAACGTCAGAACGGTGGATAACACTCGAAAATGCCTCGTACGCTTGTTGGATATTTTCTTTTTCCTGGTCCGAAAAAGCATATTGTAATTTGGGCTGCACCAAATCTAATTTAGCCGTTGGTTGCAGAACATCATCCATAGCTTGCTTCACCGCTTGTTCGGCTTCTTGGTATTGATACTCCAGATGTAATTGTAAGTTGTAGGTGTTATCTAATTCGCGGTTGAGTATTTCTCGCTGTTCTTTTTCATGAAGCGGCACCTTACTCCACATATTACTGAGGTGATCGATATGATTCTTCGTCTGCTCTTTCTTCCTCTCAATACTAAAAATATCATGTTGTAGAACCACTTCCAGCACTTTTCGATGAGCGCGCTCGGCGTCACTATTCCCGTCAGTAGGGGAAACTGTCCTGTTGGACGGAACGCCACTTAAAGTCACGCTGACCGGCATCTCCAAACGCCCACCCACATACCGATGAAACCGCCCTTCATCCCGCACCCAATCACTTTCACTAAAGCGATGGTTAACCGCCTTCGTGCTATCCTCACGACCACCCTTAGGAGCCGCACTCGGATGATACACCCCGCGCATATCCTCCACCGCCTCCCCACCCAACTGTACCGTCGCAGTAAACAGATCAATCACCCCGGCGCGGTAATCCTCGCGCACCATCTGGTGCTTGGCAATCTCATCCTCCTGCAACGCCGGAACCTGCGACCTGTCCCACGTCAGCCGATACTCATGCCTGTCCAGCCCAAATGCCGGGAAAAGCTGGGTTTCAATTTCATCCGCAAACGCATCCTCCAGCGGAATGACGGTGTTATTCCACCACCACTCCATCGAAGCCGCCAGATTCTGGTAAGTCGGCTGTTCGCCTGTGGGGAGAAGTGCAACAATCTCGGGTGTTCCCAGGAGTGCGCACACCATACCCTGCGGCCAGGTTTGCAGCTTGCTGATATTGAGCTGTTCCGGCGACCAGTTAAACGGTGTCCACTTCCACGGCAGCGAAGAAACGAATGGTTCCCCCACCTGATCGCCTTTGAAACCGGCCTTAATACGCCGCTTCATCTCTTCAGCCTGTTCGGGCGTCGGCGGCGTCCCCGAAGCCAGGCTGCTGCCTTCCAGAGTCACCATGCCCGAAGGCACCGCGCTGTTACGCAGCAAAGCCCCGGTATAAGTGCTGGCGCTGTTGAGCGTAGCTATCTCCCGCGCCGCAAGTGACAAAGGCGCCCACGGCTCCCGTGAATTGGCGGGATTCAACCCATGCCGGAAATAGACCACATCCTGTCGCGGCAACGGCTCACCGTGCCTTTTCCCATCAATAAAGTAAAAATACTCGCGGATAAAATGCTCTTCATCCCAGGCTGGCGCAATTCCTGTCGGTCCCACCCCGGTCGGCGGCTCGAACCACAACTCCGCCGGGTCGCCTTTCCGATCTCTTTCGATGCGCCAATACCCCGCGCCATTAGCCATCGTGCTAATGAGAGTGACGCCAAACAACCGCTCGCCGGAATAAAACTCGTTCGGCACGTTCAGCAAATCGAGCAACGCATGTTCATCGACCTGCTGCCAGGCTTTCCCTTCACGCCGCTCCAACACCGGCCGCGACTGCGCAAAGGCTTTGGTCAACGCCACAAAACAAGCCGCCGCCGAAGGGTTCTGCCACAACACCCCCGCTGCACTTCTATAGTCGTAATTCGTCCCCGGCAACCCGGCACCGGGAAATCCTGAACCAGTCAATGAAACCCCAGGAATATAGGCCGCACCGCCACCGTAGCCACTGCCGCCGTAACCGGAAAAAGGCAAGGATTTAAACGCTGAAGTCAGTTTTGAAAAAATGGTCATAGTATTTTAGGAGGTGGGAGATAGGAGGTGGGAGTTGGGGGAGGAACGGCGAACACCCAACGTTGAACTTCCAACATCGAACGTCGAATGGAGGTAACCGCGCGCTGATGTCAACCGCCAGCCTCACTGCTCGTCATCCTCGCGAACGCGGGGATCCAGTACACGGCTTTTTGATGAGGACGTAGGCAAATAGTTTGTGCAAAACTTCAATTCATAATTCAGCATTCATCATTCAAACTTGCCGTTCTGCGGGTATCCAGGACACGGCAAAACGCATAGGGCAAAACCCACTTGCTTACCCCATCCCCCATCTGTGTTTATCTGTGTTCATCTGTGGTTAATTCCTTCTCGCCGTTTCTCTGTGCCCTCCGCGTCCTCTGCGGTGAATCCATCCCTAAGAAATCTTCACCGCTTTCAAACTTCGCAACCCGTCACTCGAAACATACAGCCCCATGCCGTTTTCGCCGGTTTTAGCCACCAGATAAAGCCGACCGTCAATCCATTCCAGCCCGGCGATATTATTGGCCGGCAGGTTGTTGATGGTTTCTTCTTCTTCGGGTTCTTCCTCGCCTTCATCGTCATCGGCGGGTGGAGGCTCCTCGACAGGCTTTTCCGTTTTGGGTGGTTGGTCGCCGTCCACCACTTCGCCGCGCGCGCTCACCTTCCAGTTTTTGCCTTCGTTTTTCAGCTCCACAAACATCGGGCGCCCGCTTTTCAACTTGTTTTCCACATCGTCGCGGGTGGTGAAGCCATAGAGATAGAGCGTCGAACCTTCGCGGTCGAAGGCACAGGCGTTGAGCGTGATATTCAGTTGAAAAGCGGTGGTTTCTTCGACAGGCATAATTTCCAGTTCCTTCCACTCTTTGCCGTCGCCGTGCGAGCGAAAGAGCTGCAAGCGGTTGGCCAGGCACACGCTATAGAGCGCGCCATCCTTGCGATAAAGCCGGGTAAAGCTCGGAGCCAGTTTGGTGGATGAAAGCGAAGCTTCGTAGTCGCAACGCAACGCCGCTTGTTCCCGGCCCTCGGGCGTGTCGTCGGCAGGTTCATCGGGGCCAGGCGTTTTGCGTAGCTCCAGCACAGGCTGCCCGCGACGCGTGCGCGCCAGCTTCAAGTCGCCGTCATCCAGGTGTAGCAAAAATGTCTGCCCTGTTTCTGGTGCAATCAGCGTATCGAGGATAGTGCCGCCCGGCCCAAACGCCCAGCTATATTCCACCGAAGCCGGTCCCAGGTCCCACTTATCGGCCTTTATGATGACCTTCGAGCCTGCCGGAATCCCCGAGGGAAACAGGTAGCCGGGCGAATACCAGTCGGTGATAATCGTCGCCGTGAAGTTGGTGCTGCTTTGCCCCGAAGCCGGAATCATGTTGCTTTGCAACAAGCCCTTGAGAAGGTAATCCTTGATCTCACCCTCGCCCAGCTCCTTGCCGTCGATGGTATCGGTAGCGTCGGTCGAGGCGTTATCTTTTACGATATTCCAGGTAAAAAGCGAAAGCCCCGGCACGCTCAGCGAGACCAGCATCAGCTCCATCTCCACTTCCTGAAAAAAGAGCAGCGAACCGTCGGGCGCTTCGATTTGAACGACCCAGCTCGCCTTTTTTATCTTGCTGCCGATACCAAAGCCGAATAAATCGACTTCCCAGATAATAGCCCGCTTATAGCGCATCGCCCCTGCCGAACTATCCAGGGGCAAGGTGCCGTCGCTTTGTGCCGGTTTGAAGTTATTAACCCAGTCGAGACGCATAGGAATTGGGGATTTTAGATTGCGGATTGGGGATTAAGGTAAATCGAAGAAAAAAATAATCCAAAATCTAAAATTCGCAATCCGCAATGCTATAATGTTGGCATGAAAAAATTAAGTCGATGTACTTGGATGGGTGTCTGCTCTGTCGCCCTGATGGCGCTGACTGGTTGTAGCGGATCGCAATCGACCGATGAAGTTCCCGTCACTCCGCCGCCCCCAGCAGAGGCTGCCCCGGTGCAACCTGCGACCGCAGCTCCCGTTGCGGATGGCTCGCTGACCGAAGAGGACCGGAAATATATTCAAATGTACTCCGAGGTGCTGACCCATACCCATGCCGCTAAGGAAGTTATTTTGCGCCATTGGGAAAGGCCCATCGATGACATTCTTACCATCGTCACCGCCCACTTCGATGCGGCCTGGTCTATCCATGTCAAACATATCGGCACTCCGCCCCGCTTCTATAAAACCAATGAAGACTTGCGACTGGGGCTTAAAAAATGGAGCGAAGGCCTGGAAGCCTTGAAAACCGGCTCCGGCAAAATCGAAATCAACCAAGCCATCGATCTCCTGGCTGCTTCGGAAGAAGAATACGAAAAAGTCACCAAAGGTTTGTTAGGGAAGAAATAACCCGAAACCGTGGTAGTAGCCTGCATATAATATGCGGGCTACTACCTTTATCCTTCCATTCTCTCGACTTTCCAATTGAATGAACAAAAACAAATATACCGCTGCCGCAGGGCTGCTGGGCTTTGGCGTATTGCTGTACCTTCTTCTGGCTCTTGCGAACTATATCTACTGGGAAAAAAGGCTCATAGGCACCTGGGGTTCCGAGAAGATGAGCGGTGGGCATTATGGCTTGCGCATCCGCTTCAATGAAGACGGCACCCTGAAATTCCGCTCTTTAGATGAAAACTTCGATGGCTACTGGAAAGTCACCGATCGCAGGAAACGCCGCCTGTATTTGGGTGAACAGATCAGTCCTGACGGTGTCAGCGATGTTATTGTCAGCTTCAGCGGCAACAAGATGTATCTCCGCTTCGCACTCGTCAAGACTGAACTCTTGGAATTTGAACGTATTGGTGACGAAGAGCTGGAATACGGGAAGGGGGAATTTTGAATGATGAATGATGAATGAAGGTAACCGCTCGTTGATGCCAACCTTAAGCATCCCACGCCCGTCATTCTCACTTCTGACTTCACCGCGTTGCCATCAAATACTGCTGCCTGGCCTGCTCAACCGCAAACCTCGCCAGCCAGTCTTGCGTGCCCACCATCGTCGTATCGCTGCCGCCGCCATTCAAGCCGCGTGCCGTTTCTTCTGTGTGCTTGTTGATACCTTTCAGTTCGCCGATCATTTCACGATACATATCGGCCCGCTCGTTTTTCGTTCCTGTCGCCTTATCGACTTCATTAATCGCGTTGTTGGCTGTTTCAAACTTATCGTTGACATAGGCTTGCGCGGTCTCCAACCCCTTTTTAGCGTCGTCAGCATACTTGCCGATAACGCCGGATTGCTGTGTCTTCCGAAAATCAGCCGCTAAATGAGATTGCTGATCCGGCCCATGAAACTGCCACGGCTCAAATTCTACGCGCGATAATGTTACGGCTGCTTTCCCTACACTGGTGTTGAGCAATCCTGTTACCCCTAATGCACTCACAACATATCCTGCCATCGTTCTAATTTTTAGAATGAGAAAATTAGCCATTGTAGCAATAAGATTGTGCCAAACGTCGCCTAAAAACTGGAGCGTATTGATGACATTATCAATGAGGTTCAAGAAACCAAGCACAAACCCGCCGAGGCCGCTGTCGGCACTTTCCAAAGTGCCGAGAAACGCCACCACCGTATGCGCAATGCTGAAGAACCCATCGCTTAACCATTTAAAAGTGTCCACCACCGCCCGTGCGGCATTGATGGCCACATCCGGGCCTTCCACGAATATCCATTCAAAAACACTCGCGAAAGTAGACGCAATTTGTGGCCCTTTTTCGCCGATGAAATTGGAAAGCCACTCGATGCCTTTTTCCATGATCGGCAACGCGCCTTCCACAAACTTCATCTGCACCAATTGTAGGAACGTCTCCAGCTTCGCCTGTGCCAGTGGCAACGCCTCTGCTATCTTAGTCATGCTCTCGGGCGAAATGCCCAGCGCCGAGCCTGTTTTCTGGGTAAAGCTCAACTGGTCCTGCATCTGCTCTTCTGAGAGTGAAGCCATCCAGCGTCCCTTATCGGTGTTCATTCCCACCGACTCCAGAAATGTTTCCCTCATTGCATGACCCTGCATCCCGTTGCCGAAGCTGCGCGCTTTGCGGTTGATGGAAAGCGGGTCGTTCGCATCCACGCCCCAGGCGTTGCCCATCATCTTCGTCACGCTATGATGCTCATTACCACGCCCCTGTGCCAACATCTGCGGCGTAATGCCAAATGACTGAAACTTGAGCGAAGTATCGGCAGCCTCTTTCATACCCATGCCGGTGCCCAGCCGGAAGTCGTTCACCGACTTGGCATAGGCCATCGCCGCCTGGGTGGCTTTCATCAGCACGCTCACAAACGCCATCGCGCCGCGTACCAATAGGCCGCCAATCGCCATCAGTCCGTTGGAAATGGTCTGAATCGCCCCCATCACCAACTTGACTGCCGTCTGCAAAATGTTGCCGACTATGCTCATGACACTCGAAGCAATGCTCCCAATCGCCGAAGCAATACTCCCAACGATAGGCCCAATCGCGCTTAATAAAAATGCTGGCATGGTAAAAATTGGTCTTTGATCTTCGATCTTTGGTCTTTGATTATGGCTGCGAAAGTGGAAGAGTCTCAGTCCTCCGCCGTGAAGCCCAAAGACCCAAGACCAAAGATCATTTTTCGTACGCTGTCCTCGTTAGTTGCAACTTATACATCTCCCACGTAATGGAAAGCAGCGACATTGCCTGCCGCCAGCGCCCGGTCTGTTGTTTCCAGTCGTAGGCGTGGGGGAAGTTGCGTGCGGTCAGGAACTGCTCAATATATTCCATCAGCTCGGTTTTCCCGGCGTCGTTGGAATAATTGCCAATCGGCTTGCCCCGCATTATTTCCGCGAGGGTTTGGCTAAAAAACTTTGTTCATCGGCCCCCAGCGTGCTGCGTTGCGCCACCAGTTCGGCCAGCTTGCGCCGTGCCGACTTACTGAGCTTGTGGATATTCTCCGCACTCAGTTCACGTGGCAACGACCAGCCCACCAGCGCGGCAATCAGCAGTTCATCGCTGTTGGCAAACTGCTCGGCCAGAATGGCGTCGCTTTGCGCGGCGAACTCATCAAGCTGCTCGTTACTCAAGCCGTCTTCAGCATCCTTTTCCGCTGCCTTTTGCTCTTTAGCCAGCGCTTGCAACCGCTTGGTAAGCACACGCTCTTGCGCCGAAAACTTCTTAATCTGCGCGTCGCTCACTTCGCGCACCTGAAAGGTTTGCCCGTTCAGCTCAATCTCGGCATGATAGCCGTTTTCTTCATCTTCAAACCACGCCTGTTCCACCAGGCCACGCGATTTATAAGGTTTCAATTCCACAACGGGGGGAGTAGTCATATTGGGGTTTCTCGTTATTGTTTTGGGAGGGAGAACGGCAAGTGAGAAGTCGAAATGCAGAAGGCAGAATACCTAACGATGAATAACGGTAACCGGGGAATTAAGTCAGAATGAGGAATGCAGAAGTATTGGCAACCAGGCGTTGATGACTACCAGTAGCCTAACACCCGTCATCCTCGCGAACGCGGGGATCCAGTACACGGCTTCTTGATTAAGACAAAACCAAATCGCTTGTCCACAACCTCAATTCATCATTCATACTTCTGACTTGCCGTTCCGCGGGGATCCAGGTCGCGGCTCCTTGATTAGGCCAAAACCAACCCGCTCATCCACACCCTCATCTGTGTCCATCTGTGTTTATCTGTGGTTAATTCCGCCGTTCCTCTGCGATCTCTGCGTCCTCTGTGGTTAATTCCACACCTAACCAATCGTGATCTTATCCGCCACAAACGGCACTGTAAACGCCATCTGCGCTTCACTTCCCGTCGCATCCTGCGTGCGTCCGGTGGGGCGTGGGTTCACAATTGTGACATTATAAGTCGTGGTATTGGCAACGTCGCGCGCCTGCACCACAATGTCGCTCCACTGCATGGCATTTGCCCCGCTGGTAAACAACTGGGCTTCAATCGTTGGCAGGTCGTGCAGCGCCAGGCTGCCGGTGACAGCGGCGTGGTGGGGCAGCAAGCTGTAGGAGGTGCGCGAGCCGGGCACGTTATCGCCAAAATCAGGACGCATACCTTTGCGCTCCAACTGGTGATCGATATCCACCGAAAGGCTGGTCACCTTGTCGCGAATCGCCGTGCCGTTTACCGAAAACTGGCGCACATCCGTCCACAGCAGCGCCGGGCCAAACTCCTGATAGTCGTAGGCGGTGATAATGGTGGGGGCCTCGGCACTGGCAATCGCCTCGAAGGTGGCGCTGGCCGTGAGTTCCTGCGCTTCGCCTTCCTGGAAGTTGAGCGAAACCTTGGAACAACGCGCACTGTAAAGCCCGCGCGACCACTGGTTAGAAACGCCATAATAGAGATCCAGCCAGGGGAGGGCGTCGTTCATTTGCACGCAGTTGTCCTTGATGAAATCGAGGCTGCCCAGCTTCAGCTCGGCTGTCAGCGTGTGCACGCGATTGCCGCGCGCCGCATACGAGCCGGTGCGCCGCCCCGCCGCATAGCCAATTTTCGTGCCTTCGTTGTGTGTCACGCTGTTGGGCGAGGTGTAGCCGATATCATCAGCCGCCGCAATCGCCGTCGAAGCCATCAGCGCGCCGGTGCTTTCGTTAACGCTGTTGCCGCTTGATTCTGCGAATCGTAAAAAGTAATTGTGTCCGGGAAAATAGCTCATAGTAATAAGGTGTTAGGTGAAAGGTGTCAGGTGTCAGGGAGTAGGTAAAAGGTGCAAGGTGTTAACTGAGAGTGCAGGCGTTGCAAGAAAATTAGGCGTCACAGCCAATAGCAACAGCATTTTCGCTACAGAAGCTCGCCGTTGCTAACACCTAACACCTGTCACCTTACACCTGCCGTCAAGGCGTCGGATCGCTCAAAAACCACATCTGCAAGGTGCCGCCTTCCGCGCACGAAGCAAAAATGCTGGTTACGTCTTCGGTCAGGGGAATTGCGCCCTGGCCGGTCAGCCACGAAACGCTGCGCCCGGCGGAAAGGGCGATGGTGTCGTCCGGGGCGCTGCTGCTGTTGGTTTTCAGGGTGGCATCAGCGCTGCACAGCAGCACCAAACCCTTCACTTCCGAAACATCCAGGTTCTGGAAAATTTCCACGTCGGTGGCGGCTTCTTCCAGCTCCACCGAGCGTTTGTCGATGGCTTCAGCCTGGGCCGTGGCGCTGCCGGTGAGGCTTTGCCCTTCCACCGATACCACGGTTTGCACTGTCATTGTGTAACTCATTAATTCACGCTCCAAATATTTTGCGACGGTTCGCACACCATGCTGTAGTGCGCGTAAAGTCCGCCATACTCCTGCCACGATTCCTCTTCCACGCCGCTTTGTTGGGGCACTAAACTGCGCCAGCACACCCGGCCCACATCGTCCACGCAACCGCCGGTGAAGGGAAACAAAGCCACCCGAATCAGCCCCAGCCTGTCCCAGGCGCGGTGATACTGCTCCTGCGTCTCGATGCGCTCGTCAATCGAAAGCACCGAAATCTGGTAAATGTTGCGAAACTGCCCGCTGCCCTGAAACTCGGTCTGCGCCGCCGCGCCAATGAGAATGCCGTTGAGCGGCCCATCTTCCAGCCCCACCGGCGCGCTCTTATAAAAAGCCGGCTGGCGAATGGTGTTCTCGCCGCTATAACCCAGCTCGTCGTTGGCATAATCAATCAGCCCCGGCAGGTTGTCCTCCAACCGCCGCGCCAACTCACGCAACGCCACGCTCACGCGCCCATCCACCAGCGCTGCCATCGACCAATATTGTTCAGGGGTAGGGTTAGGTGTTTGTGCCATGGGGAAAGAATGAAAAATTGAAAATGGAAAATCGGAATTAAGTCAGAAGTCAGAATGCTGAATGCAGAAGCAGGCAACCGCAACGTAACTCCTCCCCCTCAGGGGGAGGTCAGGCATAATGCGAAACGATGAATGATGAATGCTGAACGATGAATAATGGCAACTGGGCGTAGATGCAGGCGGTTACCCTCCACGCCCGTCATCCTCGCGAACGCGGGGATCCAGTACACGGCTTTTTAATGAGAACAAAACCAACCCGCTTATCCCAAACGTAATCAAAGACCAAAGACCAAAGTCCAAAGACCATTGGTGTCCACCAATAAAAACAGGTTTACTAACAAACTATGAGTTCCAAACGCCAAGCCGCCGCCAAGCCCGAGCCGGTCTCCCGCCTCGCCATCTTCACTCTTATCGCCACGTTTTTACTGCTCGTGCTGCTCAACGGCATCGTCGCCTACATGTGCATCTACGATCTCAACCCGCAAATCGGCGGCTGGCCCATTTTGCGCGTCTACTTCCGCGAGTTCTGGCTGGCCTTCGCCGCCATCGGCATCATCTTCTTCCTGCCCATCTCGCTACTCAACTACCGCTACTTCACCGGCGCCAACGCCCACCGCAAAGTCACCTGGTATGCCAAAATCTGCGTCCCGCTCTGCATCATGCCCGCCATAGTCCCGCTCATCGCCAATCTCATGCTGCGCGCGATGGGAGGCGCCTAAGGCAAGTGGAAAGTTGAAAATGGATAATGGAAAATAGGGGCAACCGCAGCATAACTCCTCCCCCTCAGGGGGAGGTTGGGTGGGGGATTTCGAGAGTTGCAATTCCCCATCCAAAACGCAAGACTTCAACCCCGTAGGGGCGCAGCATGCTGCGCCTGGAGCAAAACAATCCGTTTCACCTACACGCCAAAAATCTGGCATAATAAGCACCAACACCCACTGAAAAGCAATACCGCAACTCGGTAGCGCGCTTGACTGGGGGTCAAGAGGTCGTCACCTTCTTCGTTCCATAAAGCATGAAACCTCGTGTAAATTGGCGCAAACTTCTGCTCCTCAACGGCATCTTGCTTGGCGTAATCTATCTCTTCAGATACGCCACCGAGATGCCTCTCGCCATCATTCTCGTGTGGGCGATAGGAAGCTACTTTTGGGTAGGTAGGTTTCTCCGGTAAGCCTTAAAAACCGCCAGTGCCATGTATTCCGCTCCCACCATCCCCGGCATTATCTTCGCGACGATTATCATTTCAGCCGGTGTCGCCTTCGTCATTATCGGAATACTGATCGCATTTACTGCGACGTATTACCAACGCGCCAGACAGAAACTTCTCATTGAAATCGGCAATTATTCGCCCAGCCTACGGACTTCCTTCCTGGCCAACAGCCCGCAAGGCAAAGGCTGGCAGAAAACGCCATTGGAGCAGTATGCCGAGTCGCAAGACCCAACCGATTCTGTTGCATTAGCCTCTGCCAAACAAACCTACGTCACGCTCCGCCAAAGGCTTAGGGCTCTCTGCCTGGGGCTGGGAATTATCTTCGGTTTTGCCATGTGCTTGGCAAATATCCTGTTCTTGCTGGCTATCCTGGGCATCATTGAGCTGACGTATTCCATTCCATTTCCAGCTTAAAAACGATGGGCCACGATCGTACTTCTCAAGCCAGATGACGCGAACTACCCACTCATTTTTTCTCTGCGTCCTCCGCGTCCTCTGCGGTGAATCCCGCCGTTAATCGCGAAAACTCGCGCATGAAATTAGCGCGCCGCAGGCTTGCGGTCTATTCCCGCCCGCAACTGCCCCCGCGTTTCATCCCGCATCTGCGCCACTCTCGCCAGCCGCTGCCATTCGCTGTCGATCGCTCCCTGCTGCGCGGCCAATGCACTTTTAAATACGGCCCGCGGCCTTAACCGTCGTGTCCCCATCGCCAGATAAAGCGCATGGTCACTCCGGTTTTCCAGCACCAGCGAAACGCCGCGTTCATCGCGCACCAACCGCGTGCCCCACGCCGCTGCCAACTTTTTCTGCAACAATCCGCGCCGCCCACGGCCTCGCGGCGACTGCATCTTCGCCGCCATCTCCGCGCGCCCCAACAAGAACCGCAGCCTCTGGTAATCGCGCGCCGAAAGCCGCCCTACATGCGACATCTCCCGCCGCAACACTGCTTCCACACCACCACCACGACGCGCCTGCAACTTCACCGGCGCACCCATTCCCACCCGAACCCCGGGCCGGGAAGCCGCCCTTTTCTGTGCCGGGCGCTTCACCGCCGAAGCACTTTTACGCCCCTGAACAGAAGGAAACACCGCCTTCAACGCCTGCGCCCCTTGTCGGTTGCGCCCCAGGGGCACCATTATCTTTCCACTGTGCAGCTTCATGGTTTAGTGCCCGGCAATAAAAGACTTCACCAACCCTCATTCGCCGTTTCTCCGCGACCTCCGCGTCCTCTGTGGTGAATCCCGCCGTTAATAGCGAAAACTGGCGCACGAAGTTTGCGTGCCCTATGCTTTTTACGAGACCTCTAAAAATCCGCAATCCGCAATCTAAAATCCGCAATTCAAAACGTTGTTTCACCGCCGCCCGGCACCACCAACCGCAGCAACCCCCGCTGTGGCAACAACACGTTGTCTTTGCCAATCTGCATCACGCCCTGCTCATTCCCTAAAAACTCAAACAGCGGATGATACCGATACTCTACCGCATAGTTAGCCCCCGTTGCAGGCGCATTCGCCAGCCACTCAATACCCGCACCGCTCCCGGCAACAGTGTAATCATCGCTATCGGCATAATCGCCATCCACGAGCACGGCGTCAATACTCGCTACCGTCTTGTGCAACAGGCCATCAACCGCGCCGCTGCCCCGCTTGAGATAAACCCGCTCCCGCCACGCCACGGCAGTGGGGGCGATACGGTCGAGATATGCCAGTTCGCACTCATCCGGCAACACCGAAACCGCGCTGTGCCCTGCCGGCACCATCCCCAAATCGGGATGCAATAAATTCCGCTGCGTCTGGTAGAACAAACAATGCACGCCGCTTTCCAATTCCTGCTCGATATAAAGCCGCTGGTTACGCTCACGCACTTCGCCCTGCGGCCCCGTCACGCCCTGTGGCGCGCGCCACGCTTTCCACCACCGAAACGGCTGCCCGTGCTGGCGCATCTGCTCGCGGTAATCTCCCCCGGTGAGTCCCGTCGCAAACGGCGACGAACCGGTGTAGGGCAGGGCGTTGAGTTCTTCGAGAGTAGGCATAATATGGGAGGTGGGAGATAGGAGGTGAGAGGTGGAAACAGCGGGGAAATGAAAAGTTGAAAATGGAGAATGGAAAATTGCGGCAACCAACCCAAGCTCCCCCCTCAGGGGGAGCTTGGGTGGGGGAGGTCAGGCATTATCGGTAACGACAAAAATTCAGTGCAACCCCGCAACCCCCGTAGGGGCTTGCGGCGGCAAGCCCGGAACATCTCGCCTATACCCACCATCACACCAGACCCACAATTGTAGATTCTATGGTTTTTGTCAATCGTTTTTTTGGTTTTCTGTTAATTTTTTGGGAGTTGGTTCTGCTGGGCGATAAATTCTTTGCGCATCATAGGAGCTTTCATGGTGGACAATCGACCAGCAGAGCCTGGCCATCTTT
>Ga0209369_1000462_pt1 | contig 54009 bp, 49 predicted proteins | sample EBPBio142010_DNA_FD_185865 | JGI IMG/M metagenome (GOLD analysis project Ga0209369, IMG submission 185865) | Wastewater treatment Type I Accumulibacter community from EBPR Bioreactor in Madison, WI, USA - Reactor 1_10/4/2010_ DNA (SPAdes)... | ecosystem: Engineered > Bioreactor > EBPR >...
CGCCGCGATCACGCCTGCCGGCCGAGCCATCGCAGCACGGCGAAGCCGGCGAGCGTGATCAGTGACACCTGCCCGAAGGCCAGGCCCCAGGCCAGCGCAGGCAGCGCCACGAAGCCCCACAGCAGGCTCGCCAACAGGAAGCGCAGGTCGCGCAGGTCGTGCAGCGCCTTGCGCGCATCCAGCCGCAGCCCCATGTCCAGCATGTTGCCGATCATGAAGATCGCCAGCGTGACGTCCAGCAGGTGCTTCAGCGCATCCATTGGAGGTCAGCGCGCAGCCGGCGGCGCCCTTCCGAAGGCCTGGTCGATGATCGACTGCAGGTGCTTCAGCGTGGCGCCCGGCAGCGACGGAAAGTCGCGCAACTCGTAGACGCGGCCCAGGAAGTCGTACTTGCTCTGACCGTAGCGGTGGTAGGGCAGCAGCTGGTAGTCGACCACGTTCTTGTACGGGCGGATGAAGTCCAGCACCGCGCGCACGTGCGCTTCCGTGTCGTTGACGCCGGGGATCACCGGCGTGCGCGCGATGAAGGTCTTGTCGGGGAAGGTCTCGTAGGCGCGCCGGTAGTTGGCCTGGATGCGGTGGTTGTCCACGCCGACCCAATGCTTGTGCTGCACCGGGTCGAAGTGCTTGTGGTCGTGCAGCACGGTGTCGGTGTGCTGCAGCACCTGCTCGAAAAAGTGCCAGGGCACGTTGCCTGCGGTCTCGATGGCGGTGTTCAGGCCACGGCTGCGCGCCGCGGCCAGCAGCGCCGCGCTGAACTCCGGCTCCAGCGTGCATTCGCCGCCCGACAGAGTCAACCCGCCGCCGGATTCGGCATAGAAGCTGCTGTCCTGCTCTACTTCAGCCAGGATCTGCTCGATCGTCATCTCCTGGCCGAAGGTGGTCAGCGCCTCGGCCGGGCACACCGGCACGCACTGGTTGCAGTTGGTGCACAGGTCCCAGTTGATGCCGACCTTGCCGTCGGCCTCGTTGACGTGGATCGCGGTCTCGGGGCAGACCTTCAGGCAGGCTCCGCAGGCCGCCTCGCCGATGCACTTCTTCGGGTCGTAGGCCAGCTCGGGCTTCGGGTGGATGCTCTCCGGGTTGCAACACCACTTGCAGCGCAGCGAGCAGCCCTTCAGGAACACGGTGGTGCGGATGCCCGGACCGTCGTTGGTGCAGAAGTGCTGGATGTTCAGCACCCGGCCGATCAGCCGTGCGGCCTGCTCGGTGTGCAGGCTCATGGCGCTGCCCTCGAAGCGGCGGCGTCGCCGAGAGCGAAGCCCAGCGAGCGTGCGCCGAGCAGCAAGTCGCCGTCCAGCGGCAGCGCGCGCACGCGCTGCAGCGCCTCGGTGATCGGCACACGGCACAGCCGCGGCGGCTGCCAGCTCATCAGCACGCCGTCCGCACCTTCGCGCAGCGCCTGCACCGCGCCCGCGCCATAGAGCCGGCCGAGCTGGCGGTCCAGTGCGGTCGGCGGGCCCCCGCGCGGCAAGAGGCCCAGGGTCATCGGCAGCAGATCGCGCTGACCGGCGCGCTGCAGCGCTGCCGCGACCGCCTTGCCCGCAGTACCGGCCAGGTCGATGACATGCTCGCCCTGGCCGAAAGCCACGTCGGCATTGGGCGCGAGGCTGGCGCGCAGCGGGTCGGCCGCCGGCATTGCGATGTCGCCCGCCACGGACCGGGCGCCTTCGGCCACCACCACCAGCGCCGGCCGGCGGCCCGCCTGTACGGCCGCATCCAGCGCCGCGGCCAGCGCCGTGGCGTCGTAGCGGATCTCGGGGATCAGCACCGCGTCCGCCTGGGCCGCGATGCCGGCCTGCAGCGCCAGCCAGCCGGCATTCCGGCCCGGCACCTCGACGACCGCCAGCCGGCCCACGTCGCGTGCGCCGTCGCGGATGCGCTGCAGCGACTCGGCCACGTGCGCCAGCACCGAGTCATAGCCGAAGGCCAGCGGCACGCCGGCCACCTCGTTCTCCACCGACTTGGCGATGCACACCGTGCGCAGCCCGCGCCGGTGCAGCTTGTAGGCCACGCTCAGCGCATGCAGGCCGGTGACGGCACTGGCACCGACCACCGACACCATGCCGTCGATGCCGGCCTGCTGCAGCCGCTGCAGCAGTTCGGCCGAGCGGTCGACCTCTTCGATCAGGCCGTCGGCATCGACGCGGCGCACGCGGAAGGGGTCGATGCGTGGCGCGGCGCCGATCAGGCAGCCCGGCCCGCCGGACTCGACCTCGTGCAGCGTCAATGGCACTACACCGGGCGGTCCGTCCTGCAGCAGGCCGTCGTAGCCGTCGCGCAGGCCCACCAGTTCGCAGCCCGACGACTGCGCGGCACGCAGCGCGCCGGCCAGCAACTCGCGCATGCCGGGCACCAGCCCGCCGCCGAAGTTGATCGCGATGCGCTTCATCGCCGCGCCGCCTCAGCCCTTGTGCTGCGCCGCCTGCGCATCGGCCATGCGCTTGCGCACGATGGGCCGCAGGTCCTCGCCGAAACCGGTCATCAACCCGCCGTCGACCGCCAGCATCTGGCCGGTGATCATCTGCGCGCGGTCGCTGGCCAGGAAGCTCACCGCCTCGCCGATCTCGTCGATCGAGCACATGCGGCCCAGCGGGATCAGCCGCTTGGTGACCATCTCGCGGAACTCGGGTGCGGTGTGCTGCTCCATCAGCGGCGTCAGCACGCCGCCGGGGCAGATCGAGTTGACGGTGATGTGGCTGTCGGCCACCTCCCACGCCAGGTGCTGCGTGAGGCCGGCCACGCCGTGCTTGGAGACGGTGTAGTCGGCGCTGCCGAAGAAGGTCATGCGCAGCGCCGCGGTCGACGCGATGTTGATGATGCGCCCGCCGCCTTGCGCCATCATCGGCGCCAGCACGGCCTGGCAGCACAGAAAGGTGCCCTTCAGGTTGATGCCGAGCACGCGGTCCCACTGCGCCTCGGGCAGGTCCTTCACCAGGCAGGGCGTCGCCTCGATGCCGGCGTTGTTGACGAGGACGTCGACGTGGCCGAATGCGGCCAGCGTGGCCGCGACCATGGCCTGCACGTCGGCCTTCTTGGAGATGTCGGTGCGCGTCGCGATGGCCTGGCCGCCGGAGGCCTTGATCGACTCGACCACCTTGTTCGCGTCGTCGAGGTTCATGTCGACGATGACCAGCTTGGCGCCCTCGCGCGCCAGCACGCGGGCGATGCCTTCGCCGATGCCGCGGCCCGAGCCGGTGACGATGGCGACCTTGTCCTTCAGTTCCATGGTGCTTCTCCGATGCGAATGTGCTGTGCGCTCAGGCGTGCTCTTCGGTGCGCGCGATGATCTCGGCCTGCTGCGCCGGCGACAGGTCGACGAAGTAGGCCGAGTAGCCGGCGATGCGCACGATCAGGTTGCGGTACTTGTCCGGCTCCTTCTGCGCGGCCAGCAGCGTCTCGCGGTTGATGATGTTGAACTGCACGTGCCAGTGCTTCATCTCGCACCAGGCGCGGATGATCTGCATCAGGCGCCGCGTGCCGGCCTCGCCCTCGACGTTGGCGGGGCTGAACTTCAAGTTGATCAGGTCGCCGCCCTTTTCGCGGAAGCTGCGGTTGCGCGCCCGCGCGATCGAGCCCAGCGCCACCGTCGGTCCCTTGACGTCCATGCCGTGCGAGGCCGAGATGCCTTCGGCCAGGTATTCGCTGGCCTTGCGCCCGTTGGGCGTGGCCCACGTCACCTTGCCGAAGGGCACGTGGAAGGTGATGGGGATCTGCCGCAGCAGGAACACCTGGCCGTGCGGCTTGGTGTGCTTGTTCAGGTACTCCAGGATCAGGGTCTCGATGTCGAAACCGATCTGGTCCACCCACTCGATGCCGTTGCCGTACTTGGGCGCGTGCAGGCACAGCTGGCGCACCGCCTCGTGGCCTTCCCAATCGGCCTCCATCGCGGTGAGCAGCTGGTCCCAGCTGAGCTTCTTGGTGTCGAAGATCAGGTGCTTGACGGCGGCCAGGCTGTCGATGGCGGTGCCCTTGCCGATGGCCTCGAAGGTGCTGTGGTCGATGGCGCCGTCGAACCACTCGCCATGCGTGTGCAGGTCGCGGCACTCGGCCATCGCCAGGTCGTGCAGCATCGAGGTCTGCGGCGCGGCGAAGTAGTCGGCCTTCATCTTCATCGCCTGGTACTGCTGCACGAGCACGTGCTGCGCCAGGTGTTCGAGCTGGGCGCGGAATGCGGCCCACACCTGTTCGTAGCTCGTCCACTGCCGCGGGTCACCCGTGGGCAGGCCGAACTGGATGTCACGCAGCACCTTCAGGTGGCCGTTGCGGAAGGTCATCTCGGTGATCGAGCCGTAGTTGATGCCGCCGCCGGCGGTGACGTTGGTCTCGCGGTTGGGCAGGCGGTTCTCGCAGCAGCCCGAGATGCACCAGTCCAGCGCCTCCTTGAAGGTGGCGCCATTGGCCAGGTAGAAGGGGATCACGTCCTCGTCGTTGAGCAGCTTCGGGTAGCCCTTGCCGTCCTTGATGCACTCCACCACGTGGTGCAGGAAGGCGTCGGGCGTGCCGGCGTGGATGCGCACGCAGGGATCGGGGCTGGTGATCTGCAGCGCCCGCATCGACTCCAGGATCAGGTACGACAGCTCGTTGGTGGCGTCGCGCCCCTCGGCCGTCTGCCCACCGACACAGACGTCGGAGAACTGCGAGAAGCCCTCGGTGCCTGCGGCCGCCACCGGGTTGAGCTTGATCTCGGTGACCTGCGACATCTGCAGCCACAGGCAGTGGAGCAACTCGATCGCCGAGGCCTGCGTGATGCGGCCCTCGGCCAGGTCCTTGCGGTAGTAAGGCAGCAGGTACTGGTCCATGCGGCCCTGGCCCATTGCGCTGCTGGTCTGCTCGACGCGGTTGAAGAGCTGCCCCCACCACTGCGCCTGCAGCGCTTCGCGGAAGCTGCGTGCCGGGTTCTCCGGCACCCAGTCGCAGGTGTCGGCGATCTCGAGCAGTTCCTGTTTGCGCTGCACATCGGCCTCGGCTGCCGCCAGCTCGCGGGCCTTGGCGGCATAGCGCCGGGACCACAGCGTCATCGCGTCGCAGGTCAGGATCACCGCCTCGAGAAAGGTGCGCTTGAAGACGATGTCGCGCGGGTCGGTCAGCGCGTCGAGCTTGGCCTGCGCCTCTTCGCGGATGCCCTTGACCCCTCGGGTCAGGATCTTCGTGAAGTCCGGCGTCCAGTTCTGCGAGTGCCGCATCGGCGAGGTCGCGATCACCACGCAGGTGTAGAGCAGCAGGTTGTTCGGGTCCGGCCCCAGCATCAGCTGGCGCGTGGCCTCGGGCAGCGCATGGATGAAGTTGGTCGCGTAGTCCTTGCCGGCCCACCAGGGCGTCAGCACCTCGTCGATCGCCTTCGCGTCCTCGTCGCTGACCGCCACCTCGCCCGGCTTGCCCTTCAGCTTGCGGAACATCTCGACGCCGCTGGGCATGATGCTGCCGTCGAGCTCGGGGTAGACGATGGCCCAGCGGCCGAGCCAGGTATTGGGCCGGCCGACGATTATCTCGTCGGGGAAGATCGTCACCGGCACCTTCTCGACGAAGTGCTTCAGCGCCTGGGCCCAGCGCAGCACCAGCGGCTGGCCCTCGGTGGTCTTCAGCGACTCGGTGAACAACAGGCCGCGGTCGAGCGACACGCGCGGTGCGCCGTAGCCGCGGATCGCGTCGTACAGGCGCAACACACGCGCGGTGGCCGTGCCGTGCAGCACCTCGCGGTGGCCGGCGATCGCGGCTTCCTGCGCGGACAGGGCGGGGGTGTCGGTGACGTCCATCGTGTTCCCTTTGCCCTACTCCATGAACCAGCCGTGGCTGACGACGAGCGACTGCCCGGTCAGCGCATTGGTCGGGAAGGCGGCGAAGAACAGCGCCACGCGCGCCACGTCGTCGACGGTGGTGAACTCGCCGTCGACCGTGTCCTTGAGCATCACGTTCTTCACCACCTGCTCTTCGGTGATGCCCAGCAGCTTGGCCTGCTCGGGGATCTGCTTGTCCACCAGCGGCGTGCGCACGAAGCCGGGGCAGATGACGTTGGCATGCACGCCGTGCGCCGCGCCTTCCTTCGACACCACCTTGGCCAGGCCGAGCAGCCCGTGCTTGGCGGTGACGTAGGCCGACTTCAGCTTCGACGCCTCCTTCGAGTGCACCGAGCCCATGTAGATGACGCTGCCGCCGCGGCCGGACTTGTACATGTGCGGCAGGCAGGCCTTGGTGGTCAGGAAGGCGCCGTCGAGGTGGATGGCAAGCATCTTCTTCCACTCGGCGAAGCCGAACTCCTCCACCGGGTGCACGATCTGGATGCCGGCATTGCTGACCAGCACGTCCACGCCGCCAAAGGCCTGCACCACCGCGGCGATGCCGGCGTTGACCTGCTCCTCGCTGGACACGTCCATCGCCACGCCGATGGCCTGGCCGCCGGCGGCGCGGATCTGTGCCGCAGTGGCCTCGGCCGCGTCCTTCGACAGGTCGGCGATCGCCACCTTGGCGCCTTCGCGTGCATAGGTCAGCGCGATCTCCTTGCCGATGCCGCTGGCCGCGCCGGTGATCACCGCGGATTTGCCTTGCAGTTGCATGTGCGTGCTCCTATTTCGCCAGGTAGTCATGGACGACGGTGCCCAGACCGAGGGTCAGGTCCGTCAGGATGTGGGTGCCGGAGATCACCTTGCGCACCGGCAGCTGCGCCACCGGCGCCAGCGCGTGCTCGAACAGCTGCAGCGCGGCCGGGCCTTCCCAGGCGCCCTTGACGGTGATGTCCTCGAGGTAGTAGCGCACCAGCTCGCAGATGCGCGGCGTGCAGTCCACATGCGGAATGATCTTCAGCATGAAGTTGGGCGCCTGCAGCGACGCCAGCACCTTGGCGGGGTCCAGCGTGCGGTACTTGTAGCCCATGGTGGCCACCGCCACCGGCAGCGGGCCGTACTTGAGCACGCCGCCGAGCGTTTCCTTCTCGACGCGGAACTCGGGCCAGGCCAGCTTCTTCGGGAAGCCCCAGATCTCGCGGCCGCCGGCGATCGGCGGATGGTCGTTGAGGAACATCTGGTGCACGTAGCCGCCCATCTGCCCCTGGTAGCGCACGGTGATGACCTGACCGCTCTCGGTGAAGTCACCGAAGCCGGTGGAGTCCGGCATGCGGATGAACTCGAACTTGACGATCGGATCGACGATCTCCAGCGGTTCGGGCACCACGGCCTCCAGCGCCTCGCGGTCGGTGCGGTAGGTGACGATGAAGAACTCGCGGTTGGTGAAGCGGTACGGGCCCTTCGGGTAGGCCGGGTTGGTCAACGGCATCGCGAAAGCCTGCTCGAGGACTTGCTTTTCTTTCATGGAAATTCCTGGAAGTGGTGGATTCAGGAGGCGAGGTCGACCACCCGCAGCCTTTCGCCGATTTGCTGCACGACGACGCCGGGGCCGTTGGCCAGCAGGCGCTGGAAGTCGCCCTGGCCGGCGTCCCACAGCTCCTGCACGGTGGCGCGCGAGAAGTCGCCGTCCTTGAACTCGGGCGAGTGCGATACGCGCCGGTTGATCAGGTGTACCAGCGTCAGCTCGCCGCGCGTGGCCACCTGCTCGAGCTTGGCGACGTCGGGGTCGTTGCGCAGCCGTTCGGGCAGCTTCTGCAGCAGCCGGTGCAGCGCGACACGCATGTCCTCCAGTTGCTGGATGTGCCGCACGTTGAGGCGCCGCTTGCTGGCGTACTGGATGTCCTTGGCGCGCTCCTGCACTTGGTCCAGGTTCTGCGGCACCGGGCCGGCGCCGCTGAACACGTCGACCTGGAAGACCAGCGCATCCATGCGGAAGTCCTGGTCCAGCACGTAGGCCAGCGGCGAGTTCGACGCGATGCCGCCGTCCAGATAGACCTCGCCATCGATCGTCACCGGCGGAAAGCCTGGTGGCAGCGCGCCGCTGGCCAGCACGTGCTCGGGACGCAGCGTCATCTGGTGGTTGTCGAAGTACGCCGATTCGCCGGTGCGCACGTCCACCGCGCCCAGCGACAGGCGCACGCGCCGCTGGTTGATCAGATCGAAATCCGCCAACTCGTGCAGCGTCTCGATCAACGGCGACGTGTCGTAGTAGCTCAGGGCGCCGGGGCTGCCCTCCGGGGCCAGGAAGGGCGGTGGCAATCGCGGCGTGAAGAAGCCGGGGATGCCAAGCGTCGCGGTACCGGCAAAACTGATGCCGTCGAGGATCTTGCGCCAAGGGTCCATCCACGACGGCGGGACCCAAGGCGAACGCGAGGTGGCACGTTCCCAGAAGGTGCGCAGCCGCTCGACACGCCGCTCCGGCGGATTGCCGGCGATCAGCGTGGCGTTGATCGCGCCAATCGACACGCCTGTGACCCAGTCGGGGGAAAAGCCGGCTGCGGCCAGAGCCTCGAAGCTGCCTGCCTGGTAGGCGCCGAGGGCGCCGCCACCCTGAAGCACCAGCACGACCTGATCGTGTGCGCCCCAAGGATTCAATGGGCGCCGCGCATTTACGGCCGGGTGTGTCATCGCGCGTGCACTCTTGAGGGTTGCGGGCATGGCCGCCCGAGCGCCTGCAACGCTAGGTCACCTGCGCGATACAGGCATGACATTTCTGGACACGGGCCAGCCGGGTGTTGATCAGGAGCAAGTCTGTTGGCAAAGACCTTTGGTGGCCGCGTGCGGCTGCTCCGCACGGCTCTGCCTAAACGTAGTTCACATAGTCCGAGGCGGTCGAGTGGCCGCATTCGGGCAAGCAACTTTGTCTTGCAAATGTCGCCGAAGGGTCGTTTCCGCCTGTTCGTCCCACTGACGAGCAGTCATTTGGGCGGCCCTGACCGCACCACGGTGACCTACGGCTGCTGCACTTCGCGTAGCTGACAGCCGTGCGCGCCACGTTTGTCAGGGCGAGCGACCGCTTGATGGCGGTCAGCGTGAGTTCGCCCACCGCCAGCGAAGGGCGGCAACCGCTGCGGAGCAGCCTCATCAGCTAAGCGAGTGAGAGCCATGCTGCCAGTTCCAATGCTGGCCGCACAGATCGTTGGCTAGAGGGCCAGACACGACAGCTGTCTGTTCCAGACCTCGTCCTTAAGGGCCGCAGAGCCAGGATAGCCATACCGATGCGGATCGCGTAGCCCTTCGGGATGCACAGCTTTCGCGCAGCAACGTGGAATCTCGACGGCTACCGTGGCGATGCTGCATCGCGGCTAACACGGCAGATTCAAACGCTTGAGTCGCTGAATCCTGATGTCCTTGTCCTAACCGAAGTCAAAGACACAACGCGCTTGGAAGGCACGTTCATTCAAATGCGGCTCACGCTCCGCGGCCTAACCATTCTTGGCTCGACTCCCGACTCACTTGAGGGCCGAGTGCCTTTGATCGATCGAATCAAGACAGCTCTTGCGGGTGGCGCAAAGGAGGCTGGTTCGGAAGCAGTCAAGCAGCTAGCCCAGCAGGCATTTGCAGCAGCAATGGCAGCGGCCCCGGCAATCGTTTCAAGTATCGGCGCGCGGTGATGCCTAACCCTTCGCTGGAGCCGACTCGCACCGGCATAGCGCTTGGCCCGCGAGGCCGTGGTTCTTATCATCGGCCTCGCGGGCCAAGCGCCATTCCGGCGCTCGCGCCTCGGCTCAAACGTTAGGCCTCCCAATCGACCGCGCCGTGAACGCCACCGCAACGAAAATTCGAAAGCAGATCGCCAGGGTGCGGGACGCCTTGCATAACTGTTCTGTGCGTCTCGACCCGTTTGAAAGCGAAATCCAACGCATCCTGAACCTCTCGAGCGACCGCGATTACAGTTTCATCATCGACTCGTACTACCTGTTCGAGGATACGGAAGCAGCCAAGTCTTTTGTTCGCGCAAATGGTCTATGCCCTCCCGGCATCCGGGATGACATCGGTCTGGTCTATCTCAAGTTCTACGGAGTAATGAACGCCTGCTACCTCCAACACGAGGCCATCGCCGTCTGCGCACGCAAACTCGGGTTACGAATCGACAAGGAAGTTTTGTCCTCGAACTCATTGATCGTTCATCGCAATGACTTCGCGGCACACAGTCCGAACAGGGGTCGGGGCGATGACGCGCACTCATTCATCCTTGATCGGTTTAGGCTGCGCGCAGGTGAAGTCGCTGGCTACAGTTCAAACGCTCCTGGCGGCATCAAATTTAGAGATGCCAAAATCGATGATCTGCTGAACGACTGGGATACTGCCTTCCTGCCCGTACTGGTGCAGGTCTCCGAAGCAATCGTTTCGCGAGTTCTCGATGCCGGCATCAGGGAGGCCTAACCCCTCGCTCAAGCCGACCCGCTACGGCAGGCAGCTTAAGCTCGAACGTTACATTGCACAGCACACCTTCGGCGGCACATGAAGCGCCCCAAGACATGCCTCTTCTGCGGCACGCGTGCCAACATCTCCAAGGAGCACATCTGGCCAGAGTGGCTGGCGCCTCAGTTGGAGCCGGCAGAAGCGGACTCGCACATCACTGAGTTCCACTCGGGGGAGGGGAAGCAGCCGCCGCAGCTGGTAAGGCGAACGGAGAAGCAGGGTCCTGTACACACGAAGAAGGTCCGCGCAGTTTGTGCTCCATGCAACAACGGCTGGATGAGCGTCCTCGAGAGTGAGGTCAAGCCGATTCTTGTTGCCCTCATCGAGCAGCCAAAGCCGACGCTCACCAGTGCAGCAGCTACTAGCCTGAGCCGTTGGGTAGCCGTGAAGGCGATCGTGGCCGAGCATGCGGTGGAGGGGACCGCCCTGACCCCGTATGAAGATCGCAGCGCCCTCCGTACCCTCCGGGCCGTGCCACCGTACTTCCGGATCTTTGTCGCAAAGCACTCGCTCGCCACACAGACCGCCTACTACCGCCAAGCCACAACAGTGTCCACATCGATGCGCGGTCCCGATCCGCCGCTCCCTCCCCACATCCGAAGGAACATCCAAGCCATCGCGCTCGTTGTCGGGTCCGTCTGCTTCTACATCAGCGCAGCGCGCGTATCGGGCCTTGCTGTCGAAGTTCTTGATCCGGTCCACAAGATGCACCGAATCTGGCCTGACCCAACTTCAACGGAGGATCTCACCTCTCTGGGAGTGCTCAGGCAACCAGAGATCTACGCAATCTCGCGATCGCTGGACCGATTGGTAAGGCAAGCCGTTACTTCATTGCGCCCCATCGAGAAGGATGCCTGGGAGCCCTACTTTGTGCTGCTTGCCTTACAGGCGCTACGACACAAGTGGCGTCATTTCGCAGTGAGCACGCGAAAGGACCCCAACATCACGAAGGCCGACATTGCACGGTTCCTACTGCCTCGCCCGACTCTTGATGAACAGAAGGTGTGGGGCATGCGGATTTCGAAGTTGGACAGTCTGATTGCTGTGGAGCGAGCGACGGTCGAGAAGATGAGACTCCAGAAACTGTCTCTGCTGCAAGTTCTACTGACAGAAAGCCCTCGAGCTGTCGAGCTATGAACTGGACACACAGAAGACCGTTCCAGACCCCCGCGCTAATGGGTGGGGGCTATCGCGCTTTGCTAGCTGCTCTCATTGCGAAGTCCACGGAAGTATTCAATGAGGTCGCAGCATGAATGGTCGCCCCTTCAGAGTCTTGTCCTTGGACGGCGGAGGCATTCGAGGTCTCTACACGGCCACGCTCTTGCAGCAACTGGCTGTCCGCGCTGCGCGCTTTCACAAGCTCGGCTTTGAGGAGCGTCTGGACGTAGGAGCTCAGTTCGACCTTATCGTAGGCACGAGCACCGGCTCCATCCTCGCAACAGCCCTGGCTGCCGGTGTTGCCCTTGAAGACGTACTAAAGCTCTACCGCAATGAAGCGGCCAACATCTTCAAGCGGCCAATGCCTCTGCAAGGAGGCTGCAAGTTGGACAAGCTGAAGGCTTTGGTCTGGGCGCTCCGGAACACCTTTGGACCAGCCAATGCCTCTTGTGCGTTGAAGTGTGCGCTGCAACGCGTTCTCAAGGAGGAGACTCTAGGGGAGCTGTACGAGCGCCGCAAAGTCGCGCTCTGCGTGCCATCAGTGAACGCCGAGACCAAGCGCGCCTGGGTGTTCAAGACGCCTCACGCGCAGCGACTCACGCGGGACAACCACTACCGCCTTGTAGACGTTTGCCTCGCTTCAGCAGCTGCCCCTATCTACTTTCCAATGCATAGAGCTGCGTCGCCGAACTCGGGCAGTAGCGCGGTTCACACCTTCGTGGACGGTGGACTGTGGGCAAACGACCCCGTGCTCGTAGCACTCGTTGAAGCATTGGAGGTCGCGGCACTGGGCCAACCGATTGAAATCCTCTCGATTGGAACTTGTCCTGGCGTCAAGTCTCAGGTTCTTGGTGGAAGAGACGCGACCCGCGGCGTCATCGGCTGGACCGGGGGTACCGACATTGTCGGCATGTCGCTTGAGGCTCAGGCGTCCGTGACGCACTACCTCGCGCAGAAGTTGGCAGGCGCGATGGGAGGACGGGTCACGCTGCATCGTCTAGCCGAGCCGCCGGTATCGCCGGAAGAATCAAAGCACCTGGCACTTGATGCTGCGGACAAGAAATCGCTCGACGTGCTGGAGATGTTGGGTCATCGCGCCACCGACCTCAACATGAGTGCTCTTACCAATTCACCCAACCCGACGCGGGAGCAGGCGATGACGCTTGCCATGTTCTCAGGCCTCAAACAGCTCAAGGGAGAAGAATAGTGAGCTACGACGCAAACAAGCATCTGACTAACTTCCACGATGACAAGGTATTCGTAGCCGACGATAAGCTGACGACCGCGCGCAATCGTCGGGAAGCGAATCGCACACGGCTGAAGAAGGGCCTTGAGGCCGACAAGGAACCGATGCCCACTGAGTTTGTGCCTCAGGGCTCATACGCGATGAGCACGATGGTGCAGTCCGAGGTCGAGACGTCCGACATTGATGACGGAGCGGTCTTCGACCGGGAAGCTTTGAAGGGCGCTCGCGGGGGCGATAGGTCTGCCAACCATGCCAAAGAGATGGTGCGCAAGGCCATCGCCGCCAAGGATGAGTTCAAGACACCGCCAGAGGTTCGAGGCAACTGCGTCCGCGTCTACTACAACGATGGCTTCCATGTAGACATTCCCGTATACCGCACGTACACCGAGAACGGCGTAACGAAGAAGGAACTCGCGTCGACAGGCGAATGGAAGGTGTCTGCTCCGGAAGACATCACCAACTGGTTCAATGACCAGGTAGTGGCAAAGAGCTCAGACACACTGAACGCTCGTCAGATGAGACGAGTCGTACGCTTGCTCAAGTACTGGTCCAAGAGCCGGAGCAGTTGGACCATGCCAAGCGGCTTTGTCCTGACTGTGCTCACTGACGAGGCCTATCGTCATGGCGGCTGGGCCGACCGCGACGACAGCGCGTTGCTATCGGTCATGCGAAGCATTCGCGACAGACTCACTTGGAACGAGCGAGTTCGGAGGCCGGTCGAGCCGAGGGAGGAGATTACGAGTGACCGAACTCTCGGGCGTGTGCGCAAGCTTCGTGAGGAGCTCGAAGGCGCCATCAATGAACTCTCCAAGATTGAGCGTGCCGACTGCGATGAGCTCATGGCTCTGAAGGCGCTTAAGGCGGTCTTCAACACGGATTACTGGGACGGACGCATCAAGGAGCTGGAGAACGGCGGTGGGGGCGGGCCAGGAAAAGCTGGTCCTGCCCAACCTGTCGACAAGAGGGGCGGCTCTGGTCAATATGCATGACGTTCCCGGCCAGGAGGAGGGCCTTGTCGCGCTACGGCAGGCAATCGGCCAACGCTGGCCGAATGCGACAGAAGTGTCCGTCGAGGCGTTGGCGAAGAGATTCCCCGCTCGCCGCCTGGTGGCTGGCTGGCGAATCCCTGGCCTGCTCCCCGGTGAGCCGCATGACCTCTTAGTTGCAGTCGACCAAGAGTTTCCCTGGTCGTTGCCGCTGGTTGCGCTACCCGAAGCCACAAAGGCTATCTCCTACCCTCACGTCGAGTTCGACGGGCATCTTTGCTTGACGCCTTCTGGGAGCGCATTTGCGCTTCCCGTGGGCATAGAGCACGTCGTCCAGTTGCTTAGTGATGCCTGTGATGTACTGGCCCAGGGAAGCACTGGCGGGAATGACGACGACTTCTACTCCGAGGCGCAGAGCTACTGGTCCCTAGTGCACCCTTCGACTGGCTCAATCTGGCTCGTGTCACCTCCGCCAGAAGAGCACGCCCTATGGGTCTCTGCCGTAATAGGAGATAGCTTCGTTGTTGGCCCAAAGAAGCAGACGCTGCAGGACTGGGCGGACGCCGGAAGACGGCGCCTTCTTGGTGGCTTTGAGCCCGCACTGGTCGTGAGGCTCGATGCGCCGCTTCATCCGAAAGAGTACCCTTTGACGATGAAGGACTTGACCTCCTTCATCGAACAGCGAGGTGCCGGAGCGCAGTTGCAAGCAGCAGTAGCGCGATGGCATGCCAGGCGAGAACTTCCCGTTGTGCTGGTGTTCCCGCATGGCGGCAAGGCAGTATGTCTGGGCGCGACATTTCTCGCTCCTCGCCAAGTCAGGCTGCCCGGCGCACGGCACAGCGGGGTCCCCGGCTTCAGGTCGGGCGCCAAAGGCCGAAAGGGGGCGAGGCTAGTCGCACTGGGAATGGTGCCGGGGCGGTTCCCTCACTTGCGGGTTACCGCCGTCTATCGCTCGTTTCTGCACGAACGAACTGCCGGTGCTGCAGCTGTACCCCTGGCTGCGCGCCATGTCATCGTTGTGGGGTGCGGAGCAATCGGTGGGCAGCTTGCCGTTCAGCTGGTGCAAGCGGGTGTTGGGCGTTTGACTTTGCTGGATGACGACGTACTTACGTGGCAGAACGTGGGTCGGCATGTTGTGGACAGTAGCGCCGTCGGGCAATCGAAGGCCAAAGCACTGGAGCAAGCTATCAGGCTTCGTTTCCCTGATGCACAAGTCGAGGGCATCCCGAAAACCTGGCAAGCCTATCGACGGGACGACGGCGCGGTGTTCAACGAAGCCGACCTGATGATTGCTGCCACCGGTGATGCCGCAGGCAATCTGCACTTGGACGCGCTTTCAGCGGATGGCGAGGTCCCCGCCACCATCTTCACTTGGATTGAGCCATTTGGGGTTGCTGCCCATGCGTTGTTGCGGGTGCCGGGTGACCGTGGACTTCGAGACGTCACAGACACGATGGGGCGCCTCTCTGAGCCTGTCGCAGACCTGACCTCTGCTCCGCCGCTCCCACGTGAGCCGGCGTGTGGCGCCTTCTACCAACCCTACTCATCACTCAGCTCCCTGCCCAGCGTTGCACTCGCGGGCCAACTGGCGCTGGACGCTCTTAACGGTCGTGTATCGCGGGCAGTACACCGAGTTTGGGTAGGTGGTCCGGATGAGTTTGGTGACAATGGCCTATCCCTTCATGCGGCTTGGCTCACTCGCCTGAACTCTCACGGTTATCACCGTCGATTTGAGTTCATCGTCTAGCTTGCGCTCAGGTGCTGTTTGAACTACTCGTACCGCGACCTCCGCTTTGAGTTCCATGACAGCTGCCTAGAGCAGCTGGCCAGTCGTCGCCAGACGTCCTGCGTCAGTCGCGAGATTGGCGGGCAACTTTTCGCTCGCGTAGACGGAGGTACCTACCGCATCGAACGCGCAACGGTGACCAGAGGACGGTCTAGGCGAGCGAGGTTTGGGTTCTGGCCAGACAGGGCTGCGGAGAAAGCCGACATCTTGAGACTCTTTGAACAAGGGCTGCACTATGTCGGGGACTGGCATACGCACCCTGAGCCGACCCCCCATCCTTCTGCAACCGATACTGCGGAGATGCTCGACATATTTCGTTGTTCCAAGCATGAGCTGGCCGCGATGCTCTTGGTAATCGTCGGGCAATCGACATTTCCCAAGGGCTTGTTTGTTGGGGCTGTGCATGGTTATGGAGTCCAGTCTCTACACCCGGATGCACTTTGACCCACCCGGAACGGCATCTCTAAATCATGTCAGAACGCACCCTCGTCGAGCTGCCAGCCGCTCGAGGATGCCGCGCATGTAGGCGTACGGGTCGAGCCCGTTGAGCCTGGTCGAGCGGATCAAGCTCATGACCGCCGCGACTCGCTTGCCGACGCGCAAGCTGCCGGCGAACAGCCAGTTCTGCCGCCCGAGTGCGATCGGTCGGATGCGGTTGTCCACCCATTTGTTGTCGATCGGCAGATCGCCGTCGTCCAGGAGGCGCGTCAGCGCTTCCCAGTGGTTCAGGCTGTAGTCGATCTCTCGGACAGTGACCGAGCCGTCCGGGATCTTCTGCCGCTGCTGCCGCATCCACTGATGCAGCGCGTCGGCCATCCGGGCGTTCAATCGGGAGTTGGAAGCCTGGCACACACGGTGTGGAAGAGACCTTGAACTGCAGCGCAAGGTCGAAGGGCCGCGTCCCGGCGCGTCCGCGGTTTGGTAGTCCTGGCCACAGGCAGTCATTCGTGACGGCCCGCTTCCCTGCAAGGCAATGTTTGCGGGGATCGGCGGAGTGCCAGCCTGCGTACGATGCGCCGAGAGGCGCGAGAATCGTCTCCCCGCGTCGCGAAGTTGCACCGGCGCCAGCTTCGGCACCGGCAGGTCGAACAGCGCGCCGGCCACCAGGCACACCGCGCCGGCCAGCGGCACCGCCAGCCAGTAGGGCACGCCGGCGTGCACCACCATCATCGCGGTGGCGTAGGCACCGAGGGCATAGAAGGACCCGTGGCCCAGCGAGATCCGGCCGTTGTAGCCCACCAGCACGTTCATGCCGATGAGTGCCAGCGCGTAGACGACGATGTTGGTTTAGCGGAACAACTGGAAATCGGTAGCCACCGTCGACACCGAGGCCAGCGCGGCCAGCACCAGCAGGAACAGGCCTGCGCGAACGAGCTTCACGTGAGCGTGCCCCATCGCCGGAACGGACGCCGTTGATGTGACCGTGGGGGGGACGCCGGCTGCAGCAGGCGCAAGGGCGCCCGAAGTCGCTGGCGAAACGCTGTGTGCTCCGCCTCAGGGCACGGCGGGTGCGGCCAGCCAGCGCTCGGCACGCACCGTGCCGGAATCCGTGGGCGCCTGCGGCGGGCTCTGCAGGGCCCCGGGGGTGCGCGAGAAGCGCGGTGCCGGCGCGGGCTGCAGGACACCGCCGGCTTCCACCAGGCTCTTGCGCGCCCGCAGCTGGCGGTGCTGGGCCGCCTCGGTGAGCGACAGCACCGGCGCCACGCAGGCATCGCTGTCTTCGAAGCGCGCCGCCCAGGTGTCGCGGTCGTGCTGCAGGAAAGCCTGGCGCAGTGCCGCGCGCAACGCCGGCCATCGGCTGCGGTCGCCGCGGTCCCACGCCGCCAGTTCGGGCCGGCCGATGCCCTCGCAGAGCAGCCGCCAGAAGGTCGGCTCGATGGCACCCACCGCCACATGGCGGGCGTCGGCCGTTTCGTAGGTGTCGTACCAGGGGGCGCAGCCATCCAGCGCGTTGGCCTCGCGGCGGTCCTGCCAGACGCCCTGGGCCAGACGGCCATGCACCAGGGCCAGCAGCGACACCGTGCCGTCGACGATGGCCGCGTCCACCACCTGGCCACGGCCGCCGCGTTGCGCTTCCAGCAGGGCACTGACGAGGCCCAGCGCCAGGTACAGCGCCCCCCCGCCGAAGTCGCCGATCAGGTTCAGCGGCACCACCGGCTTGCCCGCCGCCGGGCCGATGGCGTGCAAGGCGCCCGTGACCGCGATGTAGTTGATGTCGTGGCCGGCCGTGTGGGCCAGCGGGCCGTCCTGGCCCCAGCCGGTCATGCGGCCGTAGACCAAGCGCGGGTTCGCCTGCAGGCAGGGCTCAGGGCCCAGGCCCAGGCGCTCCATCACGCCCGGCCGGAAGCCTTCGACCAGCGCATCGGCCCGGGCGGCCAGGGCCAGGGCGCGCGCGCGGCCGGCCGGCTGTTTCAGGTCCAGCACCAGGGCCGGACGGCCGCGGTGCTGCACCATCGCGCGCGCCTGCGCGGGCGGCACCGCCGGCCCCGGCCGCTCGATGCGCAGCACCTCCGCCCCCAGGTCGGCCAGCAGCATGCAGGCAAAGGGCGCCGGGCCGATGCCGGTGAATTCCAGGATGCGCAGGCCCGCCAGCGGGCCATCGGCGGCTGCCATCACTCGACCTTGACACCGACCTGCTGCACCACCTGGCCCCAGCGGGTGTACTCGCTCTTCAGCAGCCGGCCGAAATCGTCCACCGTGCCCGGCCGCGGGTAGGCGTAAAGGACCGCCAGCTTGGCGACGAAGTCCGGGTCCTTGAGCGCGGCCTGCACCTCGGCATGCAGCTTCTCGCGGATCGGCAGCGGCGTGCCGGCAGGCGCGGCCAGGCCCACCCAGGCCACCGCCTCGAAGCCCGGGAAGCCCAGCTCGGCGATGGTGGGCACCTCGGGCATCGAGGCCAGGCGCTTGCTGGTGCCCACCGCCAGCAGCCTGAGCTTGCCGCCCTGCACCAGCGGCATCGTCGCGCCCAGCGTGTCCAGGCCCACCTGGACGGTGCCGCCGGCAAGGTCGGTCATCGCCCGGGCGCTGCCCTGGTAGGGCACGTGCACGATCTTCACGTTGGCCCGGCGCTTCAGGTCTTCCATCATCAGGTGCGACAGTGTGCCGTTGCCGGAGGAAGGATGCGACAGCTTGTCCGGCTGCGCGCGCACCAGCTCCAGCAGTTCGGCCATCGACTTGACCGGCAGCGACGGCGTGACCACCAGCGCCAGCGGCAGGTCGGCCACCACGGCGATCGGCGCAAAGTCCTTCAGGGTGTCGTAGGGCACGTTGCGGTACAGGTGCGGGTTGACCGAATAGCCGGCCAGCGCCGACAGCGTGATCGTCATGCCGTCGGGCGGTGCCTTGGCGACCGCCCCGAGGGCCAGGCTGCCGCCCTGGCCGGGCTTGTTCTCCACCACCACCGGCTGGGCCAGCGCCTTCTGCAGCCGCTCGGCCAGCAGGCGCGCCACGGCGTCGGTGGCCTGGCCGGGCGGGAAGCCGACGACGATGCGCAGCGTGCGCGGGTCGGCCACCGGGGTCCCCTGGGCCGCCGCCCAGGGGCTGGCGGCCGACAGGGCCAGGGTCATCACGAACTGGCGGCGTTGCGGGGTCATGGTTTGTCTCCTTCTGGTTGGGCGGGGTCAGACGATGCCGTCGGCACGCAGCGCGGACAGTGCGGCGGCGTCGATGCCCAGCGCACCGAACACCTCGGCGTTGTGTTCGCCCAGCGCCGGCCCGGCGCGGTGCACGCGGCCCGGCGTGCGCTCGAAGCGCGGCACCACGTTCTGCATGCGCACGTTGCCCAGTTCGCTGTCGGGCACCGCCACCAGCGCTTCGCGCGCGGCCAGCTGCGGGTCGCTGAACAGGTCGGCGGCGTCCTGGATCGGCGAGAAGCCGACCTCGTGGGCCTCCAGCCGCTGGCCGAGTTCGGCCAGGCTCAGTGCCGCAATGGCGGCCCCGACTTCCGTGTCGAGCAGGTCACGGTGCTGCACGCGGCGGGCGTTGTCGGCAAAGCGCGGGTCGGCCAGCCAGTCGGGCCGCTGCAGCGCCGTGCACAGGCGCTCCCAGATGCTCTGCGTGGAGGCCGCGATCGAGGCCCACTTGCCGTCGCGCGTGGCGTAGACGTTGCCGGGCGCGGCGTACTGGCTGCGGTTGCCCGATCGCGTGCGCACGGCGCCCAGCTGGTCGTACTCGATGGGCAGGAACTCCAGCGTGCGCAGCATGGCCTCGGTGATCGAGCAGTCGATCTCCTGGCCGGCCTCTTCGGGGTGGTCACGCAGGCGCAGCAGCGCCGCCAGCACGCCCAGCGCTCCGAACAGCCCGCCCACCGCATCGGCGATCGGGTAGCCCAGATGCAGCGGCGCGCCGCCTTCGGGGCCGCAGATGTGCGTGAGCCCGCTCATCGCTTCGAAGACACGGGCGAAACCGGGCCGGTTTCGCTGCGGGCCGGTCTGGCCAAAACCCGTCATGCGCAGGATCGTCAGCCGCGGGTTCAGGCCATGCAGCCACTCGCGCGTCACGCCCCAGCCGTCCAGCGTGCCGGGGCGGAAGTTCTCCACCAGCACGTCGGCGTCCTGCAGCAGGCGGCCCAGCAGTTCACGGCCGCGCGGGCGGCGCAGGTCCAGCGTGATGCCGCGCTTGTTGCGGTTGGTGACCTTCCACCACAGCGGCACGCCGTTCTTGTGCGGCGCCAGCGCGCGCAACGCGTCGCCGCGGCCCGGCAGTTCGACCTTCAGGACCTCGGCCCCGTAGTCGGCCAGCAAGGCGGCCGCAAAGGGGGCGGCCACGACGGTGGAGATGTCGATCACCTTCAATCCGGCCAGGGGGCCGCTGCTGGGGATCGTGGCGTCGGAAGTGGGGTGCGTCGGCATGGCCGCCACCTTAGGCGCCGACCGAGCTTTCAGCCAGCGCATGCCCGAGAACGCAGAATTGCGTTCCACGCAAATCCGGAGGAACCGACATGGACCTGCTGCAAGCCCTGCATGCCTTCACCGCGGTGGCCGAGCATGGCAGCCTGACCCGCTGTGCCGCGGCGCTGGGCCAGACACCGTCGGCGCTGAGCCGCCAACTCGCGGCGCTGGAGGCGCAGGGCGGCACCCGGCTGTTCCACCGCACCGGGCGTGGCGTGCTGCTGTCCGATGCCGGCAGCGCGCTGCTGCCCCGTGCACAGGCGCTGCTGGCCGATGCCGCCGGGCTGATGGGCCGCCTGCGCGGCGAGGCCGAAAGCCCGGCCGGTGTGGTCGACCTGGGCGTGGTGCCGGCCGTGCGGCCGATCGTGGCGCAACTGGCCCAGCGCGTCCGCGCGGACCTGCCGCGCCTGCGCCTGCGTGCGCACGAGGGCTTCAGCGGGCAGGTGGAAGACTGGCTGGCCCGCGGGCAGGTGGACGTGGGCCTGTTCAACCGCTACAGCGCTGCCAAGGTGCGCGACGCGGTGCCGGTGCTGCGCACGCAGATGGGCCTGATCGCGCGCAGAGGGTCGAAGCTGGTGCGGGGCGAGACGCTGCCGTTCCGGCAGTTGCATGGCGTGCCGCTGGCGGCGCCGCTGCGGCCGAATCCGATGCTGTCCGCGCTGCAGCAGGCCGCGCAGCGACAGCGCATCGAACTCGACTTTGCGTTCGAGAGCGGCTCGGAAGCCATCCTGATGGAGGCGGTGGCACAGGGCGACATGGCGACCATCGTGCCGCGCCACGTGGCGCAGCACGACTACGGCGCCGAACGCTTCGGTTGGGCCCGGCTGGTGGAACCCGGGCTCCGGCAGGTGACCTGGCTGGCCATCAGCTCGGCGCGGCCGGCCACGCCGGCCACGCGTGCCGTGGCAGCCATGCTGCGCGAGATGACGCCGACCCTGGCCTGCTGAAGCCACGGGCCGGGCGGCAGGCTCGAACCCGGAAGCGCCGCCGGAAGCGCGCGAAGGCGGCTTGCGCCCGCGCGCGTCTTGCGCGCTGAGGGGGATTCATGGCCACGCGCCGATCAGCGGTTCCGGCGATCGCGCCACCGGAAATAGCGGATCGACGGCGCCAGGAACCAGGTCTTGCCGGTGTACAGCGGACGCGTCGGGAAGGCCAGGTCGTCGAAGGCGGCAGCAACTCCACGCTGACGCGCAATATGTTCAATGCTCTGCGCGACCAGATCGACCCAGCCATCGCCGCAGTTTTGACACTGATGATCGTGGTGACGACGCTGTAGCTAATGGTTGCACAGTTCTACGGCCGCCGGCGCACCAATTGACGCGGCGCTCCGCCGATCGATTCCTGCGCCAGGAATGGTGAACGTCGTCCTCCTGCTCGATTCAGCGGCAACAGCGAATCCGAGCGGCTACTTTGCGTAAGTCGATTTGATGAAACGTATGTCGCTCATGGGTCGATTGCACTTGTTCGTCCCAGTGACGAACAGTCACTGGGGCGTTCCTGACCGCACCAGCGCGACGTACGGCCGCTGCACCTCGCATAGCTGACAGCCGTGCGCGCCTCGGTTATCTGGGCGAGCGACCGCTTGATGGCGGTTAGCGTGAGTTCGCCCGGCGACAGCGAAGGGCGGCAACCGCTGCCAAGCCGCCCATGCGAGTCAGCAGGCGGCCAACGCTTCATGTTCGCATGCATTCCCAGGATCGAGCTGGCATGGCAGCCCGACGCGCCATCTTTCAGCTCGCCTGGGCACGCTTCCAGTCGCTCACGATGTCCTCAGCTTCCGGCTGCAGCCCAGTGGCATGGATGAATGTCGCGACCATGCGGTAGAAGCCGACGATCAACGCCGCCTCGACATAGCCGCGATGACCGTAGGCGGTGACGATGCGCTCCACACGCGCTGGCTCCGGGTCTTGCCCGGCCACCAGCTCGTCGGTGAATGCCGCCAGATCTTCCAGCGACAGAGTCCACGCGAGGCTGTGCCTTGCACCTGCAAGCAAGGCCTCGACCGCCTCGGACGACAGGCCCGCGTCGAGCGCCATGCGCCGGTGGTGATGGATCTCATAGGCCGAACGGTGGTGCATCGCCACGCGCAGCACCAGCGCCTCGCGGCAGGCCGCGGGAAGAACCGTCGTGTTGAACTGGGCCGTCCCCAGCGCCATGAACGGGCCCAGCAGGCCAGGCGCATGAGCCACCATCCGGTACAGGTGGATCGGCGGACGTTGCGCAAGGTGTGACCGCACTGTCTCATCGAGCCCCGCCGCTTCGGTGAGCGGGATGCGTGTGCTCATTGCGCCGTGATCCCGTTGCGCCGGATGATCTCGCCGAAGCGCGCCAGATCGTTGGCCACCCGCGGTGCGAACTCGGGCTGTTCTGCCGGAGGCGTGGGGCTCATGCCCACGTTCTGCAGGCTGCTCACCACGGCAGGATCGGCAATCGTCTGCCGCAGCGCGGCGTCCAGCTGTTTCAGCACATCTGGCGGGGTACCGATCGGCGCGAACAGGCCCGACCAACCCAGCACCGCAGCGGCCGGGTAGTCCATCGACAGCACAGGCACCCCCTTCAGCGAAGGCAGATTCGACGGCGCCGTGGCTGCGACCGTGGTCAGCGCACCGCGGGCCACATGCGGCATCACGTTGGCCGGCAGGTCGACGGCGCATTGCAGTTGCCCCGATTCCAGATCGACCAGCGCGCCCGCAAAGCCGGACTTGTAGGGCACATGCAGCACGTCGATGCCGGCCGACTGCTTGAACAGCTCCAGCGCGATATGAGGTGGCGACCCCACGCCATAGGTCGAGCAGGCCAGCGCGCCGGGTTTGCTCTTGGCATAGGCGACGAACTCCGCCACGCTGCGGATGCCCAGCTGCGAGCGGACCGTGATCACATAGGGCGTAGATGCCACTTGGGCCAGCGGCACCAGCGTCTTGGTGGGGTCTGGCGCGCCCTTGACCAGCCAGGGGCTGATGACGATGGAGGTGCTGTGATACAGCAGCGTGTAGCCGTCGGGGGCAGCGCCGACCACGGCCCGGGTCCCGATCAGGCCGTTGGCCCCGGCCTTGTTGTCGATGACGACGGGCGCGCCCAGCGTTGTCTTCAGCCGCTCGGCCAGCACCCGCACGTTGGCGTCTGCAGCACTGCCGGCGGGGAACGGCACCACGATGGTCACCGGTCGTTCCGGAAAGGCAGCATGTCCGAGCGTGGTCGCCAGCAGGGAAACCAGCACGCCGAGACCGGCCAGCGTCTTGAGGAGCTTCATGTCCATCCTTGTTGCGCTGCAGGCGCGTTCAAACCGAGGGTGTCGATACGAAGGCCACGACCCGTGCCGGTGCGGCACTGGCACGGGCCAGCTTCAGCGGGAAGAAGCCGACATGGAAGCCCGCCAGCGGCAAGGCGCCCAGGTTGGTCAACTTTTGGACGATGAAGGCTTCGCGCTCCCGAATTGCCTTGTGGCCGTCCCAGAGCGGCGTGCCATCGAAGCGGTACTGGCGCGTCATCACGGCAAAGGGCCGGTCCCAGCCGATGGCGTCGGTACCCAGCACCCTGGCGCCCAGGGCCGTCAGGTGCAAGGTGCCCTGACGCGTCATGCCGGGGTAGTTGAAGTACTCCGGGCTGCCCGCGTGGAAGTCCTCCTGCCCCGTGCGGATCAACACCGCGCTGCCGGGCTCGATGGCGGCACCGGTGCGCTGGATCGCGGCATCGAGCGCGTCGATCGAGATCGGCTCGCCGCCGCGTACGCTGCCGCGCAGGTCGAGCACGAGGCCTGGGCAGTACAACTCGTCCAGCTCGATTTCGTCGATGGTGCGCGAGCGTTGGCCTTCGCAGGTGCTGCCGCTGTGCAGCGGGGCATCGACATGCGTGCCGCAATGCGAGGACATGTCCTCGATGATCTCCTCGCCCCAGCCTTCGCCATCCGGCAGGTCGGCCGGCGTGCAGTGCAGGCAGCGACAGAACTCGTCCAGACCTTCACCATCCGGGCTCATGTATCGAATCCGCGGCGCATGCAGGTCGGGGCGTGCCGTGTGCCCGGCCAGGCGTTCGCGGTCGCGCGGGTCCAGCGTACGGGTCAGGTCGATCAGTTTCATGGTACAAAAGTCAGTCGAGTGACTTATTCTTGATCTGACCCGGAGCGCTGTCAACCCGTGCCGGTCTGGCCGGGCGACCCCGCCTCCCTAGAATCCGCCCATGGCCGTCAAGCAACCCTCGAAGGTTCCATCCGGTCGCGCCCCTGCGGCAAAGTCTGCGGCGGCCCGCAACGGAAAGCGCTCGGACACCACCCGGACACTGTTGCTGGACACGGCGGAAAGACTGTTCGCAGAACAGGGCTATGAGGGCACGGGCGTACGCCAGATTGCCGAGGAGGCTGGCGTCAACCTGGGAGCGATCCACTACTACTGGGGCTCCAAGCAGTCCTTGTGCCGCGAGACACTGGAGCGCCGGCTGGTGCCCGTGCTGACCGAGCGCACCGAGCGCATCGAGGGCGTGGTGTCGAAGCACGGCAGCCTGGCCGACCTGCTGGAAGCGTCGCACCGGCCGTCGCTGTTGGCGGGTGGTGCGCAGCCCGCGGAATCGGAAGCCTTCAGGCGCTTCTACGGGCGCATGCTCTTCGACCCTTCGCCAGATGTGCAGGCCATCCTGGCCGCCTTGTTGGACCGCTTCGCCACCCGCTTCGTAGGTCTGGTGCGCGAGCACTGCCCGGACCTGAGCGACGACGAGTTCTATTGGCGGGTAACGTTCCTGTACGGCGCCTTCCTGTATGCGCACACGCAGCACACTCGCACCACGGCGCTGTGGGGCGACCGATTCAATCGGACCGACTTCTCGGCGGCCGCGGACTACCTGACGCGCTTCCTGGAAGGCGGGATGCTGGCGCCGCCGGTGCGTGCCCGCGGCAAGCGACGCCAGATGGCCAAGTAACCCCTGCGCCTGTCACGAGCGGTCGACGCCGCCAGGGTTTGCAGAGATGGCACTACCAGCCTTCCTCCCATGGTGGTGCCGAAGCGAAGCGATCCAGCAGAAAGTCGATCAGCACCCGAACACGCCGCGGCATCGTGCGATTGGGCAGATACACCAGGTGGATGGTGCCTTCCGGTAGCAGCCGGAAGTCTCGCAGCAGCGGCATCAGACGCCCGCGCCGCAACTCGTCGGCCGCGACATACGCGGGCAAGAAGCCGATGCCCATCCCTGCCAACAGGGCCTCGTGCACGACGACCGGATCATCGGACTCGAAGCGTGCCGACATGGCCAACGCGAAGCGTTTCCCGTCGCGCTGAAGCGTCCATCCACCCCGCGAGGATGTTGGCGAGAAGAGCACGGCGTCGTGCGCTGCAAGCTCATCGATGTTGCGTGGCGTACCGTGCAGCGCCAGGTAGGCTGGCGAGGCACACAGCACATTGCGGTTCGTCGCGAGCCGACGCGCGACGAGCGCTGGGTCCGGCTGCAGCGACATGCGAATGCCGAGGTCGTAGCCCTCATCGCCCAGGTCGAGCTTGCGGTTGGTGCACGATAGGCGCACGTGAATGCGTGGATAGCGGCGCTGGAACTCGACCAGTGCCGGCACCACATGACGCACCGCGAAGGGCTGTACGCAGGTCAGGCGCAATTGCCCGGCAAGCTCGGACTGCGTCTGCGTCACGCGCTGCTCGGCATAGGTGGCCTCGTGCACGATGCGCACACAGTGCTCGTGGAAGACGGTGCCCGCTTCGGTGAGGCTGAGGCGCCGGGTGCTGCGGTTCAGCAGCTTGACGGCCAGTTCTCGCTCCAGCGCGCTCACCTGGCGGCTTATCAGTGACTTGGACAAGCCCAGCTTCAGCGCGGCCGCCGAAAAGCTCTTGGACTCGATCACCTGCGCAAACACGCTCATCGCCGCCAGCCGTTCCCTCATTGACTATCCTGAAGCAACAATGTGTTGAAGTAGAAGCGATTTATCCGTGCTGTGCAACGACCTACAGTCTGGCCATCGAGTTCACTGACTGGAGCGGACCATGAGCGGCGACGTGATCAAGGTGGGGCAACTGGAGATCAGATACCTGCTCGACGGCACAGCGCAGCAGGGGCTGGGTGTATTCGAGCTCACCGTGCCACCCGGCGCGAATGTGCCGCCGCCACACAGCCACACCCACAACGAGGAGTTCATCTACCTGCTGGAGGGTGCGTTGCACTATGCGGTGGACGATGTGTCGCGCGAGCTGGCCCCGGGCGACTGGATGTCCACGCCGCCCGGCTCGGTGCATGGGTTCCGCAACCACGGGGATTGCCCGGCGCGAGCGCTGGTCATGCTGACACCCGACATCGGCATGCAGTACTTCCGCGATATCGGCGCGGTGGTCAACGCCGGCGCGCCGCCAGACCGGGCGCGGCTGTTCGAGGTGATGGCGCGCTACGGTCTGGTGCCCGCGGCGCCTGCGCAACCCAAGATCGCCTGAGCTTTCCTGTTCGTTCACCCCGGCCAGAGGCGCATGGCAAACGGTTCGATGACGCAACGTCGACTTTCGACTTTGCTTGAAGTCAGGGCATGCCGTTGTCGACGAACTCCGTGAATCCGGGCTGACTCCTCAGCCGAAGGAGGTAGGCCTCTACGGCAGGCAGATCAAGGTGTTCGATCGGCGTGGCTTTCCAGCGGTGGGCCGAAAGTCCGAGCACCACGTCGGCCACGGTGATGTGTTCGCCGGTGACGTAGGCGCCGCTGCGCGCGAGCTGCTCGTCGAGGATGCGCATCTTCTGGTTCCATCGATCCGCGCTGTCCAGCACAGCTTGCGGCGGGGTGGGCACCCCGCGATGGAGGGCCGAAAAGGCAGTGCGCCACGCGTCATTGAGCTCGGTGGCCTGCCAGTCCATCCACTGTTCGACCACTGCGCGGTCTTGTGGCGATGTGGGTAGCAGTCGAGTGTCGGCCTGGCGTGCCGCCAGATATCGGCAGATGGTGTTGCTCTCCCAGAGAACGGTCTGACCATCGAGCAGAACCGGTACCAGGGCATTGGGGTTCAGGTGGAGGAAGTCAGGGTCACTCGTCGGGCGAAAGCCTGCACCCCAGTCCTCTCGCTGTACCGGCAGTTCCAGGAGGGCAGCGGTCCACATCACCTTGCGGACGTTGATCGAACTGATGCGTCCGAGCACTCGTAGGTCTGTCATGGTCGGGCGCTCCGGGTTGGATGGCTCCAAGTCTGCAGTGTCACCGCTTCAGCCGCGTCGGTGCCGGCGCAGTGCCTGAACGCGGCCAACAGGCCAACAGTACCGAGTCTTCTGCCGTCGAAAGCAACTTGCGCCGATCCGCAGGGTCGCCGCAGTGGTGCAACGAGCCTGGCGCCAACGACCGCTTGAAAGAGTCCGCCTGCCTCAGGGCAGGTTCTCGCGCAGGATGATGTCGATGCGCAAGGGCGCGACGCCGGTCTGCGGGGCCACGCCGTCACGCAGGTTGGCGAGGATGCGCGCGCAGTCGATCAGCATCGTCTGCGGGTCCTGGTTCAGCACGGCGTCGAGCGTGCAGTCGATCAGCAGTGCCCGCGTGGCCGGCGTCAGGCCATGGGCCACGAACACCGGCCGCTCGCTGCCGCGCGGGCTGCGGTGGGTCTGCAACGCGCGGCCCACGCCTTCGGCGCCACCGCCGATGTTGTACAGCGCCACCAGGTCCGGATGCTGGCGCAGCAGCGCGCGGGCCAGCCGCTCGTTGGTGTCCGCATCGTCCAGGCCTTCGCGCACGCCGACCACGCGCAGGCCCGGGAACTGCTCCTCGATGACGCGCAGGAAGCCGATCTCGCGCTCCTCGTGGCCCCGGTAGCTCAACGAGCCGGCGATCATCGCCACCGGCCCGCTGCGGCCGGCCAGGAAACGCCCGATCAGCTGCGCGGCGGTGCGCCCGGCCGCGCGGTTGTCCACGCCCACGTAGGCCGAACGCCGTGACTGGCTCAGGTCGGAGATCAATGTGATCACGTGCACGCCGGCGTCCACCAGTTGCGCCACCGCATCGCGCACGCGCGGATGCTCCAGCGCCATGAACACCACGCCCTGCGCGCGTCGGCCGTGGCGGCGCAAGGCACCGGCCACGTCGGCGGGGTCGAAGCTGTCGATGTAGACCACGCGGCAGCGCACGTTGTAGGGCGACAGCAGGTCGCCCGCCTGGCGGATGCGTTCGCCCAGTTCCACCAGGAAGCGGTTGGTGCCCGCCGGCAGCAGGAAGGCCACCTCCATCGGCGCCGGCTGCAGGGCGCGCCACAGCTGACGCTCGGGCAGGTAGTCCAGCGCCGCCGCCGCCTTGATCACGCGCTGCGCGGTGGCTTCGCGCACCGGCGTGCGCCCGTGCAGCACGCGGTCGACCGTGGCCGTGGACACGCCCGCCGCGCGCGCGATGTCGGCGATGCGGCTGCGCGGTGTCGACGCAACATCAAAAACCATCAAACATTCAGTTGGTGAGGTTTTCCCAGCTGCTTAGTATCGCCTCTCGCAGCCCCTGGGTGCATCAAATTACATCAATCAACAGCTGGAGACACGCATGACCCCGACGACGCTTCGCGTTCCCGCCCGCCTGTCCCGCCGCGCTGCTGCGGCCGTGGCCATCGCCCTGGCCTGTGGTGTCGCGCCAGCGGCCTTCGCGCAAAAGGCCGTCGAATTCCGCTACGGCCACATGAACCCGCCCACCAGTGCGGCCGGCCAGCAAGCGCAATGGTTTGCCGACGCGGTGGCCAAGAACACCAACGGGCAGATCAAGATCACCGTCTACCCGTCGTCGCAGCTCGGCAAACTGCAGGAGCTGGCCGAGGCGGTGTCCACTGGCACGATCGCGCTGTCGCACAACACGGCCGCGGGCATCGGCTCGTTGTACGAGCCCTTTGCCGCGCTGGACACGCCTTACCTGTACCGCGATGTCGATCACCTGATGAAGGTGGTGGACGTGAACTCGCCGGTGATGAAGTCGCTGAACGAAGGCCTGGTCAAAGCGGCGGGCGTGCGGGTTCTGTATGCCTACTACTTCGGCACCCGGCAGCTCACGACCAACAAGCTGGTCAAGACGCCGGCCGATCTGGCCGGGCAGAAGATCCGCGCGATCCCGTTCCCCATCTACATGAGCACGGTCGAAGGCATGGGCGCGGTGCCGGTGCCGGTGGACTGGTCCGAGGTGCCCACCGCGCTGGCCACCGGCAAGGTCAACGGCCAGGAGAACCCGGTCAACGTGGTGCTGTCGTCCAAGCTGTACGAAACGCAGTCGCACCTGATGCTCACCGGGCACATCATGAATGCGCAGCTGATCGTCATCAACGAGAAGACTTGGCAGGGTCTGCCTGCCGCGCAGCGCGAGCAGCTGAGCGCCGCCGCCGACGAGGTGCGCAAGCGCGCCACCGAGATGGTGCGCGGCCAAGAAGCCACCGAGACGGCCGAGTTGAAGAAGCTGAAGATGACCGTGGTCGGCGCGCCCGAGGGCCTGGACCTGGCCGCCTTCCGTGCCTCGGTGCGCAAGGTGGTGGATCCGAAGTTCGGGCCGAAGTACGCTGACCTGTACAAGGCCATCGACGCCGTCCGCTGATGTCCGACGCGTCCGTGTCGCCGCTGGTCCCGCGGGTGCCGGCCGGCCCGCTGCGCCCGTGGCTGCTGCCGCTGGCGCGCGGCTTCGAATGGGCGGCGATGCTGCTGGTGGTGGTGGCCACTGGGGCCATCATGGTCGAGGTGGTGGCACGCGGGCTGTTCGATCTGGGGCTGCCGGGCGTGGGCGAGATCGCCAAGTGGGCCGGCCTGGGCCTGATCTTCCTGGGCGTGCCGCTGCTGCTGGCGCGCGACGAGCATGTGCGCGTGGACATGCTTTACGCCGCCAGCCGCGGGCGCACGCGGCGCGTGCTGAGCTTCGGCAACGAACTCGCCACCTGCCTGTTCTGCCTGCTGTTCCTGTGGGCCTGCTGGGGCTTCATGCAGCGCGCCGCGCGGTTCTCGACGCCGGCGCTGGGTATCCCCAACCTTGTGTACTACCTGCCTGCGATTGCCGGCATGGGGCTGGCCGCCCTGGTGGCCATCGACCGGCTGGCGGGGCTGCTGCTGGGCCGCAGCGCAGGGCGTGACCAGGCCCGCGGCGAGAGCGGTCCATGCTGAGCATCACCGCCACCCTGCTGTTCATCGTGCTGCTGCTGATGGGCACGCCCGTGGCCATCGCCCTTGGTCTGGGCTCGGGCCTGGCGCTGTGGTTCTTCGACATGCCGGTCGCCGTGGTGGCGCAGCGCATCGTCAATGCGCTCGACTCCACCACGCTGCTGGCGGTGCCGATGTTCATCCTGGCGGCGGCGCTGTTCAACGCGACGGGCCTGACCGCGCAGTTGTTTGACTTCATCCGCATGCTCATCGGCCGCATCCGCGGCGGGCTGGGCTACGTCACCGTGCTCACGCACCTGGTGTTCTCGGGCGTGTCCGGCGCGGCGCTGGCCGACATCGGCGCGCTGGGCCGCATCCAGATCGACATGATGCGCCAGCAGGGCTACACCGACCGCTTCTCGGCCGGCATCTGCATGGCCGCGGCCACGCTGGGGCCCATCTTCCCGCCGTCCATCCCGCTGGTGATCTTTGCGATGGCGGCCGAGATCTCGCCCGTCAAGGTGCTGATCGCCGGCGTGCTGCCGTCCCTGATCATCGCCGGCTTCCTGATGGGCATGGTGGCCTGGATCGCACGCCGCGCCGGGCTGCCGCGCGACACGATCCAGGTCTCGCGGGCCGAGTTCCTGCGCAAGGCAGCCTTCGCCACCCCGGCCTTGCTGGCGCCGCTGGTGCTGATCGGCGGCATCTTGCTCGGCCTGTTCGGCGAGACCGAGGCGGCCGCCGTCACCGTGGTCTATGCGCTCGCGGCCGGCGTGTTTTTCTACCGTGCGCTCAGCTGGCGCGGCTTCGTGGAATCGCTGCGCGAAACCGTGCGCTCCACCGCCGGCGTGATGTTCATCGTCGGCACGGCAGCGCTGTTTGCGTGGGTGCTGACGATCGACCAGGTGCCTACCAAGGCCGCCGACCTGCTGCTGGCCTTGTCCAAGAACCCGTGGGTGCTGCTGGTCATCGTCAACGTGCTGCTGCTGGTGGTGGGCATGTTCCTGGAGACCATAGCCGCCATCCTGATCCTGGCGCCCATCATCGTGCCGGCGCTGGCGGCGGTCGGCGTGGACCCGGTGCACCTGGCCGTGGTGGTGGTGCTGAACCTGATGATCGGCCTGCTCACGCCGCCGGTAGGCATGAGCCTGTACATGGTCAGCAGCGTGGCCGGCATGCCGGTGCAGAAGGTCATCGCGGCGGCACTGCCGTGGATCGGCTGCCTGCTGCTGTCGCTGGCGGCCGTCACCTTCATCCCTGCGGCCTCCACCTGGCTGCCGGGCCTGATCCTCAAATAGAAAGCCTGCGATGAGCCGTTTCCTGGGTGAGATCCGACAGGTGGCCTACATCGTGCCCGACATCGAGGCTGCGATGGACCACTGGGCGCGCGTGATGGGCGTGGGCCCCTGGTACTACAACCCGCGCGTGCCGATCCGCAACTACCACTACCGCGGCCAGCACTACGAGCCGCACAACTCGGTGGCGCTGGCCAATGCGGGCGCCTTGCAGATCGAACTGCTGCAGACGCGCAACGACGTGCCGTCGATGTACCGTGACTTCCGTCAGGCCGGTTACAGCGGCGTGCAGCACGTGGCCTACTGGACCGAGGACTTCGACGCCGACCTGCGGCGCGCGCAGGCCGCCGGGCTGCAGGTGTGCATGGGCGGCGAGGTCGGCGAGAACGGCCGCTTTGTCTACTTCGAAGACCGCTCGGGGTTGCCCGGCACCACCATCGAGCTGTCCGAGGTGGCCGGCCCCAAGGGCCGGCTGTTCCGGCTGATCCGCGAGGCCGCGGTGCAGTGGGACGGCGCCGACCCGGTGCGCCCCTTTCCGGACCTGAGCACGCTGTGAGCGGTGGCATGGCGGAGACGCTGCAGGCGCAGTACCTGATCGAGACGCCGCTTGACCCCCGGGCGGTGGCCGAGGTGCTGGCCGGCGAGCAGAGCAGTGGCACCTTCGTGCGCGTCGCGGGCGAGAGCGATGCGCTGCGCGCCCGCAGCCGCGCCACGGTCGATGCGGTGGAAGAACTGGCGCCGCTGGCCCAGCCCAGCCTGCCGAGTGCCTGGCTGGCGCGCCAGGGCCTGGGCGGGCCGTACCGCCGAGCGCGCATCACCGTGTCCTTCCCGCTGGCCAACATCGGCCACAACCTGCCCACGCTGGCGGCCACGCTGGCCGGCAACCTGTTCGACCTGGGCGAGACCACCGGCCTGCGCTTGGAGCGGGTGATGCTGCCGCCCGGCTTCCGCGCCCGCTTCCAGCGCCCGCGCCAGGGCGTGCAGGGCACGCGCCGGCTGACGGGTGTGGCGCAGGGCCCGATCGTCGGCACCATCATCAAGCCCAACGTCGGCCTGGATGCCGACGAGACCGCTGCGCTGGTGGGGCGGTTGTGCGATGCCGGCATCGACTTCGTCAAGGACGACGAGTGCTGTGGCGACCCCGAGCATGCGCCGGTGGAGCAGCGCATCCGCCGGGTGATGGACGCCGTGCGTCGCTACCAGGACCGCAGCGGCCGCCACGTCATGGTGGCCTTCCACATCAGCGACGAGCACGACCGCATGCTGCGCCATGCCGAGCTGGTCCAGCGCGAAGGCGGCAGCTGCGTGATGGTCAGCCTGAACTGGGTGGGCCTGGGGGCCCTGCAGGCGCTGCGCCGCCACACCGACCTGGCCATCCACGGCCACCGCAACGGCTACGGCATGTTCGAGCGCCATCCGGCGCTGGGCATCGGCTTCCAGCCCTATGCGCTGCTGTGGCGTCTGGCGGGTGTGGACCACATGCACGTGCACGGCCTGGCCGGCAAGTTCGCGCAGGCCGATGCCGAGGTGGTGCAGGCCGCACGCGATTGCCTGAGCCCGCTGGCCGACCCGGCCGATGCCGACGACGTGGTCATGCCCGCCTTCAGCTCCGGCCAATGGGCCGGCACGCTGCCGGCCACGCTGGACGCGGTGCCCAGCGGCAATCTGATGTTCATGTGCGGCGGCGGCATCCTGGCCCATCCGCAAGGGCCGGCCGCCGGCGTGGCCAGCCTGCACGAGGCCTGGCTTGCCTGGCAGAGCGGCCGGCCGCTCGAAGCTGCCGCCGCGCCGGGCAGCGCGCTGCAGGCGGCCCTGACCTTCTTCGGCCAGCGTTGATTCAAGGGCCGGGTGCCGTGCGCTACGCCTGGTACGGCGACGACTTCACCGGCGCGTCGGACACGCTGGCCACCGTGGCGGCGGCCGGGCTGCGCAGCGCGCTCTTCCTGGCGCCGCCGCAGCCGGCCCAGCTGCAGCGGCTGGGTGCGCTGGACGCACTCGGCATCGCCGGCACGGCGCGCGGGCTGGACCCGGCGGCCATGCAGCAGGAACTGGCGCTAGTGGCCACCAGCCTGGCGGCACTGCAGCCCGACGTCACCCACTACAAGTGCTGCTCCACCTTCGACAGCGCGCCGCAGGTTGGCAACCTGGCCATGGGGCTGCGTGGCCTGCGGCAGCCGGCGCACGACCCCTCGGCGCTGGTGCTGGGCGGGCAGCCGAGCCTGGGCCGCTACTGCGTGTTCGGCCAGCTGTTTGCCAGCGCAGGGCAGGGCGGCGAGGTGTTCCGCATCGACCGCCACCCCACCATGCGCCAGCACCCGGTGACGCCGATGCACGAGGCCGACCTGCGCCAGCACCTGGCGGCCCAGGGCCTGGCGCCGCTGCGCCTGGTGGACCTGCGCCAGCTGGAAGGCCCGCCCGAAGCGCTGGCCCAGGCCGTGCGCGATGCGGCCAGTGACAGCCAGGCGCTGCTCTTCGACGTGCTGTCCGATGCGCATCTGCAGGTAATCGGACGGCTGATCTGGCAACGGGCCGTGCAGCGGCCGCAATTGCTGCTGGGCGCCAGCAGCGTGGCGCAGGCCCTGCTGTCGGCTTGGCCGGATGCACGGCTGAACGACATGGCTGGTGCGGCAGAGCCGGTTGCGCAGGGTCCGGTGTTCCTGATGGTCGGCAGCCTGTCGCCGGTGACGGCAGCGCAGGTGGCCCACGCCACGACCGGCGGTGTCTACGAGCGCATCGAGCTGCCGGCGAACGATCTGGTGGACTCACCGACCCGGCTGCAGGACATGGCGGCGCTGTCTGCGGCACGGCTGGCGGCGGGCCGGTCGGTGCTGGCGCAGATGGCTACCCCGGAAGCAGGTCAGGCGGTCACGCCATTGGCCGTGGCGCAGGCCGGCGGCCGCCTGCTGCGGCAGGTGCTGGACCGCGCACCCGGTGTGCGGCGCGTGGGCCTGGCCGGCGGCGACACCTCGAGCTGGGCCCTGCGCGCGCTGGCGCCCTGGGCCTTGCGCTGGCAGGCCACGCTCGCCCCCGGCGTGCCCTTGCTGCGCGCCCATGCCGACGACCCTGCCATCGACGGACTGACGCTGATGCTCAAGGGCGGGCAGATGGGGCCGCCGGATCTGTTCGAGAGGCTGGTCCGGGGCTAAGTCGTTGCGCACACGCGCGGATCGGCGGTCGAGTCGTCCTCCGAGCAGGCCTCGACACGTTCGCGCGGGGTACGGACGGGAAGGGCGCGGCCTACCGCCCGTGCCCGAAGCATCGCCACCGGTCCGTCATCTGTAGACAATACGCAGATCGACAACCGCCCCAAGCCCCCGCCAATGCGCAATGCCGCCGCCGACCAGGAGATCTTCGCCCGCTGGGAACATGCGGTCGAGTTCCGCCTGTTCGCCGATGCCTCGGGTCCCACGCTGACGGTGCCCGAGCAGGTGGCGGCCAAGCTCGGCGACCGCATCATCGGCGGGCATCTGCAGCCCGGGGCGCGCATCGGCGAACAGGAACTGGCCGACGAATTCGCCATCAGCCGCGGCCCGGTGCGTGAGGCGATCCGCATCCTGGAGCGGGAAGGGCTGGTGGCCATCCTGCCGCGGCGCGGCGCGGTGGTCACCAGCCTGTCGGCCACCGAGTTGCGAGAGCTGTTCGAGATCCGCGCCGGCCTGTTCGAGATGGTCATCCGCAAGGTCGCCGTGAGCCGGCCGCCCGAACTGCTGGCGGTCATGCGCGCCGGCGTCGCCCAGTTGGAAGCGCTGGCCGAACAAGCCGATGCCGGCGACGCCTATGCCGAGACCACGCACCGCCTGATCCAGATCTGTGCGCGCTTCGCCGGTAACGAGCGGCTGCGCCGCATGATCGCCGCGCTGTCGCTGCAGAGCCTGCGCTACAGCAAGCTGGGCCTTGCCTCGCTGGAGCGCCGTCGGCGCTCGGTCAAGCTGTGGAAGCAGGCTTCCCGCGCCCTGGAGCGCGGCGAGGTCGAGCAGATGGTGCTGCTGGCCCGCCAGCGCACCGAAGAATCCGCCGAAGAGGCCGCACGCTTGCTGGCCGCGCCGCCTGCCTGACTCAGCGGGCCTCGAAGCAGGCGCGCAGTTCGCCCTTCAACACCTTGCCGGCCAGGTTGCGCGGCAAGGCGTCCACGAACACCACGCGGCGCGGTTTCTTGTAGCCGGCAATGCGCTCGGCGCAATGCGCCTGCAGTGCCTCGGGCGTGAGCGCGCTGCCCTCGCGCAGCACCACTACCGCGGCGACGATCTCGCCCCATTCGGCATCCGGCAGGCCCAGCACGGCCGATTCCAGCACCTGTGGATGCGCGGCCAGGGCGTCCTCGACCTCCCGCGCATAGACATTGAAGCCGCCGCTGATGATCATGTCCTTGTTGCGCCCGACGATGTGCAGGAAGCCCTGCCGGTCGAAGCGACCGAGGTCGCCGCTGTAGTACCAGCCATCGCGCACCACCTCGGCCATCAGTTCCGGCCTGCGCCACAGCATCACCGCGGCGGCGCCTTCGTGGGCCAGCGTCACTTCGCCCACCTCGCCCTGCGGCACGGGGCGCCCCTGGGCATCCCGCAGCACGATGCGCACGTTGACCGTGGGCTTGCCGCAGGAACCGATCGGATCGTCGGCCGCGTCCTCGCTGTTGCCCAGGTGCTCGTGCGGGTACAGCACGGTCAGCGGCTGCACTGCCTCGGTCATGCCGTACTGCTGGCGCAGGATCGGGCCGAAGATCTTCATCGCACGGCGGATCAGCGACACCGGCGTCGGCGCAGTGCCGTAGTGGATGCGCCGCAACGAAGACCAGTCGCCGGTCGCCCCGCCTTCGATGGCCTCCACCAGGCGGCTCATCATCGTCGGCACCAGCATCAGGTGGGTGATGCGGTAGGACTCGATGGCCGCCAGCAGCGACGCCGGGTCGAAGCGGTCCAGCACCACGTTGCGCGCGCCGCGCAGGTAGCAGGGGAACAGGTACACACCGGCAGCGTGGGTCAGCGGGCCGACATGCAGCATGGCATCGTCCACCGACAACCCGTACTCCAGTGCCAGAAAGTGGTTGCTCAAGCGCGCCTGCAGGCGACCCACGGTGTAGGCCACGCCCTTGGGCTTGCCAGTGGTGCCGCTGGTGTAGGCGATGCGCGCCAGATGGTCCGGCCCCACCTCGATGGCGGGTGCGGCATCGCTGGCTTCCGCGCAGGCCGAGGCGAAGTCCATCGCTCCGGGTGAGGCCTCACCGAGCGTCAGCACGTGGCGCAGCGCCGGCAGTTGCCGGCCGGACGCTGCCACGAAGGCCTGCACCAGGCTCGCGAACTGCGGCCCCACCAGCACCGCGGCAGCCTGCGCGTCGGCCAGGATGTCCAGATGCTCGGCCTGCGTGTGGCGGGCATTCAAGGCCACGTAGGCCAGCGCCGCCTTCTCGGCGCCGAACTGGCTGTCCAGGCTCTCGACCGAGTTCTCCAGCAGCACCGCCACACGCTCGCCGGGTTGCAGGCCCAGGGCGATCAGCGCCTGGGCGAAGCGGTTGCTGCGTGTGTCGATCTCCTGGTGGCTGTAGCTGTGCTCCCTGAACACCAGCGACGGCCGCGCACCGTGCTGGGCGGCGGCCCAGCTGATCAGCCGCCCCGCGATCATCCGATCACCACCACGTCCTGGCCCTCGGCCACCGCTTCGCCCTCCTTCACCAGCAACTGCAGCACGGTGGCGCCGTGCGGGGCGCTGACGGGGATCTCCATCTTCATGCTCTCCAGGATCAGCAAGGTCTGATCCTCGGCGACGGTTTCGCCTTCACGCACTTCGATCTTCCACACGGTGCCGGCCACGTCGGACTGCAGTCGGGTCTGGGGCATGGGTTGTCTCCTGGGTTTGATGTGTGTCGATGATAGAGAACATTACGATTGTTGACAATCGTGAGATCGGATGCTCCAATCCAGTGCACCGCCGGCCCCGTTCCCACCCCTGTCCCAGCCCTTTGTCATGACCGAATCCGCGCAGCCTCCTTTCCCCGAGCCGGTGCGGCCTGGCCTGAAGCGCGTGCTCGTCGCCAACCGGGGCGAGATCGCCGTGCGGGTGGTGCGCGCCTGCCAGGCCCTGGGGCTGGAGGCGGTGGCCGCCGTGTCCGAGGCCGACGTCGACAGCCTGGCTGCCCGTCTGGCCGGCCGGCAGGTGGTGGTCGGTCCGCCGCCGCCGGCACAGAGCTACCTACACATCGACCGGCTGATCGATGCCGCGCGACGCAGCGGTTGCGATGCCGTGCATCCGGGCTACGGCTTCCTGTCAGAGCGCGCCGCCTTCGCTCAAGCCTGCGTGGACGCCGGCCTGGTCTTCGTCGGGCCCACGCCCGCGGCCATCGAAGCCATGGGCGACAAGATTACTGCGGCCCGCCTCGCGGCCCAGGCCGGGGTGAAGCGTGTGCCCGGGTCGGATGCGGTGGCCGATGCCGACGAGGCGAGGTCCGTGGCCGATCGCATTGGCTATCCGGTGCTGGTCAAGGCCAGCGCCGGCGGCGGTGGCCGCGGCATGCGCATGGTTCGAGATGCCGCGCAGATGGTTGCCGCCTTCGCCAGTGCCACGGCCGAGGCCCAGGCCGCCTTCGGCGACGGCACGCTCTACGTGGAAAAGCTGATCGATCGCGCCCGCCATGTCGAGATCCAGCTGATGGCCGACCGCCACGGCAACGTCGTGCACCTGGGTGAGCGGGAGTGTTCGACGCAGCGCCGGCATCAGAAGCTGATCGAGGAATCGCCCTCACCAGCGCTAGGCGATGCCCAGCGTGCGGCCATGGGTGAGGCCGCCGTGGCACTGGCGCGCCGCGTGGGTTACCACGGCGCCGGCACGGTGGAGTTCGTGCTCGACGATCGAGACGGCCGCTTCTACTTCCTGGAGATGAACACACGCATCCAGGTCGAGCATCCGGTGACCGAGATGGTCACCGGCATCGACCTGGTGGCCGAGCAGCTGCGCGTGGCCGCCGGGCTGCCGTTGTCCTTCACCCAGGCGCAGGTGCGGCCGCGTGGCCACGCCATCGAATGCCGGATCAACGCCGAAGACCCGCAGCGCAACTTCCTGCCGCGCCCCGGTGTGGTGACGCGCTGGTCGGCCCCGCAGGGGGAAGGCATCCGCTGCGACAGCCACTGCCACGACGGCTACACCGTGACGCCGCACTACGACTCGCTGCTGGGCAAGCTGATCGTGCACGCGGCCACCCGCGAACAGGCCATCGCGCGCATGGTGGATGCGCTGCAGCGTCTGCAGGTCGAGGGCCCGGCGACCACGGCGTCCTTCCATCGCGAAGTGCTGGCGCATGCGGACTTCGCTGCCGGGCGCGTCACCACGCGCTGGGTCGAGGAGGTGTTCATTCCGGGGCGCAAGGCAACTGCCAAGGCGGGCGCGCTCCCATGACCCTGGTGCGCGTGCTGGGCTGGCGGCGGCTGGGGCCGGGCGTGGCCCTGGCCGGGGTGCTGGCCATCGCCGCCACGTCGGTGTCGCGGCTGCACGGCGGGCCGCTGCCGCTGTACGCGCTGTTCTTCGGCATGGCCTTCCACTACCTGAGTCATGAATTGCGCACCCGCCCCGGCATCGAGTTCTGCGCGCGCGACGTGCTGCGCCTGGGTGCCGGCCTGTTGGGCGCGCGCATCACCGCCACGCAGATTGCGGCGCTGGGCTGGGGCGTGGGCCTGTGGGTGCTGGCCGGCGTGGCCAGCACGATCCTGCTGGCGCTGTGGCTGGGCCCGCGCCTGGGCCTGAACCCGGCACGCTCCGTGCTGGCAGGTGGCGCGGTGGCGATCTGCGGCGCATCGGCTGCACTGGCCATCTCGGCCGTGCTGCCACCCGAGCGCAAGGGCGACCGCTTCACGCTGACGGTGGTGATCTGCATCACCGTGCTGTCCACCGCGTCGATGATCGTCTACCCGCTGCTGGCGCGTGCGCTGCACCTCAGCCCGCACCAGGCAGCGCTGTTTCTCGGCGGCAGCATCCACGACGTGGCGCAGGTGGTGGGTGCCGGTTTCACGCTCGGCACCGAAACCGGTGAGCTGGCGGTGGTGGTCAAGCTGTTCCGCGTGGCCTTGCTGGCGGTGGTGGTGCTGGCCGTGGCACTGGCCTTCAAGTCGGCACGGGCGCGCGCGGCGGCCGGCTCGGCCGGGCCGGCGCCGGCACGCCAGCCGCTGGTGCCCTGGTTCCTGTGGCTGTTTGCCGCGCTGGTGTTGCTCAACTCCAACGGCCAGGTGGCCGTGGCGGTGCAGGACGCGCTGGCCGAGCTGTCGCGCATCTGCCTGGTCGTGGCGATGGCGGCGCTGGGCGTGAAGACCTCGTTCCAGGACATTGCGCGCGCCGGCTGGCAGCCGCTGGTGCTGATCGCCAGTGAGACGCTGTGGCTCGGCGCGCTGATGCTGGCCGGCGCCTGGTGGCTGGCCGGTGCGCATTGAACCCATCCCCCTACGACACCCGAAGGAGACGACATGAAACGACGCTTCGCGGCAGCCCTGCTTGCCGGCAGCTGCCTGTGGACCCTCAGCGCGCAGGCCCAGAGCCCGTGGAAGCCCACCGAGCGCATCAACTACGTCATCGGCGTGGCGCCGGGCGGCACGGTGGACCTGTACGCACGCGGCGTGAAGGACACGCTGGACACGCTGAAGCTGGTCAATGGCCAGACGATCCTGGTCGAGAACAAGGTGGGTGCCGGCGGGGCGCTGGCGATGCAGCTGCTGAAGAGCCATGCCGGCAACGCGCACTACCTGGGCACTTTCCATACCGGCGCGATTGCCGGCGCCGTGACCGGCCTGATCAAGGCCGACCCGCGCGACTTCGTTCCCGTGGCCATGCTGGTCGAGGAAACCTCGCTGGTGGCCGTTCGCGCCGATTCGCCGCTGAAGGATGGCAAGGACCTGATCGCCGCGCTCAAGGCCGACCCCGGCAAGCTGCGAATCGCCGTGGCCCCGGCGATGGGGCAGAACACGCACCTGGCCATCGCCAAGCCCTTGAACACCGCCGGCGTGGCCATCGACAAGCTGACCATCGCGCCCTTCCGCTCGTCCGCCGAATCGGTGACTGCGTTGCTCGGCGGGCATGTGGACGTGGTCTCGGCCACCGCGCCGGTGCTGCTGCCGCAGGTGCAGGCCGGCAAGTTGCGGCTGCTGGCCAGTGCCGCCCCCGAGCCCGGCACCGGGCCGCTGGCCGGCGTGAAGACCTGGCGCGAGCAGGGCGTGCCGGCCGACTACGTCAGCTACAACGGGGTGACGCTGCCGCCGGGCGTCAATGCCGACCAGATCCGCTTCTGGGAGGACGCGCTGCGCAAGGTGTCGCAGGACAAGACCTGGATCGCCCTGGTGGAGAAATCCGGCAACAAGCCGATCTTCCGCGGCTATGTCGATTCGCACCGCTACCTGCAGTCCGAATGGGCCGCCAGCACCGAGCTGGTGAAGCAGTTGAACCTGGGGGCGGGCAAGTGAGCGCGGCCACGCCGCTGCGCTGGGACCGCGCCTTCGAACCCGGCGGCGAATGGGCCGCCGAACTGGCGGAACTGCAGGCGCGCCGTGCCAGTGCGCTGGCGATGGGCGGGCCGGAGGCGCTGGCCCGCTTCAAGGCCAGCGGCCGCCTGAATGCACGAGAGCGCATTGCCGCCCTGGTGGACGACGGCAGCTTCCACGAGATGGGCACGCTGGCCGGCAAGGGCCACTACGACGCCGAAGGGCACTACAAGCACACCGACCCGACGAACGCCATCGTCGGCACCGGCCGGCTGGCCGGGCGCAAAGTGGCGCTGCACGTCGACGACTTCACCATCCGCGCCGGCAGCTCCGAAGGCACCATCGCCGACAAGTGGATCTACATCGAACGCTTGGCCTACCAGCTGCGCATGCCGCTGGTGCGGCTGGTGGATTCGGCCGGCGGCAGCGTGAAGCTGCTGATGCAGATCGGCGGCACCAAGATCCCCGAATACACCACCTGGCCGGCGCAGGACCTGCTGCGCACGGTGCCGGTGGTGGGCGTGGCGCTTGGCGCCTGCGCGGGCCAGGGCGCCATCAAGGTGCTGTCCTCGCACTTCTCGGTGCTGGTGCGCGACCAGGCCCAGGTGATGGCCGCCGGCCCGCACGTGGTGCGCCAGGCCTATGGCGTGGAAGTCGACAAGAACGACCTGGGCGGCTGGAAGGCCCACCGCAAGAGTGCGCTGGTGCATAACGAGGCCGCCGACGAGGCGGACGCGCTGGCGCAGGTGCGGCGCTTCCTGAGCTACCTGCCGCGCAGCGTCTACGAGCTGGCCCCGGTGCTGCCCTGCAGCGACGACCCCGGCCGCGCCGACGACTGGCTGAAGGACGCGATCCCGCACGACCGGCGCAAGATCTACGACCCGCGCAAGATCCTGGCCGCGGTGTTCGACCAGGGCAGCCTGTTCGAGATCGGGCGCTGGCAGGGCGGCTCGGTGGTCACGATGCTGGGCCGGCTGAACGGCGTGCCGGTGGGCGTGATCGCCAACGATCCCAAGGCGGCCGGCGGCGCGATGACGCTGCAGGCCGCCTACAAGATGGAACGCCACGTCAAGCTGTGCAGCCTGTTCGGCCTGCCGGTGGTGAACCTGGTGGACCAGCCGGGCAACGCCACCGGGTTGGAAGCCGAGCTGGGCGGCACGCTGCTGGGGGCGACGCGGGTGGCCGAGGCGCTGTCGGCCTGCCAGTCGCCGTGGGTGTCGATCCTGATGCGGCGCTGCTTCGGCATGGCCGGGGCGCTGCACGGCCCCAAGGGCGGCGACCGGCTGAACCACCGCTTCGCCTGGCCGTCGGCGCGCTGGGGCTCGATCCCGATCGAAGGCGGCGTGATGGCCGCGCACAAGGCCGAGATCGAGGCGGCGCCCGATCCGGCGGCCAAGCGCGCCGAACTCGAGGCGCACTACCTCGACATGACCTCGCCCTTCCGCACGGCTGAGAAGTTCGGCGTGCTCGACATCATCGATCCGCGCGAAACCCGGCAGGTGCTGTGCGACTGGATCGAGGACGCGTGGCACGTGGTGCAGGGCGACCTGACTGCGCGTGCGCGCTGAAGGTCGTGCACCAGACTACGCTGTTGAACAACTCCCGCATGCAGCTCCAAGCCGAACCCTGGGGTCTCAGGCTCGACCGAATGAGCTACTTCGCCTTGGCGCGGCAGCCACACAGCACCAGCCGATTGCCACTCACGGCTGAGCAGGTTTTGCGCTAGTGCCCTTCGCCAGCGGCCGGATTGGTATGCAGCACCAAACCTTCGGTGTCGAGCAGTCACATGGTGTTGGCACGGGGTATCGGAATGAGATTTGTCCTGAACGCCACGGCTAGGTTACTCGCCGCGATGCTCCGCTTGGCGTACGCCACCGCCCACCGTGCCGATGTTGTTGCCGATCGCTTGGTGCTAGCACACCGGCCGTCCGCGCTATCCGCCGTTGACCAGATACGCGTTCCGGCATTCATGTGCCGACGTCGGCTCGGAGGTTGGTGCGGAATCCCGCCATACTTGCAAAGTAACGAGGGCACGCCCGGACAGCTTGGCGCCAGTGTTTCCCTGTTGTGATCACAGAGAGCGGGCGGTGTAGCGCCACCATCGCTGCTTGTCCGATGGGTCGGCGTTACCCCCAACGGCCTCCTTCAAGCCAACACGGCAAGTCTCCAATGCGAAAGCGGCACCTTGCCCTTGTTTCCTCGATACTGCAGCACCTCACAATCGAGCGCCCTGAGCCACGCCTCAGCGTCTGCCTTGAGTCCAGTGAGGGCCATCGCGCGCAGGATTCGCGAGATAAAGAGGTCGTGATGGGAGTGCGACACTGCCCAGGATGCGAATCCCCGTCGCCAGTCAAGCGCCTTCTCAACGCTGCCGTCCCGCCATTCGAAGCCATAGAAGCGCAGCATCATCAGGAACGCTTCGCGCATCGACTTGCGCACATGCTCATCGGCGGCAAGCTGCTTGAAGTCGGCCCGTGTCGGCATTGGCGCGGCCGGATTCATCGTGCTGCGCGTGGGCAGCGGAAAAATCCAGGGCAATGTTCCGAGATGCCGCTCAATCTCCCAATGCTTCCAGCCCAACGCCTGCTGCAGTGTGGTGCCAAGGTTGTCTTCGGCATGTCCGGTAAGGAAGCAAAGCGCCTGCAGTCCGTCCGCGCTCAGCTCGCTGGGAGCTGAGCCATCGCCTGCCCCGTTACTCAACTGCTCGATGAGCACCCGCAAGGCGAGCTCTGGCGCCGTTGGGACCGTGATGTCCGCAACACCCCGTCGGGTAGCTTGACCATGGCCGAGCATAACCACCTTGGCGCCGCGAGATCGCGCCTTTTCCAGCAGCGCGGAACTCGGGTAGGTGGTGGCGTCGCTGTCGACCACAAGAATCACGCCAGCGCGCTTCGCCGCCAGCTCCGCTGCGGCCAGCAAACGATGGTCCGGCTGCTCACCCAGTAGTACGACATCCGGCCGCACGATGTTGCCGGGCAGATCGCAGATCATGCATCTCCCATTCATGACGTTAAGTACCTTGCGCTCGCAAGCCGCGCAGCGGTCATTCAGCGCATTGCCGTAAATCTCCACGACCTTCAATGCGCCGGCCATGGTGAGTAGGCCATCGATACGTTCCGAGACAAAGGTAGGCTGCGGGAGATGGTGGGAGAGGGTCACCAGCGCGCGATGCACGGCGGATGGCGCTCGGTCCAGCTTTGACCGGCGCCATTCGCGCCAATACCTCGTGAATCCGTCAGGGTCGCTGCGCAACCCGTCGACATGCCGGAACGAAGCACCGGCACCGCTCGTCCCAGCGGCGAGCTGTTCGGTATCCACTTCAGCGTCCATCTGCCCCTGCCCGGACATTCCAGCCCCAACGAAGATGACGACACGGTGAGACGCCCTTAGCCACCCACTGACCATGCGCATCAGATTGGGCGAGACCGAACGCGCCGCTTCTGCTCGATGGTTTGCCTGCTTCTGCGCAAACATCACCTCTTCGCTGCGTCGAACCAGAGAGACCTTGTTGTCGCCGGCTCGCGCCTCGGTCACGCCCACCGAAATCGCCACCTTGAGACCTGGCGCCAACGACGTCCAGTCGTGCTGCGCGACCGACTGCTGGATGCGCTGCGCCACCTGCAGAGCCGCAGTTTCCCCGGTCTCACGAAACAGAATGGCGAACTCATCGCCCCCCCATCGAACCGGCAGATCCTTTTCGCGAACATGAGCTTTCATCTGCTCGGCAATGCCGCGAAGTACCCGATCGCCAGTGTCGTAGGAGTACGTGTCGTTGATGAGCTTGAACTTGTCTACGTCAATCAGAGCGACACACAATGGTTGCCCAGAATCAGCACTGGCTGCATGCCAGTCGTGCAGGCACTGGTTGAACAGCCGGAGATTGCCCAGCCCCGTGAGCGCATCCTCATGGGCCCATTGCTTGAACTTGTTCGACTCGGCCGCCAAGGCCTGAATCCGCAGCTCACTCTCGCGCATTTCAGCCCGGTAGCGGGCTACCTCCTCTCGGCTGTCCAGATGACTGCCCTGAATCGCGCGCTGGCGCTCCAAGAGCTGATGCAATTCAGCCAGCGCATGTTGAGGCTGACCCAGACGAATGTAGATGTCGCTGGTCAGGCGATGTCCAAGGCAGGCCAGGAGTTGATGCTCCTGTTCATGTGCCAACGCGGTCATCCGCGACGCGTGCATGGCGGCTGCTTCGAGCTCGCCTTGTTGCATAGCGAGTTCGGCGTGCAACCAGGACTGGGCCGATATCAACCACCCCGCACCATGCGCGGACTCATGTGTTGATGCGCATGCCGACAACATGTCCCGGGCCTGCTCGACATCACCTGACCACAGGGACTTCAGCCCGCACACCAAGGTCACCGAATCGGACAAACTGGACTCGGCACCAGGTGTCAATGCGCGCGTTGGCGCTGGTGTCGCCAACCCCTCTTGCAGTTGCCTCAGCTGCTTCGGGGCATCAAAGCTCGACGTGGGCTTTCCGGCCATGCGCTCTGTCTCGAATCGAACAGCTTGAACCCAATGGCGTTCCACTTCCACTTCGAGCAGTGCAGCGGAATCGCCTTGTTCCTCGCCCTCGACAATTTGCTTCACTGTGTCGAACGCCTGCATGGCCCGAGTGAAGGCATGAGCCCAACCATACGCGACTCCCAGGCTGAGACTGGCGCTCGCAGTCCAGCGGCCCCTAGGCAACGCCTGAGCAAGATTGATGGCGAGCAGCGCCGATTCCACCGCCTCCACGCTGCGCCCGAGGATGCTTGCTGTCCTGGACCACAAGGAGAGCGCATTGACCTCTTCGGACAAGGCCCCGAGTTCCCGAAAGGACTTCGCGACTTGGCGGGCTCCGTCGCGCGCACGCGTGACGTGTGACTGCTGGAGGTCGCAGTAGCTCAGCCGAAGGTCGGCGAGTCCGGTAGTTGTGAGGTCGGAACGACTGGTGGATTCCTGGCGAAGCAGCTCTGCATTGCGGCGAGCGGCTGCGCTTTCGCCTCGCGCCAGTGCGGCATCGATGTCGGCAATGCGCGCAAGCGCCTCCGGCGAAGCTTGACTCATTGCACTCATCGCCGTACCCACGATGAATGCGAATCGAACCGGGCGAAGTCAGTGCTTGGCTGGAAGTGTGAGGCTTGGGCTTCGAAAAGTTTCACGGCTGAACTCCACGGTGAGAGAACAACCGAAGAAATCCGAGCCGCCCCGACACGAAGTGTCGATGACACCGTCGGCGCAGCGCGAGCCGCAGCTCGATTGGCCGACCATGGTGGCAACCCCGCTGCCATCCCCCTAGGGGCTGGTCGGTGGCTTTGCGACCCCGGCTTTCGCACGGGTGTGCCCTTCCTGAAGGTTCCTATCGTACATCCCGTTGCAGGGACAGTCCAATCAGTTACAAGTCTCGTGGTCGTGCAATCTGCCTGCGTTCGGCTGTCGAATCGGAAGCTGCCAGTCCTCGCTTTGCACGTTCGGCTCCTTGGACGCTTGGTGTAATCGAACGTCGTGTATGGGGCTACGAGTGGCGGGCGGCGAATGTCAGTTCAGGGCCGGCAGCATGAGCAGGCATCGGGCAACAGCAACCATTGGGGGCTGACGATTGCCGACAGTGCCTGCCGCGCGCTGAGGGTCCTGCTTAGCCTCGAGACTGGTCACTCGGGCGATCCTGGGCTGCGCGGCGGAATGACCGATAGGCAGCCGTGACCGTGAATTCGCAGTTCGGGACCGACTGCCTGCAGACGCCGCGAATCAGTCCGTGTTTGAGGCGGCGGCAGCGCGCGAGAATCGTCCACGATGTCGACCCCACCGTCACCGCCCGCCCAACCGCGCAACCCACTGCATGGCAAGACCCTGGAGGCCATCCTCGGCGAGCTGGTCACGCACTACGGCTGGGATGGCCTCGCGCAACGGGTGGCCTTGCGCTGCTTCAGCCACCAGCCGAGCATTGGCTCCAGCCTGAAGGTCCTTCGCAAGACGCCGTGGGCTCGCGATAAGGTGGAGAGTCTGTACCTCTTCATGCTGCGCGACCGGCGGCGCGATGGCTTGCCTCGCCCAGCGGAATGAACGCCGACCCCACGCTCAAGTACCTGGCGGCCTACCCACCGGACTTGCGAGCGCAGGTGCGCCTGCTGATCGCCGACGGGCGGCTGTCCGACAGCCTGGAGCGGCGCTATCCCGAGCGCCACACCGTCGCCAGCGATGCCGCTCTGTATGGTCATGTGCAGGAGCTGAAGAGCCGCTACATGCGCAATGCAGGGCCACTGGCAAAGGTGCTGTACGACAGCCGGCTGCACCTGACACACCAAGCCCTTGGCACGCACACGGCGGTGTCGCGCCTGCAGGGCGGCAATCTCAAGGCCAAGCGTGAGATCCGCATTGCCAGCCTCTTCCGCGAGGCGCCCGCCGCGTTCCTGAGGATGATCGTCGTGCACGAACTTGCGCACCTCAAGGAGCGCGAGCACGACAAGGCGTTCTACGCCCTGTGCACGTACATGGAGCCTGGCTATCACCAGCTGGAGTTCGATGTTCGCGTGTGGCTTACGGGGCTGGAGGCGGGCGTGGTGCAGGCGGGCGAGTAGGGCGGTAGAGGGAGAGGCCGGCCGGCCTCGAACTGATCCCGATCACCCGCGTCCCGTGGTCCGAGCGATCGCATCGACGGTTAGCGGTCACTCTATTGCGCCCGGCCGGCGTCAGGCTCGAACGACTGCTGACGCAACAACCGACTGGCCGTGAACGACCCCAAATGGGCCACCCCGATCGAAGTCGAGAGACGGCAACCAGCCCTTCTAGCGACACGCTTTGACACCAGCGGCGTTAAGCGCCTGCCTCATCGCGCCGCAGCTGTTGCAGCGACTTCAACCACCAGGATCGCAGGCCAATCACCATCGTGAACGGCGCGCGCTGTTCGGCCGGCAGCCGCTGATCGGCAAGGTGCTGCATGGCGAAGTCCTGCGCCACACGCTGCAGGCGGTCCGCCAGGACGGTCGCCTCCGATCGCGCGATCGACCCGTGAACCACCGACAGCAGCTCACCCGCGCCGTCGAACCCGCCGTTGAAGTAGTCGCCGGCCACCTGCTCTCGGAAGTAGCTCATTACCGGCCCGTTGGGCCGCCATCGGAACGTCTTGTCGATGTTCAGCCGGTAACGGTTCAGCGGCCTGAGTTCGATGATGCCCAGCTTGTCCAGCCGCGTGAGCGCGCGCACCGCTTCCGCCTCGGTCAGCCGGTAGCTCGACAACACCTGCTCTAGCGTCCACTGCGACAGCACGCAGGTGGCCATCAGCAGCAGCTTCGGGTCCGACACCACCGCTCGCTCCTGATCGAGTGACAGCTCGCGAAGCGGAGCCTTCTGCGCCGCCACCCGCTCGGCCAGTTCGCCGAAGTCCATCTTCAGGGCCCGGCAGATCGCGTCGATGCGTGACAACGGCATGTCCGCGTTCGCGAACATCCGCTTCACGCTGCTCTCGGCCAGACCCAGCTGCGGTGCGAGCTTGGCGTAGGTGATGCCCGCGGCGCGCAACTCCTGCTTCAGCACGTCGACCAGTGTTTGGGTACTGCTCATGACTTGACGGTATCGAAAAGAGATACCGAAGGTTCAATAGATCGCTACATCGTAGCTTATGAGTGCACTTCTCGATGGTCTTGCCTACGATGGCACCCATCACTTGCACGGAGCACACGATGGAAGACAGCAGCAACCACACCCAAGCCCCGAAGCGTCGCATCCGGCTCGGTGGGGCCACCTCGGCCTGGCGCGCCCAGGCCTGGATCTCCTTCGGTCTGGCGGTGGCCTTGTGCGCCACGGGACTGGCGTACCTGCCAGGCGCCGACCTCGATCGGGCGTTCATGTTCATGGGTTTCGGATTCAGCCTGAGCACTGTCTTCGTGCTGGCGCGCCACGTTCGTGACCAGCAGGCCGGTTTTGCCGCCACGCCGGGCTGGGCTGCCGTGGTCTGGGGCAGCTTTGCGCTGGCCCTCGGCCTGACGGCCTGGGGTCTGTGGCGCATGGACATCAACCCGACCTACAAGGCCTACCTCGGTGTGGCCTGGCTGTTCCTGGTGTCCGCCGCGCTGACCCTGGCCAAGACCCTGCGCGACGAACACGAAGCCCGCCAGGCCGCTTCGGCCTGACCACCCCCGCCCCTCCAAAAAGGAGTCCCTCCATGAAGAAGACCTTGCTCGCCTGGGTGACCAGCGTCGCCTTGCTTGCCCCCACGGCCGGAGCCCATGCCCAGCGCACGCTATCCGACGCCAGTCTCCTGTCAGCATTGCCGGTTGCCATCTCGGTGGCCGTGCCCGCCAGCATGCTGGTCGGCGGCGCGGCCCTCAGCGTGGTGTCGGTCACTGCGGTGTCCGAAGGCACGCTGATCGTGCTGGAACGTGTGGCCGATGGCACCCGCGCCTCGGTGCTCCTGGCCTCTGGCGCCGCGGGCACCTTGTCGGTGGCCTCCGGTACCGTCGTGGTCGTCACGGCGTTGGCCGCCGGTTGGCTGCTCTCCACCGCAGGCCAGGTGATTGCCTTCATCCCCAACGAACTGGGGCGGGCGCTGCTGTACAACGAGCGGGTGCTGTGATGGGCCGCCGCTACATTCTTGCGCTGGTCTCGGCGTTCGTGATCGGCAGCGGCGCACACGCCGGCCAGCGCTGTGACACCAGCCCCTTGACGCCCCAGCAGGCACGAAGTGCGCTGGACCTTGCGTACCGTACAGCCGACGTCCTGGAGCGCAGCGGTGCCCAGGTCGCCCTCCTGGGTCGGGCTGGACAGGACCTAAGTGCGTACGGGCTGCGGTACTCGCATGTCGGCATCGCCTACCGCGAGCAGCCTGCCTTCGGTCCGGCGCGCTGGCGCGTGCTGCACAAGCTCAACCAGTGCGGCACGGCCTACGCCGGCGTGTACCGCCAGGGTCTGGCCGATTTCTTCTTCGACCAGCCGCATCGCTACGAGGCGTACATCGCCTTCCTCGACCCGACGCTGCAGGCACAGATGCTTCCGGGCTTGCAGACAGCCGCGCCGTTGCTGCGAGTGCACGGGCCGGCCTACAGCATGGTGGCCTATGCGTGGTCTGACCGCTACCAGCAATCCAACCAGTGGGTGATCGAGACGATCGCCCTGCTCAGCGACCCGACGATCGGCAGCCGAACACAGGCCCAGATGTGGTTGCTCCGCCACGGCTACCAGCCCGGAACCGTGCAGATTCCCGCTGCGCAGCGACTCGCCGCGCGATTGGGCACCGCCCACATTGCCTTCGACGATCATCCAGCCCATTTACGGTATTCGGGGCAGATCCAGACCGTCACCGCGGACTCGGTGTTCGACTGGCTGCGCCGCACCTACCCGTCGACCCGGAGTCTGGAAGTCCGCGCTGGAGATCCCCTGTGAGCAAGTCGTCTACGAACCAGTTCGCCTTGCTGGGCCAGCAGCGCTTCGGGCCCTTCTTCTGGACCCAGTTCCTGGGTGCGGCCAACGACAACCTGTTCAAGTTCGCGCTGACGGTGCTGGTGACCTATCAGCTTCAGCTGGACTGGCTGCCGCCTGCCCTGGCCGGATTGGTGATCGGCGCATTGTTCATCCTGCCGTATCTGCTGTTCTCGGCCACCAGTGGGCAGATTGCCGACAAGCACGACAAGGCCCAGTTGATGCGCCTGGTGAAGAACCTTGAGATCGGCATCATGGTGATCGCAGCCTGGGCTTTCTGGACGGCTCAGGTTCCCGCGCTGCTGGCCTGCGTGTTCCTGATGGGACTGCATTCCACGCTGTTCGGTCCGGTGAAGTACGCCTACCTGCCGCAGCACCTGGGAGAGCGGGAACTGACGGGCGGCAACGGCATGGTGGAGATGGGCACCTTCGTCGCCATCCTGTTGGGCAACGTGGTCGGCGGGTTGTTGATTGCAGTGCCTGAGATCGGGCGTCACTGGGTGGCGATCAGCTGCGTGGTGCTGGCCCTGGCCGGTCGCATGACGGTGCAGTTCGTACCCGTCTCGCCGCCTACCGACCCCGCCATCCGGATCAACTGGAACCCCTTCACGGAGACTTGGCGCAATCTGAAGTTGGCGCGCGGCGATGTCGTGGTGTTCCGTTCGCTGCTCGGCATCTCCTGGATGTGGTTCTTTGGTGCCACCTTCCTGTCCAATTTCCCGGCCTTCGCCAAGGAGGTGCTCGGCGGAAACGAGCATGTGGCGTCCCTGTTGCTGGTGGTGTTCTCGGTAGGCATCGGCATCGGCTCGCTGCTGTGCGAGATTCTGTCTCGCCGCCATGTGGAGATCGGCCTGGTGCCCTTCGGGGCCATCGGCATGAGTCTCTTCGCGATCGACCTGTATTTCGCGACGGGCGGGCACGCGGCCGCCGGCAGCGGCCTGGGCGCGGCCGAGTTCCTGCGAGAACCGCGGCATTGGCGTGTGATCGCAGACCTGGCGGGGTTGTCGCTTTGCGCGGGGCTTTACAGCGTGCCGATGTACGCATTGATCCAGCTGCGTGCCCAGCCGACTCACCGGGCTCGCATCATCGCGGCCAACAACATGCTCAACGCCCTGTTCATGATCGCCAGCGCGATCCTGGCCGGTGCCCTGTTGAAGGCCGGATTCACGATCCCGCAGCTGTTCCTGGTCACCGGACTGTTGAACGCATTGGTGGCGCTGTACATCTTCCTGCTCGTGCCGGAGTACCTGCTGCGGTTCATGGCCTTCATCGTCTCCCGGCTGCTGTACCGCTTTCGCATTGACGGAGAGGAACACATCCCGGAGCAGGGGCCGGCGCTCCTGGTGTGCAACCACGTGAGCTATGTGGATCCGGTGCTGCTGATGGCCGCCAGCCCGCGACCGATCCGTTTCGTGATGGACCATCGCATCTTCGCGACGCCAGTGCTGGGCTGGTTCTTCAAGCTGGCCAAGGCCATCCCGATCGCACCGCAGAAGGAGGATCCGCAGGCCTACGAGCGCGCCTTTGCGGAAGCTGCACGCGTGCTGGAAGAGGGCGAGTTGCTCTGCATCTTTCCGGAAGGTGCACTGACACGCGACGGGGCGCTGCAGCCCTTCAAGGGGGGCGTGATGAAGATCCTGGAGCAGCAACCGGTCCCCGTGGTCCCGCTGGCACTGCACAACCTCTGGGGATCCTTTTTCTCGCGTGCGGAAGGCTCACCGATGAAGCGACCCTTCCGTCGCGGACTGTTCAGCCGCGTCGGGCTGAGTGCGCGTCCAGCGCTGGATCCGAAGGGGGTTCAGGGACCGCAGCAGCTGCAGGAGCTGGTTGGCCTGATGCTGACAGAGGGTGCCGCCAAACCGGTCCATAGGTGAACCGGACCGGCAATGCATCCGCAGGCGAATGATGTGCTTCCCAACCGCAGTACCGATCGGCACCGAATGCCGGCAATGACCAGAATTCTGCTGGTAGTCCTCCTCGCGCCCATCCTCGCGGGCTGCGATCGGGCATCTGAACTTCTGATGCCTGCAGCAGACAAGGTCACCAAGGCCTTTCCGTTGCCGGACGATCTGCAACTGGCTGCTGGTCGACTCCTGAACCCGGAAGACGTCAAGTCGTCTGCGGTCGCCGAAAGTGGAGAGTCAGCCACTGTCCTGGCGTGGAAGAGGCAACTCAAGCTGAGGGCCCTGACCTGTGCACCGGCCGAGCCGATTCGTTGGTGGCACAGCGTCGCAGCGGTGCGGTCGCTGCCCTTTGATCGCGCCTGCCTGCGCAGTCAAGACGATCGATTGTCCGAATGGGTGGGCATTCAGCGAGTCTCCCGACAGTTGCGCATGGGGCCCTTGGTGCCCATGGCCGACCTGGGAGAACGGCGGCTCCTGCTTGGCGTTACGGCGCTTGCACAGATTCACGGCGCGCCGCAGGCTAATGTGGCCGTAGTCAAGGACTCGCGGGGACGCTTCAGCGCAATGGATCTGACGACCGGGAGGCTGCTGCGAGCCCTGGATGCGAGCGATGCTGCGGAAACGGGCGTCGAAGTCTCGCCGAATGGGCGACTGGTCGCCATACCCGCTTCGAGCAGAAAGGGCATGCGAATCCTTGATGTCGAGTCGGGCAGCTTGATATGGAAGACGGAGCAGTTCAGCGGTGTAGTGGCTTGGCTGCCAGAACTGGACGCCGCCATCGTCAACCCGGTCACCGGTAGTGGATGGACGCTTCTGGACTTGCGCACCGGGAAGGACCAGTCCTATCTCGACTCCAGCGTTCGCATGTCCTGGGCTGTTCCGGCGCCGGAACCCGGATCAACGCTCTGGCTGATAGGGGCGAACACAGCCATACAGGTCAGCCACAGACGGAACGCCGCGGGCGAGCTCGAAAGCACAGCGCAGACGACTTGGTCACTTCAACGCCAGGTCACCAGCCTTCGGCCGCTGCTGATGCAGTCGGGCAAGCGTTTGCTCTACATCACGGTGCGCGACCTCGCCTGGGTTGACCTGCAGAACGGGGAGCAGGGCGTCTATGAGTTCTCTGCGCTGAACGGACACGGCTATGCGAAGCTCGACGAGAAGAGATTGCTGTTCGACATTGGAGGAACCGGGTCCGCAATCGGAAGAGCCAGCGCACAAGTCCTCGACGTCGAAGCGAACACGCTTGCGCGCGTCGAACGCTATGCAGGCAATGAAGGACTGCTTCTGCCCATTGCGGTGCGATCCGGCTTCATGCGGCGAGGTTTCGACCTGTCCTATGTGGGGGACCTGGTCGGCGCCACCGCTGCCCCTGTGCCGGTCCAGGCGCTCACAGCCGAAGCACAGCTTCAGCAGCAGCTTGCAATGATCAACGCCCGCGCAGCCGCGGATGCCGCTGTGGCAGCCGCGACCGCGGCAGGCAATGTTTCGGCTGGGCTGACATCCCGAGATACAGGTGTTGGCGCATTGGCCGGGTCCCCCCTGCTGAACCGAGTCCCGCCCAATGCGCAGGTTGCCATCGTGGGTG
>Ga0209369_1000463_pt1 | contig 53967 bp, 48 predicted proteins | sample EBPBio142010_DNA_FD_185865 | JGI IMG/M metagenome (GOLD analysis project Ga0209369, IMG submission 185865) | Wastewater treatment Type I Accumulibacter community from EBPR Bioreactor in Madison, WI, USA - Reactor 1_10/4/2010_ DNA (SPAdes)... | ecosystem: Engineered > Bioreactor > EBPR >...
TTTTATGATCAATATTTTGGGAGGATTAACAGCCTATTGTTTCTTTCCAAAAAAACCGTCACTCAACTTGAAAAAAGTAAATGACGGTCAATTATTTTTGAACTTCGCTTAACCCGAACTCAGGTTAATTAATTTTAAACTCAATAAAAAATTAAAGTCCTTATTTCGAGGACTTTTTTGTTGAATTAATTTTAATTTTTTTTACAAGACTTTTAGATTCTTTGATAAAACCTGTTGCACTTCATCATTTCTTGTTAACATTAATTTTTCAAAACCCAAAAGTGAAATTTTCGCACAAACTTCAGCGTCATCTCCGGCTCTGTGATGGTTGAATTGTATTTGATGATGTTCTGCAAGCGATTTTAAACCATATCTCGGTAAATTTTTCCAGGATTTTTTGGCAATTTGTATGGAACATACATATTTCAATTTTGGTTTGAAAATTCCGTAATAATTTAAACAGCCACGCAAAACAGAAGCATCAAAAGAAGCATTATGAGCAATCATTAAATTTCCGTACATCAATTTTTCGGCTTGGTACCAAATTTCGTCAAAGGTAGGTGCATTTTCCACATCTTTTGGATAGATACCATGAACATTGATATTATGTGGATTAAAATAAGGAAAACTCGGTGGTTTGATGAGCCAGGTTTTGGTTTCTACAATTTCTCCGTTTTCTACCAGACAAATTCCCATTTCGCAGGCAGAATGTCGCTCATGAGTTGCCGTTTCAAAATCGATAGCGCAAAAGTCAATCACTTTTCTTTTTTAAATATTTTATTTTAAAAATTTTTTGGTAATTTCCTCAAACTCATTAATATCAAAGGGTTTTGCAATATAGGCATCCGCTTTGGCTTCTTTCGCCAATTCACTAATGTTATTATTAGCGCTGAAATAAATGACAGGAATATTTTTTAAATTTTCATTTGCTTTTAGTTTTTGTGTAGCTTCAATTCCGGAAATATCAGGAAGCCAGTTGTCCATAAAAATAAGATTGGGCATATAATCGCTAATTTGTTTTTCAATGTCATTCGTTGTTGGCGATGTTTTTACTTCACATCCCAAATCTTCCAAAATATCGGTACAAAGCTCTAGAATTTCTAAATTGTCGTCAAAAATGAAAACTTTATTTGTTTTATTGCTCATGTTGGGTTCCATTATTATAAATCATTTATAAAATCAGCTATTTCTTCAATTTTTAAATTATAGTCTATTTCTACGTGTTGTCTTGCGTTTTCGGGCATATAAGAAACCGTGGCAGATTCCGGATTTTGTATGACTGTAATTCCTCCGTTTTCTTTAATTTTTTTTAAACCTTTTGTTCCATCACTATTGGATCCCGAAAGTAAAATAGCCACCAAATTTTCTTTATAAACTTCTGAAGCAGCTTCAAAACTAACATCTATGGAAGGCCGGGAATAATTCACTTTTTCGGAGGCATCTAAGGAAAAAGTTCTATCTTTTTCGATCAGTAAATGGTAATTTGGCGGAACAATATAAATTTTAGAATTTTGAATTTTCTCTTTTTCTTCCAATTCTTTGACGGGAATTTTTGTTTTGGAGCTTAATAAATTGGTGAGTAAACTGTCCATTCCGGGTTTGCGGTGAAGAACTAATACGATGGCAAAAGATAAATCCGTCTTCAAATGGGGAAGTACTTTCAAAAGCACCTCTAAACTTCCGGCAGAACCTCCTATTATTAATAAATCACAATTTATAACCATTTATTCGTGAATTTTACGCCATATTTTTGCACTACCCATCCTTTCGTATTTCTTTGAAATATCAGAAAAATCTAAAGTTTCTTTCGTTCCCAAAGCCAAATATCCAAATTTTTCCAAACTTCCGTCAAAAAGTTCAAATACTTTATTTTGTAAGGAACGGTCGAAATAAATGATTACATTTCTGCAAAGTATCAACTGAAATTCGTTAAAAGAATTATCGTTTACCAAATTATGGGTTGAAAAAATAATTTTAGATTTTAGTTCATCATTCAGTTTTCCTAAGGAATAATTGGCGGTGTAATAGTTGGAAAAGTTTTCTCTTCCTCCTGCAGCAATATAATTTTCGGTATATAATTTTATTTTATTCAGCGGAATGATCGCTTGTGAGGCAGAATCTAAAACAGCACTGTTAATATCCGTTGCATAAATCAACGACTTATGCAGCAAGTTCAGTTCTTTCAATAAAATAGCGATAGAATACGCTTCTTCACCGGTACTGCAACCCGCAATCCAAATTCGGATAAAAGGGTAAGTTCCTAATTTGGGTAAAATGTCACGTCTTAAATTTCTGTAAAATTCAGGATCGCGAAACATTTCGGTAACATTAATGGTGATTTCTTCTAAAAAACGGTTGAAATAACTGGGTTCAGTTCTTATTTTATATCGGTATTCTGCAAAACTTACAAAACGATCCAGCTCGTACAGACGAATCATCCTTCGCTTCAGCGAAGCTCTGGAATATCCGGTAAAATCGTAGCCATATACTTCCAAAACATCCGAAAGAAGTATTTCTACTAATTCATCATTTTGTTGCGACTTCACTTCACTATTATTTTATTGAGAATTTCCATCAGTTCATCAATATTCACCGGTTTTGAAATATAACCATCAGCGCCTGCTTCAAGACATTTTTCGCGATCACCGGTCATTGCTTGTGCTGTTATAGCCACCACAGGAATGTTTTTTAATTTTTCAGAACTTTTCATTTTTTTTATGGCTTCATAACCATCCATTTCCGGCATCATCATATCCATCAAAACCACGCCAATGTTGGGGTTGTTTTCTAAAATTTTAAAACCTTCCATCGCACTTTGGCTGGAAACGCAGTGCAGCTTTTTAGCTTTTAACACGGCAGATAATGCAAATATATTTTTGCTGTCGTCGTCAATAATTAGAATTTCCATTGAATTTTTCATAGTGGAAAAAATTTAAATTTTATCGTAAAGCCAAACTCTAAGTAGCGAAACCAACTGATCTATATCCACCGGTTTTGAAATAAAATCCGATGCACCTACAGCAATACATTTTTCTCTATCACCCATCATTGCTTTTGCAGTTACCGCAAGAACCGGAAGATTTCTGAATTTTGCTATAGATCGAATTTCACGAATGGTTTCATAACCGTCCATTTCCGGCATCATCATATCCATTAAAACTACATCAATTTCAGAATTTTTCTCTAATTCTTTCATGGCTTCTTTTCCATCCATGGCTGGAATTACTTTCATGCCGTGAAGTTCTAAAGCTTTGGTTAATGAGAAGATATTTCGTACATCATCATCGGCAATAAGCACGGTTTTATCTTTTAAAATATTTCTTAGTTCGCTAAGGTTTTCAAAATTTTCGGTAGATTTATTTTTTTTATTTTTTTCTTCCACCAAATGAAGGAACAGCCCGGCTTCATCCAAAATCCTTTGATAAGAATAAGCTGTTTTTACCACAATGGAATCTGCATATTTCTTTATCCGGTTTTCTTCACCTTTGGACAGGTTTTTACCTGTAAAAACAATAATAGGAAGATTTTCCAAACCATTATTTTGTTTGATGGTTTCCAGCGTTTCATAGGCGTTTTTATCGGGAATTCCCATGTCTAAAATCACGCAATCTACTTCTTTATTTTGTAAGGAATGGATGCTGTCCGCAATATTGTTTGATATTTCAGTGTTGATGTGATGTGCTGTTAAGAAATATCCCAGTGCTTTTGCATGTTGCTGATTTTCTTCTACAATCAGTACTTTTTTGGGAGATTTGTTCAGGGCATTTTCTAATTTTTTGAAAATTTCCGGCATTTGTTCCAAAGCAAAAGGTTTGTTTATGAAATCTACAGCGCCTTTTAGAAGGCTTTCCTGCTTCATCTTCATGGAAGACATCATGTGTACAGGAATTGGCTTGGTTTCCGGATTGGATTTTAAAGCTTCCATTACTTCCCAACCATCCATAATGGGTAACTGAATATCCAATAATATCGCATTGGGCTTAAATTTTTGTGCCATTTCAATACCGGTATCTCCACGCACTGCCACTAAACCTTTATAATTTTTGCTGCGACTGTAATTCAATAATATTTTTGCAAAATCGGTATCGTCTTCAATAATAAGGATTATTTTGTCGCCACTGGAAATATTATCCCGGTCATCATCAACAGGTTGGGGAATATTTTCTGCAATAAAACGTTGTGGCTCTTCAGCTAAAGTAATTTGTGGATTTATTTTTTTCTCTTGAATTTCAGTAAAATCAATAGCATTTTCCACTTCTGAATTTTGTTGATTTTCTTCCAAATTTGCGGGAACAATTAGGGTAAATTCACTACCAACATTTTCTTCACTTTTCAGTTCAATTTTACCACCTAAAAGACGAGCCAATTCTCTACTGATGGAAAGTCCAAGTCCGGTTCCGCCATATTTTCTTTGGGTTGAACCATCTGCTTGCTGGAAGGCTTCGAAAACCATTTTTAATTTTTCTTCCGGAATTCCGATTCCGGTATCTTTTACGCTAAAACTGAATTTATTTTCTGTTTCATCGGAAAAAACTTTTAGGGTTACACTTCCTTGTGAGGTAAATTTTAATGCGTTTGAAAGCAAGTTTTTCAGAATTTGTTCAATTCTTTGTTTATCTGTTTTTATGATTGAATTGGAGGTACTGTTTTCCAAAATCAGCTGAAGATTTTTTTGGTTGGCAACAGGTTTGAACATCAGTTCCATATCTTTCAGAATTTCTGAAACCGGCACTTCCTGAAGGTTTAGCGTCATTTTTCCGGCTTCAATTTTGGAAAGATCCAAAATTTCGTCAATAAGGGTTAATAAACCTTGTCCGGAATTATTCATTACTTCGGCATATTCTACATACTGTTCATCCAAATCTTCACTTTCGGTCATTAATCGGGAAAGAAGTAAGATAGAATTTAAAGGAGTTCTAAGTTCATGAGACATGTTGGCGAGAAACTCGGATTTATACCTTGTACTTTGTTCCAGTTCTTGGGATTTTTGCTGAATATCGAAATTATGCTGCTCAATGAGTGCATTTTTTTCTTCCAATAAACTGCTTCTTTCTTCCAGTTCTTGGTTGCTTTGCATAAGTTCCTCTTGTTGTACGCGGAGTTCTTCTTCAGAAGCTAATAGCTTTTGAGATTGTGCTTCTAACTCTGCATTGATGTTTTCCAATTCGGAATGTTGGGTTTGCAATTCTTCAGATTGCGCCTGGGTTTCTTCTAAAAGTTCCTGCAGTTTTTCACGGTTTTGAACAGCAAACAATGCAATTCCTATATTTTCAGCAATATTTTGTAAAAAATCTAATTGAAGCGAAGTATAATTTTGTGTGGAAGCCAATTCAATAACCCCTAAAGGAATGTTGTAACGGGTTACGGGAAAAGCCACTACATTTTTAGGTTTTGTTTTTCCTGTTGCATAAGTAATGGTAGATTCTTCATCTGAAATATTTTGTAAAACCATTTGCTTTCGGTCTTTGAAAGCTTGTCCGGCAATACCTTCCCCAATTTTTAGTACTTTTTTATTTTCGTTGGATAACGCATGTCCAGCAGCCAAATGAAGATTTAAATCATCTCCCTGAATATACACTGCAGCTGTATTACTTCCGGTGTGTTTGGTGATGCTGCTTAAAACATCGGCTGCAAAATTTTCGATGGTTTTTTCACCCATCATTTGCTCATTTAGTTGGGCTATGGAAGTGCTCATCCATTGTTTTTCCTCTAAAGTTTGGAATGATGTTTTTAGGGATTTTGCCATTCTGTTGAGAGGTTCTGCAACATTTCCCAAATTTTTCACGGCTTGTTGATCTTGGACAATATCATAATTACCTGCGGAAATTTCCTTTGAAACGCTTTCAATAGCGGTTAAACGGTTTATGGATTCTGAATTTTTTTGTGCAAGTTCGTCGGTTAATTTTGTTTTTTCACTGTAATCTTTCGCTACTTTTTGGAAAAATATCAAGGTAATGGTAATAGAAAGCAGGGAAGAAAAAATAATTAACCAAGGCGTAAAGCCAGCAAATTGATTCATGGTTTCCGTTCTGGAGTTTAAGAGAGATTCTTCTTCTTTCTGCATTTGTGAAACCATTCTTCGGACTTCATCCATATATTTTTTGCCACTAAGCAATTGTTCCGAGGTAATGTTTTGTCCGGTTTTTTTGAAATTTAGGTTCTGATCTAAAATCTCAATCCTCACATCAATATTTTCTCTTAATTTTTTAAAATCATTAATTTGATTGGGAGAGTTGGCGAATTCATTTTCGAGATCATCTAATTGGGCTTCAATTTTATTTTTAGCCATATTATAAGGATCCAGAAAACGGGTATCGTTGGTTAGCAAATAACCTCTTTGTCCGGTTTCTGCATCTTTTATTAAAGAAAGCGTGTTGTTAAGATTGCGGATCGTTCTGTTACTTTCTTTAAGCATTTCTGATCCTTTAATGAGATTATGAATGCTGATATAGGAAGCCACTGCTGTAAGTAACAGCAAAACCAAAGAGATCCCAAGACCTAGAAACAAATTCTTTTTAAAACTCATTCTGTATTAATTTTTATCCTTTTCAGGCGATAATGGTAAATAAAAATAAAATTCTGAACCTTTATTCAGTTCACTGTTAACGCCAATTTCACCTTCATGTCTTTCTATAATTTCATGGCAAATGTAAAGTCCGATTCCAAAACCCTGAAAACGTTCCGAGGTTTCTTCCACCCGGTAAAATTTCTCGAAAATTCTTTGACGGTGTTCTTCGGTCATTCCAATTCCGAAATCTTTTACGGAAAAGTATAGTTTATCATTTTTAATTTCCGTTAAAACGTGAATTTCTTCAGTTTCTGGGGCATATTTTATAGCGTTACTGATAAAGTTTACGATCACCTGTTCCAAGCGCATTTCGTCTCCAAAAATTTCATTTTCGATTTTTCCTTTCTGAATTAATTGTACTTGTGGATTGGATTGTTGCATGACTTCTAAAACGTGTTCAACTAAATGATCAAAATTAAAAAATTGCTTATTGAGTCTTAATTTTCCACTTTCGATTTTTGAAATATCCAATAAATCTGAAATTAAAATATGAAGTTTTTCCACTTGGTTCTGAACTTTTTGCAACCTTGTTTTGGTAACTTCATAATTTTGTTGATCCACGCTTCTTTCCAGCAATTGCAAATAACCTTTAACACTGGTCATCGGTGTTTTCAGTTCGTGGCTTGCAATGCTGATGAATTCATCTTTTTTTCTTTCAGCTTCTTTACGGAATTCAATTTCTTCCAGCAGTTTTTTTTGCATTTCGTTCAGTTCCCTGCTTTGTTCGTAAATTCTGTAAAATGTTTTTACTTTTAAAAGTAAAATGTTGATATCTACAGGTTTACTAATATAATCCAAAGCTCCGGATGAATATCCTCTTGTCACCAATTGAACATCAAAAGTAGCAGCAGAAAGAAAAATAATTGCGGTTTCTTTGGCTTTACTGTAACCTTTTATGGCTTCTGCAACCTCAAAACCGTCCATTCCTGGCATTTGAACATCCAGAATGATGAGTACGTAAGATTTTTGCAAGATTTTTTTTAATGCTTCTTCACCGGAAGATGCGGTATCTACTTCAAAATCATTTTTTTCCAAAACTTTTTTTAAAGAAATGATGTTTTCTGGTGAGTCGTCAACAATAAGAATCATGAACGTGGTTTTTAGCTTTACATAAAGAACGTAAAGATAAACATTTCCATCAAGAGAAATTGATTAATTATGATGAATAAATTATACTAAAATGAACTTTAATTCCAATATTTTAATTGAAATAACAGGATTGTGAAATTTATTTTATTAAAAAATAAAAAAAATAAAATTATTTCAAAAAATGCTTAAAAATTAACCATTTGGTTTGGTAATAATGGTGCATTTGTTTGTTGCCTCTTTTTTTCCATGTACCGAAAGATTGCCCGTAAAATCCAAAATGGGCTCTTACAACTGCCCAAAGATGTGGAAAACCGTCTTTCAATCCAAACCTAATTCCTGCAATTCCGTCCAGACAAAGTCGTAGAAAAATAATCCCAATAAGTTCAGGAAAGGGTAAATTTTTCAGCATCATCGAAAGATTATTTCGGAAATTGAGAAAGGTTTTTTGAGGACTTTGCTTGTTTAGGGTTCCTCCACCAACATGAAAAACTTTTGATTTTGAAGTATAGAAAATTTTTTTTCCTGAATTTTTTAATCTCCAGCAAAGATCTATTTCTTCCTGATGAGCAAAAAATCGTTCATCAAAGCCATTTTGTTCCCAAAAATCTTTACTCCGGATAAACATGGCGCAACCTGAAGCCCAAAAAATTTCGGTTTCATCTTCATATTGTCCCAGATCTTCTTCGCAATCGTCAAAAACTCTTCCGCGACAATATGGATAACCCAAATTATCGATGAAACCACCTGCAGCTCCAGCAAACTCAAATAAATTTTTGTTTTGGTAGGAAAGGATTTTAGGTTGTACAGCAGCAATTTTTTCATTTTTTTTGAAAATTTCTAAAATTGGAGAAATCCAGTTTTCGGTTACTTCAACATCTGAATTTAAAAGACAATAAATATCGGCTTTAATTTTTTTTAAACCTTCGTTATAGCCTTGTGCAAAGCCATAATTTTTAGTATTGATAACTAACTGAACTTCAGGAAAATTTTCTTTTAAAAAAACTATCGTATCATCGTTAGAATTATTATCAATCACATAAATTTCTGCTTCTTTAGAATATTGAATAACAATGGGAAGAAACTTCTCCAGCCAGGTTTTTCCGTTCCAGGTTAAGATAACAACTGCCGTTTTCAAAATTTAGTTTTCTTGAAAGTTTTTAATATGATGTGCATATTTCCATTTTCTGTGGCTCCACAGATAATTGTCTGGTCTTTTATTGATGGTATTTTCCAATAATTTATGGAATTTTTTTACGACTTCATTTTCAACAAATTTTTCACCATCCGGAAAAATCCGGTGATAATTGATCTGGTAATAGCCTCTTTTCACCTTTTTCATTTCACAGTAAACAAAAGCAAAATCCATTCTGGTAGCCAATTTATCATACCCCACAAAAACCGGTGTTTTCTGATTTAGAAACTGAATTCCCAAATTAACACCTGCAGGATGTGGACTTTGATCGGCAACAAACATGTAAATGGAATTTCCATCATTTTTGTTACGTAAAATATGGGGAATTACTGAATTAGCATCCAAGGCTTTGTTTCCAAAGCTGTTACGGATGAGTTTTATTTTTTCATTTAAAAATTTGTTGTGAACATTGCGGTAAACAGGATGGCAATTTTCTTGCGGAACAATAGTGGCTAAAGCGTTAAACCATTCCCAGTTAAAAACATGTCCTGCCAATAAAATAATATTTTTTTCTTCTTTTTTAGCTTCGTAAAAAACATCTTGGTTGATGTGCTGCACCCGAATTCGAAGTTCTTTAGACGAAATACTGAAACCTTTAATAGTTTCCACCAAATAATCTGAAAAATTGATGAAAAATTTTTTTTGAATTTCGTTCAGCTCTTTTTCAGATTTTTCCGGAAAAGAGTTCTTGATATTGTTAAAAACCACTTTTTTCCGGTAGCTAAAAATTCTGAAAATCACAAAAAATATAAAATCCGAAAAAATGTAAAGAATTTTTAAAGGCATTTTTGAGAGTAGCAGAACTATTTGGAACAATATTTTCATAAATTGCGACAAATTTAAGGATTAAATCCACATTTTTAGAATTTAATAATCTTTCAACCCTTTACAGTATAAAAAAAATGAATAAAATATTATTATCCGCCGCTTTTAGTTTATTGGTTTTCGGAACCGCATATTCTCAAAAGAAAGAATCCGTAAAAGCAAAAGCGGAGAAAATAGACCAAGACAGCTTGGCTCAAGTGGAAGAAAAGAAAAAAGCAGCCGCCGAAGAAAAAGCAAGATTACCCAAGCCTTATCATCCTGAAGATAATGCGGAAGAAAAAATTAATGAGTTGGTAAATATTGCTAAAGAACAAAAGAAGAATATCATTTTGCAAGCCGGTGGAAATTGGTGTATCTGGTGTTTAAGATTCAATGATTTTATCCAGAATAATGAAGAAATTAGAAATGTGGTGAACAACAATTATCTTTATTATCATCTGAACTGGTCTCCGGAAAATAAAAATGAGAAAATTTTTGCTTCCTATGGTGATCCGGGAAAAGTGTATGGATATCCCGTATTATTGGTTTTAAATTCCGAAGGAAAATTAATACACACCCAAGAAACTGGTGTTCTTGAAGATGGTAAAGGATACAGTAGTGACAAAGTTTTACAATTTTTTGAAAAATGGATGTACACAGAATAAGTAAAAAAACCGTTTCTTTTTTTTGAAACGGTTTTTTATTTATAAAAATCTCTTCAGCCATTTTATTTTATTCTCGCTGTAAGGAGGATATTTTAAATTAGGTTCTCCCCAAGTTGCTCTGTCCATTACAGCTTTTTGGTGAGAAAAAGTTTTGAAACCAAATTTTCCGTGATAATTTCCCATCCCTGAATGTCCAACACCGCCAAAAGGAAGATGGTCGTTGCTAAGATGCATAATAACATCGTTAATACAACCACCACCAAAGGAAAGCTGGGAAGTAAACAAATCTTTTTCATCATTTTCTGAAGTAAAAAGATAAGCGGCAAGTGGTTTTTCTCTTTTCAGAATATCGTTGATGGCTCCCCGATAATATTGGTACGAAATAACCGGTAAAACGGGACCAAAAATTTCTTCTTGCATTACTGCATCTTCCCAAGAAACATTATTTAAAATGGTAGGTTCTATAAAACGTTTTTCTGGATCTGATTTTCCTCCGTAATAAACTTTTTCTGGATTAATGAGTTTAGAAATTCTTTCGAAATTTCTGTCGTTGACGATTTGGGTATAATGTTCACTTCCAAAAGTATAATTAAATTCTTTGATGAATTTCCGCAAATATTCCAGAAACTGATCTTTCACTTTTTCATCCACTAAAATATAATCCGGTGCAACACATGTTTGTCCGGCATTCAGAAATTTTCCCCAAACAATTCTTTTCGCAGCCACTTCAAAATTTGCTGAATGGGTAACTATTGCAGGAGATTTTCCACCCAATTCCAAAGTTACGGGCGTTAAATTTTTCGCAGCGGCTTCATATACGATTTTCCCAACTTTGGTGCTTCCTGTAAAAAATATTTTATCAAATTTCAGTTTTAGAATTTCGGTAGTTTCTTCCACACCGCCTTCTGCAACATAAATAAATTCTTCCGGAAAATTTTCGTTGATGATTTTTGCCATGGTTTTCATGGCGTTTTCGGCAACTTCACTGGGTTTTAAAATGACCGTATTTCCGGCAGCAATAGCAGCCACTAAAGGTGAAAGTGAAAGTTGAAAAGGGTAATTCCAGGCGCCAATTACTAAAGAATTTCCCAATGGTTCGTAATGTATTTTGCTGGTTGCTATTTGATTGACCAAGTTGGTATATACTTTTTTTGGAGCCGCAAATTTTGATAAATTTTTGGAATAATAATCTATGTCTTTTAAAACAAAAGAAATTTCCGTAGTAAAAGTTTCAAATTTTGATTTTCCAAAATCTTTATGAATGGCTTCATAAAACAAATCCGTGTTTTTTTCGATAACTTCTTTCAGTTTTTTCAACATGGCTTTTCTGAAACCAATATCTTTAGTTTTATGGGTTAAATAGAATTCTTTTTGTTTTGCTACTATGGACTCGAAATTCATTTTGTAATTTTATATTTAACAAATTTAACCGAAAAATAGTATTTGTACATGAAATTTGAAGGAAAGACCGTCTTGATTACCGGAGGCTGTTCTGGAATTGGGAAAATAATGAGCAAAAAATCCTTGGAAAGGAGAGTTGCTAAACTTGTAATTATAGATGTTAATGAAAATGGATTGCAAGAAATACAAGCAGAATTTTCAAAATTTGGAAAAGAAATTTTTGCTTATCAGTGTGATATTTCAGATTTAGAGCAAATAAAATCGGTGTCTTCAAAAATTAAAAATGAAGTTGGCGTAGTAGATATTCTTATCAACAATGCCGGAGTTGTTACGGGAAAATATTTTTATGAACATAGCCATGAAAATATTACACAATCAATGCTCATTAATTCTAACGCTCCAATGCATTTAGCCCTTGAATTTCTTCCAGAAATGATGATAAGAAATTCTGGAGCCATTTGCACGATTGCAAGTTCGGCGGGATTAATTTCCAATCCTAAAATGTCGGTTTATGCCGCATCAAAATGGGCTGCTGTTGGCTGGAGTGATAGTTTGCGTTTGGAAATGGAACAACTTAAAAAAAATATTTCGGTAACGACCATTATGCCTTTTTATATCAATACGGGAATGTTTGATGGAGTGAAATCTAAATTATTACCGATTTTAGATCCTGAGAAGGTTTCAGAAAAAATAATAAAAGCTATTGAAAACAAAACAAAAATACTTGCAATGCCTCTTCCTTATTGGTTTATCCGTTTTTCGCAAGGAGTTTTGCCGCTTCCGGCATTTGACTGGGTGATGCGAAATGTTTTTGGAATTTATAATACAATGAAGGATTTTAAAGGAAGATAATCATGAACGTAAAGTTGTAAAGGGGTTAAGTCGTTAAGAATCTAAAAAATAAATAAGGTTGCCAAAAATTGACAACCTTATTTTTATTTTTTGTAGAAAATATTAAGCTTCTTCAGTAGAAGTTTCTTCCACTTTTGCCGGAGCTGGTGCAGCTTTTGGAGCAGCAGGCTCAGCTGGAGCGTCAGAAACGATATCGAATTCGTAGTTGTACTCAACATTTCTGTGAAGTCTTACTAACGCAGAATATTTACCAGTTCTCTTGATGCTGTTACCCGGAATTCTGATGTATTTTCTGTCGATTTCAACACCTGCTTTTGCTAATTCTTCAGCAAGATTTGCATTGTTGATTGATCCGAAAAGTTTATCACCAGTTCCTACTTTAGCAGAAATAGTAATAGGTGTTTTCTTTAATTTTTCAACGATTGACGTGGCATCCGCGATTAATTTTGCTTCTTCTTCTTTTCTAGCTTCCAAAGTAGCTTCCAAAGTAGCTCTGTTTTTTGGAGTAGCTAAAACTGCGTAACCTTGAGGGATTAAGAAGTTTCTTGCATAACCTGGTTTTACCGCTACAGTATCAAACTCTAATCCTAGGTTTTCTACGTCTTTTTTTAGAATAATATCCATTGTTGTCCTTTGTTTTTAAAGTTAGGTGCGTTTTGCAACCAACAAGTTGTTTTTTTATTTAAATTGAATTATTTCAAAAGATCCGCAACATACGGCATCAAAGCCAAATGTCTTGCTCTTTTAATTGCTGCAGAAACTTTTCTTTGGTATTTCAAAGAAGTTCCGGTGTATCTTCTTGGAAGGATTTTTCCTTGCTCGTTAACAAACTGAAGAAGGAAATCAGCATCTTTATAATCTACATGCTTAATTCCGTATTTTTTGAATCTACAGTATTTTTTTTCAGATTTTGTATTGATATCAAGTGGTGTAAGGAATTTTACTTCAGATTCTCCACCAGCTGAGGCTTGTTTTGCCATATCATCTATTGCCATTGTAATAAATTTTAAAGGTTAAAAATTAAGCTTTTGCAGTTTTTAGTTTTGTTCTTCTTGTAACAGCGTAATCTACTGCGTGTTTGTCCAGTTTTGTAGTTAGGTAACGAATTACTCTTTCGTCACGTTTAAAAGCAGTTTCTAAATCTGCCACTACAGTTCCTTCTCCTTTGAATTCGATCAAAGTGTAAAATCCGTTCTTTTTCAACTGAATCGGATAAGCTAATTTCTTTAGTCCCCAATTTTCTTTGGCAACGATTTCACAATGGTGTGAAGATAAAAGATCTTCAAATTTTTTCACTGCTTCCTCCACCTGTGCGTCAGATAGAACGGGAGTTAAAATGAAAACAGTTTCGTAATGGTTCATAATGTTAAATAAAATTGTTAATTATTTCGAGGTGCAAAAGTAGGTCTATTTTTTTAATTGCACAAATTTTAGCGTTTTGTATTAATAAAATTACTATGTAGCCGTAAAACGATTCACCAGAATCATGGATTTTCTTGCAAAAGCCGATCGTTACAAAGGAGTTTGGAGCCATTGGATTGATGGAGAAACCGGAAAAACAGTGCCTTTCGGAAAAAAAGATAATGGCGGCGATTTGGTTGAATCTGCCTTTTTAACAACCGTAATTCTACAGGTTCGTGAATATTTTAAAAACGGAAACGCCGAAGAAAAAGCACTCGCCAAAAAATGCGACGATCTTTGGAAAGGAATCGAATGGAATTGGTACACCAAAGGTGGCGAAAAAGTGTTGTATTGGCATTGGTCGCCAACTTACGGTTGGGAAATGAATTTTCCGCTGGAGGGATATAACGAATGTTTAATTACTTATATTTTAGCGGCTTCTTCGCCAACACATTCCATTGATGCAGAAACTTTCTACAAAGGTTGGACGCGAAACGGAACTTATTTAACCCAAAAAACCAAATACAATTTACCACTTTTCGTAAAACACAACGGCGCTGAAGAATACGGTGGTCCACTTTTTTGGGCACATTATTCTTACATCGGTTTAGATCCTCGAGGTTTGTCCGACAAGAACATCAAAGATTATTGGGATCTGAATAAAAACCAAGTGCTTATCAATTACAAATATTGCGTCGAAAATCCAAAAAATTGGAAAGGCTATGGTCCAAATTATTGGGGATTAACGGCGAGTTACACAAGAAATGAAGATGGTTCTGAAGGATACACCGCACACTCGCCAAAAAACGACAACGGAGTCATCACACCAACTGCAGCTTTAAGTAGTTTTCCGTACACACCGAAAGAATCGATGGATTTTTTAAGATTTATATACACCCAAAAACCAGAATTTATCGGAAGTGCAGGTCCTTACGATGCAACTTCCATTGAATACAATAACTGGTTTACGCCAAGATATTTAGCCATCGATCAAGGTACAATTGCACCTATGATTGAAAACCACCGAACCGGATTTTTATGGAAATTATTCATGAATGCACCTGAAATTCAGCAAGGACTGAAGAAACTCAGTTTCCATTCTACCCAATATAAATTTTAATGAAATTGAATCATGAAGAAATTGTTATTTGCATTTTTCGCACTTTTTATTATACCTTTTTCCGCTCAGGAATTCCGAAATGAATTTAAAAAAGTAATTAAGGAAGAAGTAAAATTAAATTACATTTTAGACATTCCTGAAGGTGAAGAAAACTATCCATTGATTTTATTTCTTCACGGAGCCGGAGAACGAGGAACCGATTTGGAAAAAGTGAAAGCGCACAGTCCATTTACTTACAAAAAATTAATCAAGGAAAAAGTGGCCATTCTTGCCGCAATGTCCGGACGGAATTTATTGGGACACGAAAGCCGTTTACGAATTATTGCAAGAAATTATCAAAAAATATCCGGTTGATAAAAACAGAATTTATCTTACCGGACTTTCCATGGGAGGTTGGGGAAGTTGGAAATTAGCCGATGAACACGCAGAAATTTTTGCAGCTGTAGCTCCGGTTTGGGGACCGATGCATCGTCCTGCGTTATCCCGAGCTTGCGATGTTTTGAAGGAAAAACCGATTTGGATTTTCCACGGAGCTTTGGACGACATTGTTCCTTTGGATGACAGTACAAGAATGTATCAAAAATTAAAATCTTGCAATAACAACGTTCAATACAAGATTTTTGAAAGCGATAATCACAACTCTTGGGATTCTGCCTATTCCAACCCGAAGTTGTACGAATGGTTGCTTTCGCAAAAATTGAATAAATAAATTAATAGGAAAAATTTTTAATCAAATCATATTTGCATTATAAAAAATTTCTAATATAAAAGCAGCGAAGCTTCGAAAAAATGGAAGCAAAACTAAATCAAGAGAAATAAGGTGCGAAGCACAGAAATATAAAAATAAATTATTATAATTTCAATTATTTCTTTGTTAATAAAAAGAATAAATCATTAATTTCAATATTTCCGTGGACTCCGTTTCTCAGTGGTAAAAAATAGGTGTAGTATAAATTTTTTTTTAAATTTTATCTCTAAATAAAACTAAAGAAAAAGTAAAATTCAAATAAAAGATCAATGAAAAAATTAATTATAGCCGCAGTTGCGCTCAGTTTTATTTCCTGTTCAGCACAAAAAAATACTTCCACAAAATTTGAAACCGTCAATCGTTCAGTTCAAAGTTATCAAGCCAAAGATTATCTTTCAAAACGTAATTTTTTTGTTGAAGCTTTACTTGCAAAAATGACGTTGGATGAAAAAATTGGTCAGTTAAATTTACCTACATCAGGAGATTTTACGACAGGACAAGCGCAAAGTTCCGACATCGGAAAAAAAATAGAACAAGGTTTGGTTGGTGGACTTTTCAACATCAAAGGTGCCGATAAAATAAAAGCCGTTCAAAAAGTGGCAATTGAAAAATCCCGACTAAAAATTCCTATGATTTTCGGGATGGATGTTATTCACGGGTATGAAACTACTTTCCCAATTCCACTCGGTTTAGCAGCAACTTGGGACATGAATCTTATTCAACAATCCGCAAGAATTGCAGCGAATGAAGCTTCGATTGACGGAATTTCTTGGACATTTTCTCCGATGACGGATATTTCTCGCGAACCAAGATGGGGACGTGTTTCCGAAGGTTCTGGTGAAGATCCGTATTTGGGAAGCGAAATTGCAAAAGCCATGGTTTATGGTTATCAAGGAAAAAATTTGGCAGATAAAAATACCATCTTAGCGTGTGTAAAGCATTTTGCATTGTACGGAGCTCCTGAAGGAGGAAGAGATTATAATACCGTGGATATGAGTCATACCAGAATGTTTAACGAATATTTTCCGCCTTACAAAGCTGCGGTTGATGCAGGAGTTGGTTCTGTAATGGCATCTTTCAACGAAGTGGATGGAATTCCTGCTACTGGAAATAAATGGTTGATGGACGATGTTTTAAGAAAAAAATGGGGATTTAACGGATTTATTGTGACTGATTACACCGGAATCAACGAAATGATCGATCACGGTATGGGAGATTTGCAACAAGTTTCCGCTTTGGCTATGAATGCAGGAATCGACATGGACATGGTTGGAGAAGGTTTTTTAAAAACGTTGAAAAAATCGGTTTCCGAAGGAAAAGTCAGCGAAGTACAAATTACGCAGGCTGCAAAAAGAATTTTGGAAGCAAAATACGACTTAGGATTATTCGATGATCCGTATCGATATGGTGATGCAAATGCGGCAAAAATGGAAATTTTTAATGCTGAAAACAGGAAAGCAGCAAGAAATATTGCAGCCAATTCCATGGTTTTATTGAAAAATGATAACAACGTTTTACCACTAAAAAAAACCGGAACTATTGCTGTAATCGGACCTTTGGTGAATAATTCCATCAATATGTCCGGAACTTGGGCTGTTGCTACAAAAGCCGGAACTGCCGTTCCTTTGGTAAAAGGTTTGGAAGAAACCGTTGGAAAAAATGTGAAAATTCTTTGGGCAAAAGGCGCCAATGTAGAAGACAACGAAAAATTGGAAAATATTTATGCAGCCCACGGAAAAGTGGTAGACAGAGATAATCGCGGAAGCGAAGTTTTGATAAAAGAAGCGATGGATGTTGCCAATAAATCGGACGTTATCGTTCTTGCTCTTGGTGAAAGTGCGGAAATGAGCGGCGAATCTTCTTCCAGAACCGTTATAGATATTCCGCAATCTCAAGTTAAATTATTGAATGAACTTAAAAAAAACGGAAAACCAATTGTGGTGGTGCTTTTAATAGGAAGACCTTTAACTTTAACCAATATTAAAGACGTTCCTGATGCCATCGTTAATGCGTGGTATCCCGGAACTGAAGCGGGTTACGCAATTTCAGATGTATTGTTTGGAGAAGTAAATCCTGCCGGAAAATTACCAATGACATTTCCGAGAAGTTTGGGTCAAATCCCAATTTATTACAATTCCAAAAATACGGGGAGACCTTTAAATCCTGATAAAGTAGATAAATGTGAGTTCGAAAGATTCCGTTCCAATTATATGGATGAGTGTAATACGCCGCTTTATCCGTTTGGTTTTGGTTTGAGTTACACGAATTTCAATTACTCCGATATTTCGGTTTCCAATGCGACTCCGAAAGGAAATCAAACCATTCAAGCTTCGGTTACCGTAACCAATTCCGGAAATTATGACGGTGCGGAAGTCGTTCAGTTATACATCCGAGATTTGGTGGGAAGCAACACAAGACCGGTGAAAGAATTGAAAGGATTTGAAAAAATTTATCTGAAAAAAGGAGAAAGTAAAAAAGTAACTTTCGATATTTCTCCAGAAAAACTGAAATTCTACGATAACAATTTAAAATACGATTGGGAAGCCGGAGAATTCGAAATCATGATCGGAACCAACTCTTCCGAAGTGAAAAGAACAAAGGTAAATTGGTCGAAATAATATTTTGTAAAAAAACGCTTCATCTTTTGAGGCGTTTTTTTTGATTTATTCCGGTTTTTTATTTAAATCACTTAAATTTATTTTCCTTTTTTTTGTTTTTTGATCCAATTCTTCAATGTACAAGTGTTTCAAACTGTCGTATAAAGAACGTCTGCTGTTAATTAATGAAACCAGTGAAGAAGCCATTCCTGCAAGCATCAGATAAAATATTAAAGAATGACGGTCCGTCATTTCCAAAACTAAAATGGCAGAAGTAAAAGGAGCTCTGGTAATTCCGGTTAAAAAAGCTACCATTCCGGCAAGAATGACGACATTGGTTTCATTAGCTTGTAAATGCATTATTTCTGAAAAAAAAGCACCAAAACTCGCTCCTGCACTTAAAGCCGGTGCGAAAATTCCTCCTGCTCCTCCAGAAGTGAAAGATAAAGCGGGACCAATCATTCGAAATAGCGGAACAAACCATTCTTCAGATTTATCGGAAGTAAAAAGAACTCTGTCCATAATTCCTTTTCCGGAACCCAAAATTTCAAAACTGAAGAAATAGGCCAAACTTGCTAAAATCAAAGCACTGAAAACTAAAAAGATGATGTTTTGGGAATTCGTTTTCAGTTTTCGGGATTTCCATTTGTTGATTCTGAGCATTACTACAGAAAGATAGCTGCTCAAAATTCCACAAATTATAGCAACTACAACGACAGGGAAAAATACTTTTAGCGTAATGCCGTCTGTTTTGGGATATCCTAAATACAAATAAGATCCAGCCAACCATTGTGCCGTTAAACCAGCGATAATTACAGCTGTAAACAAAGCGGTTTTAAAATAATTCAGGTGAATTTTTGCCAGTTCTTCCACTGCAAAAACAATTCCGCCCATTGGTGTATTGAAAGCGGCTGCAAGTCCTGCTGCAGCACCCGTCATAATCATATTTTTGATGGAAATTTTTGGCCACCATTTTGGCAATAACTGATTGACAAATCGAAAAATTGATCCTGCAATTTGAATGGTTGGACCTTCTCTTCCAACAGCACCACCTCCAATAACCAATACAATACTCGAAATCACTTTTATAATGACGATTTTATAACTTAATAAAAATTTTAGTTTAAAGCGATCCCGAGGATTTGCCATATCAACCGCTGCCATCACTTGTGGAATTCCACTTCCTTTTGCATAAGGAGCAAATTTTTTTACCAACCACCAGGAAATTACAAAACCGGCAGGTGCAATAATGAAAATAGACCAGCTGTTCCATTTCAAAATAAAGTGAAGTAATTTTTCTCCCCATTCAAAAATTTTAGCGTAAAAAACGGCGGCAACACCGGTAAGAAAGGAACCTATCCAAAAAGGAACTGCCTGCAAAAGATTGTTTTTCAGCTGTTCGTTTTGGATGTTATCGAAAATCCTCTTCGCTTTTCGGCGGAACAATCTGAAAAATTTTTGAAGCATTTTTTATATTTTCTCAAAAATAATAATTTGTGACGGAAAAGTTGCTAAAAAAAAACCTTCGAAATAATCGAAGGTTGATCCTATTTTATTTTAAAAAATTAAATTTCCGTATTAATATCCCAATTTTGTAAATAATCGTGAACATGTTTTAGGAACATTCCGCCTAAAGAACCATCAACGACTCTATGATCGTAAGAGTGTGACATAAACATCAATTGGCGAATTCCAATCATATCACCTTCCGGAGTTTCTACAACAGCAGGTTTTTTTACAATTGCTCCAATCGCTAAAATGGCGACCTGAGGTTGTGGAATAATCGGTGTTCCCATCAAATTGGCAAAACTTCCGACATTGGAAATCGTATAAGTAGCACCTTGGGTATCTTCCGGTTTTAATTTTTTGTTTCTTGCTCTGTAAGCCAAATCATTAATGGCTTTTGCTAAACCTGAAAGTGAAAGTTGATCGGCATTTTTAATCACCGGAACAATCAAATTTCCATCGGGTAAAGCAGTGGCCATTCCAATATTGATGTTTTTCTTCTTTATAATTTTATCGCCATCTACTGAAACATTAATCAAAGGATAATCTTGAATTGCTTTTACCACCGCTTTTACAAAAATTGGCATGAAAGTAAGCTTTTCGTTCTCTCTTTTTTCAAAAGTGGCTTTGTTTTTAGCTCTCCATTTTACCACATTGGTAACATCCGTTTCTATGAATGAAGTGACGTGCGGAGAAATTCTTTTAGAATTTACCATCGCATCTGCAATAATTTTCCGAACCCGGTCCATCTGAATAATTTCGTCGCCATCATTAACGGTTACTGGAACTGGAGTTGGAGCAGATTGTGGAGCAGGAGATGCTGCAACAGGAGTTGTTGTTGCGGGCACGTTTTGTGGAACAGAACTTCTGTTTGAAACGAAAGCAAGAATGTCTTCTTTGGTAATTCTACCTTCTAATCCACTTCCTTTGATGGATTTTAATTCTGTTTCTGAAATATTTTCTTGTTGAGCAATCGATTTTACCAGTGGAGATAAATATAAATCTCCGGAAAATTCTGCAGAAGGTTGATTTTGCAATGGCTTTTCCAGTTCTTGAATATCCGCTTTAGTTGGTTGCGGAATTTCTGTTTTTACTTCTTCAGCGGTTTTAGGTTCTTGAGTCTGTTCTGCGATTACTTCACCTTCTCCGGCAATTTCTAAAATAGCAATAGCTTCTCCAACTTTTGCGACTTCATCTTTTTGTTTCAGAATTTTTACAATTTTCCCCGAAACTGGTGTCGGAACATCAGAATCCACTTTATCGGTAGCAATTTCAACCACCGAATCGTCTTCTTTCACCGTATCTCCTTCATTGAATAACCAGCTGATAACGGTAGCTTCCATCACACCTTCTCCCATACTTGGAAGTAATAATTTATATTCTGCCATTTTTAGATTTTAGATTTTTACAAATATATAATTTTTTTGCTTTTTTTTGTGAATTCTTCAATTAGTCTTTAAAGAACTCTATCAAAATACTGTCTCCAAAGCTTAATCCGAAAAGTGTTTTGGCACCATTATGTTTATTTCCTTTATAAATCGTTAGTTCCAGCATTCCGGATTCGTTGAAGATGGCAGCTTTATGTCCGTGAAATTCATTTTCAAGGTTCCAGTCGGTAACTACATCGGTGTATTTGGAAAAAATTTTATTAATGGTGGTGGATCGAAATTTTATTTCAAAATGGTCAAATCCTTTCATGTGTTCATCAAACAGCTTCTGACTTATATTGGTTACGACATTTCCAAAATTGTCGATGTACATTACTTCGCCAATCATCGTTTGTTCACTTGTTGAAGGTTTTGGAGCAGAAAGCTGTTTTGCAGATTTTATTTTTCTACCGATCACTTCAGGTAAACCTCCATTAATTAAATGTACCGCTGAAGGAGCAAAAATATCGATTGCAGTAAAATGAACTTCATCATCAAAACGATTATTGAAGGTAATTTCGTAAATAGCTTCCGGTTTTATTTCATGAAAAATAAGACTTAGAACGCCATTGTCTGCCGCAATAAAATAGTGCTCATTGGCTTTGTAAAGAATGCATCTTCGATCTTTTCTGAAAAAACTGTCCACACAAATAATATGAACACTTCCTGCGGGAAAAAAATGATAGCTGTTTCCCAGAATATAGGCAGTTTGAGCAAGATTGTAAGCGTGGATATCATGCGTAATGTCAACAATTTTTGAATCAGAATTTTGAGACAGAATTTTACCTTTTATCGCAGCAACACGATGATCTGTGGTTCCGAAATCTGAGGTAAGGGTAATAATTGACATGGGAAATGTTTGCGGGAATTTGGTTCAGCAAAAATAAGAAAAATAGATTTTTTATGAGGAATGTGGATAAGTATTGTTTTGAGTTCTGAAAATATATTCTAAATTTAGAAAATATAAATTACAACAAATTCTACTGGATGTTTGAACTGAATTATGAACTGGAAGGTATTGATACCAAAACTTTTTACGGCGTAAACAATCAATTTTTTAATTTAATAAAATCTACTTTTCCTACTTTAAAAATTACAGGGAGAGATGCTCATGTTTTTGCCATGGGAAATCAGGAAACCTTAGATGTTCTGAAGAAAAAATTGCAGGATATTGTTTCTTTTATTTCAGAAAACAATTCTATTACTTTAAAAGACGTTGAAAATATTTTGAATATTAAAAATGAAACCGAAAAACAACTGGTTTTCGATCAGGATATTATTGTAAAAGGCGTCAACGGAAAAGTCATTAAAGCCAAAACCACCAATCTTAAAAAGCTGGTAAAAGAAACAGAGAAAAAGGATATGGTTTTTGCTATTGGTCCTGCAGGAACCGGAAAAACCTATACTTCTGTGGCTTTAGCGGCAAGAGCTTTACGTGATAAGGAAGTGAAAAGAATTATCTTAACAAGACCCGCTGTAGAAGCAGGGGAAAGTTTAGGATTTCTTCCCGGAGATTTAAAAGAAAAAATGGATCCTTATTTACAGCCTCTTTATGATGCTTTACGCGATATGATTCCGCACGAAAAATTAGAAGGTTTTATCGAGAAAAAAGTAATTGAAGTTGCACCTTTAGCTTTTATGAGAGGAAGAACTTTGGACGAAGCTTTTGTGATTTTAGATGAAGCGCAAAATACGACCCATTCCCAAATGAAAATGTTTTTAACAAGAATGGGAATGAATGCCAAATTTATTATTACTGGAGATCCAAGTCAGGTGGATTTGCCTTTAAAGCAAAAATCCGGATTAAAAGAAGCGATGCGAATTTTGAAAGATGTACATGAAATTGGATTCGTTCATCTTACCGAAGAAGACGTGGTAAGACATCCTGTGGTAAGAAAGATTATTAATGCTTACGGAAAAGAGGAAAAAAGACAGAGAGAGGAATAGTTATCCACATTTCCACATTAAGGTTTAATTTATGAAAAATTAACCTATTAATAACTGATTATGAAAATTTTATGAAAAAATTTGTTAAAAAGTTGTTAATTAAAAAAATAATTTTACATTTGCATTAAGAATTAATCAATTAAATTCATTTAATCATGAAAAAATTATTATTAGCAGGTGCTTTCGCACTTTTTGGAGCAGTTTCTATGAACGCTCAAGCTGGCTTCAATTTAGGAGCTAATGTTGGTCTGCCAGTTGGAGATGCTGGAGATGGATATAGCTTCAAACTTGGTTTGGATGCTAACTACCTTTGGTCTGTAGGTGATGGTTTCAACTTAGGTATTGGTTCAGGTTACCAAGCTTGGTTAGGAAAAGAACAAACTTACAATATCATGGGAACAAGTGTTACTGTTAAAAACGAGACTTTGAGCATGATTCCAGTTGTAGCGGTTGGTGAGTATAATATTTCTGACAATTTCGGAATTGGTGCAGATTTAGGATATGCTTTCATGTTTGCTAACGGAAACAGCGATGGAGGATTCCTTTATCAACCAAAAGTAATGTATAATTTAGGTGAAAGCGGATCACTTTGGTTAGGTTACCAAGGAGTTAGCGTGGATGGTTGGAATGCAAGCGCAATCAACCTAGGATACAGATTCCATTTAGGAGGAAACTAATATCCTTTCACAAAATATTTCAACCGCCTTTTTTAAGGCGGTTTTTTTTGCGTAATACTGATTTATCTCATTAGGTCTTATAGCAACATCAAACCATTATCTCATTACCTTTGTAGTGTAATTTAAAAAAAATGAAAAAGTTATTTTTAGTTGGTGCATTAGCACTTTTTGGAGCGATGAATGCTCAAACATCAAAAGGAACTTGGATGGTTTCCGGAAAAACTGAATTAGGATTTAACTCTACAGAAACTAAAGTAGAATTTCAAGGAGCAAATGTTGTTGAAAGCAAAACGACAAGTTTTACGCTAAATCCTGCAGCGAGTTATTTTGTAATTGACAATTTAGCCATTGGTTTAGGATTAGGATTTAATTCTTCTAAAACGGGTGATGACAAGTCGAATACTTTCAGTGTAATGCCACAAGCCACTTATTTCTTTACTGTTGACGGAAATATAAAACCTTATGTTGAAGCAGGTGTTGGTTATGCAGTTAATAATACCACGACTGCTGGAACTGAAGTGAAATTTGATGGTTTAACTTATGGAGCTGGAATTGGTGCTGCTTATTTTGTAAATCAAGCAGTTGCTTTCAATTTAGGTGTTAACTATCTTGGAACTGATCTTAAGAATAGCGACAATTCAGACATTAAAATCAAAACTAATGGATTTGGCGCTTCTGTAGGAATTTCAGTTTTTCTTAACGGTAAAACAGAAAAGAAAAATATGAATAACTAATCGTAATTCTTTTTTAACAAAAATCCTGAATTTTTCAGGATTTTTTTATTTCTAATAGTTAAGTAAAAGAAAAGATATCATTTATAAAAAATATTTAAAACTAAAAAAATGAAACTTGCAGGATGACAAAAATCATTTTTTTAATAACTCATGAAAAAAGGGAACAACGTATTTTTGCACCCTTAATATTTTAAATTATGAAAAAATTATTACTGGCTGCTGCAGTTGCTTTTTTTGCAGGTGTTAATGCACAAACTACAGGTTCTAACCTTGATGGAACAACCTTTATTACCGGAAGAGTAGGATACGATTACATGAAAGATAACAATACCAATACTACGGTTCACAATTATTCTTTTATGCCTACTATTGCTACTTTTGTTTCTGCAAACTGGGCTATTGGAGGTGGAATTGGTTTCCAAGGAAATACTTCCGATGTTTCTATGGATATTATGGGATATACTTTAGCTGCTGAACAAACCAACACTTCATTTGTAATTCAGCCATTTGCAAGAAGATATTGGGATCTTAACAATAAATTATACTTCTTCGGACAAATTGACGTTCCTGTTTCTTTCGGAAAAATGGAAACTGAAGTTGAAATTCCTGCTGCTTTAGCCGGAATAGTTCCTGCAAATTCATTTAATACAGAAGATAAATATACTTCAGTAGGGGTTTTCGTAAGACCTGGTTTGGATTATTTTATCAACGAAAACTGGTCACTTGAAGCAACAATCGGTGCTGTAGGTTATTCCAACATGAAGCCTGAAAATGGTAAAAGTGTTGATAATTTTAGTATTGGTGTGGATATGTCCAACATCATGTTTGGAGTGAAATATCTTTTCAAATAATAAAAACATCATAATTGAAAAATCCTGAGAATCTATTTTCTCAGGATTTTTTTATTTTTTTTGAAAAACAAAAAGTGACAGATTTTGTCACTTTTATTTTCTTTAAAAATTATTCTTCGTCTTCTTCTTCATCGTATTTTGCAAGTTCATCATCACACCATTTGAAAGCTTGTTCCACTACTTTTGTAGCTTCATCTGCCATGGTTTCTTCGTCGTCTCCTTCCAAGTCGTCCAACCATTCTACTTCTTCTTCTTCAACGTTGAGGATAAAACGCGGATATTCCGTGTGTACAACAAACAAATCCTCAGGAAATTCTGAATTATCAGCTAATAAAAACTTTGGTAATTTCATTTTTTTAATGTTTTAACGTCTTCCAAAGATAATAAAATTATTGATATTTATTTTTATCAATTTTTATTTTTCGCAACACACGTTCTCTCCAAAAAGTAGTGTTTTTTAAGGTGTCTTCCGGTTTAAAAGTGATGTAAACCCTTGGATTTACGGTACTAATTAACTCCGCAACCTGCATTTCCTCCAGATTTTTTTCATCGGTGAGAAAGAAAGTAATTTTTTTATTTTCAAATTTTTCTTCTTTTAGAAACTGGGAGATTTCCTTTCGGTTTTCCAAATAATTTCCTTTGGAAAGCCATGTAAAAGCAAAACCAGTTAAAAGGCTAAAAACAGCAATTGTATAGGTTGCTTTTCCAAAAATTTGGAAAATTTTATTAAAATATATCAACCAAATTGGGAGAATAAAAGGTGACATCAAACGATAATCAATCGCGTTGACCGAATAAAAATATTGAATGAAGTAGGAACAAATAATTGAAAATACACTGATGAAAACAAAGAATTTTTCCGTTTCATTTAATTTATTTTTGATGAAAAGAAAAACAATTAAGAAAATATTTAATAAACCAATTCCATAAATGGCGTAGTTCACCATTCCACCAGCTGGATTTGCAATATGAATGAAAGGATTAAAACTGGTGGTTAATCCTTGGAAAAGCTCAACCAAAAGTTTTGAAGTAGGGTGCAAACCAATACTTAACCATTGATCCACATAATCTTCGTTAAAATAATCGATAAAAGTGAATTTGTATAAAATAATGAAGAGCAAACCAATTATTCCACTAAAAAGAAACCTTTTTCCATAGTTTTTTTTATAGTTTAAAATTCCAAAAACTGCAGTTCCAGAAATAATAAAAAGCGCGCTATACCGAATATTGTAAAGCAAAATAAGAAATAATGAAAGCCAAAAAACCGATTTAAAACCGGATATTTTTCCTAAAATGACATTTTTTGAAATATAAAGAAATACAAAAACAAAAGGAAGAATCATCGGTTCGCTCATCGTAAAAGAAAAAATGGAAACATAGCTGAAAAGTGCCATCATAACAAGGCTTTCTTTAAAATAAAACTTTTTCTTCCAAGCAAAATAAAGAATGAAAAAGTAAGCTAAAATTCCCAAAAGTTTGCTGCTCCAAAATTCATCAAAACCAAAAAAGGTAAAAAATTTTATTCCTAAAGGATAACCAAGTGGAGTTACCGTATTGTCGATTTCCGGCAAAACACTGGCAAAGCGCTGATATCTTATGGAATCCGGATTTACACGTCCTTTTTCGTTGAGCAGAAAACGTAAAATAATCATTACTGTGGTAGCAATGATCATTGTTATTGATATGATTTTCTGTTGTTTAGGATTTTTCATTTTAAGAGCGTTTTTAGAGCTATAAGCTCTAACAAGGCTTTTATTTTAAATTTTTATTATTTTCAAAACCGTTAAAATTTAATCAATTATTTCAAAAACATTTTTGAAACTTTTTCAGCTTTTTTCGATTCTGAGTAATCATAAAAACCTTCCCCGGATTTTACTCCTAATTTACCTGCTGTTACCATATTTACCAACAATGGATTTGGCGCATATTTCGGATTTTTGAAACCGTCATACATTACATTCAAAATGGCTAAACAAACATCTAATCCAATAAAATCGGCTAATTGTAAAGGTCCCATTGGATGCGCCATTCCCAATTTCATCACCGTATCAATTTCTTCAACTCCGGCAACGCCGTTGTATAAAGTTTCGATGGATTCGTTAATCATGGGCATTAAAATTCTGTTGGCAACAAACCCGGGATAATCATTTACTTCAACAGGAACTTTTCCTAAAGTTTTGGACATTTCTGCAACCGTGTTGTACGTTTCCTGAGAAGTAGAGTAACCTTTAATAATTTCCACCAATTTCATAATTGGAACCGGATTCATAAAATGCATTCCGATTACTTTTTCGGGTCTTTTAGTTGCGGAAGCAATTTTGGTAATGGAAATGGACGATGTGTTGGTTGCTAAAATGCAGTTTTCAGGAGCAAGTTCGTCCATATTTTTGAAAATCTTCAATTTCAAATCGAGATTTTCAGTAGCTGCTTCTACAATTAAATCGGCATTTTTTGCAGCATCAGAAAGTTCTGTGAAAGTAGTGATATTGCCTAAAGTTTCAGATTTTTGCTCTTCAGTAAGATTTCCTTTGGCGATAATTCTGTCGAGATTTGTGGTGATGGTTTTTAGTCCACGATCCAGATTTTCCTGTTTTACGTCTATCAAGTTTACTTTAAAACCGGTTTGTGCAAAAGTATGTGCAATTCCGTTTCCCATGGTTCCAGCTCCAATTACGACGATGTTTTTCATGTTTTTTTGATTTTTTTTGAGACTTAAATGTCTCATTATTTAGGATTAAATTTATTTTTTGCTAAGATAATCAAAAGTAATTTTCGAAATATCCGAAATCATTTTGCAATTGGTATCGTAACTTTCTTTAGAATCAATTACAAAAACAGAAATGGCGTAACGTTTTCCGTTGGGAAGAGTTACAATTCCACTGTCGTTTTCTGCAATGGTGAGATTGTCGACTTTTCCTGAAGATCCAGTTTTGTGAGCAACGATTCCTTTAGGTAAATTTTGCTTTAGTTTGTTGATTCCAGTTTCGGTTTTCAATAAAATTTGATACAAATATTCGGTAGATTTTTCAGAAACGATTTTTCCGTTGTAAAAATCTTTATAAAGCTGGCTCAAAGATTTTGTAGTGGTATAGTTAGGATACAAAAATTCTTTTCCTTGATGCATTTGCTTCTCGTTGTATTTTATTTGGAAATTTTTTACTTTTTTTTCGTTCATGAATTTTTGAACAGTATCAGTTCCACCAATAATTTTCAGCAAAATGTCTGTGGTATTATTGTCACTCCAGGAAACTGAATGAAAAATCAGCTCATCCAAAGTAGCTTCTACATTACCTTCCGGGAATTTGTCGCGAAATGGACTATGGGTTTTTGGTAATAAATCTTCTTTTTTTATTAAAAATTTTTGATCGAGTTTCAATTTTCCTTGGTCTACAAAATCCAAAACAGCTAAACCGATATGAAACTTAAAAACGCTCAACATCGGAAGTTTTTTATTGGCATTTTCATTGTTCAGTTCAAAGGGAAAATCAATTCCTTTGATGGAAACTGCAACAGTAGCTTGCCTGTTTTTCGTGATTTCTGAAATTTGATTTCTTAATTCAGATTTTTGAGAAAATAGGAAAGCTGAAGAAAATATAAATAAAAGAAGAGTTATTTTTTTCATTGATTTTTTATCCGATCAATTTCATTACTTCCAAAGCTACTTTTAAAGCTTCAGTTCCGTCTTCCAAAGAAACTTCTACATTTTTATTTTCTGCAATAGCATCCGCAAAAGAATTCAGTTCATCCAAAATCGCATTATTCGGCTGAATATTAGGATATTCAAACAAAATTTGATTTTTTTCGCCCTCAGAATTTTCGATAATCATATCAAAATCGGAAGGATTTTCAGGAGCTTCTTTCATTCTTATAACTTCGGCTTTCTTCTCTAAAAAATCTACAGAAATATAGGCATCCTGTTGAAAAAATCGGGATTTGCGCATCGCTTTCATCGAAATTCTGGAAGTTGTTAAATTCGCAACACAGCCGTTTTCAAATTCAATTCTGGCGTTGCAAATATCCGGTGTTTTGGAAACCACACAAACTCCGGAAGCATGAATTTGCTTTACTTTCGATTTTACGATGGACAACAATATATCCAAATCGTGAATCATCAAATCCAAAACCACAGAAACATCCGTTCCACGAGGATTAAATTCCGCTAAACGGTGAATTTCGATAAACATCGGATTTTTGATAAAATCTTTTGTGGCAATAAAAGCAGGATTGTATCTTTCCACATGTCCAACTTGGGCTTTTATCCCAAATTCACGGCATTTATATAAAATTTCTTCCGCCTGTGGCAGTGTTTGAGTAATTGGTTTTTCGATGAAGAAATGTTTTCGGTTTTCGATGGCTTTCATCGCATAGTCATAATGATACAAAGTTGGGGTTACAATATCCATCATCTCAACTTGTGAAAGTAATTCCTCAAAATTTTCGAAAAAAGGATAACCAAATTCAGCTTCCAGTTTTTTTCCGTTTTCTTTATCGGGATCAAAAAAACCGATTAACTCGTATTTATCGGATTGTTGAAGAAGCTTTAAATGAATTTTCCCCAGATGTCCAGCTCCTACTAAACCTGCTTTTAGCATAGAATTTTGATTTTTGTAAAGATAATAATTTTAGGATTTAGGGCTTAGGTTTTAGGAATTAGTTTCCTTGCAAGTTTTTATTAAAACATTTTTCTGTTATTTTTGTTAAAAAGATTTTGTTACAACTAAAACCTAAGCCCTGAAACCTAATTTTTTATGCACGACAACTATCTTCATAAAGGAAAACGTAAAATTTTAGTAGATTATCTTCGGGATAAAATTGGAATTTTGGATGAAAACGTTTTGAAAGCGATGAGTGAAGTTCCGCGTCATCTTTTTATTGAAAGTATTTTTGAAGATTTTGCGTATGAAGATCGAGCCTTTCCAATTTTAGCGAAACAAACCATTTCACATCCTTCCACAGTTGCCGAACAAAGCGAACTTTTGGAAGTGGAACCCAAAGAAAAAATTTTAGAAATCGGAACTGGCTGCGGTTATCAAACTGCCGTTCTTTTGGCGATGAATGCCCAAGTTTATACCATTGAAAGGCAAAAAGATTTGTTTGATTTTTCCAAAAAGAAATTTCAGGAATTGCATCTACGTCCCAAATTTCAGAGTTTTGGGGATGGTTTTGCGGGACTTCCCACTTTTGCTCCATTCGATAAAATAATCGTGACTTGTGGCGCAGAAAATTTGCCTACAGAACTTTTGAAACAGTTAAAAGTGGGTGGAAAAATCGTCATTCCTTTAGGAAAAACCGATGAACAGGTACTATTCAGATTTACAAAAATTTCTCCAACAGAATTTGAAAAAGAGGAGTTTGGAGCCTATAAATTTGTTCCAATGTTGGGAAAAACGAATCAATAATTTTAACGGAAAATAATGTACAATTTCAAAAACGATTATTCTTTTGGTGCGCATCCGAAGATTTTGCAAAAACTTTTAGAAACCAATTTAGAAGATCAGCAAGGTTATGGAGAAGATCAGTATTCTATTGAAGCCAAGGAAATTCTGAAAAAAAAAATTGAAAATCCTAACGCATTCATTTATTTTTTGTCTGGTGGAACACAAACCAATTTAATTGTTATTTCTTTTTTGTTGAGAATTCATGAAGCTGTTATCAGTGCGAAAACCGGACATATTTTTGCTAATGAAACCGGAGCTATTGAAGCCACAGGACATCGTGTGATTACAGTTGAGACTTCCGATGGAAAATTAAATCCAGAATTAATTCAATCGGTTTTGGATGAATATACTTTAAGACCACACGTCGTGAAACCCAAAATGGTTTATATCTCAAATTCTACAGAAATTGGAACGGTTTACAACAAATCGGAACTGGAAGAATTGTCAAATTTCTGTAAAGAGAAAAACCTAATTCTATTTATGGACGGTGCAAGATTAGGACATGCTTTAGCTTCAGAAAATAATGATGTTTCTTTTACCGATTTAACAAAATTGACCGATGTTTTTTATATTGGAGGAACTAAAAATGGTGCTTTATTGGGAGAAGCGGTCGTTTTTAATGATTCAAATTTGGGCAATGAATTTGATTTTGCTCTGAAACAAAAAGGCGCTTTGTTAGCAAAGGGTAGAGTTCTGGGAATTCAGTTTTTAGAACTTTTTAAAGATGATTTATATTCTGAATTAGCGTTACACGCCAACAAAATGGCGAAGAAAATTTCTAAAGCCATTAAAGATAGAGGATTTTCTTTCTTGACAGATTCTAAAACCAATCAGATTTTTCCAATTTTACCGAATGGAATAATTGAAAAATTAAGTAAAAAGTATCAATTCTATGTTTGGAAAAAGGTGGATGAAAATCATTCAGCAATCCGATTAATAACCTCTTGGTCAACACAAGAAAGGGAAGTGGAAGCATTGATTCAAGATTTTCAGGAGTTGAACCAATAAAAAAACACTCAAAAATTTTTGAGTGTTTTTTTTATTTTTCAAATTTTTATAATCCGAACCGATGTTCCAAAACAATCGGAAGCATCGCTCTCCAAGTTGGCCAATCGTGTGTCCAAGATCCGTCCCAAATATCCAAATCGTGCGGAATACTTTTACTTGCCAAAATTCCGCTTAAATCTCTGCTTGCATTGGGTGCTTCATAACTTCCGGAACCTGAAAGAATATGGATATGATGGCTGTTTCTAATTTTTTCCAAATGTTGATGATCTCCTAAATTCGGCATGTAATGACAAGGAGAATTAAAATAAACCTGATCATCATAAAATCCTGAAGTGTAAGAAGTAAGATCATAAACGCCACTCATCGCAATAACACCATTAATTAAATCCGGCCTTTTCAAGAAAAGATTCATACTGTGTAAAGCGCCTAAAGATGCACCACACGTAATAATTGGCGTGTCCATTGAAGTGTTTTGTTTAATGAAAGGAATCACCTCATTGTAAATATATTCATTAAACTGATTTTGACGAATGGCTTTGTGTTCTCCCAACATTTCTTTGTTGAGCCAGCTTTCGCTGTTGATGCTGTTCACCGAAAAAACCCGCAGTTTTCCTGCTTCAATATATGGTTTTAAGACATCCAAAAGCAGAAATCTTTCATATTCCAAATAATCTGCAGCTGCGGTTGGAATCAGCAATAACGCAAAACCATAATGACCGTAACTTACAATAGGCATGTCTTTTTGTAAAGATGGACTATACCATCCGAATAATTCTCTGTTCAAAGTGTAATTTTTAATGTTATGGTGAATTTAGTATTTTTATTGCGAAAATTTTAAATTTTTCACCAAATTTTTTTTAAATGAATTAAAATTGAATTGAATATTTGTTATTTCAAAAATTACTTTTTCAAAAATTTTGATTTTAAAATCATGTATCCTAAACCTAATCCAATTCCAGTTAATAAAGCATTTTTTACCTTTTTGGAAGGAACAGGAAGCGCAGTTTCTCCGTAAATACGGTGCGGATTTTCGCTAGGTGACATAATATTTCCGGGATCTGCAGGTGCGTTTTTAAAATTCATCATCAATCGCATTCCTGCAGAAGCGGTGTTTACAATTGTAGAAGGTATTAAAGAATGAACTGTTTTCAAAATATAAGAAACAGCATCCGGAAACATTCCTTTTTTTGGATTTTTTGCCAGTTCAACAAATTTCGCAGCGGTATCTCGCGGATCTGCAGCTAAAGGAGGGATTTTAAAATCTAATCCGGAATATTTTGCAGAATGCTGATTTCCCGTAGAACGCTGAATTCCCGGATAAATATTGGAAATATGAATATCCGGAAAATTTGAAATTTCGCCCTGCAAAGTTTCCATTAATCCTGCAATTCCTTTTTTGGAAGCAGAATAGGCCGCACTGTAAGGAGCCGGCATAAAAGCACCTATGGATACATTATTGATTAAAATACCTTCGTTTTGTTTTTTGAAAATCGGTAAAACGTGATATGCAGAATACATATAACCAAAAAGGTTTGTTTTTATCAGTTGTTCCTGTGTTTCCATAGGAATTTCTTCAAATTTTCCACTTGCCATTACGCCTGCATTGTTGATCCAAATATCAATTCTCCCATTAAATTGTAGCGCTTGGTCCACTAAATTTTTTACTTCTTCTTCGTTGGAAATATCGGTGGAAACTGCGGTTGCTATAGCGCCTAAATCCCGGCAAAGATCTACTGTTTCTTTCAAAGCTTCTTCACCTCGTGAAGCTAAAACCAAACGACACCCTTCCAAAGCGAAAGCTTCAGCTACAGCTCTTCCAACACCGCTGGAAGCACCGGTAATAACAACCGTTTTACCGGCAATACTTTTATTTTTTTTAGAATAATCTTCCATTATTTTTTTGATTTTGTTGGTTTAAATTTAGCGATAAATTGATTTTAAAACCGGCAATTTTGAGATGTTGTAAATAATGTTGTGAATTGTGTAAATAAAAGTATTCTAAGAAAAGCAAAAAAAATTATATTTTTTTGCTTAACGTAAAATCAATAAGGGTTCCTTTCTCTTTTTCGGAGAAAATATGGAAATTTTTCCCGATTTCGGAAGCTCTTTTTTGCATATTTTGTAAACCACTTCCTGGTATAATTTCATTTTTATCAAAACCTTTTCCGTCGTCTGCAATGGAAATCTGAATTTCATCCTCCATTTTAGCAGCAGAAATTTCAATGTTATTTGCTTCAGAATATTTAAGTGCATTATTTACCGCTTCCTGAATAATCCGATAAATGTTCATGCCTTCTGTAGAAGTAAATTTCAAATTTTCGAGTTGACGATCAATCGTGAAATTAATGTTTACATTTTCCTGAGATTTGTTGGCTTTTTCCACGAAATTCATAATTCGGGCATTCATTTCATCAAAACTGATTTCGGAATTGTTCATCGCCCAAATCGTATCCCGCAGTTCGGTAATGGTTTCGCGGGTAAAACTACTGATGGAGTTGAGTTTTTTATTAATTTTTTCATCATCAATTTTGAAAGCCGATTTCAAAGTTTCGATGGAAGAAATGATGAAGGTAAGTTGCGCCCCAATATTATCGTGTAAATCACGGGAAATCGCCAATTTTTGATTGTGTAATTTGTTTTGAGTTTCAATTTTTTCGATAGCGGTTTGTAGCTCGAATTCTTGTTTTTGCTGTTTGTTTTTTAGTTTTTGATTATTATAAATTAAGTAGGAGAGAAGCAATAAAATTCCTAAAATACTGCCGCCAATAATTAAAATTTGTTTAATGTTTTGTTCCTTTTCAACAATTTCAACTTTTTGTTTTTCAATTTGTTTTTCTTTTTTATTGGTCTGATACTTAGTTTCCAAATCAGAGGTGATTTGCAAGACATTTTTGTTGATTTGATGATCTACTGCTGCAATGTAATTTTTCAGGTAAAAATTTACACTGTCAATATTTCCAATACCGGCATTAGCAATAACTAACTGTTGATAAATTTGATTATTTTTCTCGTTTGTTCCATTTTTTTTGTTGTAACTCAAACTTTCAAATAAGTATTGCTTCGCTATTTTGTAGTTTTTCAGGTAGTTATAACTTTTTGCTAGAGATATTTTTGAGGATGCTGCTTCGGCAAAATATTTTTCGTCATTTCTAATTTTCAATGATTTTAATAAATACTCAGTCGAAAGTTGATATAGTTTTTTATCCAAGTAAATATTTCCAATATTATTTAATGCAACACCGAGAGCTACTTTGTTTCCGGAAATTTCTGCGTAATGCTTTGTCTTTTCAAAATTTTGTAAAGCTAAATCGTATTTTTTTTGGTCGTGATATACACTGCCAAGTCCAACTAAAGAATTGCAAAGAAGAGCGTAGATTTTTTTAGCTTCGAAATAATCAATTGATTCAGAAAAAAAATCAGTTGCTTTTTTATAATTTTTTAAAGCATAATATAATGTTCCAATATTAGATTTTAGGTTTGCAACTGTTGTTTTGTCTGATGTTTTTTCATAATGTTTTAATGCGTTGAGATAACTATTCATTGAAGATTTGTAATCGGTACTTCGATAATAATTATTTCCCAATTTAAACTGTAAAGCCGCTATCCTATCTTCATTTTTTTGTTTTTTTCTAATTTCTAAGGATTGCAAATAGTATTTGGTTGATTTGCCAATTTCACCTTTTAAGTAGTAAACCGCACCCAAATCACTTAAACTTTGTGCATACAAATTTTCATCATTAATCTCCTTTGAAAATTTTTGAGATAATAATCCGTAATGCAGCGCAGAATCTAGTGAAATACTATTGTAATACCAGCTTAAATCTCCATATATTTTCGTTTTTTGAAGCTTGTCAGGGTTCTTTTTCAACTCATGTTTTAGGCTGTCAATAATTTTTTGACTTTGAGAAAAAAGAGTGTTGAAAACAACAAAAGCGAAAACTATAACAAATTTTGAGAGGTGGGTTTTCATTGATTTTAATTTTTATTCAAAACAAAACTCACCAAAGTTCCTTTTCCTTTTTCGGACAAAATTTTGAAATTTTTTCCAATTTCGGAGGCGCGTTTTTTCATATTGAGAAGTCCGCTTCCAGGCGTAATTTCCTTTTCATCAAAGCCTTTTCCGTCGTCAAAAATTTCCACTAAAATATCATTTTGAATGTTTTTTACCTCGATATTTATATTTTTTGCGTGGGAATATTTCAGGGAATTGTTTACCGCTTCTTGAATTATACGATAAATGTTCATGCCTTCAGAAGAAGAAAATTTAATGTTTTCTAAAGAAGGATCGACATTAAAAGTAAAATTCACATTTTCGAAACTGTTTTGCGCTTTGCTTAGGAAATTCAGGATTCTTTTATTTATTTCCGAGAAGGTAATTTCAGCATTGTTCATCGCCCAAATGGTATCGCGAAGTTCGGTAATGGTATCTTTGGTAAAATTAGAGATGTTGTTGAGTTTATTATTAATGTTATGATCTTCAATTTTAAAAGTAGATTTTAATGTATGGATGGAAGAAATAATGAAGGTAAGTTGCGCGCCAATATTATCGTGTAAATCCCGGGAAATAGAAAGTCTTTGTTCCTGTAAACGATTTTGATGATCTATTTTTTCGATGGCAGTTTGTAACTCGAATTCTTTTTTCTGATGTTTATTTTTTAAACGCAAAGCTCTGCTGATGAGAAAAGCGGTGATGAATGCAAACAACAATACCAATCCGAAAATTAATAAATAGGTGTTTTTTTTACGGTTTTCAGATTCCTGAAAAAGCAGTTTATTTTTGGTTTGCGAAAGTTCTTTTTCCTTTTTTTCTACTTTATATTGCGTTTCGTAAAGGTTGATGGCTTTTTGCACTTCTGCATTTTCCATAACGGTTTCCAAAGAATCTCTTTTGCCTTCAAAAAAATAGGCTTTTTCAAAATTTTTAGTGACTTCGTGATAATGTGTCATCATGTCATAGTAGTTCATTAAACTTTTATCATCATGATGGTTTTTGATGAGACTTTCAATTTTGGGAAGTATTTTTTTGAAATCCTCAAAACGTTTTAACTGAATGTAATTGTCTCCATACGTCAGAAAAATATTAAGCTGATTGATGGATTCGCCTTCACTTTTTTGAGAGTAATTTTTCGCTTGATCAAGCAAAGACAAGGATTTTTGAAAATTATTTTTTTGATATTCTAAACAGGCGTAATTGTGATATAAAAGCGATAAACCCACTTCATCATTTACCTTTTTTTTGTAAACAATGGCTTTTTCGTAATGATCTTTGGCTTCAGCAATTTTTTTTTGTTTACTGTATAAGTTTGCTAAGTTTACCAAAGACACCGAAATTCCGTAATCGTCTTTTATTTCTTCTCTTAGTCCTAAAGCTTTTTTGGTGTAATCTTCAAATCTTTTTTTATCGTTAATTTCATCATAAATTAATCCGATGTTGCTTAAAACATTGGCGGATAATTTTTTATTTTCTGTTTTTTCAAAAAGTTGAAGGGCTTTGTTGTAGCTTTTCAAAGCTTCGTAGTAAGAACCTCTGTTCCATTGGATTAATCCCAAATTGTTATAAGCAGAACCTTCCACATTGGGAAATTTCCCGACCGAAATTTGGATGGCTTTTAGATAAAGAATTTTTGCAGAATCGTATTTTCCTTCAATATCCAGATAAATTCCTTTTAAGTTATGAGCTCTTGCTTTTGCATAGGGATTTTTCTCACCCATTTTGGAAAGAATACCGATATAATTTTTTGCTGTTTTTTTGTCGGAATATACTGTTGAAAAAAAGAGTTTATTGTAAGCATCAATAACCAAAGAATCGTTTTTGGAAGTCTGATCTACGTTTTTCAAACTGTCCATTTCTGGGTTTTGAGTATAGATAAATACAGGAAAAAGAAATGCCCAAAATTTTAAAAAATATTGAATTTTGTAAAGTGGATTCATAGGGATTTTCCAACTAAATAATTCTGTCTTTACGTGCTTTTTCTACGGCTTCCAATTTGGAATGTACATGAAGTTTGCGGTAAATATTTTCGATGTGTTTTCTTACCGTAAAAGGTGAAAGGAAAAGGTTTTCGGCAATTTTGTTGTAATTCAATCCTTTGCTCAGTTGTTCCAAAACTTCAATTTCTCTTTCAGTAAGCGTCACTTCTTCAACTTCGGTTACTGTATTTTCCTGAAATGGATTTCGCAATAATTTCAAAGTTTTAAAAGCGATGGAAGGACTCATTGCAGCGCCGCCTTCCAAGGTTTCTTTGATGCCTTTATCCAGTTCTTCGTGCGAAACTTCTTTCAACAAATAACCATCTGCACCTGCTTTTATTGCATTGAAAATATTTTCGTCATTATCCAAAACTGTCAGAATGAGAATTTTTATTTGCGGGTATTTTTTTTTGATATTTTCGGTAGCGGCAATTCCGTTCATTTGTGGCATATCGATATCCATTAAAATAAGATCGATATTTTGATCTTCTTCGAGTTTTTCCAAAAAAACTTTTCCGTTTTCGGCGATAAATTTTATTTTGTACTGATTTTCAAAAAAGGAGAGTTTCTCTTGAATGGCTTTAGCGAGGAAGAAATTATCTTCTGCAATGGCAATGCGAATCATCATTTGTGGTTTTGTGTAAGATAAAGATACAGAAATTTTTCATTGAAATGGAATTGTTTTTTTGGCTTTCTTGGGTTGATTTTTCTTTATTTTTCGGTAATCGGTTTAAGTTTTTTTTGAGAAGGTATTATTTAGCTTGCGTGTTTCGTCCTAAGATTTCATGATATTTCTGCATTTCTTTATCGGCATTTATTTTATCTCCTTTACCGGAATAAATAAGACTTCTGTTGAAATATAATAATGAATAAGGGCGTAAATCTTTAGCCAATTGTATTACTTTGCCATAATCCGCCATTGCTTTTTCATTATCAAATAAATCAAAATAAAAATTACCTCTTTCATAATAAGCCGCTACGTAATTTGGATCCAACTCAATGGCTTTGTTAAGATCGGCAATACCTTTTCTTATATTTTCCTCAAAACCTACAGTATTAAATATATAATCAGCTTCATCAGCAATGTACCAATAGGTTATGGCTCTTTCGTAATAAGCTTCTTTCATTTTAGGATTTTGAATAAGTGCTTTATTAAATTCTTCCAGCGCTAAATCGTCTTGTGCATTTCTGCGATATTCTAAACCTTTGTTGTAAGCCGTTAAAGCATCGGAGTTATTGTTTGCGAATGTTTTTGTAGTGGAGTTTAAGTTGGAATTTGTTGCCATATTTTGATTTCCCTTAAAAACGCCTTTTTCAAAATAACCATCATCAATTTTTCCACTTTTGAAGGTGTATTTTCCGTAACCTGTTCTTTCTCCGTTTGTCCAATCACCAACATAAACATCGCCAACAGAATAATGATAAGTTCCCTTTCCTTCAAATTTTCCGTTTTTATAGTCTCCAACATGTTGATCTCCTTTGGTCCACGTTGTTGTTCCTTTTCCATGTTGGTAACTGTTTGCCCATTGTCCGTTGTAGATAGTTCCGGACGATTTCCAGATATACTTTCCATTTCCTGTTCTGGCTCCGTAAACCCAATCTCCATCGTAAGTGTCTCCACTTTCCGTCCAGGTAATGTTTCCTTTTCCGTTAAAATCATTATTTGTCCAGTTTCCTTTGTAAATTGATTTTAGTTTACCGTCTTTGTATATCGTTGCTTCACCATAACCATTGGCTTTTCCGTCTTTTACGGCGCCAAAATATTCCACTTTGTCTTGATCATAACTGGCTCTGCTGAAATTGAGTTTTTGTTGGGCATTGAAAATTCCAAAAATTGAAAAAATGAGAATTGTAAGAATTGTTTTCATGATTTTTATTTATTTGGTTGAACTTTTGAATTTTCCGTTTTCGAAGAAACCTTCTGAAACTCTTCCATCAGCATAAAATAGTTTTCCAAAGCCATTTGGTTTTGAATTGAGTACATCTCCTTCGTATTTGCTGCCGTCTTTATAATTAATAATTCCTTTTCCTGTGGCTTCATTATTTTGAAAATCTCCGGTATAGGTTGATCCAGTATTATAAATCATTTTTCCTTTGCCTTCCAATTTGCTGTTTGTGAAATTACCTTCATAAATATCACCGGACGCATAATAATAACTTCCAAAACCATTTCTTTTACCATTTGAAAAACTTCCAATGTATTTTGCACCAGATTTAAAGATATAAGTTCCTTTACCTTGAATTTGGTCATCAACATAATCTCCTTCATAAGTGTCTCCATTAGCATAAATCATACTTCCTTTACCAGTTCTTTTGTTTAAAATCCAATCTCCGGTATAAACATTTCCTGAACTAAAATAATAGGTTCCTTTTCCGTTTCTGTACCAATCATGAAATGATCCTGTATATTTTTCGTTTTCGGCGTAAACTTCGGTTCCGGAAATTATTTCATCATTAATAAAGTCTCCTTCAATATAATTTCCTGAAGCATAGGTGATTTTTCCTTTTCCGTTTTTTTGATTTTTTTTCCATTCACCATCAAATTTATTTCAAGTAGCCCAAGTATAAATTCCTTTTCCTTCTTGCAGACCCTCCAAAAATTCTCCTTCATAGGTGTCTCCAGATTCAATATAGGCCAGTTTTCCTTTTCCTGTAATGTCGTTTTCTTTCCAATCTCCATTATAATTTGCAATTATTTTTTCGTTTTTATAAATTGTTCCTGTGCCGTAACCATTGGCTTTATCATTTTTTATCGCTCCAAAATAGTCTATTTTAAAAGAGGGATTCGAAGCTAAGTTAAAAGTGATTTTCTGAGATTGGCAAATGCAGAAAATAAAACAGGTAAGAAGAGTGAAATAGGTTTTCATAACGGTAATTTTTTTATGGTTTTTTAGATATTTTTTCGAAAAGATCTTTTTGAAGTTCAAAAATTTCGCGGTTTAAAGTTTCTCTGGCTTGGTCAACTTTGGCGTTAAAATCATTTTCCAAAGTTTGGATATGATGATGATCCTGCTGAAGTTTATTTTTTTCTTCCAAAGTATTTTCAAGCGATTTTATTTTTTCTTTGGTTTTCTTGGGATGGGTGAAAAGGAAAAAAAATAACAGAAAAATTAAAACCAGCAGTAATACAAAAATGACAAGAGTAATGGGATTCAACATTTTTTAGTGGTTTAAACTTCTTCTGCCATTGGCAGAAAAAGCATGTTAAACTTAATTCATCAAATTGTATTTATAAATATTTCTTTGGTTTGAATTTCTTTGTAGAAAGATAGAATCTTCTTTATTTTTAAAATTTGAGTTTTCATGGTTTTTTAGTGCTTAACAATTATTTTTTTTGTGATTTTCCCCTCATTAGATTCAATCAATACGTAGTAAACACCAGATGCAAAATTTTCTGAGTTGATGGTAGTTTCTGATGCTTTACTTTTTTCGGAATGAACAATTTTCCCATTCAAATCGTACACGGTAATTTTAGAATTTTGGTGTATGTTGCTAATCTTCACAAAATCATTAGCTGGATTTGGATAAATCATCATTTTTTCACGATCTATTTCAGAAACGGCTAAAGTGTTTTCTACGGCGCTAGAAGTATTTGAGTAAGATGATGCGCCATTAGAATTGAAAGCAGTAACTCTATAAAAATATTCAACACCATTAGTTAATCCGGAATGAATATATGAGGTGGTATTGGCGGCCGTTGTTGTAATTAAACTCCAAGGTCCATTGATATTAGTTGCACTGTAAATATTAAATCCATCTTCGTTATTAGAATTATCTAGCCAGTTCAATAAAATGCTATTATAAGGAACTGCTGTTAAATTACTTGGTGGCGCAGGTGGACCTGAGGAATGTAATCTAGCGGTACGAATGATGGATTGTCCGTTGTAACTTTTAAAATTTCCGCTCACTATTATTTTTCCGTCAGGTTGCATTGATAAACAATATACCTCTGGAGCTTGAAAGAAAGAAAGGTCGGTAAAACCTGTTCCTGTGTTAAATGTAGAATCAAGAGATCCATCACTATTAAGTCGAGCAATTCCTTTTTGAGGTTGCCCATTATAGGCAGTATAAGTTCCACCAACAACAACTTTTCCACTTGCCTGTGGAAGTATTGTTGTAATTCCGCAAGTCCAGGTATAGCCTGCAAGACTAAAAGCTCCAACATCAAAAGTTGTGTCTTGAGATCCGTTTGTGTTGAGTCTAACAATATTGTATTTGGATTGTCCAGCGGAAGTGTAAGTAAAAGTACCGCCGACGATAATTTTTCCATCAAATTGAATTGCGAGATCAAGAACTCCAGAACCAGTACTAAATTGCGTTGTTACATTAAATGATGTATCTAGGCTTCCATCAGTATTTAATCTTGCAAGAAAACTTTGAGGTTGACCATTATATGTTTCAAAGTTCCCACCGACAACAATCTTACCGTCGGTTTGTACTGCCATAACATCAATTGCGACAGGAGTAGCGGTTCCGGCAAACCCTGTTCCAATGGTGTTGAAAGTATTATCTCGGGTTCCATCAGCGTTTAGTCTTACAATAAAGTTGGGTACAGCTAATCCTTTGTATTGCGTGAAACGTCCGCAAACTAAAATTTTTCCGTCGGACTGTTGTGCGATGTCGTGGATTACATTATTGAAATAGCCACCTGAAAAACTTGTGTCCAGTGTACCATTGGTATTAAGTCGAACGAAATCCAGCTCGGAATGATTTGCTAATATTTTTCCATCACTTTGCACTGCTACCAACTGGTCATTATAACTTCCTATACCATTAGGTGCTGTGGCTGGAATAAATGTAGGATCAATAGATCCGTCCGAGTTTAAACGTGTAATGCGTTCTACAGAAGAATTTCCATTGAAGTTATTATATCCTCCAGCAATCAAAATTTTTCCATCAGGTAGCGCAAAGTTTTGCCATACATTATTGTCAGCTCCAGTTCCTGGATTAAACGAAGTGTCTAATGTTCCATCAGCTTGCCCGTAGCTTTTTCCAAAAATTAGAAAAGCTATAGTTATCATTAATAGTAATTGTGTTTTCATTTTTTTTGATTTATTGTGAAATTTTTAATCTAAATTTTCCTTCAGAAATTTGCTTTGAACTAGTATCTGAGCTAACACCCGTAAAACTAAAAGTACCTTCAACGATGTTATTTGCATCGGAAGTTATTGTAACTGTTCCTGTTCCTGTGGAATTGTGAGATGTTTCGGCATTCCAAGAATTCATATTTCCTGTAGCTATAGAACCTGTCATATATCTTGCATAGTTGTTTCCAGAAGCTCCAAATCCTACTGTATAAGTTCCGGCTCCACTATAGCCACTAAGAATATTGATCATTATAGAACCGTTTCCTACATTTGAAGTGTCTTCAGGAACGCTAATTGTTAATGTTCCGGTGTGATATTTAAAAGCGCCCCAAGTTGCAGGATCACTTAAATCTGCAGAAAAATTGTTTCCACCAACTTTTGCGGTTAAATAAAAATTCGTATTGTCATCTTGTAAATCATCATCATCAGAACTGCTGCTACAAGAGTTTAGAACCATAAAAATTGATAAAAAAAGTAAGCTGAATTTTAGAAAAGTAGTTTTCATAACATAAAATTTTAAGATTGATATTTTTTTTGTTGAATTTCTACTACAAAGTAAGTTTAAGCGGTAAAGGCAATCAATAAAGCAAATGCCCTATTTTGATAGGGCATTTAGTTTTGCTTGTTTCTATTTTTAAAATTGAATATCTTTAAAAATTCAAAATTTTCATAAAAAACTTATGCAAAAAACCGTTTTCAAAACACAAAAAATGGACAAAACATTCCAAATTCTTTATTTCGGATTGATGATTTTCTTGTTGGGAATTGCCATTTTTACATCAATTGTAGAAAAAGATCCAATGGCTTTTTATGTGATGGGGGGATTGGTTTTGTTTCTTGGTTTGGTGATTTCATCAAGTTTTTTCAATATGAAAATTGTGATTGAAAATGGTGAATTAAAAATCATCAATTTTTTTAATTGGTACAAAACCGACGTCTCGCAAATCACAAAAATCCGAAAAGGAGAAACCATGTGGAGTGGACTTCACAAATACGGAACAGCAACAAAAGGTTTAATTATTTTCGCTCGATATAAAAATGATTTGTACATCACTCCCGAAAATGAGGAATTATTTTATCAGAAAATTTTAGAACAAAATCCAGACGTAATTATCGAAAAAGTATAGGAGTTGTGATTAATTTTAAATCTCAAACTTCAAATTTCAAATCAATAAACATGACTTTCCACCAACAAATACAACAAGGAATTCCAACTGAACTTCCTCAACCAAAACCTTACGAAACAGAGATTAATCACGCTCCAAAGCGTAAGGAAATTCTGAACGAAGAAGAAAAAAAACTCGCTTTGAAAAATGCGTTGCGCTATTTCGAACCGAAGTTTCATGCGGAATTAATTTCCGAATTCAAAAAAGAATTGGAAGATTTTGGCAGAATTTACATGTATCGTTTTCGTCCCGATTACGAAATGAAAGCCAGAAATATTGCAGAATACCCAGGAAAATGCGAGCAAGCAAAAGCCATTATGCTCATGATCCAAAATAATTTAGATTATGCGGTGGCTCAACATCCTCATGAACTCATTACGTACGGCGGAAATGGCGCAGTTTTTTCCAATTGGGCGCAATATCTTCTGACGATGAAATATTTGTCGGAAATGAATGACGAACAGACTTTGGTGATGTATTCCGGTCATCCTATGGGATTGTTTCCAAGTCACAAAGATGCACCAAGAGTTGTGGTAACCAACGGAATGATGATCCCCAATTATTCCAAACCCGATGATTGGGAAAAATTTAATGCATTGGGTGTAACGCAATATGGACAAATGACGGCGGGAAGTTATATGTACATCGGTCCACAAGGAATTGTTCATGGAACAACAATTACGGTTTTAAATGCCTTTCGAAAAATTAAAAAATCGCCAAAAGGCGGACTTTTCGTCACTTCCGGTTTAGGCGGAATGTCCGGAGCACAGCCAAAAGCGGGAAATATTGCGGGTTGCATCACGGTTTGTGCCGAAGTAAATCCGAAAATTACCAAAATTCGTCACGACCAAAAATGGATTGATGAAGTTCACGAAAATTTGGATGAATTGGTTTCCAGAGTCAGAATAGCACAGAAAAATAATGAAACTGTTTCTTTGGCGTATCTCGGAAATGTGGTGGAAGTGTGGGAAAAATTTGACGAAGAAAATTTAAGAATAGATATCGGTTCCGACCAAACTTCACTTCACAATCCTTGGGCAGGAGGTTATTATCCGGTCGGAATTTCCTTTGAAGAATCCAACAAAATGATGGCAGAAAATCCGGAATTATTTAAAGAAAAAGTTCAGGAAACTTTGAGAAGACACGCTTCCACCATCAATAAACACACAGCAAAAGGTACCTATTTCTTCGATTACGGAAATGCTTTCTTACTGGAAGCCTCAAGAGCCGGAGCCGACGTCATGGCAGAAAATCCAACTTTAGGTCGAGAATTTAAATATCCGAGTTATGTTCAGGATATTATGGGACCGATGTGTTTCGATTATGGTTTCGGGCCTTTCCGGTGGGTCTGTGCGAGCGGAAAACCGGAAGATTTGCAGAAAACAGACGAAATCGCTTCCCAAATTTTAGATGAAATCATGAAAAATTCGCCACAGGAAATTCAGCAGCAAATGGCAGATAATATCCAGTGGATTAAAGGCGCACAGGAAAATAATTTGGTGGTCGGTTCACAAGCGAGAATTCTTTACGCCGATGCGGAAGGTCGAATGAAAATTGCAGAAGCTTTCAACATTGCCATCAAAAATGGAGAAATCGGACCTATAGTTTTGGGAAGAGATCATCACGATGTTTCGGGAACGGATTCTCCTTACAGAGAAACCTCAAATATCTATGACGGAAGCCGATTTACAGCTGATATGGCAATTCATAACGTGATTGGCGATAGTTTCCGTGGTGCAACTTGGGTTTCGATTCACAATGGAGGCGGTGTTGGTTGGGGCGAAGTGATTAACGGTGGTTTCGGAATGTTGTTAGACGGAAGCGAAGATGCAGACCGAAGATTAAAATCAATGCTTTTTTGGGACGTGAACAACGGAATTTCCCGCCGAAGCTGGGCAAGAAACGAAGGCGCCATTTTCGCGATAAAACGAGCTATGGAAGTGGAACCGAATTTGAAAGTGACGCTGCCGAATTTTGTGGATGAAAATCTGCTATAATTAAAAGTTGAAAGTTGAAAATTCAAAATGATTTTATGAATATTCACTCACAATTTACATTTCTGCATTTTTTACTTATTGGTTTTATCTTGCTGATTGCGAATGTGGTTTTGCAGATATTTAAAAGAAGAAAATTCAAGGAGATTTTGAATTTGTGGATAATCATTCCTGCTGTTATCATTACAATACTTACCGCATTTTATCAGGAAAAATTCTGCAGCGGAATGTATTGTGGAACGCGTTATGGTTTACCGCGACAAATTTTTGATATGGTCCATTACATCGGCAAAGATCAGGTAGATGTTCGCGTTATTTCTAAAATGCACTGGAATTATTTCTTTCAGAATTTTTTACTTATTTTTCTGTTTCTGAACATCATCAAAAATATTCTCAAAAAATGAAAAAACTAGAATTCTCCATCCCAATCAACGCTACCAAAGAGAAAGTTTGGGAAGCCCTTTGGAAAGACGAAAATTACAGAAATTGGTGTGCTGTTTTCCACGAAGGTTCCAATTACAAATCCGATTTGCAGGAAGGTTCTGAAATTTTATTTCTTGGACCAAATGGAGATGGAATGTATGCAGTTATCGAAAAAATGGTTCCTTTCGAAAAAATGTATTTTTTGCACAAAGGAGAAATGAAAGAGGGAGAAAGACAACCCGGAACTTTTGGTGAAGAAGCCATTGAACGCTATGATTTGGTAGAAAATGATGGAAAAACCTCACTTTCTGTTACCATGAATGTCCCCGAAGATTACATTCCGTATTTTGCCGATACCTTCCCGAAAGCATTGGAAATCGTGAAAGAAATTGCGGAAAAATAATTTTTTGAAATCAATAGGAGCGGGCTTTAGCCCGCTTTCTAAAATAAAAATCAGATTGGTTTTAGCCAAAATTTATAAATTGAATTTTTTAAGCTTTTCTAATTTTATATGTTGTTTTCATCCAATCAATTAATGAATAATTTTGCATAGTTTAATTGTTGTTGAATTTATTTAATTATCAAAAACTCAGTGAACTCCGTTTCGCTGTGATTTAAAAAAATCAACACAACGATTTGAACATATTTTAATTACTTCCTTTTCATGCCATATAAATTTACATTTCTTTTATGTTTCATTTCGGGATTTCTGTTTTCCCAAGTCGGAAGCATCAACATCAGCGTTTATGATGAATTCAGTAAAAAACCTGTTTCGGCAACGGTGAAAATTGTCAATACTGACCAAATTTTTACCGGAATAGGAAACGTTCAAATTCCTGAAATTCCTTCCGGAAATTACAATTTCGAAATCTCTGCAGAAGGTTTTGACACCGGTTTTTTGAACGATATTAGTGTAGTTCCCAATCAAAATCTCACCTTTTCCATCGGTTTAACAAAAGCTGCGGAATCCATTAGCGAAGTTGTCATTACCCAAAAAGTGTATAAAACGACCGCAGAAAGTCCGGTTTCTTTGCGAAATATTACGAGTGAAGAAATCCAGAAAAATGCAGGTTCTAATCGGGATGTTTCCAAATCCATCCTCAGTTTTCCGGGTGTAACAACAACGGCAAGTTTCCGTAACGATTTGTTGATTCGGGGTGGAAGTTCGGCAGAAAATAAATTTTTTGTAGACGGGATCGAAGTTCCTACGATTAATCATTTTCAAACACAAGGTGCAAGTGGCGGTCCAAGAGGAATTTTGACCGTCGATTTTATCAAAGATGTCGATTTTTACAGCGGTGCTTTTCCGGCAGAACGAAACGGAATGTTGTCTTCACTTTTTGAATTTCAACTGAAAAATGCCCGAAAAGATAAACTCGGATTTAAAGGAATTATTGGATTGGACGATATGCAATTGATGATGGATGGACCTTTAAGTAAAGACCAATCTTGGAGCGGACTTTTTTCAGTTCGGAAGTCCAATTTGCAACTGCTTTTCAAGGCGATTGGTTTGCCGTTTTTGCCGAGTTATTACGATGCCAATTTCAAAATTTCAAAAAAATACAAATCCGGAGATGAACTTTATTTTATAGGTTTGGGCGCAATTGATGAATTTAAATATAATCTAAAAGCCGAAAAAACGCTGGCAAATCTCACGACGATTGAGCAACTTCCGATTTCTCCGCAATGGAGTTATACTTTTGGAGCGGGTTATCGACATTTGGTGGAAAACGGAAATTGGTTGTTTACTTTAAGTCGAAATCAATTGGACAACCAAGCGATAAAATACTACCGAAATATTGAAATTCCACAAAATTTGCTCTACGATTACCATTCCCAAGAATGGGAAAATAAATTGCGAATCGACCGAAATTTTCGGATTCAAGATTATAAATTAAGTACAGGAACGAACCTTAATTTGGCTCGTTACAACAACAATTCCACGATGAAAAGGGTGAACCAAAATACGGTTGATTTTGATGTGATTAATTCTAAACTGGACGTATTGCAATACGGATTTTACCTGCAATCTTCCACCAAATTTTTTAATGAAATGTTGCAAGTTTCTTTGGGAGCGAGATTGGATGCAAGTAATTATTCCGACAAAACCAATAATCCATTTGAACAATTTTCACCAAGATTGTCGTTGCATTACAAAATGGCAAAAAATTGGGCACTGAATTTCAACACAGGGATTTATTACCAATTACCAACTTATACTGCTTTAGGATTTGAATTGAATGACGTTTTTGTGAATAAAAATTCATTGAAATACATCAGAAATTACCATTTAGTTGGTGGTGTAGAATATAATGGAGAAAACAATTTACGGGTTACGTTGGAAGGCTACTACAAAAAATACAAAAATTACCCGTTTTCTTTAAGGAACCAAGTTTCGTTGGCAAATTTGGGTGGAAATTTCGGCATTGTCGGAAACGAACCTGTGGATTCCCGAGGAACAGGCGAAACCTACGGTTTTGAAATTTTGGCGCAGAAAAGAACCATCAATAATTTTTATGGAATTGCGGCTTATACTTTTGGATATTCACAATTCAGCAAAGCGGATGGAAGTTTGCTTCCGTCGAGTTGGGATTCCCGGCATATTTTGGCTTTAACTGCCGGAAAATATTTGAAAAGAAATTGGAACGTTGGTTTCAAATTCCGTTTGCAATCCGGAATTCCTGAAACGCCTTATGATTTGCAGCGCTCTGCTATAGTCGATATTTGGAATATTTCCAACGAAGCGGTTTTGGATTATTCCAGACAAAACCAATTGCGAGGAAATGTGGCTCATCAATTGGATGTAAGAGTCGAGAAAAAATGGATTTTTTCCAAATGGCAATTCACTTTTTATGTCGATGTCATCAATGCTTACGGATCCGAAAATCCGAGCAATTTGCCGATTGTTAATTTGCAGCGTGATGCCAATGAAAACGGAATTATCGCCAATCCAAATGCACCGAAAAACCAGCAATATTATTTGTTAGACCTAGGAAAACAAGACCCAAATCCGCCGCTTCCGTATTTCGGATTTATTTTTGAGTTTTAGAAGTTTTTTAAACCTTTATTTCAAAGTATATTTTGAGTGAAAAAAGAAGATTGGAGTAAAGAAAATCAATGATTTTTTTTACTTAATTTTTCTGAATTTCTTTCATCACCCAATCCAGCTGTATATCATTTTTTTGTAAATTCTGGTTTAATGTTGGTAAAATTTCAACATCTGGGATAACACCTTTTTTGGTTTTTGTAAAATTGATGTTGGGTTGTATCAACATCAAACCAATCGGTAAAACCAATTTAGAATTTGGTAATTTGATCGTAGAATATCTTCCGGCTACGGTTCCGTCATTTGCACCGCCAGTTTCTTCGCCTACAATAATAGCCCTTTCAGCATCTTTTAATTTTGAAGGAAGGATAGAGGCTGCTGAAAAACTAGAACCGTTCACCAAAACGTATATTTTTCCTTTAAAATGATTTTCTTTGGGTTTTTTAAGGGCAAATACGGAGTTGTTTTTTAAGTATGTTTTTCCTTTTTCCTTTTTAATGGAAAGGGCAGTTCCTAATAGATAAAAAGGATAAGCAGCTACAGCAATAGGTTTAGTAATGGTTGGAAAATGTGAAAAATAATCTGCTTTGAAAATAGCTTTTGGTGAAGTAATTTCAATATCATTAATAAACTTAAAATTTTCATCTACCAGATAAGAATATAGATTGTTAATTTCTGCTAAGCTTCCGCCCAAATTATCTCGGATATCTAAAATCAAAAATTTAGCGGGAGATTTTTTCAAAATTTCAAAACTTTTACGATAAAACTTTTTTGAATAAGTGCCGGAAAAAGTTTTAATTTTCATGTAGGCAATGCTGCTGTCTTTCAGCGGAAACTGTAAATCGCGATTATAACTTTTGGTGATGATATTGTAATCTTTGGTTTTTCCAGATTCGGATTTCGTTAATTTTTTGTTTTCCAATTCTTCCTTTTTCTTTTCGTCTTTCGTTATTTTTTCGCGATGGATATAAAAATCTTTCACTTCTTCCTTCCATTTGGTTTGAATTTTTATACTGTCCAAAATTCCGTTTCCTACGGTAAAATAGTTTGCCCATCTTCTTGCCATGGAATATTTTTGAAAAGTAGTGTTCAAACCATCACTGTTTACATAAGGCTCATATTTTTCAAGATATTCAGAAACGGGGATATCCTGAATTTTTAAAATTTCAGTTCCTACGGATATATTTTCAAATTTATCGACATTATCTTTTACAAAAATTCGGTTTTCATGAACGATATAATTCATACGGCTAAAAAGTCCTTTTTGGTTTTCCAGATTTTTTATTTCTTTTTTGGTAAGTTTTTTAGAGGGAATTCTTAGTGCTAAATGACCTTCTTTAATATCTGCGATTACGGGCGCCAATTTTTCAAAAAACTGAGAAGGATTGATGGGTTTTTGGATGGTTGTTTTTAAAGAATCAAATTTTTTATCCAACGCTTCTTGTGTAATATACCAATATAAATTTGGATGCAATTCTTTTAATTTTTGATAAGTAAAATCAATATCGGTTTTTAATTTTTCCGGAGATATTGGCGTCTCTAAATGGGTATTATATTGCTTTACAGAAATGCAAGAATGAAATGATAGAATAATTATTAAAAATAGAATGTAAATAGGTTTCAAAATGACAGTTTTTTTCAAATGTATAAAAAATGTAAAAAACGCCCACTTCTGTTAGAAAATAAATCTTCTCTTTTAAATATTTTAATTCAATTTTTTTGTCAATTCTGTTAATCTGAACATTAAATTCAAAATAAGAAACAGCATTTATTAAATTCCTAACTTTAATCAGTTGAAAATAAAATTCTAAAATAAATAAATGATGAATTCAGAAGAAAAAAAATGCCCTTTTCCATACGATCAATAACCTAAAGAAAATAACCCAAACCAAGGGGAAACTATTGCTGGTGAAAATAAAGAAGCCAGAGCAGAAACCACAGGAAGAAATTTTGCAGGAACTTCCGGAAAATGTCCTATTATGCATGGTGCAAATACAGAGGAAGGAAGTTCTGTGGTAAGTTGGTGGCCAAAATCTCTTAATTTGGATATTTTAAGTCAACATGACACCAAAACAAATCCTTTTGATGAAGATTTTAATTACCGAAAAGAATTTGAAAAATTAGATTTTCAGGCTCTAAAAGAAGATTTACGGAAATTAATGACCGATTCTCAGGATTGGTGGCCTGCAGATTGGGGAAATTATGCCGGAATGTTTGTAAGAACAGCCTGGCATTTAGCAGAAACTTACCGTAAAGCAGATGGAAGAGGTGGTTCCAATACCGGAAACCAACGTTTTGCGTCTTTAAATTCTTGGCCTGATAATGTGAATACGGATAAAGGAAGACGTTTGCTTTGGCCCATTAAGAAAAAATATGGAAATAAAATTTCGTGGGGCGATTTAATTGTTCTTGCAGGAAATGTAGCTTATGAAGTTGCTGGCTTGAAAACTTTTGGCTTTGGCGGTGGAAGGCAGGAAATTTGGCATCCCGAAAAAGATATTTATTGGGGTTCCGAAAAAGAATGGCTTGCTCCTACAGGAAGTGAAGGTAGCCGTTATGCAGACGGAAGAGATTTAGAAAATCCTTTAGCCGCTGTAATGATGGGATTAATATATGTAAATCCGGAAGGCGTAGATGGAAATCCAAATCCACAAAAAACCGCAGATGATATGCGTGTTACTTTTGAAAGAATGGCTATGAATGATGAAGAAACAGTGGCATTAACGGTGGGTGGACATACCGTAGGAAAAGCTCATGGAAACGGAGATCCGAAAATTTTAGGTGGAGATTGTGAAGAAGCGGAACCTGAATTTCAAGGAATGGGATGGCATAATCCACAAGGAACAGGAAATCGAGGAAATACAATGGTTAGCGGTGTAGAAGGAGCATGGACCACCAATCCAACAAAATGGGACAACGGATTTTTAGATTTATTACTGAATTATGATTGGGAACTGGTAAAAAGTCCGGCTGGAGCTTGGCAATATGAACCCATCAATTTACCTGAAGAAAAAAAACCGGTAGATGCTCATAATTCTTCAGTCCGTAGAAATCCAATGATGACAGATGCCGATATGGCTTTGAAAATTGATCCAAAATATCGTGCAATTTGTGAAAAATTTTATAATGATTTTGATTATTTTTCAGACACTTTTGCAAGAGCTTGGTTCAAATTAACACATCGGGATTTAGGTCCGAAATCCAGATATCTTGGTCCGGAAATTCCGTCGGAAGATCTTATTTGGCAAGATCCCATTCCAAAAGGAAATAATCATTTAAATGAAGCAGCTATTCAAGATTTAAAAAAACAAATTTTAAAATCCGGACTTTCAAAATCAGAATTAATTTCCACTGCTTGGGATTCTGCAAGAACATTTCGTGGCTCCGATTTCAGAGGTGGCGCCAATGGTGCAAGAATTCAATTAGAGCGTATGAAAAATTGGGAAGGAAATGAACCGCAAAGATTAAAGAAAGTTTTGGATAAATTGAAAGAAATTCAACAAAATTTTGAAAATACGATTTCTTTAGCCGATTTAATTGTTTTGGGTGGAACAGCAGCAGTTGAAATGGCAGCCAGAGAAGCTGGAGTTGATATCAGTGTTCCGTTTTATCCGGGAAGAGGAGATGCTTCACAAGAACAAACCGATGTGGAATCTTTTGCAGATTTGGAGCCTGTTCACGACGGTTTTAGAAACTGGGTGAAAAAAGAATATGTGGTAAAACCTGAAGAGTTACTTTTAGACAGAGCACAATTAATGGGACTTACTGCTCCGGAAATGGTGGTTTTAATTGGCGGGATGCGCGTTTTGGGAACCAATTATGGAGGTACAAAACACGGGGTTTTCACAGAAAATGAAGGCGTTCTTACAAACGATTTTTTTGCAAATCTTACTGATATGATGTATAAATGGGAACCTAATGGAGACGGAAATTATAATATTGTTAATAGAGCTACTGGAGAAAAAAAATGGACGGCTTCCAGAGTGGATTTGGTGTTAGGTTCCAATTCAATTCTTCGTTCTTATGCAGAAGTTTATGCACAGGATGATAACAAAGAAAAATTTGTAAAAGATTTTGTGAAAGCTTGGACAAAAGTGATGAACGCAGATCGGTATGATTTAAACTAAAATAACCTGAGTTCGGGTTAAGCGAAGTTCAAAAATAATTGACCGTCATTTACTTTTTTCAAGTTGAGTGACGGTTTTTTTGGAAAGAAACAATAGGCTGTTAATCCTCCCAAAATATTGATCATAAAA
>Ga0209369_1000465_pt1 | contig 53806 bp, 51 predicted proteins | sample EBPBio142010_DNA_FD_185865 | JGI IMG/M metagenome (GOLD analysis project Ga0209369, IMG submission 185865) | Wastewater treatment Type I Accumulibacter community from EBPR Bioreactor in Madison, WI, USA - Reactor 1_10/4/2010_ DNA (SPAdes)... | ecosystem: Engineered > Bioreactor > EBPR >...
CCAATGTTCGACCGGAACGTCGCCCTTGGCGATGGCGAACAGGCTCGCCAGACGCGCTTCGGACGCCAGAAGATCGTAGCAGCTTTCGTCCAGTTCGTTTTCCTGCACACGGAAACCGATGGAGAGAAGGCGGCGTTCCTTCCGTTCGAGGAAACCGAACTGCATATCGAATGCGAGCTGGCGCGAACGGGTAGCAAGATAGCGCAAACGCTCACGCAGCGCGTCCGTATCGTGCTCGCCGATGGAATCCTCAGTATGCGCCTTGCAGGTATCGACGAGAATGCGCGCCCATTCCACGGCTTCAGCGCTTGCCGGGGTTTCGATTTCGCCATCGAGTTCGTCCATCAGGCGAACGATGTCGGTTGCAAACAGCGACAGGTTGATGGTGCGGAAGGAGGCCGTTTCCGGCTCATCCTTGATGGAAATCACGGCGCGGCGGAAATTGGCAATCCGCTCTTCCAGACGGCGGCGCAGCGGACGCAGAATCCGGCGATCATCCGGGATTCTCGCGATTGTCTCTTCAAGGATGTCGTTGACATCAAGGATACCGTCGAGGTCGCCCTGCATGTAGACGGATGGTGCTTCCGCCCATTCTTCCAGCGCCGACGACAGCGTGACCAGATGCCCGGCAAGATTGCCGCTATCCACCGCAGAGACATAAAGCGGGCGCATCGGCGTCAGCGTGTTGGTCTCGTACCAGTTGTAGAGATGGCCCTGATACTTCTCCATCTTCTCAAGCGTATCGACAGTGGCTTGAACGCGGTCCAGCGTTTCACCGAAGCCGATCCAGCCGAAATCGCGCGCGGCGACGACGGACAGGAGATAGACGCCGATATTGGTCGGCGACGTGCGCTGCGCGACAATCGGCGCCGGATCTTCCTGGAAGTTGTCCGGCGGCAGATGGTGGTTTTCCTCGTTTGCGAACTCGGCGAAATAACGCCAGGTCCGGCGTGCATAGCGGCGCAGGTCCGACTTGTCGGAAGAAAGCACTTCCAGCGTGTCCTGCGGCTTCGCCGAACGGCTGACCAGCCATGCAATCAGCGGTGAGGCAAACCAGATGACGGCAAATGGCGCTGCGATCATTGCCGCATGACTTTGGGCAGCAAGCGGGATGAAGATCGCCAGACCCGCAATGGCTATGGCCGGCCACATCAGCTGGAAATAAAACAGCAGCGTATCGGGCGAGGTTCTCGCCTGCGCAGCCGTGCGCCATTCCAGAAGATTGCGATGCGAGACGAACAGGCGATAGACGGTACGCACAATCGCATCCGCCATCAGGAACGCCGAATGGGCGATGAAGGTGGTGCGCAGCGCCACATCGGCCGTGCCGAGCGCGATGTCAGTCAGCACCGACTGCGCATGACCTTTCAGCGAATAGTCCATGTTCGATGGAATGAGATTGGTCACAATGCCGAATGTCGGCGCAACGAACATGGAGAGAATGAGGAAGCCCTGCCAGACGGCAGCAGGCCCGATTGGCAGCACGCTCCAGCCGACGACGGCTGCGATCAGCCACAGGATCGGATTGAGCGAGCGGCGCAGGTTGTCGACCATCTTCCAGCGCGTGATGTGGCTGACGCCACGACTTGTCGAAAACAGCCAGGGCAGAAGCTGCCAGTCGCCACGCGCCCAGCGATGATGACGCGATACGTCGACATTGTAGCCGGTCGGATAATCCTCGACCACTTCGACATCGCTGACCAGAGCCGCGCGGGAATAGCCGCCTTCGAGAAGATCGTGGCTGAGCAGCGTGTTCTCAGGCACGCGGCCCTTCAGCGCTGCCTCGAAGGCATCGATGTCGTAAAGTCCCTTGCCGGTGAAGGTGCCTTCACCGAGCAGGTCCTGATAGGTGTCGGACACGGCGAAGACATAAGGGTCGATACCGCGATTGACGGAGAAGACGCGCTGCAGGAACGACGCCTCGTCACCGGTGGTGAGCGAGGGCGTTACGCGCGGCTGGAGGATGCCGTAACCGCGCACGACCTTGCCGGTCTTTTCGTCGATGATCGGACGGTTCAGAGGATGGCTGAGCTTGCCGGCCAGATGCGTGACGGATTCCGGCGTCAGACGCGTGTCGGCGTCCAGCGTCATCACATATTTGATTTCCTTCGGCAGGCGTTCGTCCGGCGGGAAAAAGCTCGTATCCTGATCACCGCGCAGCAGCAGGTTCAGCTCGTGCAGCTTGCCGCGCTTGCGCTCCCAGCCCATCCAGCAATTCTGCTTCTCGTTGAAGAGGCGACGACGATGCATGAGGAAAAAGCGTGGCTGGTCGTCGCCGGTATAATGCTCGTTGAGCTTGGCGATTTCCTCGCGCGCATATTCATAGATTTCCATATCCGCAGGGGTGATTTCCTGCTTCGCATCGGTCCAGTCACTGACCAGCGCAAAGTAGATTTCACCACGCGGATTGGTCAGATAATGAACTTCCAGATTGCGAATCTGCTCGTCGATGGAATCACGCGAGGTGATGAAGGTCGGCACCGCGACCAGCGTGCGCGCCTCCTCCGGCAAGCCTTCCTTATATTCGAAACCGATGAGCCGCGTCGGCTGGACAAACCATGGCACCAGCGCATTGAACAGCGAATAGGACGCGTCCATTGCCGGGAAGATCGCCAGAAGCGTGAACAGCGTGCGCAGATCAGTCGAAAGACCGGCGCGGATCATGCAGTAATTGACGAGCAGAAGGATCAGGATCGTGAAGATCGCCGTCGGGATGAACAGCCCCCACAGACCGAGACCACGATAGAAGCGCAGCGCCTTGACGCCGAACGGCGCCTTGTAGCCACAAACCTTTTCCAGCTCCTTGCGCCCTTCGCCGGACAGGTAATAGGCGATTGCGCCTTTGCCCTCGGCTTCCGGATGACCGGCCTTTTCCGCACGATGTCCGTCTTCGGCCAGTTTCAGCGCAGCCCATGTGATGTCGATTTCGCTCATGTCCGAATACCGGGCGAGCTTTTCAATGGTCACGCGATAGGCATTGCGGGAACGGAAATCCAGAAGCTCGAAATCGCTGTGGTCACGCAGGATCGCATCGACCTCGTTGACGGTTTCGAACCAGGTTTCCCAGTCCACGTCATCGATGGATTTCAGGCTGCGGATGACATTGCCCATCGTGACGCCGCCGGTGGACTGGCGGGCATGTTCCTCAACGATGGCGTCTTCCGGATTGCTGCCTTCCTGCTCCAGAATCCGTTCCAGCCAGCTGGCAGCAGCCGTGGTGTCGGTCGATGAGGAACGCAAGCGATAAAGAAGGTGGGTCGCGAAAGTGCTGTCGCGGGCAGCATCGGCATATTGCGCCAGAACCGAATCCAGTTCGGCACCGTCGGTGGCAACCACGATGCGGTCGGCGGCCGTATTGGCGAGATTGCGCATGATGCGCGCGCGGTCGACGCGCAGCGCCAGACGGCGTGCATTCTCGATCAGGAAATAACGCACCGCAGAAGGCAGCGCCCACAATTCACCGATCTTCAGGGGCTCCACGGTCTGGAAACCCTTGACGATGGCCGTCAGCGTCTTCAGCGAGAAATTGCTGTCCGTATGGGCGACATAAAGCCAGGCCAGCGCGAAAATGCGCGGCATGCCTTCATATTTCTCAACCGGCGCCTTGTAGAGCGGCAGCTGACGGATGAAGCGGCGTGGCAGGTCGCGGCGGGCCTGCTGCACGTTCTTGTCGATCTGGTAGTGATTGTCGAGCAGCCATTGCGCGGCTGGCGTGATGGTCTCGCCCGCACGCGATGCGGCATCTGAGGCGCGATAGGCATGCAGGATCAGCTTGCCGTTTTCGGAAAGGCGCTGATCGAACGGGAAGGCGATATAGCCCGGCAGCGGAATGTCTTCGCCCCGCGCCACGGCAGCGGCAAGCGCGCCAAGCTCTTCCTCGGTTTTATACAAGGCCCGGATGGGAGATGGTTGTTCGGGCGGAATCCGGCCCGATGCATCGGGCTCGCTGGATTTGGGTTCCATCGAAGGTTTCTGCATCGGCGATTTATTCTCGGTAGAGGTTGAATTGGAGAGCGAAGAAGACAATTCCGGCATCTGCCTTAACAGCCTTTCCGAAGGAAATGAGTTATCTGCGGCGGGTGGATACTGACATTATTCCGAATTTTCATTTCAGGGAAACGGCAGTATCCGTGATCGGTTCCCTGAATGTCGACCGCATTTGGCCAAAATGCGACGGCGCAATGTGCTGATATTCAAACCGTTTGAATCGCAACGCACAATTCTTTCCGCCCATTAATGTTGCGTTATGGAACACCCCGTTTCCTGCAACCCTAACATATTGAAAATAAAAATAATACTACCGCAGGTAACGTGCCGGAAAATTTCGGTGCGGCCCCGCCACACCCGTCAATAGAGAAAAGCCCGACAGGTCTGCGGGAATCACCGCGCATCTGCCGGGCCTCATATTTCACTTCACCAGAAAGTGACGATCAGGAATCTGCTCCGGAACCGGTTTCACTGGCAGGAAAAAGCTTCCAGTAACGCGGTCGGAAGGCGATGCGACTCTTTTCCGCGGCTGGATGTTCGGCTGGAATTTCGATCTCCACCCGCTCGCGTGCGCCGCCTACTTCCAGTTCGACACGCCGCTTGCCGCCCGAGCGACGGCTCGCCACCACCGTGCCTGCGATGCAGCCGCCGCAACCGTCCAGCAATTCAACATCGTGCGGACGGAAGAAGAGCTGCGCATCGCCATCCGCCACATCCTGGGCTGTCAGGCCGATATTGCGATCCACCAGCCAGATCTCGCCCTTTTCGACCCGTACCGGAAGCGTGCTGGACTCGCCGATGAAGCCATAGACGCCCGGGGAATTCGGATTGTCATAGACTTCGTCGGGCGTACCGACCTGCTCGATACGCCCCTGGCTCATCACCACCACGCGGTCGGCGAGCTCCAGCGCCTCGTCCTGATCGTGGGTCACGAAAACGGTCGTATGGCCGGTCTTGTCGTGAATCTCGCGCAGCCAACGGCGCAGTTCCTTGCGCACCAGCGCATCAAGCGCGCCAAACGGTTCATCGAGAAGCAGGACTTTCGGTTCAATCGCCATGGCGCGGGCAAGCGCCACGCGCTGGCGCTGACCACCGGAAAGCTGCGCCGGATAGCGCTTCTCCAGTCCCTGTAGCTGGACGAGATCGAGCAATTCCAGCGCGCGGTTGCGAATATCGTCACTCGACGGACGTGTCGCGCTTGGACGCACCTTCAGACCGAAGCCGATATTGTCCGCCACCGTCATGTGACGGAACAACGCATAATGCTGAAAGACGAAGCCGACATTGCGCTCCTGAACGCTCTTCTGCGAGGCGTCTTCGTCGCCGAAGAAGATGGTACCTTCGGTCGGCGTTTCCAGCCCGGCAATCAGGCGCAAAAGCGTGGTCTTGCCTGAACCGGAAGGTCCCAGCAAAGCGATCAACTCGCCGGAACGAATATCCAGCGAGACATTATGCAACGCCGGGAAGCGAGCGAACTCCTTACGCACACCGGCAACACGAACTTCCATTCCCAATCCTTCCGTCTGCCATAGCAGGACTATGCTTTACTTCTGCCGCCGTGCGGCCAATTGCTCGTTTAGATGTCAGTGCCCGTTTCCGCTGCCAGCCAGTTCATCGCCATAACGCAGTTCCAGCGCTGTCTTGATGGCAAGTGTCAACAACGCCAGGAAAGCCAGCAGCGACGCCACCGCAAATGCACCGACGAAGTTATATTCGTTGTAGAGGATTTCCACATGCAGCGGCATCGTATTGGTGAGACCGCGAATATGTCCAGAGACAACGGAAACAGCGCCGAACTCGCCCATTGCACGGGCATTGCAGAGCAGCACACCGTAAAGCAGCCCCCATTTGATATTGGGCAGCGTCACATAGCGGAACGTCTGCCAGCCATTGGCGCCCAGCGAAATCGCTGCCTCTTCATCCCCGGTTCCCTGTTCCTGCATCAGCGGGATCAGTTCGCGCGCGACGAAGGGAAACGTGACGAACACCGTCGCCAGCACGATGCCCGGAACGGCGAACAATATCTCGATGCCGTGCCGTGACAGCCACGGCCCAAGCAGGCTGTGACTTGAGAAAAGCAGCACGAAAACAAGACCGGAAATGACCGGCGACACGGAAAACGGCAGATCGATCAGCGTCGTCAGCAGCGCCTTGCCCTTGAACTCGAACTTCGCGATTGCCCACGCAGCTGCAATGCCGAAGACCAGATTGAGCGGCACGGCAATGGCCGCCACCATGAGGGTGAGCCTTATCGCAGCCCAGGCATCCGGCTCGACCAGTGCCGCCAGATATTCGCCTGCCCCCTTGCGGAAGGCTTCCACGAAAACCGCTATCACCGGCAGGATGAGGAACAGGGCCAGAAATGCCAGCGCCAGAGCGATCAGCGTGATGCGCGTCGCCGGGCTTTCCGTGACAGCGCTTCGGCTGTTGCGAGGAGCGGCAGAGACAGGTTCATTCGCCATGACCATATTTCCTCCGTGTCCACGACTGGATGAGATTGATGAAAAGCAACATCGCAAAGGAAAGCGCCAGCATCACCGTGGCGAGCGCCGTCGCCCCGGCATAATCATATTCCTCCAGCTTGATCACGATCAGAAGCGGCGCGATCTCCGAGACATAAGGCGTATTGCCCGCAATGAAGATCACCGAGCCATATTCGCCGACGCCGCGTGCAAAGGCGAGCGCGAAGCCGGTCAGGATGGCGGGTTGCAGGCTCGGCAGCAGCACCCGCCAGATGGTCTGAAACCGGGATGCGCCAAGCGTTGCCGCCGCCTCTTCGACCTCGCGGCTGATTTCCTCCATAATCGGCTGGACCGTGCGCACCACGAACGGCAGACCGATGAAGATCAGCGCTATGATAATGCCCGCCCGCGAAAAGGCGATGCGAATGCCGAACGGAGCCAGCAGGCTGCCTATCCAGCCATTCGGCGCATAGATCGCGGCCAGCGCAATACCGGCCACTGCCGTCGGCAGCGCAAAGGGAATATCGACGATGGCATCAACGAAGCGGCGCCCCGGAAAGCGATAACGCACCAGAACCCAGGCGAGGATGACGCCGAAGACCACATTGACCAGCGCCGCGATGAAGGCGGTGCCAAAGCTCGTTTCAAGCGCTTTCAATGTGCGCTCGTCGGTGACGAGGCGCCAGAAGCCGGAAAACCCGACTTCGGTGGAACGCAGCACCAATGCCGCAAGCGGAATGAGAATGAGAAGGGTCAGATAGGCAACACTGAAGCCGAACGTCAGCCCGAAACCGGGAATGACGCTCGGCTTTCTGAAGTGCGACCCTGCTCTGGCCCGTGCAGGGAGCGAAGACATGCGTTGGTTTGTTCCCTCTTCAGTACTTATTGTTACTGATTGCTCTCGAACTCCGGATTATTTTCCCGGCTTGTAGAGCTGGTCGAACGTTCCTCCATCGCCAAAATGATAGGGCTGTGCCTTGGCCCATCCACCGAAAATCGGATCATCGATCGTCACCAGCGTCAAGTCCGGAAACTTGCGCTGCTTGTCGGCAGGGATGATGTCAGGCTTCGACGGACGGTAGAAATGTTTGGCGGCAAGCGCCTGACCTTCCGGCGAATACAGATATTCAAGATAGGCCTGCGCCAGCTTGGTGGTGCCGTTTTCCTCGGCATTCTTGTCCACCACCGCGACCGGTGGTTCAGCCAGAATGGATTGCGGCGGAACGACGATGTCGAATGCATCCTCGCCAAATTCAGCCACTGAGAGATAGGCTTCGTTTTCCCAGGCAAGCAACACATCGCCGAGCTGACGCTGCACGAAAGTGGTTGTCGAGCCGCGCGCACCAGTATCGAGCACCGGGACATGGCGGAACAGTTCGCCGATGTAATCCTTGATCTTCTGCTCGTCGCCACCGTATTGCTTGTAGGCCCAGGCCCATGCGGCGAGATAGTTCCAGCGGGCACCGCCAGAAGTTTTCGGGTTCGGTGTGATGACCTCGACGCCGTCCTTCACCAGATCACCCCAGTCCTTGATGCCCTTCGGATTGCCCTTGCGCACAAGGAAGACGATGGTTGACGTATAGGGAGCCGAATTGTTGGGCAGGCGCTTGCGCCAATCCTTGTCGATCTTGCCTGAAAGTGCGGCAATAGCATCGATATCGCTTTCAAGCGCCAGCGTCACCACATCGGCCTTGATGCCATCGATCACCGAACGCGCCTGCTTGCCCGACCCGCCATGGGAAGCGCGAATGGTGACGGTTTCGCCGGTTTCTGCCTTCCAGTGGGCGGCAAAAGCGGCGTTGTAATCCTTGTAAAGTTCACGCGTCGGATCGTAGGACACGTTCAGAAGTGTCTGATCGGCAAAGCTTGCCTGAACCGTTCCGGTCAGCGAAGCCGCAGCCACCAATGCTGCCAAAGTGAGCGAGAATCTCGATATCTTCATGACCGCCTCCATGTTTCACTGGCCAAGACAGTATCAGAGCTCTTTGAAGACAGGATGCCACAAGCCGGTCGTTATTTGAAACGACTTCGAAAAATCTACTCATTTTGTCGGAGAATTCGGAGATAATTTTTCCACCGGCGTGTCGAAACACGCCGGTGATAGTATCATTAACTCATTGAGCCGACACCGGTCCGGCAAGCGGTGAAGTTTGGGTGGGGAGGCTGCTCGTGGCCTGCCCCAGTTGGAGCGGAGGCTGCTTCGGCTCATTCCAGCCCATGAAGTTGTAGAGCGTATAGCGCCAGACTCCGATCTCCTCGTGAAGCGCCAGATCGGTCATGAGGAAAGACAGGCCCGGCGAAGACATGTTGGTATGCGATCCGGTCAGATAACCGGCCGCAACCGGCTCAGGCTTCACACCAAAATGTGCCAGATAAAGAAGATCGCGCTTCATCATCGGCGCAGCCTGTAGCAGAACAACTTTCGCCGGTCTGATCTCGCGCAGGATTGCTGCCACGTTCCTGGAGTTCTGCCAGCTGTTGCGGCTTTTCTCGTCAAGCAGGACGGAAGCGGGATCGACACCGGCCTTTTCCAGCTGCGTGGCGATTGATGCGGCTTCGGAAACACCCGTTCCGGCTACATCGGCGCCGCTGGCGATGAACTTGCAGCGAAAACCCTTCTCGACACATTGTCGGTTCATGGCGACCGCCGCCAAAATCGGCCCGTAGGAGAAGGCAAGTGGTTCGACCACCTTCTGACCGTCGCCATCGACTGTCTGGGTTCCCATGCCGAAGACGATGAAGGCAGTATTGTCTTCAAGCTGCGTCTGCAATTGCGATGAATAGGCCGATTGCAGGCGGCTCATCAGCGTGTCGGGAAGAATTGCCAAAGCAATTGCACCGTAAAAGATGGCCGCAAGGCCGATCAGAACGATTCCGGTCTTACGCCAATTGAAAAAATGAAGGAGCAATCCGGCAACAACAAAAGCCACGATCAGATTGAGCGTCATATGGGATCACCAGGCTTTAGTATAAATTTCTAAATCAAGCTCACCCGATATAAGTGCCTGCTATGAGTACGAACAATCCCAATAATTTCAGATACAATCTTTCCAACCTCGGAAGTGAGGCCCGGACTGGGGTTGCGGGGGGCAAGTATTCATCCGGGCCTCCGCCAATCTCGCGACCGGCAGGCTGATAACGGGCGAAACCTGTTTCGGTTGCAGGAAATCGGTCGCAGGCTGATTATTTTTGCTGTCAGGTTGCAACTTTACCGCGCGATATGATCGCTCTTGAACCGGGCCGCCGAAGAGTTATTTTCCCTGTATCGATTGGCTGACCAGAGGATTTTTCACCATGGCATATGGCAAGCGTTCCATTTGCACCCTTTTCGCGGTTATAGCAGGCCCGGCAATGCTCTTCGCGCCTTCTGTTTCGGCGCAGGCTCAGGATGCAAACCCCATCGAGCGGGTCGATTACATCTGCGAACGTGGGGTCGTCGTGCCTGTCACCTATATCCGCAATGGTAGTGCGCCCGGCTTTGCGGTTCTCGATGCGGAAGGCAAGATGATCGCGCTGCAATGGCATGACAGTCTCAAGAAATATGTCGCCATCGATGAGCAGGACAGCTACCGCTGGAGCGACAAGGACGGTCAGGCTGTGCTGAGCCATCTCGAAGCCGATCACACCGCCAAGGAAGTGACGCTGCTGTCAGCCTGCCGTTCGGACGACTCGGAAGAATAGACGACCCTGTTATGGGACGAGGTAGTGCTTGTCCCACTGGTTCTGGGGCACTTCATCGCCGATATCGTAGCGAAACGAAACGATATTGATATGTTCCTCATCCGTCTTGCAGACAAAGGACAGCTTGTACCAGTGCTCGCGGCTGCGGAAGGCAGCGCCATCGGCCTCGATCGAATTCTTCGTGGTCACGGGATCGGAGAAGGCATAGGCCAGAACCTTGTCGACCGAAAACTTCTGTTCCCGCGTGATGCGTTCCATTGCTTCCACGTCGCAACGTTGCTCAAGGCGGGTTGCCGGATCGAGCTTCTCGAGCTGGGCCTTTTCGGAAGCATTCATTGCAAAAGACGGAGAAACCGCCGGGCCGAACGAGAGGAGACCAACAACAGCGGACGCAGGCAACACAAGGGATTTGAATTTCATCGGACTTTCGGGAACTCCTCGGTACTCACATTATCGGCGGCGATAATAAGCATGATTTGCGGCAATGTGCGGATCATCACCGGAAAGTTATCGAAGACCACCCGTAAAAACCGCCATCCCCAAAATTCGTCCGCTCTGTGAACTATCCGTCGCTGTTCGGGTTCAACCCTTCCACATAGGTGCGGTTGCGTCCTTCTTTCTTGGCGGCGTAGAGGATTTTGTCGGCCTTATCGACCGCCTGCCAGAAATCACCCTGCTCCGGCAAACGGACACAGCCGATGCTGCATGTGACGCTGGCTTCCTTTGCGAGGCGCTGGAACCGGTGCCTCTCGATGTTCTGTCGCACACCTTCCATAAGCTGGAAGACATTATCGGCATGCATGTCGTCGACACAGATCACGAACTCCTCCCCGCCAGTACGCGCAATCAGTGGCCGTTCGCCGATGAGCTTGCGCAGGATTCCAGCGAATTCCTTCAAAACCGCGTCGCCCGCCGCATGGCCATAGGCATCATTCAGCGCCTTGAAGTAATCGATATCGCAAACGGCAACCCAGCCGGGCACGCCCTTTTTCGTCTGTGAAAGCGCATCGTAGCGCATTTCCAGTCCGCGCCGGTTGAGGAGCCCGGTCAAGGGATCGCTGTCACGTTCATGCGACAGTTCGCCGATACGATCGTAACCGGCAGCGGCCAGCAAGGCGAAGCCGGTGACAACCGCTGCGATAGCGGTAGAAAACACCGTCCATTGCCAGAAAACAGTCGTTGCGAAATCGTCGCCATCGACATCGCCGAGCAGGGAACGGGCGGTCAGAAGCGTGCGCGGCACGAATTGCAATGCCACCAGAACGAGCATGACCAGCAGCAGCTTGTCCACCAGCGGCCCCTTGAACAGCCGCCGCGCCTGCCATGCGAAAGAAAGGATCAACGTGGCCATGCCCAGATTGAGCACATAGACCCGCGACAGAAGATCGGGCTCAATATAGCAATAATACCAGACACCGCCGACGATGAGGGCAAAGCTCAATATGTAGAAGGCAGATGTAAGCCGCAGCCCGCTTCGCTGCAAAATGCCATAGCCGCCAACCAGCGTGCCTCCGACATAAAATGCGGCGGAAAGCACCGTGTTCAGATTGTCGTCCGAAGGGAAATCACCAAGCTGGACCAGCATTGCGAGGCCGATCAGCAGGAAACAAGCGCCGCAGGACGCCAGAAACCGGCGACCGCGATCGGAAAGCCACGCCGAGAAAAAGGCGAACGCGAACAGCAGCAAAACGGCGGGAAGTACAAATTTCATATAAATCGGACGCGCAAATTACAATTTCTGGGAGAAGTCTTATTGCGCCCTCTCAAGAAAATTACAATTGAGTAAATTAAAACCTCCGCGTGAACCAGCCATGCGTGGAGGACAAACCTGCTGCGCCAAACATCGCCATCCGCTATGCTTTCGCTCTTGATTTCGGCGGGCTGTCCGTGTTTGTAACCTGCAAACACTGCTGTGATATCCGCCACGCAGTCCCGTCGCGAAAGGAAGAGACATGAAGCCCGTTTTCCTGCAACTGCAGTGCGCCCCCGGCAAGACCTACGAAGTTGCCGATACGCTCTTTCAGCGCGAAATCGTCTCCGAGCTTTATTCCACCAGCGGCGAATTCGACCTTCTGGCCAAGATCTACATTGCCGAGGATCAGGATATCGGCAAGTTCATCAACGAGAATGTTCTCAACATTCCCAACATCATCCGTTCACTGACGACGCTGACCTTCACCGCCTTCTGACATCGCGGCCTCCAAAACCGGTAAAGGTTTGATTCACCATTAACGAATTATCATGCCGGCGAAGGGAACCTCTGCTTGCGCTCGCGCATTTCTTGCGTGAAGGGCTCACCTCAAAAAGGGAGGCAGCGAGACAAGTGATGAATGATCTTGGACAGCGGCGGGTATTGGTGGTGGAAGACGAGATTTTCGTCGCCCTCGATGTCGCCGCGACTGTCGAGGATGCGAACGGAACCGTTCTCGGTCCGGTCGGCACCGTCCGGCAAGCAATAGATATCATCAATCGCAATGAAGTTGATGCCGCCATTCTCGATGTGAACCTCGCCGATGGCGATGTGGAAGCCGTGCTGGACCGGTTGAAGAGCCGTGATGTCTTCGTGGTCATCCATACCGGCGGTGGCCTTCCAGCGCGCCTTGCGGCACGTTATCCCGGAATACCGGTCTTTCAGAAGCCTGTGCTGCCATCCCGGCTGACGCGCGCTCTGGCTTCCGCCTTTTCGTCGCATAGGGTGCAGCAAGCCTGATGCTGCGGAACCGCCCGGATTTCGCAACGGTTCTGAAGGAAGTCGAGGCTGACGCAGGCCCCGAGGAAAACACCCGTCCGCCGCAATTCGGGTTTGCTTCCGCCGTCTTTTCCGTGGGTTTCGGCGATACGCCAGCAACACCCCGCCAGCCGGACGATCTTGAAAGCCTGTTCGATATTGAGAGCGTGCCGGAGGCTGCGCCCGAGCCTGAACAGGAAAGACAGGCGATAGAAGCGCGGATGCAGAAGCTGTCGCCGGATGCAATCCGCCAGGAGCTGGACCTGCATTCCGGCCTGAGACGCTCCGAACTGCAACGGCGGCGGCGCAGCTTTGCCGCCAGCAATCATCCGGACCGCCTGCCGGAAGAGTTTCGCCTTGCCGCGGAACAGCGGATGAAAACGGCGAATGCCCTGCTGGATGCCGCCATGGCAGACGCACCATCTTGAGGCCGAGCAACTTCCTTACGTTTTCAGCGCAATATCTTTTGCATTATAACAATAACGTGCTAGATTGCCGTGTCTGTGCCTGCGAAAGCTGTCGCACGCCGGAACCCTTTCCGTTGTCCGCAAGTCTGCGAATGGTTCAGCCCCGATAGTATGGGGCAATTTGCGCTTTGCTCAGCGGGAACGGTTCTGTCATATCGACGTTACACATTGGAATAGTTCCTAAAAGGTTTGAAAATGCCTCCTTATCGTTCGCGTACAACCACCCACGGTCGCAACATGGCCGGCGCGCGCGGCCTATGGCGCGCCACCGGCATGAAGGATGAGGATTTCGGCAAGCCGATTATTGCCGTGGTGAACTCGTTCACCCAGTTCGTGCCCGGCCACGTGCACCTGAAGGACCTCGGCCAGCTCGTTGCGCGCGAAATTGAAAGCGCTGGCGGCGTGGCAAAAGAATTCAACACCATTGCGGTCGATGACGGCATCGCCATGGGTCACGACGGCATGCTCTATTCGCTGCCGTCGCGTGAACTCATCGCCGACTCGGTCGAATATATGGTCAATGCCCATTGCGCCGATGCGATGGTCTGCATTTCCAACTGCGACAAGATCACTCCCGGTATGCTGATGGCCGCTCTGCGCCTCAATATCCCGGTCGTGTTCGTTTCCGGCGGTCCGATGGAAGCAGGCAAGGTCGTCTGGGACGATCAGGTCAAGAAGCTCGACCTCGTCGATGCGATGGTTGCAGCTGCCGACGACAGCTACACCGACGATCAGGTCAAGGCGATTGAGCGTTCAGCCTGCCCGACCTGCGGTTCGTGCTCAGGCATGTTCACCGCGAATTCGATGAACTGCCTCACCGAAGCGCTCGGCCTGTCGCTGCCGGGCAATGGCTCCACGCTCGCAACCCATGCCGACCGCAAGCGCCTCTTCGTGGAAGCCGGTCATCTGGTTGTCGATCTCGCCCGCCGTTATTACGAGCAGGACGACGAAAGCGTGCTGCCGCGCTCGATTGCAAGCTTCCCGGCTTTTGAAAACGCCATGACGCTCGACATTGCCATGGGCGGTTCGACCAATACGGTTCTGCATCTGCTTGCAGCTGCACAGGAAGCCGAGATCGATTTCACCATGGCCGATATCGACCGCCTGTCCCGCCGCGTGCCGGTGCTCTGCAAGGTCGCGCCTGCCAACAATACCGTTCACATGGAAGATGTGCACCGCGCAGGCGGCATCATGGGCATTCTCGGCCAGCTCGACAAGGCAGGCCTGATCAATACCGATCTGCCAACCGTGCACAGCGAAACGGTTGCCAAGGCGCTCGATCATTGGGACGTGACCCGCACCAACAGCGACATGGTGCACAAGTTCTATTCGGCTGCGCCCGGTGGCGTGCCGACGCAGGTTGCCTTCTCTCAGGAACGCCGCTTCGACAGCGTCGATACCGACCGTGAAAAGGGCGTCATCCGCTCCAAGGAACACGCCTTCAGTCAGGATGGTGGTCTGGCCGTGCTTTACGGCAATCTGGCCGAAGACGGCTGCATCGTGAAGACGGCTGGCGTGGACGACTCCATCCTGAAATTCTCCGGCCCCGCCCGCATCTTTGAAAGTCAGGATACCGCGGTACTCGGCATTCTGAACGGCAAGATCAAGGCTGGCGACATTGTGCTGATCCGCTATGAAGGCCCGCGCGGTGGCCCCGGCATGCAGGAAATGCTCTACCCGACCAGCTATCTGAAGTCGAAAGGCCTCGGCAAAGCCTGCGCGTTGATCACCGATGGACGTTTCTCGGGCGGCTCTTCGGGCCTCTCGATCGGCCACGTCTCGCCGGAAGCAGCCGAAGGCGGCACGATCGGGCTGGTACGCGAAGGCGATATCATCGATATCGACATTCCAAACCGCAAGATCCATCTGGCTGTTGATGATGCAACGCTGGCAGAACGCCGCGCCGAGCAGGATGCGACTGGCTGGAAGCCAGCGGAGACACGCAAGCGCAAGATTTCCACCGCGCTTAAGGCTTATGCTTCCATGGCAACCAGCGCCGCCAAGGGCGCGGTACGGAAGTTGCCGGATTGATTTCGTAAGAAAGTATTTTACTAAGGGCTCTTCGGAGCCCTTTTTATTTTTTCGGGAGACTGGAGATCATGAATTTCAGAACAATGCTATTTGCATCTATATCTGTTTCTTTATTATCAATTACTGCAACATATGGTGAAGAGCTCACCAAGCAAGATTATCTCGCACTCCCTGCAAAATCTTTGAAAAATTTTCAATGTGCAATTCTCATCCAGAACATAGGAACTGCAATAAATCCATCTGCCTCTTCCTTCCTATTATCGACCAGCTTCACACAAAAGGCTTATGATCTAGGAAAGCAATATTATGAGGCACTAGAAAGCAACAAGATTAGTGTCATGGATCTCACGCTTGACATGCCTTCAGAGTTTAAACTGGACACAGTTGCAATCATGGCACGAGACCCACAGGAAGTAATCGCTTTCAAATTAGGACGTATTTCAGTCAAAGCGACAGCCGACCTTCTTTATAAGGTTGGAGCTGTGAATGATGAGGGCGAAGTCGACACCTCCAAGTTCAGACAGAAATCTCCGGAACTTCTGGATGAATATTGCGACTTCGAGGGACTGAACATGCCTGCTCCAATGCTAGAGAAGCTGCAGCAGGACCTTAAATCATCGATCCATGAATAAGCTCAACGACTATTACTGAAGAACCCTCTCCACAGCAGGCATCAGATCGTTCTTCACCGACTCTGGCGTAAACGGCCCGACATGCTTGTAGACGATCTTGCCGTTCTGATCGACGAGGAAGGTTTCCGGCACGCCGTAGACGCCCCATTCGATGGCTGAACGCCCGGCGCGGTCGGCACCGACTGCGGCAAAGGGATTACCGAGATCGCCGAGAAAACGGCGCGCATTTTCCGGCTGGTCCTTGTAATTGAGGCCAACCACGCGGATGCGTTCATCCTTGGCGATTTCCATCAACAGCGGGTGCTCCTGACGACAGGGAACGCACCACGATCCCCAGACATTCACCAGTGTCAGCTTGCCCTTAAACTCTTCGCTGTTGAGGCCGGGAACAGGCGCGCCATCGCGCACCAGCCCCTCGACGGGCGGCAGGTTCGTCTGCGGTGCCTGCTTGCCGATCAAAGCGGAAGGGATCGTCGTATTGTCCTTGCCCGACAGAAGCTGGACCGCAAACACCGCCGCCAGTCCGACGAAAATCGCCAGCGGCAGCAGGGCAACCCATGTGGAGCGCTTTTTCGGCGCGGCTGGCTTCTCGGTCGTTTCGGTCATTGTGCTTTACCGGGGGCTTTTGCAGAACGGCGGCGCACACCCTGCGCCTCAAGCCGCTTCAGTTCGTTTTTCTGGATACGCTGATCGATCAATATCCAGCCGATGGTGACGGCGAGTGCCGCGACCGTGATGCCATAGGATGCGAGAACATAGCCAAGATGGTTCATACTGCACCCTCCTGTGCTTTGCGATTGCGGTCGGCATTCCGTGCGGCAAGCTTCTTCATCGACGCGACGCGGCGGCGCCAGATTTCATTGCGCATGGCCATCATATGCAGTGTGAAGAACAGAAGCGAGAAGCCGATGGCCATCACGAAAAGCGGGCGCAACATGGAGCCGTCGATGGTCGGGCCATCCATGCGGAAAACAGATGCTGGCTGATGCAGCGTGTTCCACCAGTCGACCGAGAATTTGATGATCGGAATATTGATGAAGCCGACCAGCGTGAGCACGGCCACAGGTTTGGCGCTTTTCGCCGGATCGTCCATGGCGCGCGACAGCGCGATAATGCCGAGATACATCAGGAACAGCACGAAAACCGAAGTCAGTCGCGCATCCCACACCCACCACGTGCCCCACATCGGCTTGCCCCAGAGCGAACCAGTGGCAAGCGCAAGCGCGGTGAAGACGGCACCGAGCGGAGCGGCGGCGCGGATCGACACATCGGCCAGCGGATGCCGCCAGACCAGCGTGCCCAGCGCCGAAACAGCCATGATCGAATAGCACATCATGGAAAGCCATGCGAAAGGCACATGGATATACATGATGCGAACCGTCATGCCCTGCTGGTAGTCTTCCGGCGACAGGAAAAAGACCATATAGAGACCAGCCGCCAGAAACAGCACCGAAAGCACGGCCAGCCATGGCAACACCTTGCCTGCAAAGGCTAGGAAGCGCGTGGGATTGGCCAGATCGAGCCAGCTCGTGGTTTTAACGGCGTCTTTGGTCATGTCTTTTTCCATGGCCTATACTTACCTTCCACCCCCGTGCCGTTCAATTGACCGTAATCAACTGCGTCAATCCGCCGAACTTGATCGTTTCCGAAAACCGGTTCCCACTTTTCGGGATCATGTTCAATCCGCCGAACTTTTCAGTGCCGCGCTCGCGGCCAGAGGCCCGAGGACGGCAAAGAACAGGGTGAGTGCTGCAAGAATAAGGAATGGCGCCAGAAAGGGCACATTGTCTACTGTCGCTCCATGCGAAGCTGATACACCGAAAATGAGCACCGGAATGGTGAGCGGCAGAACGATCACCGACACCAGCAACCCGCCACGCGGCAGCGCCACGGCAAGGGCTGCACCCACAGCGCCAATGAAGGCGATGGCGGGCGTTCCCACCAGAAGCGTCAGCGATGTTGCGCCGATTGCCGATGCATCCATGTTCATGAACAGGCCGAGCATTGGCGATGCGATTACCAGCGGCAGCACACTTGCCACCCAATGGGCCACGCATTTCACAAAAACCGTGAAGGCCAGCATGTGACTGTCCGCGCCGATCAGCAGCAGGTCGAGCGAACCATCCTCCCGGTCAGCCTGAAACAGCCGGTCGAGCCCCAGTAGCGTTGCCAGCAACGCGCCGATCCACAGCATGGCAGGACCGATGCGTGCGAGAAGGTTGAGATCAGGCCCGACGCCGAAGGGCATCACCGAAATCACGGCCAGAAAGAATAGGATTCCGATCAGCGCGCCACCACCGGCGCGGAAACTGAGGCGCAAATCTCTCAGAAAAAGCGCCAGCATCAGGCAGCCTCGACTGAACAGGCGGCCATGTCGAGCGCGCTGACACCTTCAAGGCCAAGAGGAATATGCGTTGCAGCGACGATCATGCCGCCGTCGCGCATATGTCCGCGCATCAGCTCGGCGAAGCGGGCTTCGGACGCCTTGTCGAGACCGGCGGTCGGTTCATCGACGATCCAGAGCGGACGATGGCTGACCAGAAGCTTGGCAATGGAAACACGGCGCTTCTGCCCCGTCGACAGATAACCGAACGGCAGATGCTCCACGCCGGGCAGATCGACGGCTTCCAGCGCCTCATCGATCTCCGTTTGCGCAGCACCATTGAACTTCTGCCAGAAGGACAGGTTTTCACGCACGCTGAGCGCCGGTTTCATCGCGTTCTGATGGCCGAGATAATGGCAGGCGGCGCGCACCGGAAGAACTGTGCCATCCTCGCGAAGTTCCACCTTTCCTGCTTCTGGCAGAAGCAGGCCGCAGATGATTCGCAGCAGCGTGGACTTGCCCGAGCCATTCGGGCCGGTCACCACCAGCGCCTCGCCTTCACTGAGAGCAAAAGACAGGCCAGCGAAAATCGTTTCCCCGCCTCTCTCGCCCGCCAGATTTTCGGCTTCAAGCCGCATTTTATACCCTCTAAGCCCCGATGGATAATTGCCAGACCAATAGAACCGGCCCCTCGGAAAATCTATGGAAAGGCATCGCAACATTTCGCCGCAAGGGGCCGAATTCACGATATTCTGTCTGGAATCGTTTTAGAAAACTCTCTATATGAGGGCTACCACGCCAGCGGTCGGCGTGGAAACCATTTTTGGCCGATCTCAACCTGTTGCCCTCAAGGACACAGGCATCGGGACGGACAGCGGAAATGACTGCACCCGCACCTTGGCGCGTCCTTGAAACGCAGCAGAGGCGTTCGTCCTGGTTTTCCGGCCAGTAGCATGAAGGACGAACGCAGTGTCGCACATCGACAGCTTTAAATGCCGCAAAACCCTTACCGTAGGTGGTAAGGATTATGTTTATTACAGCCTGACCGAAGCCGAAAAGAACGGTCTCGAAGGCGTTTCCAAGCTTCCATTCTCCATGAAGGTTCTGCTCGAGAACCTGCTCCGCTTCGAGGACGACCGCTCCGTCAAGAAGTCGGACATCGAAGCTGTTGCCAAGTGGCTGAACGACCGCGGTTCCGCAGGCGCAGAAATCGCCTACCGCCCGGCCCGCGTGCTGATGCAGGACTTCACCGGCGTTCCTGCCGTCGTTGACCTTGCAGCCATGCGCGACGGCCTCAAGGCTCTTGGCGGCGATCCGGAAAAGATCAACCCGCTCGTTCCCGTCGATCTCGTCATCGACCACTCGGTCATCGTCGACGAATTCGGCAATCCAAGCGCATTCAAGGCCAATGTGGACCTCGAATATCAGCGCAACGGCGAACGCTACCGCTTCCTGAAGTGGGGCCAGCAGGCATTCAAGAACTTCCGCGTCGTTCCTCCGGGCACCGGCATCTGCCATCAGGTGAACCTCGAATATCTGGCCCAGGCTGTCTGGACCAAGGAAGAAGACGGCGAAACCGTTGCCTATCCCGACACCTGCGTCGGCACCGACAGCCACACCACCATGGTCAACGGCCTTGGCGTTCTGGGTTGGGGTGTTGGCGGCATCGAAGCTGAAGCTGCCATGCTCGGCCAGCCGGTTTCCATGCTTCTGCCGGAAGTCGTTGGCTTCCGTCTGACCGGCAAGATCAAGGAAGGCGTGACCGCGACCGACCTCGTTCTCACCGTCACGCAGATGCTGCGCAAGAAGGGCGTTGTCGGCAAGTTCGTCGAGTTCTTCGGCGAAGGCCTCGAAAACATGACGCTGGCCGACCGCGCAACCATCGCCAACATGGGCCCGGAATATGGCGCGACCTGTGGTTTCTTCCCGGTTGACCGCGAAACGCTCAACTACATGAACACGACCGGCCGCGACGAGCATCGCATCGAACTCGTCGAAGCTTATTGCCGTGCACAGGGCATGTGGCGCGACAAGGGCGCAGCCGATCCAGTCTTCACCGACATTCTCGAACTCGACATGAGCGACGTCGTTCCGTCGATGGCCGGCCCGAAGCGTCCGGAAGGCCGCATCGCACTGGAAAACATCGGTTCGGGCTTTGCCACCTCGCTCGAAAACGAGTACAAGAAGACCACCGGCCAGACCGCGCGTTATGCCGTTGAAGGCGAAGACTATGATCTCGGCCATGGCGATGTGGCGATTGCCGCCATCACGTCGTGCACCAACACCTCAAACCCGAGCGTGCTGATTGCGGCCGGCCTTCTGGCCCGCAATGCAGTTGCCAAGGGCCTCAAGACCAAGCCTTGGGTCAAGACGTCGCTGGCTCCCGGTTCTCAGGTCGTTGCCGCCTATCTCGAATCCGCTGGCCTCCAGAAGGATCTCGATGCGCTCGGCTTCAACCTCGTCGGCTTCGGCTGCACGACCTGCATCGGCAATTCCGGTCCGCTGCCTGCTCCGATCTCCAAGACGATCAACGAAAAGGGCCTGATCGCGGCTGCCGTTCTTTCCGGCAACCGTAACTTCGAAGGCCGTGTTTCGCCGGACGTTCAGGCCAACTACCTGGCTTCGCCGCCGCTCGTCGTCGCCCACGCTCTTGCCGGTACGGTCACCAAGGACCTGACCAAGGAGCCGCTCGGCGAAGACAAGGACGGAAACCCGGTATATCTCCGCGACATCTGGCCTTCCTCTCAGGAAATCCAGGAATTCATCGCCAAGAACGTCACCCGCAAGATCTTCTCGGAGAAGTATGCGGACGTGTTCAAGGGCGACGAAAACTGGCAGGCCGTTCAGGTTCCTGCGGGCCAGACCTATGCGTGGGACGACAACTCGACCTATGTGCAGAATCCGCCTTACTTCGTCGGCATGGGCAAGTCGGCCGGCACGATCGGCGACGTCAAGGGTGCCCGCATTCTGGGTCTCTTCGGCGACAAGATCACGACCGACCACATTTCGCCTGCCGGTTCCATCAAGGCACAGTCGCCAGCTGGCAAATACCTCATCGACCATGGCGTCGGCGTTGCAGACTTCAACCAGTACGGCACGCGTCGCGGCAACCATGAAGTGATGATGCGCGGCACCTTCGCAAACATCCGTATCCGCAACCACATGCTGGGCGAAAACGGACGTGAAGGTGGCTACACCATCCACTATCCGTCGAAGGAAGAAACCTCGATCTATGATGCTGCCATGCAGTACAAGGCCGAGGGCGTTCCGCTCGTCGTCTTCGCAGGCGTCGAATACGGCAACGGTTCTTCGCGTGACTGGGCTGCCAAGGGCACCAACCTGCTCGGCGTCAAGGCCGTGATCGCGCAGTCGTTCGAGCGTATCCACCGCTCCAACCTCGTCGGCATGGGCATTGTGCCTTTCGTCTTCGAGGAAGGCACCAGCTGGCAGACGCTCGGTCTCAAGGGCGACGAGATGGTCTCCATCGAAGGTCTCGCCGATGTGCGTCCGCGCCAGAAAGTCGAAGCTTCGATCACCTATGCCGACGGCTCGGTGAAGAAGGTTCCGCTCATCTGCCGCATCGATACGCTGGACGAACTCGACTACATGAAGAACGGCGGCATTTTGCAGACCGTTCTGCGCGATCTCGCTGCTTAATCAGCACGCGCTTTAAATTCAGAAGCCGCCGGAGAAATCCGGCGGCTTTTTTATTTTAGATTAGACACGGAAACTATCGGCCTGAACGGATCATTTCTCTGATTTTTACTGCTTTCTCAAAGTGATCAAGGGTATGGGTCTTGATCCACCACTCGGCAGCTTCCATGAGCAATTCCGGCTCCGTGTTCTTGTTGGCAAAGAAAGCATAGAACGAAATACCGACCAGCTCGCCTTTTTTCGCTATCTTCTCATCGCAAATGGCGATGGCTTTTTCTCTCAAGCTCGATCTCATGTTCAGCCAGTCTCGTTCTCGCACAATCTGTTGTGGGCTAATTTGGTGATATTCGCCCTTAAGGGTGAGATATGGGAATCGTAACGCCTGCGAATCTCACCGCAACGTGAATTCCTATTGATTGCAGGACTTCTTACATAATAGATGTCAGCGACAATTATTGCAGGATGAAACGAAGTGATACTCCACGCCCCCTTCTATGGGACAGGTTCATGGCTTACCGGCGAGCATTTGCCCGGCTGGCGTAGCATCTGTGCCGTTCTGGGGCTGGCATTCACCGGCTGCATCTCCATGCAGGGGCCCGCCAAGGCACAGGACAGCGGCAAGAAGACCGCCGTTCTGGAGCTCTACACCAGCCAGGGCTGCAAGTCCTGCCCCAAGGCTGACCAGAATTTCGCGAAATATGCCGACGATCCCAATGTTCTGGCGCTGTCGTTCCATGTCAATTACTGGGATTATATGGGATGGCGCGACACGCTTGCCACCCAGGAAAACACCGACCGGCAGAACGCCTATCGCAACTCCTTCAATGCGCGCATGATCTATACGCCGCAAGCCATCATCAATGGTACGACGGAAGTGAACGGTCGCGACAGCGAAGCCGTTCAGGCGCAGATTGCGGCCAACAAGCTGGATGTGCCGGTTTCGATCACACAGCTCGATGATGGACGCCTGTCCATCGATATCGGTGCAGGCAAGAAGCCGGAAGCGCCGGTGCATGTCGTGCTGTTCTATTTCCGCGATTCCGTGACCATTCCGATCACCGAAGGTGAAAATGCCGGTGAGGCTGTCACCTATCGCAACACTGTCCGCGATACCAATACGATCGGCATGTGGGACGGCAAGCCGCTGAAGATCGAAATCCCGGCGTCGGAACTGAAACGCAAGGATGTTTCAGGCTGTGCGGTGGTGCTGCAGGAAACGCGCGATGACAATTCGCTCGGCCCCATCCATGGCGCGGCCATGTTCAAGCAGAAGAAGCCGATCGGCCTTTGAGCTTTCTGCGATCCTCATCGCTCTTGCGCGATTTACAGCAAGAAATGCGTTTCGATCAGATCGAACAGATTCTCATTTTGGGCTGATGTAGCGTCTGGCATCTGGGCGAGTGTTGCAACTTGGTTCAGCGGGGGCTGGAAAAGGTTGGTTCGGCTCGGGCAGTCCTTTGGGCGGGGGGCTTGGGGTCGGACATACCCGAACCGAACCGTCTCAGGCAACGTGTAGATGCTGAAGCCATAATCAGGCTGGAATGCGAAGCTGACAAGGCGAAAATGTGGCCGACAATCACCATTCCAAACAGGCATTCTCTTTTCGTGAATAACTAATATAGAGCCCATAATCCCTATTTATTGGGGCTTTCCCCGCCAGATAATTGGCGATGAAAACCGGCCTGCGAAAGCCTCCCCTTGAAATTGCTTCACAAAAGCATCACCCTGTTGTCATGCGCCGGTTCGGTTCGCTTCGTCGCCATTGCCGAATATCCAAACCGGTTGCGCGCAGTTTGTTCTTGATCCCGCCCGGTCTTCGGTCCGGCTCTGCAAAAGGCTGAAAGGAACGACATGAATACGTCAAGCGTGGCGAATGAGGATTTGTCATCCCCTTCTCCCTCGTCTGCTTCGCCAAAGGTCGTTCCTATCGACCGTGTGCGACCGGCTCCCATCAGTTTCAACCGGCATGAACTTGCCAAAATCCTGAACATTTATGGCCGCATGGTTGCCTCCGGCACGTGGCGTGATTACGCCATTGATCATCTGGCTGACCGTGCGGTGTTTTCCATCTTTCGCCGCGCAAGCGAAGTACCGCTCTTCCGCATCGAGAAGAATCCGAAGCTGGCGCAGAAACAGGGCGCTTATTCGGTCATCGCTGCAAGCGGGCTTATCATGAAGCGCGGCCATGAGCTGGAACGCGTGCTGCGCGTGTTCGACAAGAGCCTCAAGCTCGTCGAAAGCTGATTTCGGCAGCGACTACAGGATCATGAAAGCGGCGGCGTCCCCGGCTCGATTGAACGCCCGCCGTTGAGCGGTAGCTGCATCAACACCGTGTCCAGCCAGCGTCCATGCTTGAACCCGGAGCCCTCGATACGTCCGCAATGGGTGAAGCCAAGACTCTCATGCAGCTTGACCGAACCGATATTGTGTTCGCCATCGCCGATGACCGCCAGCAATTGCCGGAACCCCAATGCAGCAATACGGTCGATGAGTTCCCGCAGCAAAAGCTTGCCGATACCCTTTCCCTTCGCATCCGGGGCGATATAGATCGAATCCTCCGCAAGCCAGCGGTAGGCAGGCCTGACGCGGAAATAACTCGCATAGGCATAGCCCAGAATCCGACCATCCTCCTCCGCGACGAGGATCGGAAAGCCCTGCTAAACGAATGCCTCAAAACGCTTCACCATTTCGTCCATTGTCGGCGGCTCGATCTCATAGGAGCCCGCGCCGGTCAGAACGGCTTCCGTATAGATGGTGGTGATCGTTTCAATATCGGCAGGCTGGAAATCACGAATGACGGGCATGGGAGGAACCGGAGGATAATTGTTGGACGGTTGCCAGAATGGTTCCAAAAGAACCACTCTGTCTATCTCTTTCTAAGCCCATCTTATTTGATCGAGGCAGAGCCAGAAATCAGTAAGGGGAACTAGGCACCGGCAACTGTGATGCTTCGATAATAGCGGCGTCGGAGTAGTCAACGCACGCCGCAAAGGCTGGCTCGATAGCTTTTGCCCAGTAAGCGAATCCTTCATTCGATTTGATCGCCAGCACAATCGACAGACCGGTTTACCGCTTTGGCTTTTGGCCATGGCATGAAGGGAAAGAGAATTATCACTTTAAAATAGATGTTGGATTGGCTTCCTGACGGATAAAGTCCGCCCGATCAGCAGTCGGGCGGGCTTTTATTTGAAAGAGATACCAAAGAGGGAACAATCAACGGCCCCACTCCGGTTTCACTGTCCCATAGACCTCCACCAATGGGTGGAAATCTATGGTTGGCCTCCCGGTCGCGAACTGTGTGCCCGGGAACTGGCAGCTTATCGATCACCAGGTAATCTTGAGACCGCCAGAGACCTTGCCTGCAACATTGGTGGAGCCGCCGAATTCGACAGAGCCACGCCCGAACAGGCTGACATTTTCCGACACACGGGCAACCACGCCAACGCCGACGTCATACCGCGTGCCACCCATGTCATTGCCAATGCCGGTGTTGGAAGCAACAAGACCGTTCTTCCCCTTGAACTCATGCTTCACATTGGCGTCCGCATAAGTTGTAACCGACTTGACAAACTTCTTCTTCTTCGGCGCGTCCGGCAGGACAGCAGGAACAGCCTTGGCGGCTTTGCCCTTCTTGCCCTTCACCTGCTTCTGCGCCTTTGGTGCAGGAACAGGGGCTGCTTCAACCGTCTCTTCTTCATCACCGAAGTAGAAGGTCTTTTCCAGACGCACGCCGACGCGACCAATCAGCGATTCAGCTTCCTGACCGTGCACGGCAATGCCGTAACTGTCGGTGAAGCTGTCGGCCTTCACCTTCGACCAGGTCAGCTGAGCCTGAGGCTGCAGCACGACATCGTTGCCAAGATCGAAGCCGTATCCCGTTTCAATCGACGCGGTGGTAGCCTTGCCCTTATAACCGTTCTGCAGGTCAAATCCGGAGACAGACTTGGCGTTGACACCAAATTCGAGCCAGTCCTGCTTCACCACGGCGTCGACATAAGCGCCGGTACCAGGCTTGCGATCGGTTGGAGCCTTCTGCTGCCAGGTCACATAGCCACCCAGACCTTTCGATGAGATCGAACCGTCAGCGGTACGGCCACGCACATCGAAGCTCGAATTGGCATATTCGCCGAACATGCCAATGGTGAGCTTGTCGCCAGCAACAAACACATCGCTCTTCGAATAGTCAGCGCCGATCTGAACGCCAGCAGTCGTCATGTCAAAGCCATGGCCATTATAACCGGTGATGCTCTTTGGCGAATAGGAACCCGTCTTGCCAATGCCGCGCATCCAGGCATGGTAGCCATCCTGCAGCTCTTCGGCGCGCAATTCACCCAGACGCTCATGGAACGTGTCAAGCGAGGTCAGGACATGGTTCTGGGCTGCCGAAAGCGCGATGTTGTAACCCGGTACGATATCGACAACATGGCCCGTGCTTGGACCAGGATTACCGGTACCATCGCCATCGTCTCCACCGTCACCTGGGCAATCGACGCCAGGCGCGCAGGCAGGCGGATCAACGACATCGCTGCCTTCGGTCTGCAGATACCAGTTCTGGCCATCGGCCTTCTTCAACTGGTAATCATAGATACCGACAACGGCTGCCGAACCGAGCTTGAACTCGGCGTCGCTTGCGCCACCGACCTCAACAACCTGAATGCCATCGGTTGCACCAGTTCCGGTCAAGGCGCCTGCACCGCCATTGTTGCGGACATTGATGAGGCCGTTACCGGTTGCATCGCCCGTAACCACAATCTTGTCGGTTTCGCTTGCCGCACCGCCCTGATTGAGCTTGGTGTTGAGAATGAATGAACCGCCATTCATCGCAAGGCTGCCAGCCTTCAGTGTCTTGTACGGATTAGCCGCATCGAAGTCGACAACGCCGTCATTGCTCAGCGCACCGACATCCGACGAACCCGTCATCGCCCAGTATGATGAACCATCAACAGATGCGCTCGTCACGCCCTTGGCCGCGCCATACCACTGACTTTTGTTCGACAGGGTTGCATCGATCACCGCACCATCGGCCTCGACAACCATATCACCCGACAACTGAACATTACCGTCAGCTGTCAAGGTCGTCGAGCCAGACGCAGCAGAGAGAACCGTACCGTAAGTACCGACCACCTGTGTTCCATTACGCAGATCGTAAACGACATTGCCGCTTTCCGTCTTCAGGGCCGGAGCATAAGAGCCGATAAAGGAGCGTTCCGCGATGACGATACTGTCATTCGCCAGAGAAACGCCATGGCTATCTGCACCAAACACCTGGAAGATCGAGCTGTTCATGGTGACAGTGCTGCCACCGGACGCCACCACACCATGAGCACCGGTTCCGTTCGGATTGAACCCGCCACCGGTCAGGTTGACGGTGCTGCCGCCTGCGGCAACCACAGCGTGCGAACCGTTACCCAGCGTTCTCACATCTGCACCCGATGCGTTGATCGTACCGCCGTTGAGAGCGTGAAGAGCAACTGCCTCGGCACCCGTCGTCGTAATTCGCGTGTTCAGCGCACCGTCTTCATGAGCGATGTTGACAACGGCACCGGTCGTCACGTTCACACCGTCAGCACCAACACCGTCGGTTCGGAAGCTGCCACTTGATACATCAACCTGTGTATCAGCGTCCAGGACACGAATGCCAAAAGAGCCTTCACCGGTTGTGGTCGCGAGAATATTCGTTGCTTCGAGCTTACTGCCAGTTTGTGCTGTCAAGCCATAAGCCGTCTGCCCACCAGTGACGATTTTTGTGTTTGCAACGTCGAGTTCGGAATTGCGCTGAATAGCGACCCCATAGGCTTTGAGACCTGAGGTCGTAATATCCAGATTAGACACCGAGCCGGTTGAGTTGCTGGAAAGAACCACACCATGGCTATCTTGAGCTGACGTCGAGACAACGACATTCGATGCGTCGAGATGGCTACCGCGTTCTATATTGAATGCTCGGGTCACACCTGAAGTGGTCACCGATCCACCATTATATGTTACCGAGGAACCTGCATCACCTGCCCAGACGGCAGCTCCGTTCCCGCCGAGCATGATGATATTCACATCGTTCGCAACCACCTGCCCACCGGCCCTTGCCATTATGCCCGCGCTGTTCACACCCGACGCAGTAAGGTTGCCACCGTTGATAACAGCTTCCGATCCCACATTGGATACACGAACTGCGTAAGCACCACCGCCAGCCGTCGTGATATCGACGTTGTTGACTTCTGCCTTGGCGCCAGCAGCTACATCGACACCGTAGGCATTGGCACCCAACGTGTTGATCGTGCCACCATTTGCGACAAGCGAGGTCCCGGCATAATTGAGCCGCAGGCCGGCGCTGTTGCTGCCTCCCGTCTTGATATTGACGTTATCGACGCTCACCTGAGCGCCGCTCCACGCATCGATGCCGTGTGCGGTGCCGCCAGTCGTTGAAATATTGCCGCCCTTGTAAACGAGCGTTGAGCCATCACCGCTCACGCGGGCGCCCGACGACGTACTACCACTCGTGGTGATGTTCACATTGGTCGCATTCGCCGATGCGCCCGCAGCAAGTTCAATACCCGGAGCCGTATTGGACCGCGTGATAATATCCGTGTCGGTAATCTCGGCATGGGTGCCAATGCCATTCGCGAACACGCCACGGGCATTGGCTCCAGTCGTTTCGATCTTGGACCCGCTGATAACGGCGCGTGAGCCATCGCGCAGGTTAACGCCATGGCCAACGGAGGTGATGCTGCCATTGCGCAGTTCCACGTTCGATCCGACAGCACCTGCACTGCTACCCGCATAGGCAAATATTCCGACACCACCGGAAGTGATCGTCGTTCCGTCGATGATGACATCGGCACCATTGATCAGTTCAAAGCCGTGCGTGCCGCCTTTGACGGTACCGCCGGTCATGTTCAGCGTGCTGCCATGCTGGACAAGCACGGCCTGCGAAACACCCTGAATGTCGCTGTTGGTCACGACAGCCGAGCCAACTGTGTCGATGAAACCGGAAATTCCGAGGCCGCCTTGCCCCGAAAGGGAGGAACCCGTGATGTTGGCGTTGCCGCCAAAGACGGTAACAACATAGCCACTCGGCGCGCCGCTCGGTGATGCCGTGGCGCCATTCATGTTCAACGTGCCGAACACGGTGGTTTCATTTACCTTACCGCCAGCCATCACATCGAGCGTTGCGTCGTTCTGAACGTTCCATGTTTCGGCAGGATCACCGGCACCAACAACTGCGGAACCGCCAGGCGCGACAGTGCCTGCATAAGCCACACCTGAAAGGACAGTCGAGGCTGCAAACAAAGCTATGCTCGCGGAAAGAAGCTTCCCGAGCGTATTGGTATTCTCTTTGGCGCGGACGTTGCTCCGCTTCTTGATGCCGTCGGGGGCTGGCATGGGTCTAGTCCTTTCGAAGCGCCGTTCTCGACGGCGAAATTTGGCGCGCAGCTGTTTTCCCCGAGCCGTCGGGTCGATGCGCTAACGTTGATTTTGTGAATGTCTGCAGACTGGAAGGGCAGACGACCTGGCGGGATGTCCGTCCTTCCAGTCGCTATCCGTCTCTCGGCAGAGGGACGGAAGCTGAATGGTTGATTATTTCATCAGTTCGCTGACACGATTGACCGCATTCTGGAAACCATTGAGCGAGATCGTGAAGTCGGCATCCTTGCCTTCATCCGTGATCGTCTTGACGGCAATGGTCTTACCCTTGCCAAGAGCTGCCGCCATCTTGGCGTCAGCCCTGATATCGACGACGCAACCGGCAAAGATGCAGGTGCGGAACCGGTTGGCATCCGAAGGCTGACCGTCGTCAATCTTCAGCGTCGCCCCCTTGTCGAGCTTGAGACCGAGCGGCAGTACCAGCACACCTTCAAGGCCCTTATCCTTTGGCTGCAATTCAACCGCCAGCACACGCTGGCTTGGGCCGTTCTTGACCTGACGCACCTGTTCCTGCTGCAAAGAGCAGACCTTGGTCTTCTTGTCGCCGTCAGCTGCAATACCGCACAGAACAGTCCAGTCGGCATATTGCTCCCGCAGTGAGGTTGCGCCATTGGGAAGCGTCGGATCGGCAGCATAGGCCGTTGCAGCGGCAAACGCCGCCATACCAATCCCAGAGAGAATTATGGACTTCTTCAGCATATCCGGGGCCGTCCTTTAAAGGCTGAGTGCGATAAAGTGGATTGCGCCTGCGCTAAGAAGGAAGGAAAAAAAGTAGATCATGATCCATCCAAGCCGTTGCGTAAAACGCAGATGGGCTCGGATTTCGGCCTCCAGCAGGTCATCGTTCAGCTTCGAAGTTTCGCAGACCTCGGACCGGGGCAAGGTATTTTCCATGATCGACATAACCGTCATTCCTCATCAGGCGTAAACCTGGCCGGCAATCGAGTGTACAAATTGGGGGGTAGTTTTCGTGCCGGTTCGGAGCTTAGATGGCTTTGATCCGCACAGAATTCACTCGAAGATGCTTTCAGATTGAAAGCGATGCAGCCCCATCGCCAAGGCAATCAATCTAAATATCTGTTTTTATTAATTTTATATAGCTTCAAGAATGCAGCTAATAATGTGCATCAAGCATAGATTCCGCATAGTTACGCGGCGGCTCGGGCAATCTGCGGGTGAAGCAAACTCCGTAATCAGCCTCACTCACCCTGCATTTGACGATCCAGCGCCGTCAGATAGGAGAGCATCGACGCGACGGAACGCTCCGACAGGGCCACCAGCTGACGCCTGCCGTCGTTCGGATCTAGCCAGCGACGAACAAGACCTGCCGCTTCCATCTCATCGAGACGTCGCGATGCCGTCGCAGGGGAAACACCCGAAACAATGTACAATGACGATACCGAGACCTGCTTTTCCTGGAGATGGTTTTCCATCAGGTCGAGCAACATATGCCAAGCGGGATCGACGAAGAGTTTGTCTGAGAAATAGCGCGTTTTAATGTCACGGATACGCAAGAGTTCCAACAGGCGCTCCTTGTCGGGCGAGACCGGTGACATATCCGCCGGTTGTGTCTTTGGCCGTGCCAAGGGTTGTGCACCGCCGGGTACAAATGATTGCAGCGACCCGAGCATCGTGCCCAACTGCTGTGCTTCCTCCATCAGTCGGGAAAGGCGCTCTGTTCCCTGCGACCACTGAGCTGCCGTTGTGCGTTGTTCATGGGCCTTTGCTGCCGCTTTGCCTACAGATTCCAAGAACTGTACCCGGCGAACCGGTTTGTGCAGAAAATCAACCGCGTTAAGCCGCAGGGCTTCCACGGAATTGTCCAGCGTCGCGTGTCCGGTTACGAAAATGACCTGCAGCCAGTTGCGGTCTGCATGTCGTTCACGGATATTGCGCAATAACTCGATCCCGTCCATTCCGGGCATACGGATGTCGCTCACCACCACATCAATTTCCGGCGTTCTGTCCAGAATCTTCAAGGCCCCCACAGCAGCCGATGCGCGCAGGCAGTTGTAACCCGCGTCGGTCAGCGCCGTGCCCAAGACCTCAAGCAACGGCTCCTCATCGTCGATCAGCAGAACTGCTGTGTTAGCTGTTGCGCTATTCATTGATCGCCTCCCGCCCGGAAATGGTTTCTGCATTACAGAGAACAAGTCTGAACTCAGCTCCTTTGGCACCGTTGCGCGCTTCCAGACTTCCACCCATGTCCCGAGCCATGCCGTATCCCAGCGACAACCCAAGCCCGGTTCCCTTACCAACCGGCTTCGTCGTAAAAAATGGCTCAAACAGGCGATCAAGGATCGCAGGCGGAATGCCCGGACCGGAATCGGCCACAACAATCGCAATCATATTGTCCGGTCCCCGCTCAACACTGATTGTGATATAGTCGGCGTCCGCCTCCTCGGCAGTCGTCCCAGCTGACACGCAGTTTTCAAGAATTGCATCTCTTGCGTTGAGAAGCAGATTCAGGATGATTTGCTCCACCAGAACGAGATCTCCCATCACGCTGAATTCGCCAGATTTGTAATTGCGATTGATGGTAACTCCCTCATTTGCAATCTGTCTGCCGGCAATGGTCAGAACCCCTTCAATCGCGTCGGCCGGATCAAGGGGTCTGAGCGAGCCGTCACTTCGATGGCCGTAAATACGCATGTGACGAACGATGTTTGCCGCCCGATCGACCTGCCCGGAGGCGAGTTCGAGGCTCTCGATCATCATCGACTGATCGAGCTTTCCCTCTGATAAACGAGCCTGAAGATTGTCGATGGCCATAGCGAGCGCTGCCAAAGGCTGGTTGATCTCGTGGGCAATGCCGGTGGCAACTTCACCCAGCGTCACGAGTTTTCCCGATTGGTAAATCGCCAGTTCGGCATCACGCTGTTCAGTGATATCGAGCCCCACCGCGACGAGATTCTTGATATCACCTTCGTTGGTTTTAATAGGGGAAACGGACCAGGACAGGGCTCGCTTGCGCCCATCTGCCAGCACGATGTTGTTCAGTGCCTGCCAAGGCAGATTCTCAACCACAGTTGAGAAGGCTTCACCCAACGGATGGGAGATTGCACCTGCTTCCGATTTTCGGCTTTCAATGTCGGGGAAAAGCTCGTGCATTGCCTGATTGGCGACAATGAAACGTCCTTCAGCGTCGGTGACAGCCATCAGGACACCACCCGTATTAACGATGGTTTCCAGAAACTCCTTGTCCCGACGCTGATTGGCAGCCTCGATCATCACCTGAACAAGGGAAACCCGACTTTGCATATATTTGCCGAGAATTATTCCAATCGCGATCAGTGCAGCGAACAAGGCTGCCAGAGCCGCTACAATGACCGATGAAGCCGCAAGCCATGCCGCGTAAATTGGGGCAGTAGGAACACCCACATAAGCCATCAATGGTGCTGCCGAGGAGCGATAATAAGCGAAAATTCGTTCTATGCCGCTTCGGACGGATGGATTGATCCTGATACCCTTCCCCGCTTCCAGCTCCTCGGGAATATAGGAAGCAACATTCTGACCTACGACTGAAGGCGAGCTGGACGCTCGAATGACACCGTCAGTTCCCATCAAACCAATGACCATGCCGGGCTGCTCATCGAGCTGAGTGTAAAAGCCGTAGAGATAGGCCTCATCGACGACGATGAGAACATATCCATTGAACCCCCCGCTTTCGCTACTGATCCGCCGCGCATAGCTCATCGCCCAACCACTATAATCTCCGGGCACATTCAAATCCGATTTGTAAGGTTTGCTGATGTAAAAATCGGGAGCGTCTGATCTGTTTAATGTCTTGAAGTCTGGTGTATCGCTAAGGTTTCTCCCCACCGGATAATCATCCAGTCCACTTGCGTACACGCGGCCATCCCGGTCGATGATAGCTATTCCCATGGCCGCAGGTTCGGCAGCGGCGCGGCGGCGCATGACCTCTGAGAGAAGTCCTTCGGAAACGATCCTGTCCGCGCGATCTTCCATGATTGCGCGGCTCAATGCATCCAGCTTGGCAAAAATTTGGGTTGTATGTTCTGCCAGCGCCTGCGCCAACGACATGGCCTGCTGTCCGGTATCATCAATACGATTCTTATAATCGCGATAAATCATGGTTGCAGCGCCAAGCGATGCTATCAAAACCACGAACGCCGCCACTAGCCAGTAGGTACGCAGGGTGCTGCGATCAATCTTTGTGAGACGTTCCATCGACTTCCCGAAATCAGGCATATCAGCACAAACAAGTAAAACACATAATTTATAACAAAGAGAAAGGATTTGTCGGGCGTGGTTATTTAACTTTCCCTGGAAGACCATGAAGCCAACGCAACTGTAGACGTAAATATTTCATGCGCTCCTGATCCAATTCGCTATTACATTCTTCAATTTCCGTCATTGCGGGATAATTCAAATATCGTTGGCGACATTCGGCATTTTTATAAGTAACCCACGCCGACTGCGCCTCCCGAAAGCGGTTTTGGCCGTTAGCAGGCAAGCCGGAAAGTAACGTATCTTCCAGCCGCCTTATCTGTGCCGACAAGACCACATCGCTATGACTGGCAGCGGGAATTGTCATAAGCAGTGCAATCAGTCCCGAACGGCCGATAATGCCAATCATGAAACGCCTCCCGATTACCGGATTTCCAGGGCGATGAAGGTGACGCTGGATGTGCCACTCTCACAATCCGGCACGTTTGCTTCAGTCTTGTTTTCAGCCTTTCCAACACCTCTGGAATGCAGGCTGAAACAAGATTGCCTCCGTGCATCACGGCACGGCTCTCCTTCAGGGGCAGCGCATCAACCGACAGAACAGGAGGAGTGGTTGGGGAACTTTTCCGTTGGATGGCCATCATTGAAATGATGTGTGAGTGATTGCGCACTTTCCAACAGACTTAGCACTCCCGACCGACGGGCGTTGCGGGGGCATCTGTAGTCGGCCGGGAGTTTACGGCCTCAATGATGCGGGGCATCATGAGACCATAGGATCGCGCTTGGCGAGAACCAAGGCGAGCACCAGCCATTCCGCGTATTCTGGACAGCGGAATGGAGCTTTTGAGGTTCAAAAGCCGGAAAGCAGGAAGCGCAACACGGCTCCCCAGAACCAAAGACAGCCAACGATCATTGCGAGCCACATCATGGCCAGCATATGAGCTGGAAACTTTTCCTCGCGCTCCACAGGAATGCGGGACTGACTACGGTTGTCGATACGAGGTGAGCTGCATACTCTTGCAATCGACATAGCCTCAGCCTTCCTTTCCCTGCAACGCTCGTGAAGCACAGCGTTTTCTGACTTCATTCGTTCTGTGCCTTAACCGGACGAGTTCAAAATGGTGTCAAATGAGAAGGAAAGCATCTGCTGTTGGGTTCAGATTGAAATCATTCAATGCCATAGCCACGCTGAACCAATATAAATATTTGAAATAAAAAGATAAAACTACAATCAGAATGAATACATTTCACACAGCACCCACATGACCGATATTTTCCGGGATCGAAAACAATTGGATGCTTTGAAATGGCAATCACCCAGACGCAAACAAAAAACCCCGCCAAGCCGGAAGCTTGGCGGGGTTTCCCGTATAAAACTCTACAAGAGAACCTTACTCCCGGTTGCCCATGAACTGCAGCAGGAAGGTGAACATATTGATGAAGTCGAGATAGAGACGCAGCGCGCCCATCACAACCTTGCGGCCATGCGCATCCGAAGAATCACCTTCGTAGTACATTTCCTTGATCGACTGCGTGTCGTAGGCGGTGAGGCCTGCGAAGATCAGAACGCCGATCACCGAGATCGCGAACTGCAGCGCGGTCGAGCCGAGGAAAATGTTGACGACCGATGCCAGGATCAGGCCGAACAGGCCCATGATCAGGAACGAGCCCATGGCGGACAGGTCGCGCTTGGTCGTGTAACCGTAGAGCGACAGCGCGCCAAAGGAAGCAGCCGTCACGAAGAAGGTGCGAACGATGCTCTGGCCGGTGAAGACCAGGAAGATCGACGACAGCGACAGGCCGACGAGAGCTGCATAGCCCCAGAAGACGGCGTTAGCGGTCGAGACCGAAAGACGTTCGATGCGGAAGCTCAGGAAGAACACTGCCGCAAGCGGCGCAAGCATCACGACCCAGCGAAGCGGAGACGTGTAGAGCGCTACACCGAGACCGGTGAGCATCTTGCCGTTGGCGAGCTGGGCGACGGCTGCGGACGGGTCCGTGGTCGTTGCGAGTGCTGCAACGGCAAATGCGGCAAGGCCGGTAACGGCCAAGCCGATAGCCATCATGTTATAGACGCCGAGCATATAGCTGCGCAGGCCCTGATCGATGCCTGCATCAGCGCGAGCGCCGCCTACCGGCCTCTGCTGCGCCTGAATATTGCGAAAGTCAGCCATGACTTAAATCCTCTTGCCATGTCCCGTCCGGTGTCGGGGGCGCTCAAAAGGTCGAGCCGCCGCCAGGCGCCGCTGGCGGGACCCCAGCATGCCTGCCTGACATTATGGGGATTTCGGCCTTCGCGTACAAGTACCACCTGTAAAAAAACGTGATGCAGCAGCTTGGAAATGCAAACGCTTTCTCCATACGATCCAATGACTTACGTTTTTCTGCCGGTGACGATTACAAATCGTTCATATCGTCCTGAGCACCTGGGCAGGCTTTTGGCCGAGAACGCGCCATGTCCCGGCCAGGCCGAAACCGACAGTCAGCACCAGCGCGATGGCAACGGTCATCAGCGCGACATCAGGCAGGAAGCTCGCTTTCAGCTTCATGATTTCCACCACGACATACCAGCCAGCCACACTGCCGGCGACAAGTGCAAAGAGCGCCGTTGCAAGCCCGAGCAGCATATATTCAAGCACATAGGCCGTGATCAGCGTGCCGCGCGTAGCCCCCAGCGTCTTCAGCACTACTGCATCGTGAACGCGGGCACGGTTACCGGCTGCGAGCGCTCCGCCCAGCACCAGAACCGAAGCGGCGAGCGCGATGGAGGCAGCCGCACGGATGGCGGTTGCAAGCTGGCTGATCAGATCATTCGCGACATTGAGCGCATCGGTCACACTGACCGTCGTAACGGCGGGCCATGTCTTGGTGACCTGCCGCAGCACATCAGGCGCAAGATTCTTCTGGCTATCGGGAATGGTGAGCGTCGCCAGCCAAGTCGCAGGCGCACCGGCAAAGGTATTGGGCGAAAACACCATGACGAAATTCATCGCAAGCGTTTCCCACTGAACTTGACGGAAGCTTGCGATCTTCGCGGTGATGTTGCGGCCCAGCACATTGACCGTCACCGTGTCGCCGAGCTTCAGACCCAGTTCCTTGCCCTCGCGCTCCGCGAAGGACACCAGTGGTTCGCCACTATAGTCGTTCGGCCACCATTCGCCTTCCGTCAGTGTCGAGTTTTCGGGGACTGTATCGGAAAAGGTAATACCACGGTCGCCGCGCAGCACCCAGGCTGCTTCCGGCGGGATGGTCATGTCGCGCACATTGGTGCCGTTGAAGGCAACGATACGCCCGCGCAGCATCGGACCGGAGGTGAGCTTGCCATCAGGCACGATGCCGCTGACCAGCTTGGTGAAATCACCGATGTCGCGGTTCTGGATATCGACGAAGAAAAAGTCAGGCGCCTGCGCTGGAATGTTTTCCGTTACCTGGCGACGCAGATTGCCATCGATCAGCGCGATTGCCACCATCAGCGTCAGGCCAAGGCCCAGTGAAAGCACCACGGAGGGCGTGAGCGCGCCGGGTCGATGGATGTTGCCCACTGCGAGCCGGAGCGACGTCGAGCGCACGCGCGGAACCCGGCGGGCAAGCCAGCGGATGCCGTCGGCGACTAGCCGCAGCACGCCGAAAGCCGCAATGGCCGAAACGATGAAGATTGCGGCGATACGCCGGTCATAAGCAACGTAGAGCGCCAGACCGGCGAGTGCAGCAATCAGCAGAACCGCGAGGGTGAGATAGAGGAACGGTGGCAGGCCGCGCTGTTCAAAACCTTGTTCGCGGAAAAGCGCCGTCGCCGGAATATCGCGTGCGCGGCCCAGCGGAATAATCGCGAAGGCAAGCGTGGTGATAAGGCCGAAGACGGCAGCGAGCGCCAGAGCATCGGGAAAGAAACCGCCACCACCGGCGACCGGCAGATAATTGGCAAGCGCCATCGCGGCAGCAAACGGGATAATCGCCGCCAGTATCAGCCCGAGAACAATGCCTATGAAGCCGATCACCATAATCTGCACGAGATAAACCAACACCGCGAAGCGCGCTGGCGCGCCAAGCGACTTGAAGGTGGCGATCACACCGCGCTTGCCGTCAAGATAGGCGCGCACCGCATTGGCGACGCCGACACCGCCGACGATCAGGGCTGTCAGGCCCACCAGTGTCAGGAATTGCGAGAAGCGCTCGATATTGGCGCTCAGCGCCGGAGCGGCATTGGTGCGGGAACGGATGTTCCAGCCTGCATCGGGGAAATCGGCAGCGGCCTGCCGCCTGACTTCGGCAATTGCTGCATCCGGCGCGCCGTCCGGAAGGGCAACCTTGTAGATATGATCGACAAGGCTTCCGGGCTGAATGAGACCGGAAGCACGCAGGCCATCCAGCGAAACCAGAAAGCGCGGCGCAAAATTGAAACCCGAGGAAAGCAGGTCCGGTTCGCTCTCGATCAGGCCACGCAGCTCAAACACTTGCGAACCGAGCAGCACTTTTGCGCCAAGCGACAGGTCCATGCGATTGAGAAAGTCCTGGCTGACGGCAGCACCATAGAGGCCACCCTTCTCGCCGGTCATGTCAGCGAGCGATTGCTGCGGCTGGACTTTCAGTTGACCATAGAGCGGATAGGCAGCGTCGACAGCCTTCACCTCGACCAGCGACTGGTCGGAGCCATCGGGCATGCGCGCCATGGAGCGCATGGTGGCGCTTTCCGCCATTCTGCCCTGTTTTGCAATGAAGGCGCGTTCTTCCGCCGTTGCTTCCCGCTGATTGAGCGCGAAGCTGACATCACCGCCCAGAATGCTCTGGCCTTCCGACGCAATGCCGGTGCTGACCGAGCGCGCCACCGAGTTGACGCCGCCGATAGCGGCAACGCCAAGCGCGATACAGGCGAGGAAAATATAGAAACCGGACAGGCCACCGCGCATTTCACGCAGCGCAAAGCGGAGAGCAAGCGAGAACGATTTTGCCGCACTCATGCGCCAGCTGCCAGAGATTCGAGAACGGAGCCGCCCTGTGCAGGCTCCTCGATCCGGCCCGAGCGCACCGGAATTTCGATGTCGCAGCGCGCCGCAAGCGCCGGGTCATGCGTGACGAGCACCATGGTGAGGCCGTTTTCGCGCTGCTTGGCGAACAGAAGATCAGCAATCTGGCGCCCCGTCGTGGTATCGAGATTGCCGGTCGGCTCATCCGCGATCAGGATTTTCGGGCTTGGCGCAAGAGCACGGGCAATCGCAACGCGCTGCTGTTCACCGCCGGAAAGCTCCGATGGATAATGGGTGAGGCGCTCGCCAAGGCCGACAGCGCGCAATTCGCGTTCCGCCACCTCGAAAGCATCGCGACGCCCGGCCAGTTCCAATGGCACGGCGACATTTTCAAGCGCGGTCATGTTGGGAATAAGGTGAAAGGACTGGAACACGATGCCGATATTGGCGCCACGGAAAGCGGCGGCCTGATCCTCGCTCATCTGGCTGATCGTCTCACCGGCAATCTTCACAGTTCCGTTATCGACATGCTCCAGACCGGCCAGAACCATCAGCAGCGTGGACTTGCCGGAACCGGACGGACCAACGATGCCAACCGACTGTCCTTGCGATATATGAAGGGAAACGCCCTTCAGCACATGCACCAATGAGGCGGCGTGACCAAGGGTTAGATGAACGTTCTCAAGTTCGATAATCGGGCCAACAACCTGTTCCGTCACGCGGTTTTTATCCTATATGAATCTTTAGAACCAAACAGCGCGCCACAAATTTGAACTTATGTTGCGCCAATTATTGAAGAGAAGTCCGGCGGGCCATTCGCCCACAGCCCCTCAAATATGGGTTTTCGACGATGCGTTTCAAACTCTCAATTCCGGCATGGCTCCCGATTTTTGCGATGATGGCGTCTTTTATGGCGGCAAGTCCCATCACTACGGCGCAGGCGCAGGAAGATCCGACCGGCCTCGAAGACGCACTGCCGACCGAGCAATTGTCGCAGGTGAGAATTGTCGGTTTCGGCGACAGCCTCATGGCGGGCTATCTGCTGCCGGCCAATGCCGCCTTTCCGCAGCAGCTTGAAAAGGCACTCAACGACAAGGGTGTCGAGGTTTCGATCGAGAATGCGGGCGTGTCGGGCGACACGACCACGGGCGGGCTTTCGCGCATCGATTGGTCCGTCCCCGATGGCACCGATCTGGTCATCCTTGAACTGGGAGCGAATGACGCGCTGCGCGGTATCGAACCCGACATTACCGAAAAGAACCTCGATGAGATGCTGGCGCGCCTGAAGCAGCGCGGCATTTCGGTCATTCTTGCCGGCATGATGGCCCCGCCCAACATGGGCAAGGACTATGCCGCCAAGTTCAACCCGATCTATCCGAAGCTGGCACAGAAATATGGCGTGCCGCTCTACCCGTTTTTCCTCGACGGTGTAGCAACCAAGAAGGACTTTCTGCTCGAGGACGGAATGCACCCCAATGAAAAGGGCGTCGAAACGATGGTGTCTAACTTTATGCCCACTATCGAAAAGAGCCTGACAGATATGCAAAACAAGGGGACATCGGGAGGCTGACGCCGGTCGGGAGCATAAACAGCTTGCTCCCGGACTCAAACTTTGATTCGCTGCAGTTGCATCAACTTAACCGAATCAATTCGGCAGGTACGATGCACTGACTCTCTAGGCTAGAGTGTCCTTTACGCATCCTTTGGATGCCCGGCGCTCTGGCATGGAACGCTTCGAGGAGGATGCCCTATGCCGCGTCTTTTCACTGCCCTCGAAATCCCGCGCGACGCCGCGCTTTCGCTCTCGTTGTTGCGAGGCGGTCTTCCCGGCGCACGCTGGATTGATGTCGAAAACTACCACATAACGCTGCGTTTTATCGGAGATGTGGAAGGCCACGTGGCCGACGAGGTTGCCAATGCGCTTGATCGCGTGCGGCGGCCGGAATTCATGCTCAACCTGTCGGGTGTCAATGCTTTCGGTTCCAAAAAGCCGCACAGCATCTATGCGGGTGTATCCCCCTCGCCTGAGCTCAACGCATTGCAGGCGGAAATCGAACGGATCTGCCGGCGACTTCACATTCCCGCCGACCCGCGCAAGTTCACGCCCCATGTGACACTGGCGCGGCTGAGAAATCCCCGCATCGAGGATGTGGTGCGCTATCTCTCCTCACGTGGCAACTTCGCGACGCTGCCCTTCAAGGTGGGACGGTTCGTGCTGATGTCGTCACGCGATTCCGTCGGTGGCGGACCTTATATCGTGGAGGAAGCCTGGCCTTTGGTTGCCCGTTCCGGCCAGAACTGGTCGGCAAGCGCGATGGAGGCTGCCAGAACCATCCGGTAAACCTTTTCGAAGTCCCCGGTCCCGCCATAATAGGGATCGGGGATTTCAACTGCCCGCCCTTCTGCAATCTCCGCGAAAAGCCCGATATGCGCGTCTGCACTTGCAGGCCTGCGCTCAGCGATCATCCGCATATTGTAACGGTCCATCCCAAGGATCAGGTCAAAACGGCTGAAATCACCGGCGATGAGCTGTCGGCAGCGCTGTGCGGAAATATCGAGACCATGATGCGCTGCAACGCTGATGGAGCGCTCGTCCGGCTCCTCGCCGGTATGATAGCCATTGGTTCCGGCAGAATCGACCAGCACATGGCGGATGCCGCGCTTTTCCAGCACATGCCCCATCACGCCTTCGGCAAGCGGAGAACGGCAGATATTGCCTGCGCAAACGAAAAGAATGCTGGTCGGGGCTTGTGCGGCTACGGATACGATCACGGAACTCTCGCGCTCATGATAAGTTAGTTCAGGAACCGCAACATAGGCGAAAGACGATGGCACGCAACCGGCTGACAGAAAATGAACTGAACGAAGCGCTCACTGAACTGGATGGCTGGCAGAAGGTCGACGGACGCGAGGCGATTGCCAAGAGCTTCAAGTTCAAGGATTTCAATGCCGCCTTCGGTTTCATGACGCGCGCAGCGCTCCATGCGGAAAAGCTCGACCATCACCCTGAATGGTTCAATGTCTACAACCGCGTCGATGTCACGCTCGCTACCCATAGCGAGAACGGCATTACGGAACTCGACATCAAGCTTGCGCGCAAGATGAATGCGATAGCCTGAATTTAGAGCTTTGAAATATAGACGTAAATCTTCCGGCGATCATAATTGAAGCTGCCATCTGGATTGCGGCTCGAATAGGGTAGAACGCGGGTAAGATTGATGCGATCCTGCCAGTTCTGCCCGAGTTTGCCGCCATGGACACCCCGGATATGAACATCGCCGAGCGAAATTGCAGCATGGAAAATGTGCCCCGCCTGCACGTCATAAAAGCCGATTGCCTGACCGAAGGGTAGAGCCGAATAACCGTTCCATTGTTCGCCCGCCCTGAAATTCAGGATCGGTATCCAGTTCTGGCTGGATGTGCCGCGCAAAGTGTTGAGCGAAATTCCGGCTCCGAAGAGAAACCGCAGATAGACGGCGGCATCGTAGCATCCCGCCTCCGACAGATCGACGGTGATGTAATTATCTTCGCTTCCAGCAGCCAGTAGCTGGTTGCCGCGAAACAGCCGTGTTGAACGGTCGCTGCGGATGAAATTTTCCCCATAGCCGGTCAAATGCATCAAAACCTCCATTCGTTCGGCATCGCTCCAGCGCGGTCCAAGCCGTTTGGTGAGCAATCCGGTCGAATCTGTATTTTGGGGATTTGACGAGGGCGTTGTAGCTGATGGTTCTTGCAGGATAGGACTACGGGGAAATCGAACTGGCCTTGCAAGAGCGATACAAACTCCCCATTTTTTACCGGTCAGAACCCGCATTCGACGATTGGAATCGGGACGACAGGAGTTGAACGAGAATGGATGACGTCAGAATCGGTGAAATCCTCGAACCCGGCAGCGAGAGCGAATTCAAGAAGCGCAGCGAACGGGTGAAGAACGGATTCTGGAAGGCCGCGCGCCGCGCCGGTCGCATGGTGCCATTCATGGATGAGGTGGTGGCAGCCTATTACTGCGCGCTCGACCAGAGGACCCCAACCCGTGTGCGCATGACCCTGATGGCGGCGCTCGCCTATTTCGTCCTGCCCTTCGACGCCATTCCCGATATTCTGGCCGGTATCGGCTTCACCGATGACGTTGCCGTGCTGATGGCAGCGCTGACAGCCGTTCGTGCCCATATCACACCGGCGCACCGGCTGGCCGCGCGACAGGCACTTGAGGATGAGGGAGCAAGGGAATAGCGGCGGCTGATCACAGCTATGTGATTCCGGCTACTTTGCTTCAATTGCCCTCCGCTTTTTTCCTTATTTCCCTAATTCCGACATCCTATCCCCCTTTCAACATATTGCCTTAATCCACTGCTGCCTTATTGCCTTATCCCCACGAACACACTCTCGCCGCTTTCTTTTAATTCAAGTGGAGCCAAGGGATGGCGGGGCGACTTAGCTGCTCATTCAAGTTTTCTTTCGAAACTTCACCGTTTGGTAACCCAGATTAAGGCAATTTAATCGGCAACTGAGCGGGACGGCGTGATGAACGGCGGCATCCCGATATTCAAGTTTGAAGCAAACGAAAGAGAACCGGTAAAAACCAATGCTTGGAAAATCGATCGTCGCGGCTTCTGTGTTCATGATTGGGATGGCGGGTTCGGCACTCGCCCAGACCCCGAGCCAGATCAGCCAGTTCAATGCCTGGGGCGCCTACAGCTATCAGTCGGGCAACGGCAAGGTCTGCTATGTCCTCTCCGTACCGACCCAGAAGGCTCCGGCCAACGTCGATCACGGTGACAACTTCTTCCTCGTGAGCCAGAAGCCCGGCCAGAACATCTCGTTCGAACCGCAATTCATGGCCGGTTACGACCTCAATACCAATGCCAAGGTCGTCGTCTCCATCGGCAACCGCAACTTCAACATGTTCGTCAACGGCAAGTCCGGCTGGATGGAAAATGCAGCAGAAGAGCCGCAGCTCATCGCAGCCATGCGCGGCGGTTCGGAAATGAAGGTGCAGGCACAGTCGAAGCGCGGCACCAAGACCAACTATACCTATTCGCTGAAGGGTATTTCGGATGCGCTGAAAGCCATCCAGAAGTGCAAGTAATCCTCGCGATTGGACAACTTTCAAAGCCGGGCTTGCGCCCGGCTTTTTCTTTTGCAGCCTTGCTCCCCGCCGTCATGCATAGCAGACCGGATTTCATGTGGCCGGATTTCATGTGGGATGACGAATGCGATATTGTGTGCTAAGAGCGCGCGCAACAGGGGTCGCAAAGCCAAGTGCCGGACCCTATTTATCCATGCATTCGGGCCAGATTATCTGGCGAAGCTTATCGACGCGCTTCAGCCGTCGTCTCCAACAGTTGAAAACAGATGTCCATTTCGTTCGACCTTACCATTGATGATACGCGCGACCAGCTTGCCCGCCATGCGCGCGCCAGCCTGGAGGCAAAGCCGTCGCTCATCGGCATGTCGCGCGAGGAAATGGCCGAAGCGCTCGTCAAGGCCGGTGTGCCCGAGCGTCAGGTGAAGATGCGCATCAGCCAGCTCTGGCATTGGCTCTATGTGCGCGGCGTTTCCGATTTCGCCGACATGCGCAATATTTCCAAGGATTTGCGCGCTATGCTGGCGCAGCATTTCACCATTGCGCGGCCTGAAGTGGTCGAAGAACAGATTTCGCAGGACGGCACCCGCAAATGGCTGTTCCGTTTTCCGCCGCGCGGCGCAGGCCGTCCGGTCGAAATCGAAAGCGTCTACATTCCCGAAGAAGGGCGCGGAACGCTCTGCGTTTCCTCTCAGGTCGGCTGCACGCTCACCTGCTCGTTTTGCCATACCGGCACGCAGAAGCTGGTGCGCAATCTGACCTCTGAAGAAATTCTGGCGCAGCTTTTGACCGCCCGCGACCGGCTCGGCGATTTCCCGGACAAGGATACACCAGACGGCGCCATGGTGCCCGCCGAGGGCCGCAAGATCACCAATATCGTGATGATGGGCATGGGCGAGCCGCTCTATAATTTCGAGGAAGTGAAGAAGGCCCTGCTGATCGCCTCCGATGGCGACGGCCTGTCGCTTTCCAAGCGTCGCATCACGCTTTCGACCTCCGGCGTCGTGCCGGAAATCTATCGCACCGGCGACGAGATCGGTGTGATGCTCGCCATTTCGCTGCACGCCGTGCGCGACGAGTTGCGCGACATTCTGGTGCCGATCAACAAGAAGTATCCGCTGGAACAGCTCATCAAGGCTTGCCGCGAATATCCGGGCCTGTCCAATGCAAAGCGCATCACCTTCGAATATGTGATGCTGAAGGACATCAATGACAGCCTTGAGGATGCCAAGCTGCTGGTGAAGCTTTTGCAGGGCATTCCGGCCAAGATCAATCTGATCCCGTTCAACCCGTGGCCCGGCACAAATTACCAGTGCTCGGAATGGGAGCAGATCGAGAAATTTGCCGATTATGTAAACGCAGCTGGCTATGCATCGCCGATCCGCACCCCGCGTGGTCGCGACATTCTCGCGGCCTGCGGCCAGCTTAAGTCGGAGTCGGAGCGCATGCGCAAGAGCGAGCGCCTTGCACTCGAAGCCATGATGATTGCCGGGCATGGTGAATAACGGGGTGAATAAACCGATGGGTGAGCGCGCTTGAACGATACTTTCGATTACATAACGCGCTTCGCCATCGTGGTATTCGGCTATTGCTGCGGTGTATTGACGGCAGGCTGGTTTCTCGCCGCCATCCTTTTCCGCACCCTCGGGATCGATTCCTTCATGAGCGATTTCGTCATGATGGCAAGCGATGCGGATGCCGGTTCGCTCTTTGCAGCCACCAGCTTCTGGAGCACCGTCTTCGTTGGCGGTTTTGCCATTGCAGCCATGGCTGGCGGGTTCAGCTTTGTGCCCGCCCTCATCCTCATCATTCTGGCTGAAGCGCGCGGTTACAAATCATCCCTGTTCTATTGCGTTGCGGGCGCCCTGATCGGGCTTGCCGCCGCAGGCGCATCGCTTCCGTTCAGCGATGGCCGGAGCGTGCCGGAAAGCTCGCTCTGGATCGCAGCCATTGCAGGAGCCGGTGTCGTCGGCAGCTTCGTCTACTGGCTGCTGGCAGGGCGCAATGCCGGGCGGTTTTTAACCCGCCCGGTTGAATAAAATCCATCTTCTTTTTCGCATTGTCCTACGCATCGAAGCGGGATCAGAAATCAGTCCAGTGGACTGATTTCCCCGCGGAGACGCTTCGCACTTTTGCTGGAAATGGCTTTTTCATTCGCATTGTCCTACGCAAAACCGCTTCGCACTTTTGCTGGAAATGCTCTATTTTGCCTGTGCGGTGATGATCTTCAGCGCAAAGGCCGAGAATACACCCGCAAACATCCAGTCCACGATGCGCGTCACGGTCGGGTTCTTTTTCAGGAGCCCGGCGAAACGATCTGCCGCCACGACCATCGGAATGGTGAAGGGCAGCGCCATCGGAATGAACGACAGGCCGAGGAAGAACAATTTGCCCATGGCATGCGGGTCATGCGCGGAGACGAACTGCGGCAGGAAGGTCATGTTGAACAGGATGATCTTCGGGTTCAGAAGGTTGATGCCAAGACCGGTCAGCCAGTTCTGGAACAGCGTATGCTTCTTGCCGCCATTCTTTTCCGGCGAGAAGGCCGATCCCTTGCGGATCGCCTGCACGGCCAGCCAGACCAGATAGCCCGCCCCCACCACTTTCAGCGCCGTAAAGGCTGCAGGAGACGCCAGAATGAGCGCCGAAAGGCCGAGCGCCACCATGGTTGTGTGAATGACGATGCCGGTGCTGGCGCCAGCCATGCAGGCAAAACCTGCGGCCTTGCCTTCGGACAGGGCGCGCCCGACGAAAAGCGTCATGTCAGGACCGGGGGTAATGGAAAGGATCGCGGTTGCTATCGCGAACTGGACAAAAATCGTCCATTCGGGAATGAAGGTCAGGTTTGTCAGAAAAGACATCGAAATGTGCTCCAAGAGATGGCGCACGCTAGAATAATTTCCGGGCAAATGAAACAGTGGAATGGAGACAGAAATGCTGCTGATCGTAGGGACCGTCCGCCTGCCGCCGGAAAACTTCGCCAAAGCGCGTGAAGCCATGCAGCGCATGATCTCCGCCAGTCGGGCGGAGGATGGCTGTGTGGACTATGGCTATGCCGCAGATATTCTCGAACCGGGTCTCATCCATGTGAAGGAGATGTGGCGCGACCGTGCTTCGCTCGACCGGCATTTTGCCTCCGCCCATATTGCCGAATGGCGTGCGGCCTGGCCTGGGCTTGGTATTGGCGACCGCAATCTCGTTGTTTATGAAGTTGGCGAACCACAGATCACGTAATCCGCATGAGTTTTCGCGATAAGTCGCAGCCCTTCGGCTTGCACGCTGCTTGGCAACTGCTAAAAGAACTACGGACAAATTTTGGGCGCCGCTCTGGAGCGCCTGATGAGACGGAAGTTTATTATGAGCAAGTGGAAAGACGTTAAGAAAGTCGTTCTCGCCTATTCGGGCGGCCTCGACACCTCGATCATCCTGAAGTGGCTTCAGACAGAACTCGGCGCGGAAGTTGTGACCTTCACTGCCGATCTCGGTCAGGGCGAAGAACTTGAGCCAGCCCGCAAGAAAGCGGAAATGCTGGGCATCAAGGAAATCTTCATCGAGGACGTGCGCGAAGAATTCGTGCGCGATTTCGTTTTCCCGATGTTCCGCGCCAATGCCGTCTATGAAGGCGTCTATCTGCTCGGCACCTCGATTGCCCGCCCGCTGATCTCCAAGCACCTGATCGAAATCGCCAAAAAGACCGGCGCCGACGCCATCGCGCACGGCGCGACCGGCAAGGGCAACGACCAGGTTCGCTTCGAGCTTTCGGCCTATGCGCTGAACCCGGACATCAAAATCATCGCCCCATGGCGCGACTGGTCGTTCAAGAGCCGCACGCATCTGCTCGAATTTGCTGAACAGCACCAGATTCCGGTTGCGAAAGACAAGAAGGGCGAAGCGCCATTCTCCGTCGACGCCAACCTGCTGCACTCCTCGTCCGAGGGCAAGGTTCTGGAAGACCCGGCTGTCGAGGCACCGGAATATGTGCATATGCGCACCATTTCACCGGAAACCGCGCCCGACAAGGCAACGATCATCAAGATCGGCTTTGAAAAAGGTGATGCCGTTTCGATCAATGGCGAACGTCTGTCGCCTGCGACGCTTCTTGCCAAGCTCAACGACTATGGCCGCGACAATGGCATCGGTCGTCTCGACCTCGTGGAAAACCGCTTCGTCGGCATGAAGTCGCGCGGCGTCTACGAAACGCCGGGCGGCACGATCCTGCTGGCAGCACACCGCGCCATCGAATCGATCACGCTCGACAGCGGTGCGGCGCACCTGAAAGATGAGCTGATGCCGCGCTATGCGGAACTGATCTATTACGGCTTCTGGTTCTCGCCGGAACGCGAAATGCTGCAGGCGGCAATCGATCACAGCCAGCGCCATGTTGAAGGCGAAGTCACGCTCAAGCTCTACAAGGGCAATGTGATGGTGATCGGCCGCGAATCGGACAAGTCGCTCTATTCCGACAAGCTCGTCACCTTCGAAGACGATCAGGGTGCTTACGACCAGAAGGACGCAGCAGGCTTCATCAAGCTCAACGCGCTTCGTCTGCGCACATTGGCTGCACGCGACCGCAAATAAGCATATCCAATCCGGACAAAAGCCCGCCTTCCGGCGGGCTTTTGTTTTTAGAGCGGAACAATTGTCTTTGTGCTCTGGATGGCAGGCAAGATCGCATGAGATCAAGCGGCGTGTTTTATACCAGCAAGCATCTTTTCTTCACCGGGACGCAAAGTCAGCACCCGCACGCCATTCGCGGTGACTGCGACCGTATGCTCGAACTGCGCTGACAGCTTTCCGTCGCGCGTTACCACCGTCCAGCCGTCCTTTTCTGTCTTCACCTTGGCCGTTCCCTGATTGAGCATCGGCTCGATGGTGAACACCATGCCTTCGCGCAGACGAACGCCGGTGCCCGGCTTGCCGAAATGCAGAACCTGCGGTTCCTCGTGCATCTCGCGACCGATACCGTGGCCGCAATATTCCCGCACGATGCTGTAATCATGCCGCTTGGCGTGACGCTCGATGGCATGGCCGATATCGCCCAGCGTCGCGCCGGGTCGCACGGCAGCAATCCCCTTCCACAAGGCCTCATAGGTCACACGGACCAGCCGTGAGGCAAAGGGAGCAACGTCACCGACCATATAGGTCTTGCTGGAATCAGCGATATAGCCGTCCTTTTCCAGCGTGATATCGAAGTTGATGATCTCGCCGTTTTTAATGATCTCGTCATCCGACGGCATGCCGTGGCAGACGACTTCGTTCTTGGAACTGTTCAGCACATAGGGATAGTCATATTGCCCCTTGCTGGCTGGCCGCGCCTGCAATTCGCGGGTGATATAATCCTCGACCAGATCATTGACCTGCATCGTGGTCATGCCCGCCAGCGGCGTGCGGTCGAGAAGCGCAAAAACAGAGGCAAGCAGCGCGCCGGATGTCGCCATTTTCTCCACTTCGGCAGGGGTTTTGGTCATGACGACTGCACAGTAAGAACGGGCAGAACCGGCAGCTCGACCCGTGCTGCGCGCAACTGCATCTGCACGATCTCGTTGAACGACAGGTCGGGATGGGCTTGTGCCAGCATGCCGATCTTCATCCAGTATTCAGCCTGCGCATTGATCGACCGGCACATGACGTCACTCGCCTTGCGCAGTTCCTCATGCAGCTCGTCGCCGATTTTCACGATACCCATAGTATTGTCCAGACCATATAGTTCATATACGGATCATATATAAACCGTATATACCCATCGATCAAGCTCTCCACTGTTCCTGCTCAAGCAATCAAAGTCACTTGCATTTAGTATGGTGCCATACTATAAGTCGCCGTATGGAAATAATCGAGCAAAAGCACCACGCCCTTCTGGGCGAAATGGAACGCCGGCACAGCCCGTCCACCGACGCGCTGAAAGCCTGCTTTGAAGTTTTGTCACTTGCTGCGGCCATTGACCGGGATTGCGCCAACCGGCTAGCTCCGCACAAGCTTTCGGAGGGCAAGTTCGTCCTGCTGTTTCTGCTGCACAATGCGCCCGACGGCCTCTCGCCGCACGAGCTTTCAGAACGCGCAGGCGTAACGCGCGCCACCATCACCGGCCTGCTGGACGGGCTGGAGCGCGATGGTTTCCTCAAGCGTCACGCGGATAGCGAGGACCGCCGCAAACTGACTGTCCGGCTGACATCCGAAGGGATGCTGCTGGCGCAACAGCTTTTCGAACAACATACCGCATGGATTGCAAGCCTGATGAGCGATCTCTCATCAGGTGAACAGCAGCTTCTCAGCACCTTGTTGCGCCGCATCTGGAGCCGCACCGATGCCGGTCGCTCTTTCAAGATCAATGAAACCCTAAGGGATATGACATGACCTATTACCTCGCCGAGCTTTATTCCCCGAAATCGAGCTGGCACGCGCTTGATGCTGAAGGCAGGCAGTCCTTCTTTGAGAAAGTCGGCGCGGGTATGGGCGGGCTTGGCGCGCTCGGTATCGAGGCTTTGGCATTGGGTCCCGTCGACGCGACAAAGTCTTTTGCGCCCAGCCAGAGCTTCTTCGCCATCTGGCGTTTCCCGGATGAAGCAGCTCTCGACATGCTGATTGCCGGAATCACCGCCACCGGCTGGCATGATTATTTCGACACGATCAATGCGGCTGGTGCAGGCACCGACCTTCCCGGCCATCTGGCGCAACTGGCAGGCGTGCCTTTCAGGGACGCCGCCTAATCCAAAACCACTATCGCGATGATAGAGCGTATCCCGAAAAGTGTGAAACGCCTACGCAAGGAAATCAGTCCACTGGACTGATTTCTGATCCCGCTTGACTCTTGCCTCGCTCGATTCAATACTGGAACATATAGAGAACAAAAAGATGGAATCTAGACGTGAGCGGCATCGACATCGCGGCGCTGCGGCGCATGGTTACGACCATTGAAGGCAACGATCCGCAAGGCAGTTTTGCAAATCAGGGGCAAACGGGCTTCGGGCGGGCGCGCAGTTTCACGCTCGGCCTTGCCGGGGCGGATGCCGCCTTTCCGCATGGCCTTGCAGGCGACGCGCTGCATGAGGTTTTTGCCGAAAACCCCGGCGCGCATATGGCCGCGACCGGCTTTGCGCTAGCCTTTGCCGCCCGTGCGGCAGAACGCGCCGCAGAGCCTCGTCGCCCGATTATCTGGATCGAGGAAGAAAGCGCTGCAAGTGAATATGGCGGGCTTTATCCGCCGGGACTTCATGCCTTCGGGATCGATCCGTCGCGACTTCTGATCGTGCGCTGCCCCACGGCACAGGATGTCCTGAAGGCGGCAAACGATGCGCTGGAAGCCGGAAGCGGCGGCAAGGCTTCGCATCTTGTTTCCGGTGTTGTCGCCTCGGTGACAGGCCAGCCGAAATGCCTCGACCTGACCGCTTCGCGTCGTCTGCTTCTGGCAACCGAAACCGCGCAGCTGCCCGTCATCCTGCTCCGGAGCCACCGGACGGCTGTGCAAAGCGCTGCCGTCAGCCGCTGGCGGGTGGCGCCCGCGCCGTCCCGTTCAAGTGGAGCGAACGCACCCGGCAAGCCTGTCTTTTCGGCGGTTCTGGAACGCAATCGCCACGGCACATGCGGGCAATGGATCATGGAATGGAACAATGAAACCCAGGAATTTGGTGCTAACGAACGGGATGGCAGAACGTCTGTTTCTCGCCCTCTGGTTTCCGTTTCTGCCGACCGACCGGCTTCGCAGCAGCACTCCGCCTGATGGTAAACCGCACCTGCCTTTGGTTGTGACCGAACGCACGACCAATGCGCTGCGCCTGACAGCAGTGGATGCCGGAGCGGCAAAGCTCGGCCTTTTTCCCGGCATGGCGCTAACGGATGCGCGCGCCCGCGTGGAAAGGCTTGAAGTGGCAACGGCAGCACCGGAACATGATGCGGCATTACTCAAGCGTTTTGCCCATTGGTGCGAGCGCTACACGCCGCTTGTCGCCTTCGATGAGCCGCATGGGCTGATGCTCGACATAACCGGCTGCGCGCATCTTTTTGGCGGGCTCGACGCCATGCGTGCCGATGCAATCCGGCGTCTGGAACGAGCCGGGCTTGGCGTACAGGCGGCGGTTGCCGATAACAGTTTTGCCGCGCGGCTTCTGGCACGGGGAACGAAGGGCGGTGTCTTCAGCAGGGCGGAGGCCGACCGGCTGCTTCCCCGCCTGCCGCTCTCCGCGCTTGAACTGGCGCAAGCTGCCGAAACCGGCCTCAAGCGCGCCGGATTGAAACGCATTGGTGATGTGATGGGGCTTCCGCGCGCCGCACTCACCGCCCGCTTCGGCACCGATCTTGCCACCAGGCTTGACCGGCTGGCGCGGCGCGAGCGCGCGCCGATTTCCCCCTTGCGCATCATGCCGCTCAGTGCCGTCGAGCGCCGCCTGTCAGAGCCGGTTACCGCAATGGAACTGGTCGAACGCATCTTGCAGGAACTGGCGCAGGAGCTTTTTACGCAGCTTGAACCGGAGGGAAAAGGCGCGCTTCTGATTGAGGCCTTCTTCTTCCGTGTCGATGGCGAAGTGCGTCATATCCACATCGAAACCGGCCAGCCCTTGCGCAGCGACAAGGTTTTCCTGCGCCTTGCGCGTGAAAGGCTCAACGCCTTGACCGACCCGCTCGATGCAGGTTTCGGCTTCGACATGATCCGGCTGGCAGCGCTGCGCAGTGCGGCAATCGCCCAGCGCCAGACGGGGCTCGACCAGCATGAGGAAGATGAAGCGGGGTTTAGTCAGCTTGTCGACCGGCTTTCGGCGCGGCTTGGACAGAACCGCGTTCTCGTTTCCTTTTCGCGCAACACGCATATTCCTGAACGGGCCTTCGGCCTGCGCCCTGCCCTTCACACGGATGGCAAGGGCGAAGCCGATTATGAGAGTGCGGCAGCACTTCCCCCAGCGTTTCCCCCAGTGCTTCCCGGTGACCCGCCAGCGCGCCCCATAAAACTGTTTCGCCCGCCGCAGTTGATCGAAAGCGTGGCGGAAGTGCCCGACAGTCCGCCTTCGTTTTTCCTGTGGCGGCGGGTGCGCCATCATGTACGCCTTGCCGAAGGACCTGAAAGGATCGAACCGGAATGGTGGCTCGCAATTGGTCACGCGGTTCCGGAGCTGCGCGATTATTACCGGGTGGAAGACGAGAACGGCCAGCGCTTCTGGATTTTTCGCGAAGGCCTTTATGACGGCGCCAATCATCCGCGCTGGTTTTTACACGGACTGTTCGCGTGATGACTCATTATTTCGAAATGGCTGCTGCCAGCAATTTTTCCTTCCTGTGCGGCGCCTCGCATCCGCAGGAACTGGTAGCGCGTGCGCATGAGCTTGGCCTGTCCGGTATCGGCATTGCCGACCGCAACACGCTGGCCGGTGTGGTGCGGGCACATGCGGCATGGAAGGATTTTCGCGACAAGAGCGATTTCCGGCTTTTCATCGGCTGCCGCCTGTCTTTCATCGACGGCACGCCGGATATGGTCGTCTATCCGCGTGATCGCGCTGCCTATGGGCAATTGTGCCGCCTGCTGACGGAGGGCAAGGTACGCGCCGCCATCAAGGGCGAATGCCACCTCGAATGGAGTGATCTGCTGTTTCGCGCCCGGCAGTTCCAGATCGCGGTCTTTCCGCCTGAAGACGACAGGCCGGATTTTGCCGCACGCCTGACCGAGATTGCACAAGCTGCCCCCGACTCGGTCTGGCTGGCGCTCGCCATGCCGCATCAGGGCCATGACGGACGCCGGGCCGAACGCATCGCCCGGTTTGCAGCCGAAGCCAATGTGCCGCTGCTCGCCACCAATGATGTTCTTTATCATCACCCCGACCGCCGCGCGCTTCAGGACGTGCTGACGGCAACCCGCCACCACACAACTGTTTTCGCAGCCGGTCGGCTTCTCGAAAAGAATGCCGAACGCCACCTGAAACCACCAAAGGAAATGCTGCGACTGTTTCGCGACTACACTGAGGCCGTCGAAGCGACCGCCGATTTCGTCGCGCCCATCACCTTCCAGCTTGATGAGCTGAAATATGATTATCCCGACGAGCCGGTGCCACCCGGCAAGACGCCGCAACAGCATCTGCATGATCTCACCTGGGCAGGTGCTGCCCGTCATTACGGTGCGGACAGCATCCCGCCGAAGGTGCAGGCGCTGATCCACAAGGAACTGGCGCTGATCGAAAAGCTGCAATATGCGGCTTACT
>Ga0209369_1000467_pt1 | contig 53526 bp, 45 predicted proteins | sample EBPBio142010_DNA_FD_185865 | JGI IMG/M metagenome (GOLD analysis project Ga0209369, IMG submission 185865) | Wastewater treatment Type I Accumulibacter community from EBPR Bioreactor in Madison, WI, USA - Reactor 1_10/4/2010_ DNA (SPAdes)... | ecosystem: Engineered > Bioreactor > EBPR >...
GAGCAGGCACGGGCGCCTCCCAGGAGCGATTGGCTTTGACACCTCCTCTCCTACTCGCGTCCGTGCCTGCACCCCTTCAGCAACACGCACCCCAAACGCAACATCCGCACCTATCCGTGCAACCTCTAAGTCGTCGCAAAGAAGTCCTGTGCTTCAAATCGATCTTGCAACAAGCCGACGTACTGCCAGAACACCTGGTCCACCAGGTAATCGGTGTCCGCGAAGACGGTAGTCGTCGTGACGTGGCCTTCTGGCTCACTCCCGCACAGGACATTCGCGCCGAGCACGACAACATCGCCAATACAAACGGGTCGCTGCCCGAACTCACTGAACAACACCGCAGACCCAGAGCGGACGATGACAACCTTGATGCAGTCGTACGCCACCGGACCGATCGGATGATGCTCGGTCCGGGTCAAGGCCGTGATGGGTGAGCGCACGCCTTGTTCGTGTGCCTCGAATCCCAACATGCTCTTGACCCGGACAGTCGCATCTCAGCGTTCGTCCAGTGGGCGTTCCATCTCGCTTTCGCGCATGCGTCCCGCCAGCAACGCGATCAGCGCAAGTACGGGTGGAGCGATGCCGGCGATGATGAAGATCACCGGGATGGGTACGAGCAGCGAGAGCGGTCCTGCGATCGCGATCGAGACCGGCATGAAGGCGATCGAGACGAAGAAGTCGAGGCTCGCGACTCGGCCGATCATGTCGAGCGGCACCAGACGTTGCAGCAGGGTTCCCCAGATGACGACACCGGCTCCGGTCGCTGCGCCGACGATGAACAGTGCTGCGAGCATCAGAATCAGGTTGTCGGCGACGCCGATGACCGCGAGCGGGAGGGTTCCGCCGCCCCAACAGGCGATCATGAACGTGAGGTAGCGGCGCGGGAGTTTCAGCGACGACACAACCAGTGAGCCGATCGCCCCGCCGATGCCGAATGCGGCGAGGAGAAAGCCGAACGTGGATTCGGCGTCCTCGAACCTGTCGCGAGTGATGAAGGGCAGCAGCACTTCGATCGGTCCCTGGATGATGAGGGCGAGCGAGGAGCCGAAGACCAGAGTCCAGAGCAGCCAACGGGTGTGAACCACATAGTTGACGCCTGCTCGAAGGTCACCCCACACGCTCGTGTGCTGCTCCGGAGAAGCGACCGTGGTCAGCTCGTCGCGTCGGCTGAGGAACAGAGTGAGGATGAACGCGATCGCGTATGAGGCTGCGACGATGACGGCCCCGATGGCGGGGAAGAACATGCCGACGACGACTCCGCCGAGGGCGGGACCGAGGCCCTGCCCCATTGAGGGTCGGAGAGCGCCTTCGAGCCCGTTCGCGGCGAGGAGCTGCTCAGGCGGAAGCACCTGGGGTAGATACGCGCTGTAGGCGGGGTAGAAGAACGCGCTTCCTGCGCCCATCACGAATGAGGCAACGCCGACGTGCCACAGTTCGATCGTCTCGGTGAGGGACAGGACTGCCACCACGGTCATCACAGCCGCGGTGCATCCCTGCACGGTGATGATGATGCGGCGTTTAGAGAACCGATCGGCGACAACGCCACCCAGGATCGAGAAGGCGAACAGGCCCAAGCTCATCCCTGTTGCGACCGCTGAGAGCGCGAGCGGGCTGTCATCGAGCGCGAGCACTTGGAAGACCATCACGATGGTCCACATCCCTGTGCCGAAGACCTCGATGCCGACCGCGGCGAACAGGAGCCGATAGTCCCGCGAAGCCAGTGGCCGCAGGGCACGTATCCGGCTGAGATTCTTCTCGCTCATACCAGCGCCTCGCCTTCGACCATCGCAGTCAGTTCGAGGCTCGGCCAGTCGTCAACGTCGCGGAGCAGCTGCCGGTCGTGCGTTGACAGGACGACCGCCGCTGCGGTCGCTCCGAGCGCGTCGGTGAGTTCGTCAACGAGCGCGATTGAAAGGTGGTTGGTGGGTTCGTCCAGGAGCAGCACATGCGGGTGCATCGCGAGCACGAGCGCCAGATCGAGCCGGCGCTGCTGCCCCATCGAGAGCTCGCCCACTCGTTTGCCCGCCTCGCGCGGGCGCAGGAGCCCAAGCTGAGAGAGCCCGATCGCATCCGACTCCCGCAAAGTGCCTTCGGACACGAGCGCGCCGATGTACGTGGCGTACACCTCGCTCGCTCTCCGATCAGGCGGCAGGGTCGTCTCCTGATGGAGAAAGCCCAGGCGCGTGCTCCGAGGCATACGAACCGCTCCCGTGTCCGGCGACAGCTCACCGCCCACCACGCTCAGCAGTGTGGACTTGCCGGCACCGTTCGGGCCGGTCACAACGAGACGGCCACGGTGGGTCAGCGAGAACGACACTGGTCGGGTCAACCGCCCAGCTACGCTGACATGATCGATGCTGAGGAGAACCGCGCCAGTTCGTGTGGGGAGGTCGGGGAACCGGAAGAGCTGGGGCGGTTCCGGCACGGTGACGGCGTGGGCTTCGAGTGCTTCCTGACGCCGATGCACGTTCTGCACGAACCCGCCCGCACGGGTGGCACGCCCATGTTTGTTGGTGCCCTTCTCCGGCCTCCATCCCGAGACGAGTCGGTTCTGCGCAGCGCTGAGACTGTCCTGCAACCGGGCATGTTCGGCCTGTTGGCGGTCGTAGTCCTGTTCCCAGCGTTCCCGCTCGGCCAGGCGTCCCTCCCGGTACCCGGCATAGCCGTTCCCGTACACGCGCGGGCGATCATCCGGCGTGGGGTCGAGGTCGACGATGGTCTCCGCAACGTCGGACAGCAGCGCGCGATCGTGGCTGACAACGATGACACCGCCGCTCCGCGCTCGGAGCTGCGCGGTCAAGAACTCGAGCCCGCTTCGGTCGAGGTGGTTGGTGGGCTCATCAAGCAGGAGGAAGTCGTGATCGGCGCCCAGGAGGCACGCCAGCCGTACCCGATAACGCTGTCCCACCGAGAGGTCTGCGAGAAGCCTGGTCGTGTCCGTCTCCGCGTCGAGCGCTTCGAGCGCGATCTGCACGCGCCGTTCGGCATCCCACGCATCGAGCGCTTCGGCATGTTCTAACGCGGCCGCGTACTGCTCCTCCGCCCGGTCCGTGTTGTCCGCGAGATCGAGAGCGGCCGCGTCGAGTACCGCCAACGCGGCCAGTGGTTCGGCGATCGCCTCTGCGACCGCCTGCCCAACAGTTCGACTGTCAGCGGCGGTCATCTCTTGCTCGGCAACACCGATCGTGCCGATGCACTGGACTGTTCCGCTGTCCGGGACCAGGACGCCAGCGAGTACCTGCAGGAGGGTCGATTTCCCTCGCCCGTTCTCTCCCACGATCGCGACACGCGATGAGGAAGTGAGGGTGAGGTCGACATGATGGAGGACGGGTGTGGCTCCGCGCGTCAAAGACACGTCGGAAGTGATGAGTTGCGCGCGATGGCGCGCCGGATGACGGTTCGTCGGGGTGAGCATTGAAGTCCTTCGAGACGACGCACCACCAGCCGCAGACAGGCAGATAGGTACGCAAATGACGGCGACCCCGGAAGGGTCAGAACGAGCGGCCGCCGCAGTCTCGGATTACTCAACGAGCGCGGTAGGCCTTCTCAACCGTCACAGGAAGTACAAATGCATGCCGCCAGTCTACCGCATGACGTCGACGTACCCTCCGCCTAGCTACGCGATCGCTAGAAGGGCGCGGAGCGCGTGCGCCGCTTGGGCGGGTACGACGCCGTTGCCGAGCGCGGTGAGCTGTTCCGGCGGGGTGAGTCCGAGGCCGGAATCGGTCACCCAACCGTCCGGTAGGCCCATCAGCCATTCCACGAAGCGCGGCGCGGGCCGGTACTGCCCCTCATCGCTCACGAGGGTTGGGGACGGGGCTCCTCGTCCGGTGAGGTATTCCCATCGTCGGATTGCCAGTGCGTAGCGTCCCCAGCGTCGAAGAGCTGCCCGATCAGCGGCCACACCAGTTCCGGCTCCCGATGCCGCCGTGAACCCGCCGGCCCGTTCAGGGCCAGGTCGATGACCTGATGGGACAGAGCGATCGTGCCGCGTCGAGCGCGCACCCGGTCCAGGCTCTCCCCGCCGCGGGCGGCGTCGGAGGCCAGCGGGGTTCGGAACAGCGCGGCGGGCGAGGATGAAGATGCGAAAGCGGGCGTGGGGTGCTCCGATGTCGGAAGCGGGTAGGCCGAGCCAGCGTGCGTCGTACCCGAGGTCGGCCAGATCGCCGAGTACGGCGCCAAGAGCCCGTAGAGGTCGAGCTGGCTGGTCTCCCAGATGCCACGGGTCGGGTTCCACACCGCGAACGGTGCCGTCCAAGGTTGCGGGCTCGGGGGTTGCGGGGATGGGGTTGCGTCCATCGGTGTCGTCTCCTTCCGGGGTCGGGCGGGTCGCGATGGCGGAGAGCAGGCCGCGCACGTTCTCGGCGACGACCCACTCCGGTTGCAGCACGTCGATCGCCTCCGCCATGCGCACCCACAGGCCCGAGCGTGTGCCGGGGTGCAGGCCGGCGCGCTTGCCGACGGTGGACACGTCCTGGCAGGGGAACCCGCCGCAGATCACATCGACTGGCTTGACCTTGTGCCAGTCGATGGTGGTTATGTCGCCCAGGTTCGACACGTCCGGCCAGTGATGGGCGAACACCCGAGCCGGTGCGGGGTTGAACTCCGAGAACCATACGGTCTCGGCGGCGAATACTTCCTCGACGGCGAGGTCGAGGCCGCCGTAGCCGGAGAACAGCGACCCGACCCGTAGACGACGGCCTTGGGTCGTTCGGCTGGTGCATGAGGACTCCGGCAGATCGGTGATCCCCGGCCGTCGTCCTCTCAGAGACTCAATACCGGGCTGGTCACCTGCCAAGTGCTCGCCGCACGTCCCGTCTCCAGCTCGAACGACCTTGCGACTGCTCGCCGCTGCTCTTGGCTCGAACCCTTCTCTGAGCTGCCACACGTCTTTCAGACGAGGGCTGCGCTACTAGCCTGGGGTTGTAGCAGGCCGCGGGGCATCCAGTCCGCGTAGGCGACCGGACGGCGGTGCGATGATGACGACTGAGCGGGGCATCGCGACCCTAGTCGGCAACGGTCTCTCAATCGCGTTCAACCCAGAACTGAACCTTCAGAGCATCACGGAAGAGGTTCTTCGTCGCATTGAGGCGTCGGACGGTGGGGATGTCGTTGTCGCCATGAAGGAGATCGCCGAGCGCGCTCTCCCCGATGGCGCAACGAGCGCCGAGGACTTCGAAGTGCTTGTTGGCGCGTTCGGGGCTGAGTCACGCACGCTGGACGTCCTGGATACTCTCGCGGGGTTGACCAAGCCATCTGACAAGAAGCTCAGGAAGGCCATCAGACGAGTCTCAAAGTTTGCTGAACAGGTACGAGATACGGGCGTTTCGCATGTCCTCGAAGTGATCGCGGAGCGATCACACGCATACGTCGACGAAGCGCAGAGCCTCTACGACTTGGTGACGGCGATCACCGAATCATTCGACGGCAAGGTCGTCATTGGGAATCTCAACTACGACACACTCTTGCTTGCTGCACTTCTGATGGTCTGCCAGTCCGACCTCGCTGACATGGGCCACGGGTATCGTCGCGTGAAGGTGCTGGTTGACGATCGAGTTGAACGCGAGGTGCAAGCGCTCAGATCGAGCAGTGGAGAGTTTCCCCGCAGCAAGAGAGTGCAGCTGCTGCACATACACGGATCACTTACCTTCTGGGCAACACGGGACAGGAAAATCCATGCCAAGTTGCCCAAGGAGATGCTCGATGATGGCGACCAGTGGCGTGCAATTCGCGAAGAAACAACGAATGTTCGACCGGTCGTCGTGCTCGCGAATCGGAAGGACAAGGCGGAACACGTAGCTCAGTTTCCATTCGATCTTGCCTACGAGATGTTCGCAGGCGGATTGGTCGAAGCGGATCACTGGCTCATCATCGGCTACTCCTTCAAGGACGATCCCGTGAATTCCGCGCTACGGGCAGACTTCATTGACCGTGATCCGAAACCCAGCGTTCTTGTCGTGACTTATGGCGACGAGCTGCGGCGACGCGACGTGGAGAGGGCATTCGGTTGGGGTGCCGAGGACGGCTCGTCCAAGACATGGCTCGCCATCAATCGGGGTGGTGCCAGCGGGGTGGAGACAACCCACGACTGGCAGGACTTCGTCAAGTAGCGGAACGTACCCGAGACGCATCTCGTCAGATGTGCACCTGCCGGGTATGACGGTTTCGATGCGTGTGATGTCGGCCGGCGATGGCTACAAGTACCTGTTGAAGTCGGTCGCCGCGGGCGACGGCGACCGCAGTCTCAGCACACCTTTGACCCGCTATTACGCCGAGGCGGGCGCGCCGCCGGGGTTCTGGATGGGCTCGGGCCTGGGTCGTCTGGGTCACGGCGAGCTGGGCGAGGGCGCCCAGGTGTCGGAGGCGCAGTTACAGCTTCTGATCGGGATGGGTCACGACCCGATCACCGGAGAACCACTCGGACGCGCCTACCAGCAGTTCGCGTCAATCAATGAGCGGGTCAAGCAGCGCGTCGACGCACTCGATCCCGAACTCGGTCCGGTGGCGCGGGCGCAGGAGGTCGCCGCGATCGAGGTGGAGGAAGCCGAGCGCGGGACCCGCCGTGCCGTGGCAGGGTTCGACTTCACGTTCAGCGTGCCAAAGTCAGTGTCCGCGATCTGGGCGGTTGCAGACGCGGGCACGCAAGCGCTGATCGCGGACGCGCATCATGCGGCGGTTGCAGAGCTGGTGGCGTTCCTCGAACGCGAGGTTGCAGCAACCCGTGTCGGTGCAACCGGCCCGGACGGAGCGGTTGCACACGTCGATGTCGCCGGGGTCGTCGCGGCGGCGTTCGATCACTACGACAGCCGCTCCGGTGATCCGCAGTTGCACACCCATGTCGTCATCAGCAACAAGGTGCTGACCGTCCAGGACGGCCGCTGGAGGACGCTGGCCGGACGGCCGATGCACTCGGCGGTCGTGGCCGTCTCCGAGTTGTACAACGCGGCTCTGGCCGACCGGCTGACCCGCACGCTCGGACTGGGTTGGGAGTCGCGGGAGCGGGGCCGGGACCGGAACACGGCATGGGAGATCGAGAGAGTGCCCGACGAGCTGGTGGCCGAGTTCTCCACCCGATCCCGGCACATCGAGACCGAGAAGGATCGCCTGATCGCGGAGTACGTCACCAAGCACGGCCGGCAACCCTCAGCGCGGACGGTGCTGAAACTTCGGGCGCAGGCAACACTCGCCACCCGGCCGGAGAAGCAGATTAGATCGCTGGCCGACCTCACCGGCGAGTGGCGGCAGCGCGCCGGCCGCGTGCTCCACCAGGACGCGACCGGATGGGCGCTCGCCCTGACCAGCGGCGGCGAGCAGCGGCGGGTGCTGCGTGCCGATGACGTGCCGCTAGACGTGGTGGGCGAGGTCGGGCAGGCCGTGATGGTGACGGTCGGTGAGAAGCGTTCGACCTGGACACGGTGGAACCTGCACGCCGAAGCATCCCGGCAGCTCATGGGCTGGCGGCTTGCCAGCATCGAAGACCGCGAAGCGATCACCGGCCTCGTCGTGGACGCGGCCGAGCGCGCATCCCTGCGGCTCACCCCATCGGAGCTGGCGACCAGCCCGCTCGAGTTCCGCCGCCCGGACGGCACCACCCGGTTCCGTCCCCGGCACTCCACGCTGTTCTCGTCCGAGGCGCTGCTGGCCGCCGAAGACCGCCTCCTGGCCCGCGCAGACGCGACGACCGGACCTGCGGTGCCATTGGAGACGGTGGAACGGATCGCCCGCAAGCCCGACACGCGTGGCCGGGTGCTCGGCGAGGATCAGACCGCGGCCCTGGCCGCGATCGCCGTCTCCGGCCGGATCGTGGACGTGCTGGTCGGCCCGGCCGGCGCCGGGAAGACCACCGCCATGAGCGCGCTGCGCCGGGCATGGGAGAAAGAGCACGGCGCCGGGTCCGTGGTCGGCCTAGCCCCCTCGGCGGTCGCTGCGCAGGTGCTCGCCGACGATCTGGGGATCGCGACGGAGAACACGGCGAAGTGGTGGCAGAACCACCTCATGCACGGCACCACGTTCGAGGAAGGTCAACTCGTCATCATCGACGAAGCCTCCCTCGCCGGCACCGCATCTCTTGACCGGATCACCCGCGAGGTCGAGAAGGCCGGTGCGAAAGCCCTGCTGGTCGGAGACTGGGGCCAGCTCCAATCGGTCGATGCCGGCGGCGCGTTCGGCCTGCTCGTCCACGCCCGCAGCGAGGCGCCGGAGCTTCACGATCTGCACCGCTTCACCCACGCCTGGGAGAAGACCACCTCGCTGCAGCTCCGCCACGGCCGACCCAACGTGATCGACACGCTCATCGAGCACGGCCGGATCACCGGCGGCGAAGCAGAGACGATGATCGACGCCGCTTACACCGCCTGGCAGCGCGACCTCGCCACCGGTCGAGCGTCGATCCTCGTCGCCGAGACCCACGAGACCGTCACCACCCTCAACGCCCGCGCGCGGGCCGACCGGATCATCGACGGTGCCGTGAACCCGACCCGCGAGGTCGGTCTGCACGATGGCACGGCCGCCTCCGAAGGCGATCTGGTCATCACCCGCCACAACGACCGCCGGCTCCGCAACGGCAGAACCTGGGTTCGCAACGGTGCCCGCTGGATCGTCACCAACGTCCGCGAGGACGGATCTGTCAGTATCCGCCCCGCCGCTCGCAGGTTCGGCGGCGGGATCGTCCTGCCCGCCGAGTACGTGACCGAGCACCTGGATCTGGGCTATGCGATCACAGCGCACCGGGCACAGGGCGTGACCACCGACACCTCGCATGTTGTTGTGTCCCCGACGACCACGCGGGAGAACCTCTACGTCTCGATGACCCGCGGCGCGGAAGGCAACTACGCCTACGTCACCGTCGACCGTGACGATCATGAGCACACCGAGCCGCATCCCGGCGACGACCCCAACGTCACCGCCCGCAATGTCTTGTATGGCGTGCTCCAGCACGTGGGCGCGGAGTTGTCGGCGCACGAGACGATCACCGCCGAACAAGAACACTGGGGCTCCATCACGCAGCTCGCGGCCGAGTACGAGACGATCGCCCAAGCCGCCCAGCACGACCGCTGGGCCACCCTGCTTGCCACGTCCGGGCTCACGACCGAGCAGGTCGGCGACGTGCTCGACTCCGACGCCTACGGCGCGCTCTCGGCCGAGCTGCGGCACGCCGACGCCAACCACCTCAACCTCGACACCCTGCTCCCGCGGCTGATCGGAGCCCGCAGTCTGGATGATGCCGACGACATCGCCTCCGTCATCCATGCCCGACTCGCACGCGCCACGGCCAGACCGGCCGGGTCCGGCCGCACCCGCAAACCGCCCCGGCTTGTCGCCGGACTGATCCCCGACGCCGCCGGGCCGATGGCTGACGAGATGCGCCGAGCCCTGGACGACCGCCGCGAGCTCATCGAGCAACGCGCAGACGCCGTGCTCTACACCGCCCTCACCGACAAGGAGCTGTGGACGGGCAAGCTCGGCACCCAGCCGAAGGACGAGAAGAAGCACGCGGCCTGGTGGCGCGCCGCCCGCAGCATCGCGGTCTATCGCGACCGCTACCAGGTCACCGACAGTCGGAACCCGCTTGGTCCGGCGGCGGAGAGCACCAGCCAGAAGATCGACGCCGCGCGAGCGCGCGCCGCCCTCAACCGTGCACGGTCCATCGCAGGCGACGACCCGGCGAAGAACCAAGTGAGGCCGAGCGCCGCGACCCGATCCGCACCGCGCCTGTGACCACCCGGCTCGCAGCGGCAGGAGAAAGGTTGGGGGAGCGGTCAGATCGAGCGTCCCGGCGTGCCCGGTGAAGGCCGCCGCTGGCTGAAGTCCCGTCCGGTCTCCAGCCGTGTGACCGCGCGGCTGGGTGCATCGGCGTCGAGCAAGGCGATCACGTCGCTGGGCTGGGTGACGAGGGTCGCGAGGCCCTGTCGGATGAGTTCGTTCGGCCCGCTACTGGACGCGCTGGTCACCGGGCCGGGCACCGCACCAACGCCCCGGCCGAGGTCACGTGCCGCAAGGACGGTGCTGATCGACCCTGACCGCACACCGGCCTCGGGAACCACGGTCGCACCCGACAGGGCCGCTAGCAGCCGGTTCCGGGCGATGAACCGGTGCCTGGTCGGCGCCGACCCTGGCGGCACCTCGCTCACCAGCAGCCCGACGTCACCGATCTGGTTCAGCAGCTCACTGTGACCAGCGGGATAGGGACGGTCAAGTCCGCCTGCGAGGACCGCGACCGTCTGTCCACCGGCGGCGAGGGCGCCGCGATGCGCGGCTCCTTCGATCCCGTAGGCGCCACCGGTGACGACGATGCGTTCCTCATCGGCCACACCTGTCACCAGCTCGCCGGTGACGTGCTCGCCGTAGGAGGTCGAGGCGCGGGCGCCGGTGAACGTGACCCGATCGCTCAGCGCTCTTGTCAGGAACGAGGTCGCTCCGCGCGTCCACAGCAGGTACGGGGCACGGTCACCCAGATCATTCAACGCGGCGGGCCAGTCCTTGTCAGACGGGATGAGCGTGCCGAACGCCCCACCCTGAGTCTCGGCCACGCGGCCGAGGACGGCAGGCGTGATTCGTGCGGCGAGGCGTTCGCGCCACATCAGCGCGTCGGCGCGAGCAAGACCCGGCACCGGATCGTCCGACTCGATCAGCCGCAGCGTCTCGGCCCCTCCGACACGAGCCAGCACCTGCCCGGAGGCCGCATCGTTGGGCTCGGCGATTATCGACAGCGCGACCCGCGCCATCCGCTCACCCTGTACCTGCTCCGTCAGCGTCGCCATGATCGGTGTCCTCTCACTCCAAGGTCACCGACGAGGTGCACGCCCTCTCGCCGAGGGGGTTCCGCCTGTCAGAGCACGCTCGTAGACTGGATGACGAGGCAGGTTTTCTAGCTACGCGGGTCCTACGGGACAGCCCCTCTGAGGGCACTCGGTTCATAGCCGCCTCCACGACGGAACACCGTCGCGCTATGACGAGGAAAGAGGCCCGCAATGCTCCGCACATCCGTGGCACTCAGCGCACGAGGCTATGGCGTACTCCGCCACGCACCCACCAACCTGCTGCTCAACGCAATCCGCACCCGCCGCGGCCTCAAGTGGGGCATCCCCGCGATGCTCCTGGCCGTGCCCTACTTCTACGCAGCGGCGATCTGCACCACGACCATCAACGACGGCGGTCCCGGCTGGCTCTACCTGCTGGTCCTGCTGTTCGTCTGGAACGCCTTCAAGTTCCTCTGGATCGGACCCGCCAGCGCTGTCCAGCTCGCGTCTGCCCGAGTGAGGAGCCGTTGACGGCGTCCGTCGGCGACGCGCGGGCAGAAACCGTCGGCGTGTCAGACCCAGCCGGTAGTCTGGGCTCGTGAGTCTCGATCACCCTTGCTGAGCCCACTTCTCTGTGGTGACCGAGTAGGAGGTCCAACAGAGGAGTTGACATGGCCGACAAGAAGGTCGTTTTCGTAGCGTTCGCCATCGAAGACGAGCACCAGCGAGACTTGCTTAAAGGGCAGTCTTTACACTCCCGCGCGCCGTTCGAGTTCATCGACATGTCGGTGAAGGAACCCTACGACCGAGACTGGAAGGATCGGGTTCGCACCCGCATCAAGAGGTCCCACGGCGTGATCGTGCTAGTCAGCAAGAACTCGCCGACGTCGAGCGGTCAGAAGTGGGAAATCCAGTGCGCCACGGAAGAAGGCAAACCGATCCGGGGCATCTGGGCGTACTCGACCGATCGAACGAACATCGCCGGCGTTCCCACCTATGCGTGGAGCGACGCTAACATCAGCGGCTTCATCGACTCCTTGTAGACCAGCATGCGTAAAGCTCTGATCGTCGGAATCGATCATTACGACAGCATCGGAAGCCTCAGCGGATGCGTGAATGACGCCTACGCGATGAAGGCCGTCCTGGAACGCAACGCAGACGGTACGATCAACTTCCCCACGCCGAACGTGCTGTTGGGAACGGGGCCCGCTAAGCCTGTGAGCCGACATGGACTGAAAGAAGCTGTGCGTGACCTATTCGCGGACGACGCAGATATCGCGTTGTTCTACTTCGCCGGTCACGGCCACATCGAAGATACCGGCGGTTATCTCTGCGCTAGTGACTGCGCAACGGGCGACGACGGGCTCGCTCTTGCGGACGTGATGAGGCTCGCCAACTCGTCGAAGGCAAAGAATAAAGTCATCATTCTCGATAGCTGCCATAGCGGAGCTGCCGGAGATAACGCCCTGATCGCCGGTGTAGCGGAGATTTCTGACGGAGTCACGATCCTCACCGCCTCAACGGCATCCCAGTACGCCCTCGAAACACCCGGCGGAGGATCAGGCGTATTCACAAGCTTGCTCGTCGACGCACTAAGCGGAGCTGCGGCCAACCTGATGGGAGACATTACGCCTGGCAGCGCTTACGCCCACATCGACCAGTCCCTGGGACCCTGGGCGCAGCGGCCCGTGTTCAAGACCAACGTCAAGACCTTCGTGTCGCTTCGCGAGACCGACCCTCCGATCGACCTCACTGACCTGCAAGCAATCACAACCTACTTCCCGACAGCGGATCATCAGCTCGCGCTAGATCCCAGCTACGAACCCGAGCGAAGCGGCGCTGAGGACGCGAGCGTACCGGAGCCGGACCCCGTGAACACGGCGGCTTTCAAGGTCTTGCAGAACTACGTCAAGGTCAACCTCGTCCGTCCTGTAGGCGCACCGCATATGTGGCACGCGGCCATGCAGAGCACAGCTTGCGAACTGACCGTCCTCGGACAGCACTACTGGAAGCTCGTCAAGCAGGGGTTGATCTGAGATGGCCGAGCCCCTCAGCACGCTCAGAGCCGCGCTTGAGAGCGACGACCTTCTAGAGGAGTTGGCGGCCATCGAGCACGAGCGATGGTCCCACTGGCAGAGGTACCTCCATGAGCAATGCGTACCCGGCCCTGATGGCTCGCTGACCATTCCGGCGAAACAAGCGCGACGATGGTCGACGCAGATGAATGCGCCGTACAACCAATTGTCCGACGAGGAACGGGAGAGCGATCGTGAGCAGGTTCGCCGCTATCTTCCGATCATCGCGAGAACGCTAGATGAAGCCGCCACCGGCTGCAACGAGCAGCCCGGTTCAACGGAGTAGGGAGCACCAATGGCCAGCGGTTTCAAGATCAACAAGCAGGGCATCCGGCAGATGACCCGGGAGATCGAACGTGAGTTCGCCAAGAACCCCGTTCGCGTTCCGCTTCAGGCTGACTCCACTGGAGTCCAGCTACCGCCTGCGACGACGGTCAACAACTACAACGGTCCCGTAGTCACGGTCACTGGAGACCATGCCCAGGTCGCATGGAACAACCATGATGTCACTCAGTCGCAGGAGAAAATCGAGCAAGTTGCCCCGGGATATGAGGAACTGGCCGACCTTGTGACTCGGCTCCTCGCCAGCCTCCCGTCACTCACCCTCGACCCGGACGACGAAACTGAGGCGCTTGACACCAGCGAGACGATCTTGCGTGAGGTGGTGAAGGCGGAACCCGACAGGGGCATTGTGAAGCGAGGCGTCACGATGCTCAAAGGTCTATTGGCGCCCGTCTCGTCGGGCGTCAGTAAGGCGGTCACTCAGGAGTCTGCCGATCTGGCTCGGCAGATGATTGAGTCATTGGGAAGCGCGCTTCCGTCGTGAGCCACACCGCTCAGCAGAACTCGCTGAATCTCGACTACTTATGTCTCTAGGGAGCAGACGGGCACTGCCCCACCCGGTCGAGTGTGGCGACATCCTGACGCAGTTGACCTCGTTGGCAGGTGCATGAGCATGGTGGGGATGGGAGAGCACGACGAGCTTGAGAATCGGTACTTGCCGAGGTTCGAGACGATGCTAAGCGAGAGCGGAGTCGTGGTCGAATACCGGCGTGACCGTGCTGGCATTGACACCGGCCTCCATCTGTTCGCGCGAGAAGAAAAGACGACAAAGAACAAACACGACAAGCGGCCATACTGGCGCGCTCTGGCCGGTCGGGTCTGGTTTCAGCTCAAGGGTGTGCACGCATCGACGATGTCTGCAGATGAGTTTCACGAGGCCAAGCACGTCACAGTAAAGGTGGGGGTCGAGCACCTGAAGTTCTGGTTCGCCGCCCCGGAACCGGTCTACCTGGTCGTGTACGTCGAGGCGGTCGATACATTCGTCGGCGTCGATGTCCGTGAGCTGGTCGAGCGAGAGTGGGGCCAGACGTTCTACGCTTCCATGCGCGACCGCAGCGGCGAGGTCACTGTCCATGTATCAACTGCTGCGCTCATAAACCCCGAGCGTGTCGCATCGCTAGTGAACCACCGCAGCATGCGCATCGACGGGCCAACTTTCCGTGGGCGCCCCCTTGGCCACCGTATGGACCCGCTCCGATCGCTCCTCGCGTACCCTCCGAACGAGCGTTGGGTAGAGATGGTGAGCCGGGTCCTGCAAGTCCACGACTTCCGCGAGGCATCGCGGCGTCAGGTCGGGGAGTTGATGGTCCTTCACGGCACTATCGCGCAAACGCTGCTATGGCAGTCGCCCGCGTTCGCGGAGTATGGGTATCGGTATCTGGGCGAGGTGCGCGACGAGCCCGCGCCCGAACAGGTTTTCGGTGATGTGTGCGTTATCTTCGACGGTACCAAGGACCGGACCACCCTTTCCGTGGAGGAAGCAGCGGCTGCGTCCGAACTCATCGACGCGGCGGCTACGAACGAGGAATCCCTCGTGGTGTTCTTCCGCGGCCGGGACCTCAGCGGCACAGGCGGGCTGTGGCGCAGCACGGCTCGTGGGTCGACGGCGAGCGGTTGGAGCGGAAGCTGGCACCAGCTTGGACTTGAAGCGTTGAGCTTTCTCGTACTTACCGCCACCCTCGTCTACCTTGAGTTCGCGCCGGACCTTGACTGGGATCACGCGAACTACCTGGACTGATCGACGGTTCCAGCGTCGGCAGGGCCGAGATCAATCGCTGGAGCGAGGGAAAGGTCGGTCAGGGCTTGCCAGAGACCCGCGTCGATGGCGGCGGCGGTGGGGCCTTGATCGACTACGTCGAGTAGCTCCCCGGCGAGTGTCAGGGCCGTGGTCCCTTGCACTTCTGATTCGACTTGTGCGACCAACGTGCTCAGGGCGGTCCCGAGGACCGGCCCGACGGAATTTGGAAGTTGTGCCGCTGCGGTCTCGGCCGCGATCCCGATTCTGGCCAGCTCATCGGCAGTTGGCGCTGGTACCGTGGCCGGCCATTCAGCTGGCCGTCGCCGATGCAGGGCCAACGCCCATGACGCGCGGGCTACCGACGCGGTTAGCTCACGGACTTTCTCGGTGGCGGTGTCTACCGTCTGCGTCAGCGTGAGTCCAGCTGCCGTGAGGAGCTGGTCGAAAGACTCGCCCGCCAGCGGAAGAACGGCCTGCTCACCGTAGTGCGCCATGATTATCGCTGGCGGAAGTGGGCGAACGCCGTCGACCGCGAGCGCCCATACGTTGCAGTCGAGAGAGTGACGTGCCTCAGCGTCGATGCTCGCCAAGGCATTGACTGTTTCGTCCCAATCCTGCAGCCCCGCTGTCACCAACCATCCGGTCTGATCGATGCTGCTGGGGAACGGTGCGGGGTCCGGCACCGTCTGTAGGACGGCACCGGGAACGGCGGCTTCGATCTCAGACAACAGCGCATGTTGTTGCTGTTGGGCTGTGATTGCCGAGGCCGCCGTGATCGCATCGACTGTCGCATGGTCGCCGAATCGGACTGAGCGCCAGGCATCGGGGTCGTTCGCGGCGCTGATCGCCGCCCGCGCCAGCCGCTCAAGTTCACTGCCGAGTGCATCGGGGACTGGTTGATCGAGGCCGAAGTAGGTCGGTGTCAGCGATCGCGCGTGTTCTACCTTGGCAGCCGCATCTCGAAGCGACATCGCCACCGCGACGCGATTATCGTTCGTTCTGAGGTTGCTCAGCGCCTGCGCGGCGGCCCCGAGCGCTTGCGACACCGGGTCATTCTGTCGTTGAGCATCATCCTCGCTGGCGTGGGAAGCGGCTCTTTCCTTCGATCCGTCCTTCGGTCCGGAGGCTAGTTCGCCGGCTCGCTCGCTTGCAGCTTGCACACGCTCCGCCCAAGCTTGCGCCTGGTGAGGCGGATCGTTGGCCCGTAGCCGGAAGGCGCCCTCGCCTGCAAGGTCGACGAGTTGCTGGGCAATCTGCGCCTGTTCGAGGAGCAGGGCTGTCCATGTCGGTGCCGCTGACAGCATCCGGATGGCCCCCTGGAAGCCGACATTACGTCGGACTCCAGCACGCTCCTTGAAGACCTCACGTGCCATGTGCTTGAAGCCCGGCTCAAACCCGCCGGCCTTGTAGCGCCGTCCTGATGGCGTGATGGTGATGACCTCGACATGACTTGCCTCAGGGCACGCGAACGCCAACTGCCGTGCCAACGTGACGACGAAATCGTTGAGGGCATCGCTGCTGCTTGCCGACGGTGCGTCCCAGGTCATGCCGAGCGACTGCTCCTGAATATCAAGACCAAGCATGACCGTCACGGACGGATCAACCTCCGCCTGCATCGTCAGTGCCACGGCCGAAGGTTCGGATCGCGCGATCACCAGGGCACGGTGCCCCACCGGTCCGAACGTAGCTTCTCGGTCCTCGGCGGAGACGAAGGGAGTCAGAGCATCGATCAGACGCGCCCAGGCGTCGACTTGCGTTGCGTTGGTCGGCTCGTCGAACTCCCGGAATACCGCCGTAGCCTCCGATGCGTTGAGCGGCACGGTTCCCGCCAGAGCTTCCAAGAGACGCACGGCCTCGACAAGAGTTCCCGCAGTGAGCAGGCGCACGACGAGGGCAAAATTGAGGTGCGTGGTGATGGCTTCCAGTATTGGCGAAGTACGCGGCGGCAGCGCTCGCGCGATCCGGGTCATCTGCGTAGCCGCACGATCGAACGCTGGCGATCCGATCGGGTCGAGGGTCGTGTCCTGGTTGCGAATTCCATAGACGAATGGAGCTATCAGAGTCGGCGAGACCCCAGAAGGCGCAAGGCGTCGAATGATCGGGAGACAGGCCTTGGCGTAGGCGACGTTGTCCGCGCGCTCGGCTCCTTCGAGGAGTTCGGCCACCCCCGAGGTGGTGGTATCCGGCGCGTGGAGATGACCCGCAACCGCGTCGGCAACAGCGACGACGGTCTCTGGAAAGCGTTCGGCGGATCGACGTAGCAACCAGCCAGCTTCGTTGGCGGGCAGCAAATGAGCTATGACGCTCAGGGTGTCGCCGAGCGTGGGGGGTGGGGCGTCGTGAAGCAGAGTGGTCAGTGTCTGCGAACGAAGTTCGTGGAGGCCTGTCCAGACGTCGCCGTGGTCGAGAATGACATGTTCGTTCTTCAGTGTCGCCAAGGCGTCGCCGACCGCGCTATTGCTCCCAGCGACGGTCGCGAGTGCATCTCCGAGCATTCGGGCAGTCAACGACAGGCCAACTGCGTGAGCTGCGAGAACAAGGCGAGCGGCCTCTCGCTGAATCTCTCGTCCAGGAGCCGCCAGTTCGGCGGCTTGTGAGGCGAGGACCTGTTCCAGGTGCTTGCCTTCGCGCAGCAAGGAGAGAAACTCCATGAGCAGGCCGTTACTGCGCGCAAGAGCTTCTGCGGTGGCCATCTTCGTCGTGAGGCCCGCGCGCTCGATGCGCTCGGCAATCAGCTCAGCGGTGAGGCGGTCGAGCACGGGCCTGATGACACGTGTGCTGCCGTTCAGTAGACGGGGGCTGAAGTCTTCTTCGCGTGCCGCACCGATGACGAAGACATGGGGAATCTCGCGCAGGGAGGCAACAGCATTCGGCCACGCGCTGGTGGAAGGTCGGCCGAGGTTGTCCGCTGCGACGACAACCGGAGAGGTGGCAGTAGCGCGAAGCAGCTCGACGTGTCGGAGCAGCAGTCGGGCGTCGTCATCCGTAGTCACGTGGGCGACACGAACGACGCGAGCACCCAGGATCACGTCACGGCTTGCGCGCCAGAGGAGCACCGACTTGCCCGAACCGGATGGTCCGACGATGACGGTGTACTCGCCTTCTTGGGCCGCTTGGGTGATCTGATCCATCTCGTCAGCCCTAATAACATCCAGGCCCTGTGCGATGTGGATAGGCGCCCCGTCCACACCCAGATAGAACCGACTGGCGGACGTCATCCTTGTGGTCGAGTAGTCTGCGGGGCGGCACACGCCGGCGGATACCGCAGCGTCCAAGCCGGTCACGTCGACTGCTGACTGGACCGCGTGCAACGCGGTGTCAACGTCGCCGAGGGTTAGGGTTCGAGCCTGATCGAGGCCTAGATGACGTTGGTCTGCACTGGCCATCCCGAACGCTTCGTACAGTGCGCCGACAGTGAATGACGCAACGGATGGATGAACACCTTGTTGATCGCTGAGGAGCGCTTCGGTCTGTTCACGTAGGTTCCACGGCAACGACACGAGGTGGACACGTCCCAGTGCAATGGTTGCGTCTGTTCGGGTCAGGCCTTGGGCGACGAGAGCGTCGACCAAGGCGATGCACCGCTCAGGATGTGCGGCAAGTGCTTCGTCCCATCCGGTGAATTGCAAGCCCGAGCCGACGTTTCCATCGGTGACGATAACGATCGGGCCGGCAGTCGCATGCATAGCGTGCAAGATCGCGTCGCGGATTCTTGAAGTCTCTAGCTGTCCCGCTCCGGCGCTGACCTCCTTCACCTGCACTAAGGTCTCGTCGCCTGTAGCGGTGCGACAGTCGAGGTCTTCGAAGCCTTCGGGAACTAGCGTGGTGAACGGCAGAACGCCTGCACGAGACATCACAAGCACGTGCACCGAGACAGCAAGTTGCCAAGTGACACCCGCGACGTTGCGCGAGCCGTGCCTCAGCTTCCGCCACAGCTCTTCGCGCGCGTCGCTGTCCGCAGGGTGTGGCGGCGTCGGAGTGTTGGCACCTCGTGACGCGGTCGGGCCTCGTCTACGTGGCCTCTTTCGGCCCCTGCCAGACGAACCCATGGTGCTTCCCTCGCGAAGGTGTGTATTCCAGTCGATCGAGCGCGGGTTGCGCTCGACCCATAGAACGACGATAGCGAGGGTGACCGACATGGCAGGCGTCTGCTGACCCGGAGAAGCGCGGGGGAGTGCCCACCCCTTGACTGGGTCAAGTCGCCGCTCGCCGCGCGATGCGGTCGTAAGGAGCAGTCGGCGTAGGAGGCGCCTCAAGAGAGCCCCTCTGCGTCCCCTGCGAGGGGGACCAGAAGGGGACCAGAATCATGGGAACCATGCATGTCGTGACGCGCTCTGCATGATCTAGCGTCCGGAATCACGCGGAAATCGCTCTCTCGGGAGCCATCTGGACGCCTGGGGGTCAAGGGGTCGCAGGTTCAAATCCTGTCAGCCCGACCACGTGAGGCGGCCTGAGGATCGACGAGAATCGAGCCTCTGGCCGCTTCGTCGTTCTTGGGCCGTTTGGCAGTTCTCACCACACGACGCCCGAAGCAGCCGGATCCGCGCGATCCGAGCGGGTGGGAGGTACATTGGCGCTCCGCCCACGGGGAGGCGGACCGTGCAGGTGAAGCAGACCCAGGAAGAGGGACCACGATGTCCGACGCAACGCCGCAGCCGCTCGCGCCGCCGGAGGCCACCCTCACCCTGACGGTCCCCGAGCCGCCGGCCGTGGTCGCCGCCACGGCCGCCCCGAAGATGGCTCCGGCCGTCGAGGCCGCTGCGCTTCCGGGCCTGGACGCCAAGGTCGACGACTACCTCCAGACGCTGCTGCAGGCCGCGCCCCGGTCGCCGGAGTTCGCGGCCAAGGCCACCGACGTGCGCACCATGGGCGACACCGACATCCGCGCCGCCGCCGAGACGTCGAACCGGCTGCTGAAGTCTCCGGTGAAGGCCCTGCAGGAAGGTGGCCTGTCGCAGGGCTCGAAGGTCGGGGCCACGCTGCTCGAGCTGCGCCGCACCGTCGAGGACCTCGACCCCAAGGAAGCGACCGGCACCAAGAAGCTGCTCGGCATGCTGCCGTTCGGCGACAAGGTCAACGACTACTTCCGCAAGTACCAGTCAGCGCAGAGCCACCTCGACGGCATCTTGCACGCGTTGCGCGACGGCCAGGACGAGCTCGCCAAGGACAACGCCGCGCTCAACCTCGAGAAGCAGCAGCTCTGGAAGGCCATGGGGCGGCTCAACCAGTACGTCTACGTCGCCGAGCGGCTCGACGCGCGCCTCGCAGCCAGCGTCGCCGAGCTCGAGGCCACCGACCCCGACAAGGCGCGAGCACTGCGTGACGACGTGCTCTTCTACGTCCGCCAGAAGCACCAGGACCTCCTCACCCAGCTGGCGGTGTCGATCCAGAACTACCTGGCCATCGACATCGTGATCAAGAACAACATCGAGCTCATCAAGGGTGTGGACCGCGCGTCGACCACCACGGTCTCGGCGCTGCGGACCGCCGTCATCGTCGCGCAGGCGCTCGGCAACCAGAAGCTCGTGCTCGACCAGATCACGGCGCTCAACACGACGACGAGCGGGATGATCCAGCGCACGAGCGAGATGCTGCGCGAGAACTCGGTGCAGATCCAGCAGCAGGCCGCGTCCGCGACGGTCGGCCTTCCGCAGCTCCAGGCGGCTTTCGCCAACATCTACGCGACCATGGATGCCATCGACGCCTTCAAGGTGCAGGCCCTGGACACCATGGCGGCGACCATCGGCACCCTGGAGACCGAGGTCACCAAGTCGCAGGCCTACCTCGAGCGGGTCCAGCGCCAGCACGACCCGCTCGTGCACGGCTCACTCGATCTCGGCGAACCGGGCGGCGGCGCACGCTGATCCCGCGCTCAGGGCATAGTGAGCACATGTCGGGTGGTTTCCTCGGCCGTCTGTTCGGTCGCGACGAGCAGGGCTCCGCGAGTGATCGGCTCGTGGTGCCCTCGGTGCCGACGAGCGATGACCTCCTCGCCTCCCTGGACCGGGTCGCTGCGATGGTCTCCGACGGGGCGGTCCCCGGCCCGGTCGCCTCGAGGGTGCGCAGGATCGACCACGTCGTGCGCGACACGATCCCGCGGCTGTCGCGCCTGGGCGCCGGCAGCCCTCGGGCCTACACGGTGATGGCCACCGCGACGAACTACCTGCCCGAGGCGATCGGCGGCTACCTCCGCCTGCCGCGCCAGTTCGCGGACAACCGTCCCGTGGACAACGGCAAGTCATCGCTCATGGTGCTCGTCGACCAGCTCGACCTGCTGGCGGCGACGATGGACCAGGTCTTCGACGCAGTGTGCCGTGAGGATGCCGACGCCCTCGTCGCGCACGGCCGCTTCCTCGCCGAGAAGTTCGGGTCGGCGAGCAACGGAGGGTCCCTCGACGTCGGTGGCCCCGCCGGCTCCGCGCCCTTGTCGCCGCCTGCCATCCCGTCACCGCCCTCGTCGCCGGAGGACGGGCCAGCCGGGCCGCAGCGCCTCCAGCCACCGTCCGGGTCCGGGGCGGCATGACCCCGGCCCAGAACCACACCGACCCGAAGGCCACCCCGACGCTCGAGGAGGCGGTGGATGCCGTCGCGGCGCTGGCTTCCAGCGCCGGGCTCGACGTGGCGGCGGCGCGTCGTGAAGCCCTCCAGCTCGCCGCAGCCGTTGCGGAGTCCGCGCCGGGCGCGGCCGGTGACTGGGCCGCGGCAGCCGGTGTCACGGCATCCGGCGGTACGGCATCCGGTGCCTCGGCGACCCAGGCCTTCTTCGACGCGGCGAGCAGGGGCCGCCGCTGGCGGGAGTCGCCGACGGCTATCCTGAGCGGCCTCGTCGCGCAGGCGTCCTCGTCCGCGGGTGACTACGCGCAGGCTCTGGCGCGGGTCGCGTCCGCAGCCTGTGGTCTCGGTGAACCGACGATGCGCGTCATCGGCAACGCGTCGGTCGCCGCCGCCGCCCAGCTCGGTGCGGTCACCCGTACGCATCCCGGGTTGGTACCGGAGCACATCCCTTTGAGGCCTGCGACGTGGCCGAACCCGGCCGTCGCGGCGTGGGAGACGTCGGTGCCGGGGGGCGAGGCACCCGCGCCCGCGGGGCAGCCGCAGGTCGATCCCGCTGCGCCGGAGCCGGTCGAGGAGGCGCCGGAACCCGCCCGCAGCCTCGAGGAGCTGCTCGCCGAGCTCGACGGCCTCATCGGCCTCGAGCGGGTCAAGCGCGAGATCCACCGCCAGGTGGCGGTGCTGCGGGTCGAGAAGCTTCGGGTGGATGCCGGTCTCAAGGCGCCGACGATGACGCGCCACCTGGTGTTCACCGGCAACCCCGGCACCGGGAAGACCACCGTCGCCCGTCTTGTCGGAGGCATCTACCAGGCGCTCGAGCTGCTCTCCGAGGGCCACCTCGTCGAGGTCGACCGCTCGGAACTCGTCGCCGGCTACCTCGGGCAGACGGCGACCAAGACGGCCGAGGTCGTCGCCTCCGCGGCCGGGGGAGTGCTCTTCATCGACGAGGCCTACAGCCTGACGAGCAGCGGCCCCAGTGGCGACCAGTACGGGCGCGAGGCCGTCGACACGCTCGTCAAGGAGATGGAGGACCGCCGAGACGACCTCGTCGTCATCGTGGCGGGCTACCCGGCGCCGATGGAGACCTTCATCGGTGCCAACCCCGGTCTGGCCAGCCGCTTCCGCACGACCATCGAGTTCGAGGACTACACCGACGACGAGCTCGTCGCGATCCTGCTGCACGTGGCCAAGGGTGCGGACTACGAAGTGCTCCCCGAGGCCGTCGAGCGCTTCCGGGAGGTGCTGGCCCGCACCCCTCGGGGGGACGGCTTCGGCAACGGCCGGTTCTCGCGCAACGCCCTCGAGGCGGCGATCGGTCACCACGCGTGGCGGCTGCGGAAGGTCGACAACCCGACACTGGAACAGTTGCGGCAACTCGTCGCCAAGGACTTCGACACCGAGCCACAGGACGACGCGCCGGTTGACGACACATCAGCGGACGACACACCGGTTGACGACACACCAGCGGACGACGCCGCACCGGACTCGCCGGAGAACCTGGCCGTCGAGGGAGCCGAGCCCGACCTTCCGGCGTCACACGAGCCCACGTCATCTGGAGGCACCCCGTGACGACACCCACGTCAGCGATGGCCACCCCGCCACCGCCCCCGACCCCCACCGCTGCTGCCACCGCCGCTGCGGCCGCGTCGGCGGGCCGCCCCGCCCCGGCGCCAGCCGTGCCCGCACCACCCGCCGGGACGCCGGCACCATCCGGTGCGGCCCGCAGCGCGCTGCCGGGCCTGCTCGCCGGCACGCCCGGCCGGCTGCGTGCCCTCGGGGTGCTCGGGGTCGTCGTGGCCCTGGTGTTCGGGCTCGGCGCCGCGCAGGCCTTCCGCTCGGCGTCCGGCGCGGTCGATCGGGCCGCCGCGAACGCTGACCAGGTCGTGCGGATCCAGGCGATCCAGACCAACGTCGTGCAGGCCGACGCCGTCGCGACGAACGCGTTCCTCGTCGGTGGTCTGGAGCCGGCCAGCCAACGCGAGGCGTACACGACGGCGATCACCACGGCATCCGCACTGATCGCCGAGGCCGCGCAGCACCAGCCCGCCGACGGCGCCGCCCTGGCCGCCCTCAACACCGAGCTCGTGTCGTACGCCGGGCAGATCGAGATCGCTCGGGCCAACAACCGACAGGGGTTGCCGGTCGGCGCGCAGTACCTTCGCTCGGCCAGCGCCGACCTGCGGGCGCAGGCCCTGCCGCTCCTCGGCAACCTGGGGCAGGCCAACGACGAACGTGTGGCGCTGGAGTTCACCCGGGCCGGACAGGCCCTGTGGTGGCTCGTGGTCCCCGGGTTGCTGGCCCTCGCGGCCCTCGGCGCCGCCCTCACCTGGATCGCTCGGCACTCCCACAGGTACGTCAACGTGCCGCTGGCCGGTGCGGCCCTCGTCGTGCTGGTCACGCTCGTGGCCGGGTCCACCGGGCTCATCGGGGTCAAGGCCGATGTCGACACCACGCGCGACGGGGAGTACGCCGCCACCCGAGCGGTCGCCAGCGCGCGCACGGCCGCCTTCGATGCCAAGGCCAACGAGAGCCTCACCCTCATCGCTCGTGGGTCCGGGGCAGCCTTCCAGGAGGCCTGGGTGGCGTCGTCCGAGGTGGTCGCCACGGAGTTCGACTCCCTCGATGCCAACCCCGTCGCCACGGGCCCGGACCAGCAGCTGTGGGCCGACTACGTCGCCGCCCACGAGGAGATCCGGGCCCTGGACGACTCCGGTGACTGGGACGGCGCCGTCGAACTGGCAACCGGCACCGGCGCCGGCACCGGCAACACGACCTTCGCGGCCTTCGACGAGGACTCCGCCCGGGTGCTCAGCGACGTCGCTGACCAAACCGCCTCCTCCCTCGCCGACACCGGGGGCTGGCTGCCCATCGGTGGGATCCTGAGCGTGCTCGTGGGGTTGCTGGCGGCAGGGTTGTCGTGGTGGGGAGTCTCGCAGCGACTGGAGGAGTACCGATGAGCCGCGAGACGCGAGCCGGTCGCAGCAGCGCCGCCGTCAGGGCCACCGCCACGGCGACCTTCGCAACGACCTCCAGGGTGACGGCGACGGCGATGTCCAGGGAGACGTCCAGGGCGGGCGCCGCCCTCGCCCTCGTCGCCGCTGTGACGCTCGCGGCTGCCTGCTCCAGCGCAGGGGCCTACGACCCGACCCCCCTGTACACCCCGTCACCCACGGCCAGCCCCTCGGCCACGCCGTCGCCGTCGGCCAGCCCGTCGCCAGCGCCGACGGGCACCGACGTCGTCACGGCCAACTGCCTGGCCTCCTACGAACCGCTCAAACCCATGCCTGCACCGGGTGCGATGCCCGCCGGCTCGACGATGCGCGAGATCCAGCAGCGTGGCCGCCTCATCGCCGGTGTCTCGGCCGACACGCTGACGCTGGCCGCGCGCAACCCGATCAACGGCCGCATCGAGGGCTTCGACATCGACATGATCCGCGCGGTGTCACAGGCGATCTTCGGCAGCCCGGACAAGGTCGAGCTGCGCGTGATCACCGCGGCGCAGCGGCTGCCCGCGCTCCAGGACGGCAGCGTCGACATCGTCGCCCGCAACATGACGATCACCTGCGCCCGGTGGAAGGACATCGCCTTCTCCACCGAGTACTACCGTTCCGGCCAGAAGGTCATGGTCCGGCTCGGGGAGCGCACCGACAGCGGAGGTGAGATCACCGGCATCCGCGACCTCGTCGGCAAGAAGGTCTGTGCTCCGAACGGGTCGACGAGCATGGACAAGCTGCGCACCTTCGAGGGGGTCGAGGCGGTCGGCGCGAGCACGCACACCGGGTGCCTCGTGCTCTTCCAGCAGGGGGCGGTCGACGCCATCACCGGCGACGACACGGTGCTCGCCGGCCTGGCCGCACAGGACCCCTTCGTCGAGGTCGTCCAGGGGGCGGCCTTCACCGCCGAGCCCTACGGGCTGGGGGTCAACCAGGAGAACGTCGACTTCGTGCGGTTCGTCAACGGGGTGCTCGCCGACATGAAGGCCGACGGCCGCTGGAAGGCCAGCTACACCACGTGGCTCGCCGAGGCCCTCGGCCCGGCCCCCAAGCCACCGGCCCCCGTCTACGGGCGGAACCCGTGATCTCCGTGGCGAGGAAGGCCACCGCACCCCGGGCGCCCGGTCGACTCGGGCAGCCGCTGCAGGCGCAGGACGCGCTGGAGTACCTCAGCGCCCTCGGCACCTGGCGCGAGGAGCGCAAGCGCGAGCTCGACCACATCGACGAGGCGGCCCTCGCCGCGAGTGACGGGTCGACGCACACGGGTGACCTGCTGCTGTCGATGGCGCTGTGGAAGGCTGTCGCCGACCGGCACGACCTCCTCGTGGCGACGTGGGACTCAGGCCGTGTCGGCCCGACCGAGCTCGAGCGGTTGTCCACCCTGATCTGGGGACGACTCGACACCACGACCTCTGGGGGGCCGGTCTCCGCCGGGGGAGCGCTGGCGGTCTCGCTGCCCGAGGCCTGCCGCCTCAGCGACGCCCTCGCCGCTTCCCTGCGCGCCCGCCTCGGCCTCGACGCCTCCGAGGCCGACGTCCAGGCGCGCCTGCGGTCGTTGCGCGCCTCGGTCGAACGGGTCCGCGACCTCGTCGAGCGCGAGAGCGCCATCGGGCGGCAGTCCGCGAGCGCCACCCTCGACCGACTCGACACCAGACTGTCCGACGTGGCGGCCCGCGCCCAGCGCGGCGCTGACGTCGGGGGCCTGCTCGGTCCCCTCGAGCAGGAGTGCGCGCGCGCCGAACGGGACCTCATCGTCGGTGCGTCCACCCGGCGGGCTGACGCCCACGACGAGGCCCGCGCTCGTGCCCTTCGCGCAGAGCTCGAGGCGCGTGGTGCCGCGGTCCGCGCGCTCGAGGTGCGGTGTGTGGCGCAGGTCGTGCCGGCTCCGCGGTTCGCCGTGCCCGACGTCTCGGCCCTCGGCCCGGTGCCCACCGAGCCGGATGCCGTCGACGCCTACCTCGTCAGGTTGGATGCCGTCGGGCGCGCCCTGACCATCGCCCAGGACGCGTACGCCTCGGCCCTCGCGGAGCGGGACGAACTGCGTGGCCGCCTCGAGGCGTACGCCGCCAAGGCCACCCTGGCCGCGGGCGGGTCGGGAACGGCGCTCCTGGCGGACCTCGACGAGCTCGCTGGGCGAGTGCGGGAGACCGTGGACGCCTCGCCCGCCGACCTGGTCCGGGCACGGGCCCTCATGGCGGCCTACCAGGCCTACCTGGGGGCGCTGCCGACCACGGGCGGCGGATCGATCCACCAGACACGGGGAGGACACCGATGAGCACGACGGCCTGCGCCGAGCCCGGCTGCACGGGCTCGATCCTGGACGGCTACTGCGACGTCTGCGGCTCGCCTGCCGCACCCACCTCGAGTGCCGCACCCACCTCGAACGCCCCACCAGCCGGCGCGGCATCCACCGCCACGGCACCGGCCGGGGTGGCCCACAGCCCGTCCACGGTGTCGCGCGCATCGAACCGCCTCGCGTCCACCGCCCTGGGCTCCGCGCGCGCCGGGGCCGGCGGCAGTTCGGTCACCCGCAGGGTCGGGACCTCGTCGACCCGCCTGCGCGGGGCCCGTCTCGGCGCAGGACTGACGACGATCCCCCCGGTCGCCGCAGTCGACGCGGCCAAGGCCGTGCTCGAGAACCCGATGGTCCCCGAGGACCGGCGCACCTGCCCCTCGTGCGGGTCACCGGTGGGTCGCTCCCGCGACGGGCAGCCCGGTCGCACCGAGGGGTTCTGCCCCACGTGCCGCAACCCCTTCTCCTTCACCCCGAAGCTCAAGCCCGGCGACGTCGTCGGCGGTCAGTACGTCGTCGCCGGGGCGATCGCCCACGGTGGCCTGGGCTGGATCTACGCCGCCCGCGACCGCAACGTCTCCGACCGGTGGGTCGTCCTCAAGGGCCTGCTCAACTCGGGTGACCCCGATGCCCTTGCCGCGGCCATCGCCGAGCGGCAGTTCCTCGCGCAGGTCGAGCACCCGCTCATCGTCGAGATCTACAACTTCGTCACCCACGAGGGTGCCGGCTACATCGTCATGGAGTACGTCGGCGGGACCTCGCTCAAGCAGTTGCTCAAGGCGCGGATGAAGGAGGCGGGTGGGGCCTACAACCCGCTGCCCGTCGACCAGGCGATCGCCTTCGTGCTCGAGGTGCTCCCCGCGTTCTCCTACCTGCACGACCTCGACCTCGTCTACTGCGACTTCAAGCCGGACAACGTCATCCAGGTGGGTGACGCCGTGCGCCTGATCGACCTCGGTGGGGTCCGGCGGATCGACGACGCGGACTCCGCGATCTACGGCACCGTCGGCTACCAGGCCCCCGAGGTCGCGGAGGTCGGGCCGTCGGTGGCCTCGGACATCTACACCATCGGCCGCACCCTCGTCGTGCTCGCGATGGAGTTCCGGGGCTACCAGAGCACCTACGTGAGCAGCCTGCCGCCGCTCGCCGACACCCCGTTGTTCCAGGAGTACGACTCCTTCTACCGCCTGCTGCTCAAGGCCTGTGCCCCGGACCCGGCCGACCGCTTCGCCTCTGCCGACGAGCTGCGCGTGCAGCTGCTCGGCGTGCTGCGCGAGGTGGTGGCGCAGCACCGCCGCGGTGCGGCCGAGCACTCGACGTCGTCGTTGCTCTTCGACGTCCCCACCGTGGCCGATGACTCCCTGAACTGGCAGGACCTGCCCGGTCTGCGACCTGATGAGGGCGACCCGCAGCTGTCGTGGCTGCGCACGGTCAGCATCGACGACCCGCTCCAGCGGCTCGAGGCGCTCCAGGGAGCCCCCGAGATCAGCGCGGAGGTGCTGCTGGCCCGGGCCAGGGCCGGCCTCGAGGCAGCCCAGGGTGCGCGCGTGGACGATGCCGTGCAGACCCTGCTGGCCAACGATCCGTGGGACTGGCGGGCGGTGTGGATGTCGGGTCTGCTCGCGCTGGCCCGAGGTGACACCACGCAGGCGCAGAGCGCCTTCAACGCCGTCTACGGGCAGGTCCCCGGTGAGCTGGCTCCGAAACTGGCGCTGGCCTTCGCCTGCGAGAGCGGGGGAGAGGCCGATGTCGCCGAGTCGCTCTACACCGTGTGTGCCCGAACCGACGCCAACTACATCGCTCCCGCGGCCTTCGGCCTGGCGCGCATCCGCGCCGCGCGCGGTGACGTCGCAGGAGCCGTGCGCGCCCTCGACCTCGTCCCCGGCACGAGCAGGGCGTTCACCCGGGCTCGACGGCGCCGGGCCGGCCTGCTGGCCTCGTCCGGCGGCGGCCTGCCCTCCCTGGCCCAGGCGCTCGACAGCATCGACAACCTCACCATCGACCCGACGGACCGGTCACGCTTTCGGGTCGAGGTGTTCTCCGAGGCCCTGGAGCTGGTCCAGGGCGGGGGCGGAGACTCCACGATCCGCCTCGGCGGGCACCCGGCATCCGAACCGGCGCTGCGCGACGGCCTCGAGTCGGCCCTGCGCGAGCTCGCAGCGCTCACTGACGACCGCGACGCGAAGGTGGCACTCGTCGATCGGGCCAACGGCGTGCGGCGGTGGACCCTGCGATGAGCGGCGAAGCGACTCCCTGTCCGTCCTGTGGCAGCCACGTGAGCGCGGGTGAGCGGTTCTGCGAGGGCTGTGGCGCCGACCTGGGCACCCCCGCAAGCGCTGGCACACCTGCGACCGCTGGCACCCGTGCGGAGGCCGGCGTGGCAGCGGCGGCACCAGCGGGCGAGCCGCTGGAGGAGGTGCCGACGGCGGCGACGCCGGCCGCGGCAGCGGGAGCAGTGCCCGCGTGCCACTCCTGCGGTGGCGCGGTCGCCGACGACGGCTACTGCACCCAGTGCGGCACCGCTGCCGTCAAGCCGCGTGACCACTTCACCGAGCAGCCCGCGGCGTGGGTCGCCGCGGTGTGCGACCGGGGGATCCGCCACCATCGCAACGAGGATGCCGTGGCCCTGGCCGCGTCGTCGACGCCGGGGGAGCGGGCCGTGCTCGTCGTGTGCGACGGCGTCTCCAGCTCGACCGACTCCGACGTCGCGAGCCTGGCCGCGGCCAGGGCAGCACGCGACGTGCTCCAGCACTCCCAGCCGCGCGGCCTCGGCACCCCCGCCAGTAGGGTCGCCGCGACGGCGCGCGCCCTGTCCCTCGCCGCGGATGCCGCCAACACCGCAGTCATCGCCAACACCGCCCCGGGGCCCGGCAACCCGGCATCCTGCACGTTCGTCGCGGGAGTCGTCGACGGCCCGGTGCTCGTCGTGGGTTGGGTCGGCGACAGCCGGGCCTACTGGGTCCCTGACGTCGGTGACGCCGCCCTGCTGACGACGGACGACTCGTTCGCGGCCGACCAGATCGCGGCAGGCGCCGACCGGGAGGTCGCCGAGAACGGCCCGCACGCCCACGCCATCACCAGGTGGCTCGGCAGCGACGCCCCCGACCACACGCCACGCACCGTCTCGCTCGCCCTCGACGCCCCCGGCTGGGTGCTCGTCTGCTCCGACGGCCTGTGGAACTACTGCTCCGCTCCGGCCGACCTGGCACAGCTGGTCAGTGCGACGATGGCGAGCGTGGGTGGCGAGCCACTACCGCTCGCAGCGGCGCTCGTGCAGTGGGCCAACGTCCAGGGTGGGCGCGACAACATCACCGTGGCGCTGGCCCGCATCGACCCGACCCCCACCGCGACGGGTACCCCGCCCGCGGCCCACCGAGAGGAAGTCTCCGCAGATGCCAACGTTCTCCGCTGACGTCTACCAGAACGAGTTCCTGCCCGACGGGGGCACGGACGTGCACGCCATCGTCACCATCACCTGCACCGGCGCGGGGGCGGTCGGTCAGGCCGGCGCCGGTGACGCCGCCGAGCTCGTCATCGTCGACACCTCGGGGTCGATGGACGGCGAGAACATCGCGGCAGCGCGCACCGCGGCGGCCGCCGCCCTGGACCAGATCAACGACGGTGTCTGGTTCGCGGTGATCGCGGGGAGCCACGAGGCCAGGCTGGCCTACCCGTACGGCCGGGAGCTCGGCATGGTGCGCATGGACGCCCAGACCCGGGCGCAGGCCAAGGCGGCCGTCGCCGGGTTCGCCGCAGACGGCGGCACCGCCATGGGCACCTGGCTGACCCTGGCCACCCGGGTACTTGCCAGCGTCCCGTCGGCGGTGCAGCGACACGCGATCCTGCTCACCGACGGCATCAACCAGCACGAGACCCCCGAGCAGCTCTCGGCGGCGATCGAGGGCGCCCGCGGACAGTTCCAGGCCGACTGCCGCGGGGTGGGCGCCACGTGGGAGGTCGCCGAGGTGCGCCGCATCGCCACCGCCCTGATGGGAACGGTCGACCTCATCGCCCGCCCGGAGGACATGGCCGCCGACTTCGAGGGCATCATGCGCGCCGCGATGGGGCGCGGCGTCGCCGAGGCGGCCCTTCGGGTGTGGGCGCCCCAGGGTGCGCAGGTGCTGTTCGTGCGTCAGGTCGCCCCGACCGTCGAGGACCTCACCGCCCGCCGTCAGGACGTCAACCCCCTCACCGGCGCCTACCCGACCGGCGCGTGGGGAGATGAGTCGCGCGACTACCACGTGGCGGTCCGCCTGCCGGCGAAGGTCGTCGGGCAGGAGCAGCTGGCCGCCCGCGTACAGCTCGCCGTCGGTGACGAGGTGCTCGCCCAGGGCCTCGTGAAGGCCCTGTGGTCCAACGACGACACGCTCACCACCCGCATCGACCCCGCCGTCGCGCACTACACCGGGCAGGCCGAGCTGGCCGAGGTGATCCAGGACGGGCTGGCGGCCAAGGCTGCGGGGGACAGCGACACCGCGACGGCCAAGCTCGGCCGGGCGGTCCAGCTCGCGGCCGAGACCGGTAACGAGGAGGCCACGACGAGGTTGCGCAAGATCGTCGAGATCGAGGACGCCGACACCGGGACGGTCCGGCTCAAGCGCAGCGTCGACAAGCTCGACGAGATGGCCCTGGACACGGCGTCCACGAAGACGACGCGGGTGAAGAAGTGAGCGCCCCCGCCGTCTGCCCCAACGGGCACGACTCGCAGTCATCTGACTACTGCGACACCTGTGGGGCCCCGATCTCGCAGAACGGTGCAGAGGCGACAGCGGCGGCGACCCCGGACCGGGGCGCCACGGCATCCACCCCCGAGGCCGAGCCCGAGACGTGCCCCAGCTGCGGTGCGGACAAGGCCGCCTCGGCCCTGTTCTGCGAGGCCTGCGGCTACGACTTCACCACCGGCACCATGCCCCGCTCGGCCCAGCCGGTGGGCGAAGGCGCGGTCGAGGCCGAGGGGCAGGCGGCTGCGGACGGTGGCGCGAGCGCCTCGGCACCGTCACCGCTGGCCCAGCCCATCGGGGCCGAGTGGGTCCTCGAGGTCTGGGTCGACCCCGACTGGTACAGCTCGCAGGGCAGCAGCGACCCGTGTCCGTCGCCGGGGCTGCCGAGCACGGTGCTCCTGCGCGCGAAGAGCGTGCTCGTCGGGCGCCCGTCCACCAGCCGCAACATCCACCCCGAGGTCGACCTCACCGGTGACCCCGGCGTCAGTCGCCGACAGGCGCAGCTGACCACCGACGGTCAGCGCTGGTGGGTCGAGGACCTCCAGTCCTCCAACGGCACGTACGTCGGGCCTGCCAGCGGGCCGTTGCCCGTCGACCCCATCGCTCCCGGTACGCGCCACGAGTTCTCCGAGGACGACCGGGTGTACGTCGGTGCGTGGACGCGACTCGTCGTGCGGCGCGCGACCCCCGAGGAGCAGTAGCCGGGCTCAGAGGCAGCACCGGGGCCCAGAGCGCCGAGACAGGGTTCAGAGCGCCGCGACCATTCGGTGCACGGCGTCCTCGATGATCTCCGGCGACGTCGCGAGATTGAGCCGAACGAACCCCCGTCCGGTCTGCGGGCCGTACTGCGGCCCGGACCCGAGGGCGACCCGGCCCTGCCGGAGGAACACCGACGACGGGTCGTCGCCGAGCCCGAGGTCGCCGCAGTCCAGCCACGCGAGGTAGGTCGCGTCCGGGGCCTGCCAGCGGATCGCGGGCAGGTGCTCGGCGAGGAGCCGGGCCAGGAGCGTGCGGTTGGCGTCGAGCTCGCTGACCAGCTGGGCCAACCACTGCCTGCCGTCGTCCAGGGCGGCGACGTGGGCGATCGCCCCGATGTGGGACGAGCCGTGTGTGTGCACCTCGTGCAGGCGGGCCAGGTCGTCGGCTGCCTGCGCCCCCGCCAGGACGAGGGCCGACTTCAGCCCGGCGAGGTTCCAGCCCTTGGACGGCGAGAAGACCGAGAAGCCTCGTTCACCGCCCGGCACGGTGAGGAACGGGGTGAACGCGGCGCCACCGGGGAAGACGATCGGGGCGTGGATCTCGTCGGCGACGACCCGAACCCCGAACTCGTCGGCCAGCGCGGCCAGGGTGGTGAGCTCGTCGCGGGCGTGGACGGTTCCCGTGGGGTTCTGGGGGTTGCACAGCACGTATGCCGCCCGCTCGCCGCGCGCGGTCGCCTCCCGGAACGCCGTGCGTAGGGCGTCGGGGTCGAGCCGTCCGTCACCGGTGAGCGGTGCGTCGACGGTGCGCCGGCCGATGGCGTCGAGGAACCCGTAGAAGGCGTTGTACGTGGGGGAGGACAGGACGACGGGCCCGCCCTCGTCGGTCAGCAGGCGCAGCAGCTCGCTGGCACCGATCATGACGTCGGGCACGATCATCGAGGCGTCGGTGTCGACCTGCCAGCCCCACGTCGCGTCGGCGAAGCGGGCCACCGCCTCGGCATAGCGCGGGCCCCAGCCGTACCCGGTGTCGCCACGACGCATGGCCGCGGTCACTGCGTCGACGACCGCGGGGCACGGTGCGGCGTCCATCTCGGCCACCCAGAGCGGCAGCACGTCCGGCGGGTAGGCCACCCACTTCACGCTCGTGCGGTCACGGCGGTGATCGGACTCGAGGCCACGCAGGAGGGGGGCGGACATGACGACACCCTATGGGGGGTGCGGCGCAGCACCCCCGCACGACATACAGTTGCGCCCATGGCGACGGGCGGGCCCGATGAGCAGGTGAGCGATCGGGTGCTCACCGTGCCGAACGCGCTCTCGGCGCTTCGGCTGGTCGGGGTCCCGGTCTTCCTCTGGGCCATCCTCTCCGAGCGTGACGGCCTGGCCATCGTGCTGCTCATGGCCTCGGGGCTCACCGACTACCTCGACGGCAAGATCGCCCGAACCTACGGACTGGTCTCGCGTGTCGGTCAGCTGCTCGACCCGATCGCCGACCGTCTCTACATCGTGTCGACCCTGCTCGGACTGGCCTGGCGCGAGATCATCCCGTGGTGGCTCGTGGCGGCGCTCTTCGCCCGCGAGGCCTTCATGGCGGTCGTCGTGCTGATCGCCAAGCGACACGGGTGGGTGGGGCTCCCGGTGCACTTCGCCGGCAAGGCAGCGACGTTCAACCTCCTCTACGCCTTCCCGCTGCTGCTCCTCGCCGACGGCGACGGCACGCTGTCGCGCATCGCGGAACCGGTCGGTTGGGCGTTCGCGTGGTGGGGAACGGCGCTGTACTGGGTGGCCGGCATCCTCTACGCCCTGCAACTGCGCTCCCTGCTGCAGGCCCGGCGGGTGGACGCGGCGTGAGCGTGCCGCCCACCGACACCACGCCGTCGCCTCCGCCCGAGGCGTCACCGCCGAACCAGCGCACGCGAGCGCCCGACGAGTCGATGAGCCTGCTGACGACGATGCTCCAGCGACCGCTCGACCCCGGGTACGCCGCTGCCGCGGATCGCCGTGGGGCAGCGGGGATGCCGCGCGCGACGTCACTGCGCGCCCCGCGCCTCATCCTCGCCATGGTCCTGCTCGGTCTGATGGTGGGAGTGGCGGCCTCCAACCTCACCGCCTCGGACTCCCCGCGAGCACAGGCCCGCAAGGACCTCATCGCCCAGATCGAGGACCGCCGCGCCCAGGTCGACGTGCTGACCGCACGTGCCACGCAGCTGCAGACGGAGGTGGCCGACCTCGAGGCCCAGCAGTTCGGGGCCGTGGGGGACCTCGAGCGCAGCCGGGAGCTCGCGGCCACCGTCGGGGCCGTCGAGCTGCAGGGCCCGGGCTTCACCATCACCATGGACGACGCCCCCGGGTCGAGTGCTGACGAGGCCGACCCCAACAACCCGGAGGCCGAACAGGGCCGCGTCTACGCCAAGGACCTTCGCTTCGTCGTCAACGCCCTCTGGCAGGCCGGGGCCGAGGCCGTCAGCATCAACGGCAACCGCCTCACGTCGCTGTCGGCCATCCGCTTCGCCGGGCCGGCGCTCATCGTCGACAACCGTCCGCTGACCCGGCCCTACCTCATCACCGCCCTCGGGGATCCAGCCCGCTTTCCTGCGGACTTCGCCGACGGTGAGGGGGGCAGCTACCTGTCGACCCTGCGGGGCAGCTTCGGTGTCCGGGTCGACACCAAGGTGTCGAAGGAGCTGACCGTGCCCGCCGCGGTGGGTCTGAACCTGCTCTACGCGAGGACGGGGGATACTGGAGACTCCGCGTCATCCACCGCCACCCCTGAGAGGAGCTCGTCGTGATCCCCGCCATCGGTCTGGCTCTCGGCATCCTCATCGGGCTGCTCCTTCAGCCCGCGGTGCCCGTGTGGCTGCAGCCCTATCTACCCATCGCCGTCATCGCGGCACTGGATGCGGTCTTCGGTGCCGTGCGGGCCATCCTGGACGGCATCTTCGACGACAAGGTGTTCGTCGTCTCCTTCCTGTCCAACGTGGTCGTCGCGGCCTTCATCGTCTTCCTGGGCGACAAGCTCGGCGTCGGAGCCCAGCTTTCCACCGGCGTCGTCGTCGTCCTCGGGGTGCGCATCTTCTCGAACGTGGCGTCGATCCGCCGCCACCTCTTCAACGCATGAGCGAGCAGCCCTCTGGTGAGTCCGGGGAACGCCCGGCCGAGTCAGGCGGACGCCCGGCCGCGAATCCGCCTCGAGCGTGGCGCCGCCTCCTGCGCGCCGGCTCACCCCGCGCGACCCGGGCAAACGTCCTCGCGATGGTCCTGGCCGCGGCACTGGGATTCGCGATCATCGCCCAGGTGCGCCAGACCTCCATCCAAGGGCTGGAGAACCTGCGCGAGGACGAACTGGTGCGCATCTTCGCGGGGGTCGACCAGGACGGCGACCGACTGGCCGACGAGATCCGAGGGCTGGAGAACTCACTGGAGCTGCTCCAGAGCCAGTCCACGAACGGGGAGGAGGCCCAGCGTGCCGCCCGGGAGCGTCTCGACGCCCTCGGTATCCTCGCCGGCACCGCCCCGGCCAAGGGGCCCGGCATCGTGCTCACCATCACCGGAGTCGACGGCGGCGTCGCGGCCCCCATCATCCTCGACACCGTCCAGGAGCTGCGGGCCGCCGGGGCCGAAGCCATCCAGGTCGGCGACGAGCGCGTCGTGGCGAACACGTGGATCTCCGAGCGCGACGGTGACCTCGTCATCTCCGGGAAGGTCGTGGCCCCGCCGTACACGATCCGCGCCATCGGGGCCGCAAACGACCTTGCCGGTGCGATGGAGATCCCCGGCGGTGTGACCGCCACCGTTCGCCGCGCCGAGGGCAAGACCAAGACCGAGATCCGTGACGAGGTGGTGGTCGATGCGTTGCTGACCCTCGCCCCGCCTCAGTACGCTCGGCCCGTACCGACCACCACCCCCTGATCACTCCCGCTCGCGGGCCACACCTAGGAGAGTCATGAGCGACCTCGAGTACCCCGCCGGACTGCGCTACACCGCTGAGCACGAGTGGGTCAGCAGCACCGGCGACACCCTGCGCGTCGGCATCACCTCCTTCGCGCAGGAGGCGCTCGGAGACGTCGTCTACGTGAGCCTGCCGGCGGTCGGCGAGACCGTTGCCGCCGGCGGCACCTGCGGCGAGGTGGAGTCCACGAAGTCCGTGAGCGACCTCTACGCCCCGGTCTCCGGTGAGATCACCGCCGTGAACGAGCTGCTGGACGCCACCCCGGAACTGGTCAACTCCGACCCCTACGGCGATGGCTGGATGTACGAGCTGCGGCCCAGCGACCCCGCGGCCGCCGACGCCCTGATGGACGTCGAGACGTACACCGCACAGTTGTCCTGACCAGATGGCCCGCCCCCGAGGGTGGGCATCGGTCACACCCTGATCTAGGGTGTGACACTCTGCAAGGACTCACGACGACGAGAGGCTGGATGGTCCATGAGTGACGAGCCCGTGGGGGGTCGAGGCCCCGTGCCCGAGTCGACGACGATGCGTCTGGCCGCGGTACAGGCGGAGACGAGCGCGCGTGTCGGCGAGCCGGTCCACGAGAGCGAGCACGTCCTCACGAAGGCCGATCTCGCCACCGTCGAGGCGCTGCGGCCCGGGACGGCCCTGCTCGTCGTGGTGCGCGGGCCCAACACCGGTGCCCGGTTCCTGCTCGATGACGACGAGGTCGTCTCCGGGCGTCACCCCGACAGCGACATCTTCCTCGACGACGTGACCGTCTCGCGTCGTCACGCGATCTTCCGGCGCACGCCCGAGGGATTCGTCGTGCGCGACGTCGGCTCGCTCAACGGCACCTACGTCAACCGCGAGCTCGTCGAGGCGGCCACCCTGACGACGGGTGACGAGGTCCAGATCGGCAAGTTCCGCCTCGTCTTCTACGCGAGCCAGGCCTGACCCACCCGTGGCCGAGTCGGCGCCCCCTCGCCTCCTCACGGTCGGGGCGGTGGTTCGGGCGTTGGCGGACGAGTTTCCCGACGTCACGATCTCCAAGGTCCGTTTCCTCGAGGCCGAGGGGCTGGTCACTCCCTCCCGTACGGCATCCGGGTACCGGAAGTTCACCGACGGCGACGTGGAGCGGTTGCGGTACGTCCTGCGGGCCCAGCGTGACCGGTTCTGGCCGCTGCGCGTCATCAAGGACAACCTCGACGCGTTGGACCGCGGCCTGACCCTGGCTCCGGGGCATGGCGGTCGACCAGCGGCTCCGGACCTCCCTCCCGACCCCGACGTCCCGGAGGTCTCGGAGCTCGCCGTCGGCACGACGCTGCGCCTCACGCCCGCGGAACTGGCCGGGGCGACCGGGCTGGCGCCGGCGGCCGTCGCCGACCTCGTGACCCACGGCCTGCTGCGGCCCGGCTCCGATGGGCTGCACGACGAGGCGGACCTAGCTGTCGCCCATGCGGCCGCGGGCCTGGCCGGGTACGGCGTCGAGCCTCGTCACCTGCGCGGGTTCCGGGCGGCTGCCGATCGCGAGGTCGGGCTGGTCGAGCAGGTCGTCGGTGCGCGGCGGGGGCAGGATGCCACGCGCAGCGCTGCCGAGGTGGCCCACCTCTGCCTGAGGTTGCACGCGGCCCTGGTGCGCGGCGGTCTGGCCGAGGGCCACTGACCGTCGGGGGAGGTACGGTGGCAGGGTGAAGGTCTTGGACGTGCTCGGAGTCCGTGTGGAGATGCCCACCAACCAGCCGATCGTGCTCCTGCGAGAGCGTGACGGCGACCGTTACCTGCCGATCTGGATCGGTGCCGCCGAGGCGACCGCGATCGCCTACGCCCAACAGGGAGTCGTTCCGCCGCGGCCCCTCACCCACGACCTGCTGCGCAACGTCATCGACGAGCTCGGTCACACCCTGACCCGGGTGCGCATCGTCGCCCTCAAGGACGGGGTCTTCCACGCCGTGCTCGACCTCGACGGTGGCGCCCAGGCGGGCGGCACCGACATCGAGTCGCGGTCCTCGGACGCGATCGCCCTGGCGCTGCGTGCTGGTGCCGAGATCGTCGCCGAGGAGGACCTCCTCGACGAGGCGGGCATCGAGATGGCCCAGACGGAGGACGACGAGGTGGAGAAGTTCAAGGCCTTCCTCGACCACGTCTCGGCCGATGACTTCGACACCGAGGGCGAGAGCTGAGCGCAGCGACGAGCGCTTCCTCGCGACACGCCCGGGGAGCACGCTCGAGCAGCGGTCGTTGACCTGAGTCACACCTGCCCCTACCGTCACACCTGTCACATCCGTGACTGCGAGGGTGACACTGATGTCATTTCGGCGCGTACAGTCGTCTGCGAAGACGAGTCGAGGAGGTAAGGCGTGGTCTCCACAGGAGAAGCGCGAGAGTCCGGGGCCAGTCCCGTCCCTGCACAGGGCGTGCTGTTCGCCGACGACCTCCCCGAGCTCGACGACGAGATCGGTTACCGCGGGCCCACCGCGTGCCGGGCGGCCGGCATCACCTACCGTCAGCTCGACTACTGGGCGCGCACCGGTCTGCTGGAGCCCTCGGTTCGATCCGCGGGCGGCTCCGGGACCCAGCGCCTCTACGGCTTCCGCGACATCCTCGTGCTCAAGATCGTCAAGAGGCTGCTCGACACCGGTGTCTCGTTGCAGCAGATCCGGATCGCCATCAGCGTGCTCCGCTCCCGGGGCGTCGACGACCTCGCGCAGATCACCTTGATGAGCGACGGGGCCTCGGTCTACGAGTGCACCTCCAACGACGAGGTCATCGACCTGCTGCAGGGCGGTCAGGGAGTATTCGGCATCGCCGTCGGCAAGGTCTGGCGTGAGGTCGAGGGCGAGCTCGCCAGCCTGCCCAGTGAGCGGGCCGAGCACGACGTCGCCGCCGCGCCCCGGCCCGGTGACGAGCTCGGCGCCCGCCGCGCCCAGCGCCTGGCCTGAGGCACGTCCCGACTTTTCCGCCGCGTACCGCGTGCCACGTGACACGCCGCTCGGCAGGTGTGTTACGCACCAGGGGTGGGAAGGGTGCGGCGGTGGTACGTTGACCGTGCCGCTCACACCGTGTGGGAGAGTCCTCGTCGCTGTTGACGGGGCGCCGAAGGGGCAAACCTCCCCGGAACCTCTCAGGCGCAAGGGACCACACGGGACAGGCACCTCTGGAGCTCACCGGCCACCCCGGTGGTGACAGAGGGGGAGACGTCCTTGCCGTCTGCCCCAGGAGCGCCATGAGCACCACCTCAGCCGACCTGCCCGCCTTCGCCGGTCGCCACATCGGCCCCCGTGACGAGGACATCGCGACGATGCTCTCCGTCGTCGGCCGCACCTCACTCGACGACCTGCTGGATGCCGCGGTGCCGGACGGCATCCGCGCTCTCGAGGCGCTCGACATCGAGCCCGCGGCGTCCGAGGCCGCGGTGGTCGCCGAGCTGCGCGAGGTCGCGGCCCGCAACCGACGGGTCACCTCGATGATCGGGCTCGGGTACTACGGCACCCACACCCCGGCGGTCATCGCGCGCAACGTGCTCGAGAACCCGGCCTGGTACACCGCCTACACGCCCTACCAGCCGGAGATCTCGCAGGGCCGGCTCGAGGCGCTGCTGAACTTCCAGACCGTCGTCAGCGACCTCACCGGTCTCCCGATCGCCGGTGCGTCGCTGCTCGACGAAGCGACCGCGGCGGCCGAGGCGATGACGCTCATGCGGCGATCCTCGAAGGCGCCGGCGGATGCCGTGCTCCTCGTCGACACCGAGGTCTTCCCGCAGACGCTGGGTGTCGTTCGCACCCGGGCCGTTCCCCTGCAGATCCCGGTGGTCGTCGCCGACCTCTCGGGTGTCACCAGCACCGAAGGCCTTCGGGATGCCGCTGGCGGCGCCGAGGTGTTCGGCGTCCTGGTGCAGTACCCCGCGATGGACGGCATCCTCCACGACCTGTCGGCCCTGACCGCGGCGGCCCACGAGGTGGGCGCGCTCGTCACCGCGAGCGCCGACCTGCTCGCCCTGACGCTGGCGACGCCGCCGGGGGAGTGGGGTGCCGACGTCGCCGTCGGCACGAGCCAGCGCTTCGGCGTCGCGATGGGCTTCGGTGGCCCCCACGCCGGGTACATGAGCGTGCGCCCCGGCCTGGAGCGCACCATGCCCGGGCGCCTGGTCGGGGTCTCGGTCGACGCCGTGGGCGCCCCTGCCTACCGGCTCGCCCTGCAGACGCGCGAGCAGCACATCCGCCGCGAGAAGGCGACGTCGAACATCTGCACCGCGCAGGTGCTGCTCGCCGTCATGGCCAGCATGTACGCGGTCTACCACGGCCCTGCGGGTCTGCGAGCCATCGCGCTCGGTGTCCACGCCCACGCCGAGGCCCTGCGTGGTGCCCTTCGTGACGGTGGCGTCGAGGTGGCCGAGGGGCCGATCTTCGACACGCTGCGGGTGCACGTCCCGGGGCGGGCCCGTGAGGTGGTCGACGCGGCCCTGGCAGCCGGCGTGAACCTCTGGCTGCACGACGCCGACACCGTTCAGCTCAGCGTCGACGAGACGACCGGACTGGTCGACCTGCACCGGGTGGCCAAGGCCTTCGGCGTCGCTGCGCCGGAGCAGGTGGACATCGCGACGCCGCAGTGGGAGCAGGCCCTGGTCCGCACGAGCGACTACCTCACCCACCCCGTGTTCTCGACCCACCACAGCGAGACGTCGATGCTGCGGTACCTGCGGCGGCTGTCCGACCGCGACTTCGCGCTCGACCGCGGGATGATCCCGCTGGGGTCGTGCACGATGAAGCTCAATGCCACGACCGAGATGGTCGCGGTGACCTGGCCCGAGTTCGCCGAGGTCCACCCCTTCGCGCCGCACGAGCAGACCCGCGGCATCCGCGGCCTCGTCGACCAGCTGAGCGGCTGGCTGTGCGACATCACCGGCTACGACGCGGTCTCCCTCCAGCCGAACGCCGGCTCGCAGGGTGAGCTCGCCGGTCTGCTCGCGATCGCGGCCTACCACCGCTCGCGCGGTGACGACGAGCGCACCGTGTGCCTCATCCCGGCCAGCGCCCACGGCACCAACGCGGCCAGTGCGGTCATGGCGGGCCTGAAGGTCGTCGTCGTGAAGACCGACCCGATCACCGGCAACGTCGACATGGACGACCTCAAGGCCAAGGTCGAGGCGCACCGTGAGACCCTCGCGGCGATCATGGTCACCTATCCGTCGACCCACGGGGTCTTCGAGGACACCATCACCGACCTGTGCGCGATGGTCCACGACGCTGGCGGTCAGGTCTACGTCGACGGTGCCAACCTCAACGCCCTTGTCGGCGTCGCCCGTCCGGGGAAGTTCGGTGCCGACGTCTCGCACCTGAACCTGCACAAGACGTTCTGCATCCCGCACGGTGGCGGCGGGCCCGGTGTCGGTCCGGTCGGCGTGCGCGCCCACCTGGCGCCGCACCTGCCCAACCACCGGCTCGACGAGCTGGCCGGCCCGACCGACGGCGTGGGCCCGGTGTCTGCTGCCCCCTACGGCTCGGCGAGCATCCTGCCCATCTCGTGGGCGTACGTGCGCCTCATGGGCGGGGCGGGGTTGCGTCGCGCCACCGAGGTGGCGGTGCTCAACGCCAACTACGTGGCCGCCCGACTGCGTGAGCACTACCCGGTGCTGTACTCGGGCACCGACGGGCTGGTCGCCCACGAGTGCATCCTCGACCTGCGTGGCATCACCAAGGACACGGGAGTCAGCGTCGACGACGTCGCCAAGCGACTGATCGACTACGGCTTCCACGCCCCGACGATGTCGTTCCCCGTGGCTGGCACCCTCATGGTCGAGCCGACGGAGAGCGAGGATCTCGCCGAGCTCGACCGGTTCTGCGACACCATGATCCAGATCCGCCGGGAGATCGACGAGGTCGGCTCGGGAGCCGTCGCCGCGGCGGACAGCGTGCTGCGGGGGGCGCCCCACACGGCTGAAGCCATCGCCGGCGACTGGGACCACGGGTACGACCGCCGGACGGCCGCCTTTCCGGAGGGGGTCGACCCGACCTCCAAGTACTGGCCTCCGGTGCGCCGGATCGACGGCGCGTACGGCGACCGGCACCTGGTGTGTTCCTGCCCGCCGCCGGAGGCGTTCGAGGAGTAGGGGCAGGCGGCCGGGTGGGGAGTAGTGGTCAGGCGGCCGGTTGGTCGCTGCGGGTTCCCACCCGGACGTCGACCGTGCTGCCCGACGCGTGCTTGTGGACCACCGCCTGGTGGGTGATCCGGCTGCGCAGGTCGGCGACGTGGCTCACGACGCCGACCGCGCGCCCGCCCGCCCGCAGCCCGTCGAGCACGGTCAGCACCTGTTCCAGGCTGTCGTCGTCGAGGCTGCCGAAGCCCTCGTCGATGAACAGGGTGCCGAGGTCGAAACCACCGGCCTCCTCGCGCACGGCGTCGGCCAGACCGAGCGCCAGGGCCAGCGAGGCCATGAACGACTCACCGCCGGAGAGGGTCGCGGTGTCACGCACCCGCCCGGTCCACTGGTCGAGCACGCGCAGGCCGAGCCCCGAGCGAGCACCCCGGGCGGCCCGCTCGTCGGAGTGCTCCAGCAGGTAGCGACCCCCGCCCATGACGGCGAGCCGTTCGTTGGCCAGGGCCGCGACCTTCTCGAGTCGGGACGCGAGCACGTACGACGTGAGGCGCATGCGCAGCGTGTTCTCCGGCCCGGTGCCACTCGTCGTGTCGGCGAGGTCGCGCACGCGCTGGTCGTGGTCCTGCGCGGTGGACACGGCGGCCCCCGCCGCGAGGACCTCGGGAACAAGACGTTCGAGCAGGCGCAGCCCCCGGGCGGCGTCGTCACGGGTCGTCTGGGCCTGGAGCAGGGCTGCTCGGGCTGCGGCTTCCGCCTCGCGCAGGGCCTCCGTGTCGATCTCGTCACCGCAGAGCGCCGCAGCGACCTGCGGATCGTCGAGGGTGGCTCGCGCGGCGGCCGACTCCTCCTCGTGGTGCGCGACCTCGACACGCAGGGCCGCCACCTCCGCCGCCGGACGCAGGGCCGCCCGCACGTGCGCGGTGTCGCGCAACCCCGCGGTGGTGAGCGCGTCATCGACGACCTCCGAGGCCACTGCCGCCCGGGTGACGGACTCGGCGAGCGACGTGCGGGCTGCGCGGTGGTCGCCGAGCAGCCGGGCGAAGGCTGCGTGTGCTCCCGTGCCACCACCGTGGCAGGGGCACAGCTCGTGGGCTGCGCGAAGCTCCTCGGCGCGCGTTGCCGAGGCGGCATCCTGGTCGTCGAGCTCGCCGAGGACGGCCGTCGTCGACCTCGTCTGCGCCAGCAGGGTCGTGAGCGTGTCCTCGTGGGTCTGCAGAGCGGCGCGGACCGCGGCGAGGCGGGCGAGGAGCACCGAGTGTTCCTGCGCGTCGGCGTGCGCTGCCGCGAGCTCGGCGCGGCGCTGCGACTGCTTCGTCTCCAGCGAGGCTCGGGTCGCGCCCTGCAGACCTGCGAGCCGGGACGCGGCCGAGGCGGTGAGCACCTCGATCTCGCGCTCGATGGCGGTCAGCAGGCTGCGAGCCTGGTCGACCCGGTGCTCGGCAGCCGTGATCTGGTCACCCGAGACGGGGTCGGTGGCGACGGCGAGGTGGGGGTGCTCAGCGCCGCCGCACACCGGGCACGGATCGCCGTCGGCGAGGCCGGCGGCCAGCTCGGCAGCCATGCCGTCGAGCCGGCGCTGACGCAGGTCGAGCAGCTCGGTTCGGGCATCGAGCAGGGCCTCGTGCAGGCTGCTCCGGCGCGGTGCCAGCTCGGCTGCCCGACGGTGGTCGTCCTCGGCGGCGTCGACCAGGGCCAGGCGCTCGGCGGTGGTGGCGACGAGAAGCTCGAGCTCGGCGATCCGGGCTGCACCGGCGGCGCGCAGGTCGACCTGTTCGGTCAGGCCATCGGCCTCGGCCTGGGCCGCAAGCACGCTGGCCTGAGCCGCCGCGTGCTGGCCCTCGGCGTCGGCGAGGCGGGAGCGCAGCAGGGCCCGCCGGGCCGACCGCGCAGCCGCGTCCTGCTCGTGCCGGGCGAGCTCGGTCACGGTGGCGTCGAGGTCGCGCACCTGCTCCAGCGCGGCGTCGACCTCGGCGTCATTCGCCTGCGCGAGGGGACTCGGGGCGAGGGCTCGTCCGGTGGACTCGACTGCCGCTCGCGCGACCTGCACCTCGTCCTGCGCGCGGTCGGCGGCCGCCAGGTGGCCGGCCACGGTGGCGGCCCGCTCAGCGGCATCCAGGTCACGGGTGCGCTGCTCGTGCGCGGAGGCGTTCGCCGCCAGCTCCTCGAGCCTGGTGCGGGCCCGAGCTCCGCGCTCGCGCAGGGCCGCGGAGGCGCGACCGGCCGCCAACGACTCCGCAGCGGCACGCTCAGCGCTCGAGGCAGCGTCGAAGGCGGTCATCGTCGCGGTCACTCGGGCGTCCAGCTCACGCACGACCTCGGTCAGCAGTGGCCCCACCGCAGGGTCCCAGGGCAGTGGCTCATCGGGGGTTGAGGTCAGCGGTTCGCCGAGCTCCGCCAGGACGTCCTCGACCCGGGCCAGCCCGGTGGCCAAGGTGCTGCGGGCGGTGTCGAGCTCTTCCCTGGCGTCCCGACGGGCCTGGGCGAGCCAAGCCTCCACGTCGCTGAAGGCGCTGATGTCGAACAGTCGCTCCAGGACCTCCCGACGGTCCTCGGGGGAGGAACGCAGGAAGGCGGCGAACTCGCCCTGGGGCAGCAGCACCACCTTGGAGAACTGCGTCATCCCCATGCCGAGGACGTCCTTGACGATGTCGGCCACTTCGTCGTTGCGGGTGCTGAGGGACTGCCACCGGCCGTCGAGGTGCTCCTCGAGGGTCACCATGGCCTGGACCGACACCGTGCCCGTACCGCGCCTCTTGGGCCGGGCAAACTCGGGGGAGCGCGTGATGCGAAGCCGCCGACCACCCGCGGTGAGCTCGAGCGTGACGCGCGGGACGGCATCCGCAGCGGCGTGGTCCGAGCGCAGCCCGCGCTTTGAGCGAGTGCCCGGTACGTCGGCGTACAACGCGAAGCAGATGGCGTCGAGCAGGCTGGTCTTGCCCGACCCGGTCGGACCGTGGATGAGGAAGAGCCCGTCCGCGGACAACGCGTCGACGTCGATGGACACGGGGTCGGCGAATGGCCCCATCGCCTCGATCTCGAGCCGGTGCACCCTCATGCCGCACCCACCGTGCGCGCCGCGTCGGCGGCGGGGCCGGCCACCCCTTCGTCGTCACGGGCCCGCCGCGCCAGTCGCGACTCCTCGACCGCCTGGGCGAGCAGTTCACGCTCCTGCTCACTGGCCGCACGACCGCCGCGCACGTGCTCGAGGAAGTCGCAGCACACGTCGAGGTCGGAGCGGCTCGCGGCGCGGGCGGCATAGGGCCGCAGCGGCACGGCGAGCCCTTGGGGGTCGAAGCGCAGCTCGAGGGTGTGGGGGAAGCGGCGGCGCACCTGGTCCATCGCCCCCAGCGGCCGGACGGAGTCGGTGAGGGTCACCTGGCACCACGCACTCTCGGCCGCGCGGTGGCGGGGGTCGGCGAGCACCTCCTCGAGCGTTCCGCGCAGCACGGCGAGCGGCCGCTCGACCGGTGCCTCGACGGACTCGACCGACACCGACCGGCCATCGAGGTCGACGAGCAGGCTGACCTTGCGATGGTTGACCTCGGAGAACGACATCGCCACGGGTGAACCGCTGTAGCGCACCCCGGGCGCGACCTGCTGGGCCCCGTGCAGGTGCCCCAGGGCGGCGTAGTGCGCCCCGGCGAACACCGTGGGCGGCACTGCGGAGACGCCACCGACCGAGATGTCCCGCTCGGACTCGCTGCCCACCCCGCCGGAGACGAAGGCGTGCGCCATGGCGACCACCGGCACACCCGGACGCGCAGCGGCATCCGCCCGCACGGCATCCATGGCTGCCCGCAACACCCCGGCGTGGGTGCGCTCCGTCGCCCCGAGGGCGTCGGCGGCCAGCGAGGGCTCGAGGTAGGGCAGGGGGTAGACCGCGGCCCCGGCGAGCAGGACCGGGCGGGCGACGTCGGCGAGCGAGGTGCGCAGGTGCACGCCGGTGCGCTCCAACAGCCCGGCGCCGAAGCCCAGGCGGGCCGCCGAGTCGTGGTTGCCGCTGCTGATGATCACCTGGGCGCCGGCGTCGACCAGCCGCTGGAGCGCCTGCGACAGCAGGGCCACGGTGTCGGGCGCGGGCATCGCCCGGTCGTAGACGTCGCCGCTGACGAGCACCGCGTCGACCTTCTCGCGACGCACCACGTCGACCAGGTGGTCGAGGTAGGAGGCCTGGGCGCCGAGGAGCCCCACCTGGTGGAACGAACGCCCCAGGTGCCAGTCGGAGGTGTGGATCAGCCGCATGTCTCACACGCTAGGAGGTGGGTCTGACAGGCCGTGTGACCGAAACGCGGGTTCCGGGTACCGCATGAGCTCAGGACGTGGTTGGGTGACGCCATGGGAGCAGAGGTTTCGTCGCAGAGTTACAGCCGCGAGGAGCGGCAGCGCTACCGCGAGAAGGTGCGCCAGAACCTTGACGTGTTCGAGAAGATGCTCAACACGAGCTCCTTCGAGTTCGACAGGCCGATGACCGGCCTCGAGATCGAGCTCAACCTCGTCGACGCCGACATGCAGCCGCACTTCCACAATGCCGAGGTGCTCGCGGCCATCGCGGACGAGGACTACCAGACCGAGCTCGCGCAGTACAACATCGAGCTCAACGTCCCGCCGCGGCCCCTGCCCGGTGACTCCGCGCTCGAGCTCGAGACCGAGCTGCGCGCGAGCCTGAACCGCGCTGCGGCCAAGGCCCAGGAGGTCGGCTCGAAGATCGTCGCCATCGGCATCCTGCCGACGATCATGCCCGAGCACTACGAGGGCGAGTGGATCAGCCGCAACAACCGCTACACCGCGCTCAACGACTCGATCTTCGTGGCCCGCGGTGAGGACATCTACCTCGACATCGAGGGGCCCTCCGGCGAGCGGGTCGCCACGTACTGCGACTCCATTGCCCCCGAGTCCGCCTGCACGTCGGTCCAGCTCCACCTCCAGGTCACGCCGTCGGAGTTCGCGGCCCACTGGAACGCGGCCCAGGCACTGTGCGCCCCGCAGGTGGCCCTCGCGGCCAACTCGCCCTTCTTCTTCGGCAAGCGACTGCACGCCGAGACCCGCATCGAGCTGTTCAAGCAGGCCACCGACACCCGCCCGATCGAGCTGAAGAACCAAGGGGTGCGCCCGCGGGTGTTCTTCGGCGAGCGGTGGATCACCTCGATCTTCGACCTGTTCGAGGAGAACGTCCGCTACTTCCCGACGCTGCTCGCGGAGACCACGGACGAGGACCCGATGGCCAAGCTCGAGGCCGGCGAGGCGCCCGAGCTCGCCGAGCTGCGCCTGCACAACGGCACCGTCTACCGCTGGAACCGGCCGATCTACGACATCCCCGGTGGTGTGCCGCACCTGCGGGTCGAGAACCGGGTGCTGCCGGCCGGGCCGACGATCATCGACGTGCTGGCCAACGCCGCGTTCTACTACGGCGCGATCCGGATGCTGGCCCACGAGGACCGTCCGGTCTGGACCAAGATGAGCTTCGCGGCGTGCGAGGAGAACTTCAACCGGGCCGCCCGTGACGGCATCGACGCGCACCTGTACTGGCCCGGGTTCGGTGAGCTCTCGGCCGACGAGCTGATGCTGCGTCACCTGCTGCCGCTGGCGCACGAGGGCCTTCGCCAGTGGGGGGTGTCGGATGCCGTTCGCGAACGGTTCCTCGGTGTCATCGAGGGGCGCTGCACCACCGGCGTCAACGGAGCGGTGTGGTCCACCACGGCGGTGGAGGCCTTCGAGTCAGGTGGCTGCACCCGCAGCGAGGCGCTGAGCCGGATGCTCGAGCTGTACGCCGTGCACATGGACTCCAACGAGCCGGTGCACACCTGGCCGCTGCCCTGAACGACCGGATGCCCTGAACGACCGGATGCCGTGACGCACCGTGCGTCGTGGGTTGCCTCAGGCTGGCGTCTGGTTCCACGTCCGGATGGCCGGCACCGAGCGCTCGACCTCCAGCACGCACAGGGCTCCGGCGTCCAGGAGCAGGCTGGCGCCGAACCGGGCGGGTTGGCGCAGCCACGTCGCGGCGAGGATGCGCAGCAGATGACCGTGCGCGAAGAGGGCGACGTCACCGGTCTCCAGCGACGGGGTGATCCGCGCGAGCACGCGCGACGCACGCGCGGCGACCTCCTCGACGGTCTCGCCGGGCGTCGCGCCCGGGACCACACCCTGGTCGAACACCGTCCACGCCGGATCTCCGAGGTCCTCGCGGATCTGGGCCGTGGTGCGCCCTTCGTAGCCGCCGTAGTCCCACTCGACGAGGTCGGCGTCGGTGGTCGGCGTCAGCCCCGCGAGCTCGGCGGTCCGTCGGGCTCGCTCGAGTGGTGAGGAGAGCACCTCGACGAGGTCGAAGGGGGCGAGCAGCGGGGCGAGGGCCCGGGCGTCGCGTTCTCCGTCGGGGGTGAGCTCGAGGTCGGTGAGTCCGGTGTGACGACCCGAGCGGCTCCACTCGGTCTGGCCGTGACGCACGAGCAGGAGTCGGCCCGGTGGTTCGGAGCGCACGCTCATGGGCCCCACTGTCCCACCTCGGTGCGAGGATGGGTGCCATGCCGTCCTACATCGCCTTCCTGCGCGCCGTGAACGTCGGCGGGCGGTTCGTGAAGATGGACTCGCTGCGGGAGGCGCTGGGCGAAGCAGGGTTCTCCGACGTGCAGACCCACATCCAGTCGGGCAACGTGTTCGTGCGCAGCGCGCGCCGTACCCCGGGCCCGGTCGCGGTCGAGATCACGAGGGTCCTCACGGCCCACTGTGGCTTCGACGTGCCGGCGATCGTGCGCACACCCGCGCAGGTGCGTTCCGTCCTGGCTTCGGTCGACGCCGTCGAGCCGCTGCTCGCGGGGGAGTCCCGACGCTACGTCGCGTTCGCTGACGCCGATATCCCCCTCGCAGCGGCGGCTCAGCTCGACGCCTGGGACAGGCCCGACGAGCGCGTTCGGGTCCTCGGCTCGGAGGTCCTTGCCGAGATGACGGCGGGCTTCCACAAGACCACCCTCACCAACACCCGGCTGGAGCGCCTGACCGGGCGGATCACCACCTGGCGCGACCTGAGCGTCGTCCGCGCCATCGACGAGAAATGGGGTGCCTGATGGCACAGCAGGACCAGCCCGAGACCGGCGGAACGGGCCTTGGCCACCGCAGCGTGTCGTTGACCCGTCTCGAGCACGGCAGCTACCTCGCCACCAACGAGCGAGGGGGCACGCTGCGCTTCGGCGGGGGAGGGGAGTCACCCGACTTCACCCCGGTCGAGCTCTTCCTCACCGCGATGGCGGGGTGCAGCGCCATCGACGTCGACTTCATCACCAGCCGCATCGCCGAGCCGGTGCGCTTCGACGTGACGTCCGAGGGCGAGAAGATGCGCGACGGGGTCGAGAACCACCTCGGCGACATCGAGATCACCTTCACGGTCCGCTTCCCCGAAGGAGCCGAGGGTGACCGGGCGCGCGAACGGCTGCCCAAGGCCATCGCCCAGAGCCGCGACCGGCTGTGCACCGTGTCCCGCACGGTCCAGCGCGGCGCCGACGTGCACATGCGTGAGGGCTGAGGCGTATCACGCAGGCGCACAGCCCTCTCCTGACCAGGGAAGGGAGTGATCGACGTGGAGCCTGACCCGGCCCTCGCGGCGGTGAAGACCTATCGCTACCTGCGCATCGCGCTGACGGCGCTGGTCGTGCTGCTGTTCGCGTCGATCGCCATCGAGTGGGTGGGCACCGACCGGTGCATCCAGCCCTCGATCAGTGCGTACTACTTCACGCCGGTGAAGGCGGTGTTCATCGGGGTCCTCGTGACGATGGGAGCCTCCCTGCTCGCCCTGAAGGGCAACACCGACGGTGAGGACGTCCTGATGAACCTCGCCGGGATGCTCGCGCCGGGGGTGGCGTTCATCCCCACGGTGGCTTCCGGAGTCTGCGGTAGCGCAGCGTCGCCGGGGTCGGGCGACGGGATCGCGGATGCCGTGGCCAACAACATGCCGGCGCTCTTCATCACCGGTCTGGTCGTCGCCGTCGCGGTGCTGCTCATCGCCCGCCACGAGCGGCGAAGCGGGGGTACCACCGCCGGGTCGTCGCTGAGCCCCGCGAGCAGGTGGGGGCTGGCCCTCACCGCCGCCGTCCTCGGTGGCGGCGTCGTGTGGTTCTTCGCCGACCGCGACAGCTTCATCGCACGCGGTCACGATGCCGCGGCCATCCCGATGTTCCTCGCGATCATCGCCGTGGTGTGGCTCAACGCCCGGGACGTCCGCCGTGGGGTGCAGCAGGGCTCGATGCCCCAGGACCGCACCCGCTACGTCGCGATGTACCGGGCCGTCGCCATCGCGATGCTGCTGGCGCTCGCGGCCACCGTCGCGCTGAGCCTGCTGACCGGGTCGACCTCACTGGTGTTCTGGGTCGAGGTCGTGCTGCTCGTCCTGTTCGCCGTGTTCTGGGTCATCCAGACCATCGAGCTGTGGGACCGGGGTCTGCGCCGTCCGTGAGGCGGTCGAGCGGGTTGCCACGCGACGGCATCCGGGCCGTCCCGGGCCTATCGTGTCGTCATGGCCCGCTACCTCGACGTCCACCCGGTCGACCCCCAGCCGCGCGCCATGGCGCAGACCGTCAGCGTGTTGCGAGAGGGCGGGTTGATCGCGTACCCGACCGACTCGGGGTACGCCCTCGGGGCGATGATGGGCAACCAGCACGCCAAGGAGCGCATCCTCGCGATCCGCCGGCTGGACGACAAGCACCACTTCACCCTCGTGTGCCGCGACTTCGCCCAGCTGGGGCAGCTCGTGCACGTCGACAACGCGGTGTTCCGGGCCGTCAAGGCGTCGACGCCGGGCCCCTACACCTTCATCCTGCCGGGCACGTCCGAGGTGCCGCGGCGGCTGCTGCACCCGAAGAAGCGCACGGTGGGCGTGCGGATTCCCGATCACCCGGTGGTGCGCGCCCTGCTCGCCGAGCTCGGGGAGCCCCTGCTGTCCTCGACGCTCATCCTGCCCGGCGAGAAGGGTCCGATGACCGACGGCTGGACGGTCAAGGAGGAACTCGACCACGTCGTCGACGTCGTCATCGACTCGGGGGAGTGCGGCACCGAACCGACGACGGTCGTCGACCTGTCCAGCGGGTCGGCCGAGATCGTGCGGGTCGGGGCGGGAGACCCGGCGCGCTTCGAGTGAGGCGCGCCGGGCCCGGGGGGTGACCCTCGACGGTCAGTTCCCGGTGCCGCCGTACAACGCCCGGATGCCGGTGCGGTCGCTCGACGTCATGCTCAGGTTGCTCGACGTCCCGTTGCACTGCGGGTAGTGCATGATCGACGCCGAGTCGTAGGGCGTCAGCGGGCGCCAGTTGTTGTCCTCGAAGCAGGTTCCCGCTTCGGGGCGGGTGTGCTCGTGGCGCAGGCCCAGGACGTGTCCCAGCTCGTGGGCCATGATGTTGCTCGGGGTCCACGACCCGGACGAGTACAGGCTCTTGGCGTTCACGAGCACGTTGCGCGAGGACTTGCCCGAGCTCGGGAAGAACGCGCGGGCGATGTACTGCGTGGTCTTCGTCGGCTCCACCGAGAAGACGACGTTGCTGTTGCGGGTCGTGCAGGACCGGTCCTGGGCCGGCACGTAGGTGAAGTTCACGTTGCTCGAGGCTGCCTCCCACTGGGCCGCACCTTCGGCCATGGCCGTCTTCACGCGCTCATAGTCACCGCTGAACTTGGTGCTGACGCAGTAGGTGAGGTTCAGGGCCTGGGCGGCGCTCCACTTGTCGTCGCGACCGCTCACGGTGTTGACGATGAGGCCGTCGATGGGGGTGGCTGTGTCGGTGACCATGCCGTCGTAGAACCGGCGCAGGTCACCCGTGGTCGTGGCCGGTTCGTCGCCGTTGACGATGAAGCCGCGGTCCTCGTCCTGGAACGTCGAGTCGACGAACTGCTGGAAGGTGGGGATGCCGCCGGTGCGCAGGAAGGTCCTGCTCATGGGTGGTCTCCTGTCGTTCGGCGAGCGCCGGATGGGCGCGCGCAACGGCCTCACCGTAGTGGCGGGGACACGGCGTGTGCGGGTCGTCGAATCCAAGTTCTGGTCAGGGTCTGGTCAGGTCCTGGTCAAGCCGACCGGCGAACGCCGACGATGCGTCAGGACGGTGTGGCGGTCCGTTGGAGCAACACCATGACCTCGGTGTGCGGCGTCTGCGGGAACATGTCGAACACGCGCCCGGTGACCGCTCGCAGGGACGGCATCGCCGCCAGGTCACGGGCGAGGGTCACCACGTTGCAGCTGGAGTAGATGACGTGGCCTGCCGGTGAGGCGTCGAGCCAGGCCGCCAGATCAGGCCCGATCCCACGCCGAGGGGGGTTGACCACCACGAGGTCCGGGGCCGGCTCCACGGTGGTCGTCGTCGCGTCGCCGACGACGAACTCGACGTACCCGGCATCCGGTGCCGCGGCGACCGCGCCACGGGCGGCGGCCACGGCATCCGAGGACGTCTCCACGCCGACCACGGTGCGCCCGCGTGCGGCCGCGTGGAGGGCGAACCCGCCGACCCCGCAGTACAGGTCCCACACGACGGTGGGCGCGGCCGCGTCGACCCAGTCGCGGGCCTGACGGTAGAGCGCGGCGGCGACGGTGGTGTTGGTCTGGAAGAACGAGCGGGGGCCCAGCCGGAGGGTGACGTCACCGACGGTCATCGGCAGCGTGGTCTGCGGGGTCAGGGCGATCTCCGTGTCCCCCTCGAGGACGGCCTTGTGCTCGGGGTGCAGGTTGGCCGTCACCACCCGCACCGACGGCAGCTCGTCGAGCAGGGCCGGGATGGCGGCGCGGACAGCGTCGAGGTGTCGCTGTGAGCGAAGGACGAAGCGCACCAGCTGTTCACCGGCGGGGGAGTGGGTGACGAGGAGGTACTTCAGCTCGCCGCGCCGGGCGGGTACGTCGTAGGGCTCGAGCCCGAGGCGGACCACGAGATCGTGCAGCGGGCCGAAGGTCGCTGCCAGACCGGGTTCGTAGAGGCCGCAGTCGCGCAGGTCGATGCCGCGGCCCCGGTGGTCGAGGATCCCGAGGGTCGGGTTTCCGGCGGTGCCGCCCACGACGAGCTTGGCCTTGTTGCGGTAGTGCGACGAGGGGCTGCGAGCCGGGTCGACCCAGAGCAGCGCGGGGGCGACGGGCGCGAGCACCTCGGCGACTCGGCGCTCCTTGTCGGCCAGCTGCTGGTCATAGGGAACGCCCATGAGCGTGCAGGACCGGCAGCGTCCGGCGTCGAAGTGGTCACACTGCATGGTGTCCGTAAGCCTAGGGAATCGCTGATTTTCTTGGGTGGTCGGGGTGGTGTCTGGTCCGGTGGGCGGGGGCTCGGGATGATGGGGCGTGGACATCGATCAGCCCAGTTTCACGGACATCGAGTACGGCAACCGGCGG
>Ga0209369_1000470_pt1 | contig 53222 bp, 58 predicted proteins | sample EBPBio142010_DNA_FD_185865 | JGI IMG/M metagenome (GOLD analysis project Ga0209369, IMG submission 185865) | Wastewater treatment Type I Accumulibacter community from EBPR Bioreactor in Madison, WI, USA - Reactor 1_10/4/2010_ DNA (SPAdes)... | ecosystem: Engineered > Bioreactor > EBPR >...
GACTGCTACCAGGTCAACCTGACCTTTCCGATGCGGTCGCGGCTGGTGTCGGGCACGCCTTTGGGTCTTTACGGCGCGTTGCGGCGCACGGGCGCGGTGGGCCATGGCGCCTTTGTCGATCTGGGCGTCGGGCCGGTGGTCGTGTCGCGCAGCCCGGAACTGTTCTTCAGCCTGGATGCCGGGGGGCGGATCGCTGCCCGGCCGATGAAGGGCACGCGGCCGCGCGATGCCGATCCGGTCGCCGATGCGACGCTCAAGGCCGAATTGCTGGCCAGCGCCAAGGACCGGGCCGAGAATCTGATGATCGTCGATCTCTTGCGCAATGACATTTCGCGTCTGGCTGAGGTCGGCTCGGTACGGGTGCCCGCGCTTTATGCGGTGGAAAGCTATGCGACCGTGCATCAGATGGTCTCGACCGTCGAGGGCCAACTGGCCGCGCCGCCGAGCCTGCCCGCACTGATGGCGGCGCTGTTTCCCTGCGGCTCGGTCACCGGCGCGCCGAAGATCCGCGCGATGGAGATCATCCGCGAGGTCGAACGCGCCCCGCGCGGGGTCTATTGCGGCTCGGTCGGATGGATGGCGCCGGATGGCCGCGCTGATTTCAGCGTGGCGATCCGCACGCTTTCCGTCACGGGCGACGAGATCGTGATGAATGTGGGCGGGGGCGTGGTGCATGACTCGACCGCTGCGGGCGAATGGGAGGAGGCGCTGTGGAAAGCGCGCTTCGTGAAGGCGGCCTCGACCAGGGGCTGAGGCTGATCGAGACGGTGTTCTGGGACGGGTGCGGCGCGCCGCGCTGGCCGCTGCATCTGGCGCGGCTGCGCCGTTCGGCGGGACTTTTGGGCTGGGTTTGCCCGCCGCTCGCGCCGCAGGGGCCGGCCTATCCGGCGCGGCTGCGCCTGACATTGGGGCGCGACGGGCAGGCGGTCTGGGAAGTGCATCCCCTGCCGCAAGCCAAGGCGGAATGGCGGGTGGGGCTGGCGGAGGGGCGGCTGGACCCGGCCGATCCCTGGCTGTCGGTGAAATCGACCCGGCGCGGTCTTTATGATGCGGCGCGCGCGGCGCTGCCCCGGGGGCTGGACGAGCTGTTGTTCCTGAACGAGCGCGGCGAGGTCTGCGAGGGCACGATCACCAATCTGTTCTTCGACCGGGGGCAGGGGATGCGCACGCCGCCCCTGTCTTCGGGGCTGCTGCCCGGGGTGTTGCGGGCGGAGCTGGCCTGCAAGGAAGAGGTGCTTTTGGCCGGGGATCTGCCAAGGGTGCGGCTTTGGGTCGGCAATGCCCTGCGCGGGCTGATCCCGGCGCGCCTTGTGGCCGGGGGCGGCGCGGGCTGAGGCTGCGGACGCTCTGCGGCCCGATGCCGGGTCCAACGGCCGGGGTTGACTTCACCGGGGCGGGGCGCTCTATCGGCGCGATGGAATTTCTGCCCTCGGAAGGGGATCGACGATGCATGCCTATCGCAGCCATACCTGTGCCGCGCTGAACAAGGCCCATGTGGGCGAAACCGTCCGGCTTTCGGGCTGGGTTCATCGGGTGCGCGATCATGGCGGCGTGTTGTTCATCGACCTGCGCGACCATTACGGCATCACCCAGGTCTTGGCCGACAGCGACAGCCCGGCCTTTGCCGCGCTGGAGAAGGTGCGTTCGGAATGGGTCGTCCGCATCGACGGGCGGGTGAAGGCCCGCGATGCGAGCCTGGTGAACGCCAAGATCCCGACCGGCGAGATCGAGGTCTATGCGCTGGGCGTCGAGGTTCTGGGCGCGGTCGAGGGCGAGTTGCCGCTGCCGGTCTTTGGCGAGACGGAATACCCGGAAGAGACGCGGCTGACCTACCGTTTCCTCGATCTGCGCCGCGAGGGGATGCATCAGAACATGATGCTGCGCAGTAACGTGGTGCGCTGGCTGCGCGAGAAGATGTGGAGCCAGGGCTTCACCGAATTCCAGACCCCGATCATCACCGCCTCCAGCCCGGAAGGCGCGCGCGACTTTCTGGTGCCGTCGCGTCTGCACCCCGGCAAGTTCTATGCCCTGCCGCAGGCGCCGCAACAGTTCAAGCAGCTGATCCAGGTGGCGGGCTTCGACCGCTATTTCCAGATCGCGCCCTGTTTCCGCGATGAAGATCCGCGCGCCGACCGCTCGCCCACCGATTTCTACCAGCTTGACGTGGAAATGAGCTTTGTCACCCAGGACGACGTTTTCGCCGCCGTCCAGCCGGTGCTGCAGGGCCTGTTCGAGCATTTCGGCCGCGGCCGCAAGGTCTATGCCGACTGGCCGAAGATCGCCTATCGCGACAGCCTGAAATGGTATGGCAGCGACAAGCCCGACCTGCGCAACCCGATCAGGATGCAGGATGTGAGCGAGCATTTCCGGGGGTCTGGCTTCGGCATCTTCGCCTCGCTGCTGGAGAATGAGGGCACCGAGGTGCGCGCCATTCCCGCGCCCACGGGGGGCAGCCGCAAGTTCGCGGACCGGATGAATGCCTTCGCCCAGAAAGAGGGTCTGCCGGGGATGGGCTATATCTTCTGGCGCAAGGCCGAAGATGGCTCGACCGAGGCCGCAGGCCCCATCGCCAAGGCCATCGGGCCGGAGCGGACCGAGGCGATCCGGGTCGAGCTGGGGTTGAAGGAAGGCGATGCCGTCTTCTTCCTGGGCGGCAAGGCCGAGGTGTTTGAACCCGTCGCGGGCCGGGCGCGCAACGAGATTGGCCGTGAGCTGGGCCTGACCGAGACGGATTGCTTCCGTTTCGCCTGGATCGTCGATTTCCCGATGTATGAGAAGACCGACGAGGGCGGGATCGATTTCTCACACAACCCCTTCTCGATGCCGCAGGGGGGCCTCGAGGCGCTGAACGGCGACCCGCTCAACGTCTATGCCTATCAGTATGACCTGGCCTGCAACGGTTATGAGGTCATCTCTGGCGGCATCCGCAACCACAAGCCGGAAATCATGTACAAGGCCTTTGAACTGGCCGGCTATCCGAACAGCGAGGTCGACAAGCGGTTCGGCGGCATGGTCAAGGCGTTCAAATACGGCGCCCCGCCCCATGGCGGCTGTGCGGCGGGGATCGACCGGCTGGTGATGCTGCTGGCGGATACCACGAACATCCGCGAGGTCATCATGTTCCCGATGAACCAGCGCGCCGAGGACCTGCTGATGAACGCCCCCAGCGAGCCGACGCTCAAGCAATTGCGCGAATTGCAGTTGCGGGTCGTGCCGAAGGACGCGTAACGCGCAGATGTATCAGGCCACCGTCCCGGTCTTTCGCCACTACCTGTCGCGGATCAGCGATATCGTGGCGCTGGCCGGGCCGGATGCCCTTGATGCGGCGCTGGCCGACATGCCCACGGCGCGCTGGCAGTTCGCCACGGCGGCGGGGTTTGCCATGCGGGTGACCTGCCCGCTGGCGGGGCGCGAGGTGCCGGACCTGCCAGAGGGTCTTGGGCCAAGGCTGGCAGTGGCGCGGGCGCTGCTGGGCGCGATGAAACCCGCCGAATTCGAGGGCGCCGAAGCGCGGGTGATCCACCATCGCGCGGGCTTTGCCGAGATCGACCAGACGGCGGAACAGTTCCTTTACCTGTTCGGCCTGCCGAATTTCTTCTTCCACATGACCATGGGCTATGCGGCGCTGCGCGCGGCGGGGGTGGCGCTGGGCAAAGAGGATTTCGACGGCATCCACCTTTATCCCGCCGATTTCCGCCTGCCCGAAGGCTAGGGACCGCCCGCACACGGCTTGGTGACATGCGGGGGGCGGATGGCCGGGATAGGATCACTCAAGGACGGGCCGTGATCACGCGGCCGACAGGAGACGCCGCAGGACCATGCCCGATCTTGCCGAAATCGCCGCTTTCCGCTTTGCCTATGGCCTGCCCGCCGCGCCGGGGCAGGCCGAAGCCGGGGCCCTGCTGGCCGGGCTGCGCGGCCCCGATCTGATGGCGCAGGCCTGGCCTGCCCATGGCACGGCGGAGATCCTGCCGCATCTGCGCGATTTCAAGGCCGCGCGCGAGGCGCGCAAGGCGGCGGGAGAGGATGCCAAGGCGGCAAAGGCCGCGACCAAGGCCGAACGCCGTGCGGTCAAGGCGACCAAGGCGCTGGGCCTGACGGCGGCGCAGGCGGGTTTTGCCCGCGCGATCGACAGCGAAACGCCCCTGCGGGAAAGGCTGGTCGCCTTCTGGGCCGACCATTTCACCGTGACGCCGCGCAACCGCACCCAGAACGCCTGGCCCTCGGCCCTGGTGGAAGAGGCGATCCGCCCCACCCTGACCGCGCCTTTCGCGACCATGCTGCAAGCGGTGGTGCTGCATCCGGCGATGCTGATCTATCTGGATCAGGTCAATTCGCTGGGGCCGAATTCCCGGCGCGGGGAAAAGCGCGGCAAGGGGCTGAACGAGAATCTGGCGCGCGAGATCCTGGAACTGCATACGCTGGGCGTGGGTGCGGCCTATACGCAGGATGATGTGCGTGAGATGGCCGAATTGCTGACCGGGCTGACCTTCGTGCCCGAGCGCGGCTATGCCTTTGACGCGGCGCGGGTCGAGCCGGGGGACGATCAGGTTCTGGGCGTGACCTATGGCGGCGAGGGCGTGGCCCCGATCCTGCGGGCGCTGACCGATCTGGCGGTGCGGCCGGAAACGGCGCGGCATCTGGCGGGCAAGCTGGCGGTGCATTTCGTGTCGGACGCGCCCGACCCTGCACTGGTCGCGGTGGTCGAGGCGGAATGGCTGCGGACGGGGGGCGATCTGGCGGCGGTTGTCGCGGCCCTGCTGTCCCAGCCGGCGGCCTGGGCACAAGAGGCGCAGAAGGCGCGGCAACCCTTTGATTTCATGGTGGCGGCCCTGCGGGCGCTGGGCGTGACGGGGGCGCAGGTCATGGCCCTGCCAGAACAGGATTTCCTGGCCCTTGTGTTGGACCCGCTGGCGGGGATGGGCCAGCCCTGGCAGATGGCCCCCGGCCCGGATGGCTGGAAGGAAGAGGCCGAGGCCTGGATCACCCCGCAGGGCATGGCGGCGCGGATCGACTGGGCGCTCGCGGTGCCGGAGAAGCTGATGGCGACTTTGCCGGAAGCGCGTGGGCTGGTGGCGCGGGCGCTGGGCAGCCGGGCCGAGGCCGGGCTGGTCTGGGCGGTGGGTGCCTCGGAAAGCCAGCGCGAGGCGGTGGGTCTGGTGCTGGCCAGCCCCGCCTTCAACAGGAGATAGCGATGGATCGGCGCGGCTTTCTGCGGGGGTTCGGTTCCATCGCCTGTTCGGCGGCGGCGCATCCCTTCCTGTCGACCGTGACGCTGGCGCAGGGCGCACCCGCGCTGGGCGAGAACCGGCTTATCGTTGTGATCCTGCGCGGGGCGATGGACGGGCTGGATGTGGTGCAGCCGCGCTTTGACCCGGCCTATGCCGGGTTGCGGCCCGGCCTTGCGGCCAGCCCGGCGCTGGCTCTGGGCGCGGGCGACTGGCAGATGCATGGCGCGCTTGAGGGGCTGTTGCCGCTGTGGCAGGCGGGCGAGCTGGGTTTTGTCCATGCCACCTCGACGCCCTATCGCGACAAGCGCAGCCATTTCGACGGGCAGGACATGCTGGAGGCCGGGACCGGGGCGGATGTGCCTTTGGGTGCGGTGCGCGACGGCTGGCTGAACCGGATGATGCAGGCCCTGCCGGGGGTGCGGGCCGAGACGGCCTATGCGGTGGGGCGGGACGAGCTGAAAATCCTGTCGGGCGTGGCCGAGGTGCGGAACTGGGCGCCGGATCAGGAACTTGCGCTGTCGGCGCAGGGGCGGCTTCTGCTGGAACATGTGGCGCATGACGACCCCCTGTTCCGCGATGCGGTGGCCGAAGCGCTGGCGCTGACCCAGGGCGGCATGATGGGCATGGCGGAAGGCGGGGAGGCGGGCGGCGTGGCGCAACTGGTGGATTTCGTCGCCGGGCATCTGGCGGGCGAGACCCGGATCGCGGCCTTTTCCCTGACCGGATGGGACACGCACAAGGGCCAGGGCAATGCCCTGCGCCGCCCGCTGTCCCGGCTGCAAGAGGTGATCCTGCGGATGAAGGCGCAGCTTGGCCCGCAGGTCTGGGGCAGGACGGCGCTGCTGGCGATGACGGAATTCGGCCGCACGGCGCGCGAGAATGGGTCCGCCGGAACCGACCATGGCACGGGCGGGCTGATGGTGGCGGCGGGCGGCGCGGTCAAGGGCGGGCAGGTGCTGGGTCCATGGCCGGGCCTGGGCGAGGGCGCGCTCTATGAGGGGCGCGATCTGATGCCCACCAGCGATGCGCGGGCCTGGGCGGCCCATGCCATGGCGCAGCTTTACGGGCTGGACCGCGCGGTGCTGGAGCAGGCAGTCTTTCCGGGGCTGCGCGCCGAAGGGGCGGGCGGGCTGATCCTCTAGGCGCTTGCGGGGCACGGGACCTGCGCTTAGCCTGCCGTGAAATCGGTCAGGGATGGCAGGACATGGACGACGCGGCGCGGCTGGGACAGGTGGTGAGCGGCTGGTCGGTGCCGCCGCGACCGGGGCATGAGGCGCTGGAGGGGAATTGGGTGCGGCTGGAGCCGCTGTCCGCCGATGCCCATGCCGCCGACCTGTTCCGCGCCTTTTCCGGCCATGACGCGCTGTGGGATTACATGCCCTACGGCCCCTTCGCCTCGGCCGCAGCCTATCACCGCTGGGCCAAAGAGCGCGAGGCGGGCGAGGACCCGCGCTTCTTCGTGCTGCGCGACTGCGCGACCGGCCATTGCGGCGGCATCGCCAGTTTCCTGCGCATCGCGCCCGAGGCCGGGTCGATCGAGGTCGGCCATATCTGCATCGGCCCCGAGATGCAGCGCGGCGTGGCCGCGACCGAGGCGATGGCGCTGATGATGGGCTGGGCCTTCGCGGCGGGCTACCGGCGCTATGAATGGAAGTGCAATGCGCTGAACCTGCCCTCGCGCCGGGCGGCGCAGCGGCTGGGCTTCAGCTATGAAGGCATTTTCCGCCAGCATCTGGTGGTCAAGGGCCGCAACCGCGATTCGGCCTGGTTCTCGGTGATCGACAGCGAATGGCCCGCGCTGGCCGAGGCGTTCAAGGCCTGGTTGTCGCCCGCCAATTTCGACGCGGCGGGGCGGCAGCGCGAACGCCTGTCAGACCTGACGCGGCTGGTGCGGGCCGGGTCGGACCCGGCGGTCCGGGATTAGGCGGTTCAAGACCGGGGTTCCGGGATCGCGTGCCGGGGCGGCGGACAAGGCGACCGCGCATCTCAGGCGCTGTCGCGGAAGGCGGCGGTCCGGGCGATGCGGTCGCGCAGCAGGGTGGAAAGCTGGGTGTCCTTGACCGCAGGGTCGCCGATGGCGCGGCTGGCGCTGATCAGCGCCTGATCACTGGCCTGGCGGGCAAGGCCCGAGACGAAGCCCGCAAGATAGGCGCGTTCGGCGGGCGATGGCCCGGCCTCGAGCGCCCGGGCCGCCTGAAGCAGATCGTCGGTCAGGGCCAGCGGATCGGGCCGCACCTCGCCGGGAAAGGGGGCGGGCCGCATCTCGGCCCCCGGCAAATGGGCGAGGATCGTGGCCTGGAAGGTGGCCAGGCCGGGCACGGGCTTGTCCAGAAACCCTGCCGCCCCGGCGGCCAGAGCGGCGGCGCGGCCATCGGGATCGCCGCTGGTGCCCAGCACGACCGCGCGCCTTTCGGTGGCAAGGGCCTGGATCAGCGCCTCACCCCGGCCATCGGGCAGGCCCAGATCGACGATCACCACATCAGGCCGGTAGCAGCGCAGATGCGCCTCGGCCGCAGCCAGGCTGTCGGCCCGGCGCAGCCGCCCGCCCGAGCGCTGGCACATCAGGCGCAGCGCATCCGAGGCATAGCGGCTGTCTTCGACGGCAAGGATGGTCAGCCCCTGCAGGGGCAGCGCGCCACGCAGCGCAAGCGCGGGACCGAAGAAGCTGGGATCGGGCAGGTCGTCGGGGCGGGGCATGGCAAGGGCCTTTCGCTGCGGGCGGGGTGCCGAACCGGGACGCGCGCCATCGGCCAGTCTAGGCAGGGCAGGGTGAATGGCAGGTTAACGGCGGCGCGCGATCCCCTGCTTTCGTCGGGCCGCCTGCGGCGGTGCGCCCCCTTGCCCGCCGGGGCGGCTGGGGCGATAAGCAGGCAAAGCGCCCCACGCGGGGGCCGCAGCTTCCAGCCAGGAGACGCCCATGATCGGACGCCTGAACCATGTTGCCATCGCCGTGCCCGATCTTGCGGCGGCCTCGGCCCAGTATCGCGACACGCTGGGCGCCAAGGTCGGCGCGCCGCAGGACGAGCCCGCCCATGGCGTGACGGTGGTGTTCATCGAGTTGCCGAACACCAAAATCGAATTGCTCTATCCCTTGGGCGAAGGCTCTCCGATCGCTGGATTCCTTGAGAAAAACCCGGCCGGGGGCATCCATCACATCTGCTATGAGGTCGAGGATATCCTGGCCGCGCGCGACAAGCTGAAGGCGCAGGGGGCGCGGGTTCTGGGCACGGGCGAGCCGAAGATCGGCGCGCATGGCAAGCCGGTCCTGTTCCTGCACCCGAAGGATTTCAACGGCTGTCTGGTTGAACTGGAGCAGGTATGAACATCACTGGCGCTATCGTCCTGTTCTCGGTCACCTGGTTCCTGACCTTCTACATCGTGCTGATGGTGCGCACCCGCACCCAGGGCGAGGCGGGCGAGATCGTGCCCGGCACCCATGCCGGCGCGCCCGCGCGCGAGGATGTCGGCCGAAGCGCGCTGATCGCGACGGGCTTTGCCTCGGTGATCTTTGCGGTGCTGGCCTGGGTGATCCTGTCGGGCCGCTTCACCGTGGATGACCTGAACGTTTTCGGGCTGGAAGCGCCGGTGACGGCGGATCAGTAAGGCCGCGGCCTTACCGCCCCGCAGCCATAAGCTTGTGAAAGATATGGGTGAATGTCGCGGTGCCCAGCACCGGGATCAGAAGGTTCACCAGGGGAATTGACAGGGGCGCGGCCATCAGCGCCCCCGCCATCCAGATGGTCAAGCCGTTGCGGCTGCGCAGGGCCTTGGCCTCATCGGCGGGCAGGCGGCGCAGCGCCACCAGCATGAAATACTCACGCCCGAGCAGCCAGCCATTCGCCGCCCAGAACAGGACCGGGGCGAAGGGGCCGACCACCAGCACCGACATCAGCGCGGCAAGGTTCACCAGGACCAGCAGCCCGATCAGGTTGATCGAGGCGCGCAACCCCTCGGCCCAGCCCAGAATGCGGGCGGGGGGCAGGAAGGGGTAATGCGCCTCTTCCACCGCCTGGGCGACGTCATCGGTGAAAAGCCCGGCAAAGGCGGCGGCGGCGGGGATCATCAGGAAGACCGACAGGGCCAGCATGAAGAACAGCGAGGCCCAGCCCAGAAGCTGGTGCAGGCCCGAGACCGGGCCGAGGACGGGCAGCTCGACCAGATCGGGGGTCAGGGTGGCGATCATCAGAAGAAACAGCGCGTAGACCACGGCCAGAAGCGCGAAGGCCAGGACGACGCCCAGCACCATGACCCTGCGGAAACGCGGGTCGCCCATCTGGCCCAGGGCTGTGCCAAAGGATTGAAAGATCATCACAATCCCCGTTGCACGATGCGCGCCAGATCGGGGCGCGGGCGGTCGGGGGGAAGGGGGCTGGGCGGGGTGGCGATGTGGATGATGCCCGAGACGGTTTCGCCTTCGGTGCAGGCGAAGGCGCGGGCGCGGAAGGTGGCGTCATGGGCGGGCCAGCCGGTCAGCCAGGAGGCGCCCCAGCCCGCCGCCGTGGCGGCATGGACGAGGTTCATGCACAGCGCGCCGGAAGACAGAACCTGTTCGGCCAGCGGGATCTTGTCAGAGGCCTTGGGCGAGGAGATCACCACCACGGCAAGGCGGCCAAGATCGTATTGGCCGCGGCCCTTGGCGATCTTTTCGGCATCTCCACCCAGCTCGCGCGCCCGGGCCTCGGCCAGATCGGCGAGGCGGGAAAAATCATTTCCCTGCAAGACGATAAGCCGCCATGGTTCCAGCTTGCCATGATCGGGCACGCGCAGGGCGGCGGTCAGGATGCGGTCAAGCTCCGCCGCAGCGGGGACGGGATCGGTGAAGAGCTTGGCGGGCGCTGACCGGCGGGTTTCGAGATAGGCGAAGGCTGCGGGATTCGGGGTAGACATGGGCACTCCTGACGGCTTGGGCGGAAGGTAGGCGGGATCGGCGCGCATTTCAAATGGCGGGCTTGCGGCCGCCCCCGCCCGCGTGGTTCGGGCCGGGACGGCGCCGTCTGGCGAAGGTCTGGCAAAGGTCTGGCAAAGGTCGGGCAACGACCGGCCCTTTCGCCCTGTGCCGCGCCCTTGCCGCCCGTCGCCCGGCGGGGCAGTCTGGCGAACTGGAGGATGCCATGGCCGATGATCTGCCCGACCTGTCGCATCTGGCCCGGCCCGGGGCCGAGATCGCGCTGAGGGTGACCCCCAATGCAAGGCGGGCCGGGATCCTGCCGGGCGAGGTGCTGCGGGTTTCGGTGACCGAAGTGCCCGAGGATGGCCGCGCCACGGCTGCGGCCCAGGCGCTGCTGGCCCGGGCCATGGGGGTGGCGAAGACAAGGCTCACGCTGGTGCGGGGCGCCAAGGCGCGGGACAAGGTTTTCCGGCTGGACTGAACCGGCCGCCCGACGCGACGGCACGGGGAACGCGGGGCCAGCGCCCCGGGGCTTGCGGTCGCCCCGGGAAATTTGAAACCGAGATAATGGGGGGCGGCTAGTCGCCGGTGGCGGGCTTGCCCCGGCGGTCAAGCCGGTAGCTGCCTTCAGGCAGGTTCAGCGCGGCGGCAAGGTCGGCCACCTGGGCGAGCGAGAGGGTGAGGCGCGCGACCTCGTCCGTCTCGGGATCGGTCTGCTCGACCGTCACGCAATCTTCGAAGGCGGTGACGGTGACATCGCCCATAAGGGGCAAGTCGCCCCCCTCGTCGATCAGGGTGATGACCGTGGCGTCGAATTCGTGCTCGATGGTGAACATGGGCCAAGGCTAGCCGCGCGCGCGGGCGGCGGCAATGGGCAATGGCGGGGGGGCGGGGCGGTGGCATTGGCGGCGATGGGCGGCAGGCGGGCCCTGGAGAAAAATCGGCCGGGCGGCGTGACGGTTGCGTGAGATGGCGCCATGGCCCCTTTCTTCCGCGCGCCGGTCTGATAGCTTCGCACGACACGCGGCGGTTGCCGGGGGATGCGCCGCCCCGTCATCCGCCCCGTCATCCACCCCAGTGCCGCCCCGTTCCCATATCGTCCCGTCGCTTTGCCCTGTCACCCTGTTCCGCCGGACCGCCTGCCCATGCCCCTTTTCGCCGCCGCGCGCGCCCTTCTGGCGCTGTCCCTGCTTCCCCTTGCCCTTGCAGGCTGCGTGACCGGGCAGGAGGTCGCGCGGGACTTGCCGCCGGGGATCAGCATCGATTTCCCGCCCGGCACGCCCGCGCGTTTCGTCGAGGCGGCGGGGCGGATCGAGCCCATGGCCGAAACCATGTGCCGGGCGCGGGTCAGGGGGCGCAATTGCAATTTCACCATCGCGCTGGATGCCCGGCCCGGCCAGCCCGCCAATGCCTTCCAGACGCTGGACCCCTATGGCCGGCCCTGGCTGTTCGTGACCTCGGCCCTGATCGCCAAGGCGCGCAATGCCGACGAGCTGGCCTTCGTCATGGGCCATGAGGCGGCCCATCACATCGCGGGCCATATTCCGCGCCGTGACAGCCAGGCCCGCGAAGGCGCGATGCTGGCGGGCGTGCTGGCGACCCAGGCGGGGGCCAGCCCCGATGAGGTGAAGCGGGCGCAGCAGACCGGGGCCGAGCTGGCGGCGCAGAGCTATTCCAAGGCTTTCGAGCTGGAGGCCGATGCGCTGGGGGCCGAGATCGCCTGGCGGGCGGGGTTCGATCCGGTGCGGGGCGCGGTCTTCTTTCTGCGCCTGCCCGATCCGGGGGTGACGGCGCATGGGTCGCATCCGTCGAATGCGCAGCGCCGGGCGGTGGTGGCGCGGGTCGTGGCCGCCTTGCAGGCGGGCGGCGCGGTCTGAGCGGGCGCGACGCGGCGGTGCCAGCCGGTTTCCGCACATCCGACATGCAGATTTCTTGCATTCTACCCACCTGCCCGGATTTTGCTTGATCTGGGTCAAGGCCGGGCCATGGGCCGGGGGCCACTCTGCGGCAAGCGGGCTGGATGGATGCAGGGCCCGGAAGAGAGGTGTCATGCTGGGATATACCGATTCGCCGCGGGCCTGGTGGCTGACGCGGGCCATGGCGCGGCTGACCGGGGTCAGCCTGCCGCAGGCGGTGGTCGAGGGCTGGCTGAGCCGGGGCGAGCTGGGCGCGATCGTGGCGCGCTGCGAGGGCTGCGCCCAGCCGGCACGCTGCCGGGCCTTCATGGACAGCCATGCCGAGGAGAAGGCGATGCCGGGCTTCTGCCCGAACAAGGCGGTGATCGAGGCGCTGTCGATCACCTGACCGCGGTTGACCCGGGGGCGGCGGCGCGCCAGAGAAGCGCGATGGAACAGCCGGGCTTCTTCACGCTGGACGACGTGCTGCGCGACCGTGGCTCGCGCTATGCCGTTTCGGGCGGGCCTGCGACGGACAAGGCCGCGGCGCGGGCGCTGGTGGCGCAGCTTTGCCGCGAGAAGCGCTTTGCCAAGGCGACCCACAATTCCTGGGCGCTGCTGTCGCGCAGCGAGGGGCCGATCAAGGCCGATGATGGCGAGGCCGGGGCGGGATCGGTGATCCTGCGGATGCTTGAGCGTGAAGAGCTGTATGACATGGCGGTGATCGTGACGCGCTGGTTTGGCGGCACGCATCTGGGCGGCGACCGCTTTGCCCATGTCGCAAGCTGCACGAGAGCCTGGCTCGACGCGCTGCGGGCGCGCGGCTAGGTTGGCCGGACCGGACGCAGGGCCGGGTCAGGGATGGGGACGAGGATGGAGTGGCTGAAGGCCGAATTGCGGCGGCTGGGGAATACCTGCCTGTGGTCCTGGGCCGGATGGCGCGCGGCCTGGGCCAGCGAGAAAAGCCTCCGGCAATGGTCGCTGGCCAATCTCGCCTCGGCCGCGCTGGCCTTCAGCCTGGACCTGACGCCCGGCGAGCGGGCGGTGATCCTGGGGCTGGGGCTGATGGTGCTGGCGATGGAGCTGATGAACACCGCCATCGAGGAGGTGGTCGATTACATCTCGGACCGGCGCGACCCGCGGGCGGGCAAGGCCAAGGATTGCGGCAGCGCTGCCGTGGCGCTGGCGGCAATTGCGGCGGGCGTGGCCTGGCTGGTGATCCTTTTGGGCTAGCGGGCGGCGCGGGCGAGATTGGCCAGCCAGATCGCCGCGCCCAGGATGATCAGCCCCTCGCTGATGCCGATGACCGGGCCGATCGCCTGTTCCGCCGCCTTGCCCGAGAGAAGAAGATAAAGCGAGGCGAGCGCGACCAGCGTGCCGATCTGGTGCAGGAAGAATTGCGCGCGGCCCATCCAGCCCTCGGCCAGGGCCGGGAAGACCCGGTAGGAGAGGCCGAACAATGTCATCAGGGTGAAGCCCAGAAGGTTGATATGGGCATGGACGGGGGCGAGCGAATGGTCGCCCGAGCCGCCCATATAGCTGCCCAGGACCATGCCGACGATCAGGTAGAGGCCGCCGATCAGAAGAAAGCTGCGCGAGAGGTTCATGGGGTTCATCCGTTGAAAATCGGGGTGATGGTTCGAAATTCGCAGGCCGCCCCTGCCAGGGGACAGTCGCGGACGGCGGGGTAGCGCCTTGCCATATGCGCCGCCGGGCGCCCGCGCGCCTATGCTGCGCTGAAGATGCGGCTTTCCCTACAGGAATCTTCGCGCCCCCGACGCCCGGCCCGCGCAGCATTCCGCGCCCGAGAGCGGCGGTTTTCGGCCGGGTTCCGCCTGCCGCGCCGCGCAACCGGAACCATTGCCCGCGACCATCTGTTTTCCCGCCAGACGGTGCATCCCTGCGCCGTGCAAGGAAAAGAGGATGTCATGCAACAGCAAGCTCAGATTTCCACCGCCGCCCGCCCCGGCGCCGCGCTGATCTCCAGCACGGATGTCAACGGCACCGATGTCTACAGCCCTGCGGGCGATCATCTGGGCCATATCGACCATCTGATGATCGACAAGGTCTCGGGCAATATCACCTATGCGGTGATGAGCTTTGGCGGCTTTCTGGGCATCGGTGCGGGGGCGCATCCGATTCCGTGGAAGAAGCTGCGCTATGACGTGGCGCGCGAGGGCTATGTGACCGACATCACCAAGGCCCAGCTCGAGGCCGCGCCCGAGCGGCCCGAGGACTGGCGCGTCAATCGCGACTATGAACGCCGCGCCTATGACTATTACGGCGTCTCGCCCTATTGGCTGTGAGGCCGCAAGAACGGCGGCCCGCTGCCCTGCGGTGACGCCTTCGCGCCCCTGCGCGCAAGGGGCGGCCCCCGGTGTCGAAAGATGCCGGGGGCAACGATTTGGGGCAACGATTTGGGGGGATGGTCAGCTCGGCTGATCGGGCAGCGGTCGTGACCGCCCGCTTTCGTCCAGCGCGACGAAGGTGAAGGTCGCATCCGTCACCTTCTCGCTTTCCGTGCCATAGCGCGGGCGGCGCCAGGCCTCGACATGGATGCGCATGGAGGTTCGGCCGGTGCCTTCGAGATGGGCGTAGAGCGAGACTTCGTCGCCGACCTTGACCGGCTTCAGAAAGGCCATGCCATCGACCGCCACGGTCGCCGAACGGCCGCGGGCGATGCGGCCGGCCAGGTTCCCGGCCGCAAGGTCCATCTGCGCCATCAGCCAGCCGCCGAAGATATCGCCCGAGGGGTTGGTGTCGGCGGGCATGGCGATGGTGCGGATCACGGGTTCCGCTTCGGGCGGTTTGGGGGTCTGGGTCTGGGTCAAACGCGGCTTCCCCACAGGTCATATTCCCCGGCCTCGTCCACCTCGACGGTGACGATGTCGCCGGGGACCAGGCCCTCAAACCCCTCGTCGATGAAGAGGTTGCCGTCGATTTCCGGCGCATCCGCCTTGGTGCGGCAGGTGGCGCCTTCTTCGTCGACCTCATCGACGATCACCTCGATCCGGCTTCCCAGCTTGGCGGCCAGCTTCGCCTCGGAAATCGCCTGGGCCTTTTCCATGAAGCGGGCGAAGCGGTCTTCCTTGACCTCTTCCGGCACATGGTCGGGCAGGGCGTTCGAGCGCGCGCCCTTGACGTTTTCGTATTTGAAGCAGCCGACGCGGTCGAGTTGCGCCACGTCCAGCCAATCCAGCAGGTGCTGGAATTCGGCCTCGGTCTCGCCCGGGTAGCCGACGATGAAGGTGGAGCGCAGGGTGATATCAGGGCAGGCGGCGCGCCAGGCGGCGATTTCATCCAGCGTGCGGGCGGCGGCCGCGGGCCGCGCCATGCGGCGCAGCACATCCGGGTGCGCATGCTGGAAGGGAATGTCGAGATACGGGAGCACAAGCCCATCGGCCATGAGCGGGATCAGGTCGCGCACATGCGGATAGGGATAGACGTAATGCATCCGCACCCAGGCGCCCAGCGAGCCCAGGTCACGCGCGAGGGAGGTGATCGGGAATTTCTCGTCGCGCTCTTTCCAGTCGGTGCCATAGGCAGAGGTGTCCTGGCTGATGACCAGAAGCTCTTTCACCCCGGCTTCGACCAGCTTTTCCGCCTCGCGCAGCACGGCGCGGGCGGGGCGGCTTTGCAACCGGCCGCGCATGTCGGGGATGATGCAGAACTTGCACTTGTGGTCGCAGCCTTCCGAGATTTTCAGATAGCTGTAATGGCGCGGAGTGAGCGAGACGCCGGTGGCGGGCAGAAGGTCGATGAACGGGTCGGGTGCGGGCGGCACCGCGCCGTGGACGGCATCGAGCACGGATTCATATTGATGCGGGCCGGTAACGGCCATGACCTTGGGATGCGCGCCGGTGATATAGTCGGGTTCCGCCCCCAGGCAGCCGGTGACGATGACCTTGCCATTTTCGCGCAGCGCCTCGCCGATGGCGTCCAGGCTTTCGGCCTTGGCGCTGTCCAGGAAGCCGCAGGTGTTCACGATGACCGCATCCGCGCCCTTGTAATCGGGGCTGATCGCATAGCCTTCGGCCCGCAGGCGGGTGAGGATGCGTTCGGAATCGACAAGGGCCTTGGGGCAGCCAAGGCTGACCATGCCGATGGTGGGCTGGCCCTCGCGGCGGGGGCTTGCCTCAAGCTGGGCGCGGGCAAGATCGGGGCGGAGAAGGGGCGGGTTCTGGCTCATGGCCGCTGGATATAGCGCAGAGGGCCTGCGGCGGGAAGCGCCGGCGGCGGGACCCGGGGCGCGCCGCGCCGGACCCCGGGATAGCCGGGCCAGGATGAAGACCAAGACTGCCCTGCCTGTTTCATCCTGGCCGAAATACTCCGGGGGTCCGGGGGGTGACCCCCGGGGCATGTGCGGGGCGCGCCTTCGCCGTCTCGCGCGATGTTTCAATGACGGCGGTTTGATGCCGGAAAGATGGGCAAGTTCTTGCCGGAACCGGGCCGCTGCCCTAGGCTTTCTCAACAAATCAGAAACTTGAGGCAGGTGGCGATGCGGTGGCTGATCCGGGCAATCGGGGCGCTTCTGCTCCTGGCCCTTCTGGGGGCGGGGCTTCTGGCGCTGGTGCCGACCGAGCGGATCGCGGGGGCGGCGTCGCGGGAATTCCAGCGGCTGACCGGGCGCGAGCTGGTGATCGAGGGCGGGGTTTCGGCGCGGTTCTGGCCGGTTCTGGGCGTCGTCACAGGCCCGGTGCGCATTGCCAATGCCGAATGGTCCGGTGAAGACGGGCCGATGTTCAGCGCCGACCGGCTGGTGATCGAGGTCAATGCCTCGGCGCTTCTGGGCGGGGAGGTGCGAATCCTCGGGCTGCGGGCCGAAGCGCCGAAGGTGCTTTTGGAACGGGCCAAGGACGGGCGCGAGAACTGGGTCTTCGGCGGCGGCGGCGCAGGGGGCGAGATCAGCCCGGCCACGCCCGGCGCGGGCCAGGCCTTCACGCTGGAAGATGGCCGGATCACCGGCGGCACGATCCGCTTCCTTGACCACCGGGCCGGGCGCGATGTGACCCTGGACGGGGTGGACCTGACGCTGGCGATCCCGGATTACACCGGCCCCTTCACGCTCAGGGCCAGCGCGGTGACGCAGGGCCGCCCGGTGACGCTGTCGCTGGCGGCCGAGGTGTTTTCAGCCTTTTCCGAGGGGCGCATCGTGCCCCTGGTGGCCGATCTGACCGCTGGCAGGGCGACAGCGCATTTCGAGGGGCGGGGGGGATGGAACCCGGTCGCGGCCGAGGGGCGGCTGGAGGCGGATCTGACCGATATCGCGGCGCTGGCCGGGCTGGCCGGGGCGGCGGCGCCGGCCTTGCCGCGGGGCCTGGGGGCAGAGCGGCTGAAGCTGGCGGGCGATCTGGTGCTGGATGGCACGGGTGCTGCCTTCCTGCGCGGGGCGCGGATCGAGGCCGATGGCAATGCGCTGGAGGGCGATCTGGACCTGTCGCCGGGCAAGGACCGCCCGAAACTGTCGGCGCAGCTGCGCGCCTCGGCGCTGGACCTGTCGGGCCTGTCGGGCGGGCAGGGCGGCGGTGCGGGGGGCGGCATGGCGGCGGCGGGCTGGCCCGAGGATCGCATCGACGTATCGGCCCTGGGCCTGGTCGATGCCGCCGTGGCGCTGAGCGCGCCTTCGGTCGATCTGGGCGTGGCCAGGTTCGGCGCGACGGCGGCCCTGATCACGGTCGACCGGGCGCGGGCGGTGTTCGAGCTGAAGAAGCTTGAGGCCTATGGTGGCGCGGTGACCGGCGAGTTCGTGGTCAACGGGCGCGGCGGCCTGTCGGTCGGCGGCAACCTGTCCTTGGCCGGGTTGCAGATGCAGCCCCTCTTGCAGGACCTGTCGGGCTGGGACCGGCTGGTGGCGCAGGGCAATCTGACGCTGCGCTATCTGGGCGTCGGCAATTCCCTGGCCGAGATCATGCGTTCGCTTGAGGGCGAGGGCACGCTGAGCCTGGGCCAGGGCGAATTGCGCGGCCTCGACATCGGGGGGATGCTGCGGACGCTGGACCCGAATTATGTCGGCGAGGGGCAGAAGACGATTTTCGACGGGGTGGCGGGCAGTTTCACCATTGCGGCCGGGGTGCTGTCGAACAGCGACCTCAAGCTGGTGGCGCCCTATGTCACGGCGACCGGGGCGGGGACGGTCGATCTGGGCCAGCGGCGGCTGAATTACCGGCTGCGGCCCACGGCGTTGGCGGGCGAGGATGGCACGGGCGGGGTGATGGTGCCGCTGCTGATCTCCGGCCCCTGGGCGAAGCCGAATTTCGCGCTCGATCTTGAGGCGATCGCCCGGGAGAAGATGGAGGAAGAGGCGCGGGCGGCGGCGGAAAAGCTGCGGCTTGAGGCCAAGAAGGCCGAGGTCGATGCCAAGGCCGCGCTGGAGGCGAAGCTGGCGGAAGAAGGCATCGTCGCGGGCGAGGGCGAGAGCCTGGAGGATGCGGCCAAGCGCCGGGCGCAGGAGGTGCTGGACGAAGAGGCGCGCAAGCTGCTGGAAGGCTTGCTGAAAGGCAATTAGGCCGGATCGGCCAGCCCACGGGCCAGGACGCGGGCGTGATCGGGTTCGATCTGCCAGCAACAGGCGACTTCCCAGGCCAGCGCCGCGCGGCGGGTCGCTGCGTCGGGAGGACCAAGCTGGGCAAGGTCGAAGGCGGCCCGGTCGCGGCGGGATTCGTCCCAGTCTAGCAGGATGGGCAGACCATCGGCCCCGTGCAGGATGTTGCCGGGGGAAAGATCGGCATGGATGACGGTTTCCTCGCCGGTGAGTGCCGCCCAGGCGGCGCGGCAGGCGCGGGCCAGGACGTCGGGCATCGCCGACAGATCGACATCGCCGCCCTGGTCCTGCGCAAGAAGATCACGGGAAGACAGGAAGCCGGGCCGCTGCGGCAATGCGCGGGCGGCGCGGTGGAAAGATCGCAGGCGCGGGGCGAGGGCGGGCAGGTCGGCGGCGGTGAAGGATTGGCCTGCCAGAAAGGGCTCGCAGGTCCAGCCCTGGTCCGACAGCGCGCCGTTGCGGCTGGGGAGCAGGCCGGGAACGGCGAAGCCCGCGGCGCGGGCCGCAGCATGAACCGGGGCAAGCCAGGCCAGGGCCTCGGCGCAGCGGCGTGTGGATTTGAAGACCAGATCCTGCGCAAGGCCGGTGGTGCGGAAGGCATGGTTGCGGTGGCCGCCGGTCAGCCGGGAAAGCGGCGCGTCCACGCCCCAAAGTCCGATGGGCGGCGACGGTGTCATGTGCCGCGCGGCTTGGCGCGCAGGGTGGGTTCGGCCTGGGTCGGGTCCTCGGGCCAGGGATGTTTCGGATATTGCCCGCGCATGTCCTTGCGCACATCGGCATAGGAGTTGGCCCAGAAACCCGGCAGATCCTGCGTGACCTGCACCGGGCGCTGGGCGGGTGACAGGAGCGTGATGCGCAGGGGCAGGCGGTTCTGGCCGACGGTCGGGTGGCGGGTGACGCCGAAAACTTCCTGCAGGCGCAGGGAGATGGCGGGGGCCTCGCCCTCATAATCGATGGGCACCGCCCGACCCAGCGGCGTGGTGAAATGCGCGGGGGCGAGGCGGTCAAGCTCGGCCGTCTGCGACCAGTCGAGAAGCGAGAGCAGCGGTTGCGTCAGGTCGAGGCCGCGCAGGTCGGCCTCGGTCCGCGCGCGGGCAAGCTGGGGCATCAGCCAGTCGGGATCACGGGCGAGAAGGGCGTCATCGGTGACCTCGGGCCAGTCGTCGCGGCGGCAGAGCGCGATGCGGGCGCGCAGGCGGCGGGCAGAGGGGGTAAGGGGCAGGCCCAGAAGGCGCAGGCCCTCCAGCGCGGCGGCGGCGAGCGCCTCGGGCGGGGCATCCGGCCAGGGGCGGTCATCCAGGATCAGCGCGCCGAACAGCTCTTGCCGCCGGGCGGCGACGCGGCCTTCGCGGCGGTCCCATTGCACCGTCTCGCGCCAGCGGATGCGGGGGGTATAGAGGCGGCGGAGTTCAGCGTCATCCAGGGCGGCGGCCTGGCGGATGCGGGCTTCGCGCGGATCGCCGTCAAGATCGGTGGCGACCAGCAGCCTGACATTGGAAAGCGATGTGCCCAGGGGCAGCACCGCGCCCTTGCCACCGGAAAGAAGGAAACGCGGCGCCTCGCCCTTGCGGCGCAGGCCGATGCGGTCGGGATAGGCCAGCGCGGCCATGGCGGCGGGCGAAAGGCCGGGCAGGGCAGGCGCGGGGACAAGGGCGGACAGACGTTTCGCCTCGGCCCGGATGCGTTCGATCGTGGCGCGGTCGGCCTCGGGCGGGGGGCGGCGGATGGCGTCGAGCCGCAGGGAAAGCTCGGGGCCTGCGCCGCGCAGGGGATCGCGTTCGGCCAGAAGTGCGGCCAGGGGGGCGGCGTCGCGGCCGGCAAGGGCAAGCATATGGCCAAGCCGGGGATGCAGCGGCAGGGCGGCCAGCGCGCGGCCATGTTCGGTGATGCGGCCCGCCGCGTCCAGCGCGCCAAGATCGGCCAGCAGGCTGCGCGCTTCGGCCAGCGCGGGGGCAGGGGGCGGCGTCAGGAAGGGCAGGTCGGCTGAACCCCAGAGCGCGAGGTCCAGCGCGAGGGGTGTGAGGTCGGCCGCCTCGATCTCGGGCGGGGGGAAGGACGCAAGGCCGCCCTCTTCGCCGCGCGTCCACATCCGGTAGCAGATGCCCGGCCCGACCCGGCCCGCGCGGCCCCGGCGCTGTTCGGCCTCGGCCTTGGTTACCCGTTCGGTGACGAGGCGCGACATGCCGGAGGCGGGGTCGAAGCGGGCGCGGCGGGCGCGGCCCGCGTCGATGACGACGGTGATGTCCGGCAGCGTCAGCGAGGTTTCGGCGATGGAGGTCGCCAGCACGATCTTGCGGCCCGGCGCGGGGCCAAGGGCGGCGCGCTGGGCGGCCAGGTCCATGGCGCCGAAAAGCGGGCGGATGGTGACACCCGGCAGGCCCTGAAGCGCGGCTTCGGTGCGGCGGATCTCGGCCTCGCCGGGCAGGAAGACGAGAAGGCCGCCTTTGGTCTCTGCCGCGGTTTCCTCGAGCGCCTGACGGATCAGCAGCGCCGCGGCGGCCTCGAGCCGCAGCGAGGGGTCGGTGGGGCGGGGCAGCCAGCGGGTTTCGACCGGGAAGGCGCGGCCCTGGGCGGTGATGCAAGGCGCATCGCCCATCAGCGCGGCCACGGGGGCGGCGTCGAGCGTGGCCGACATGACCAGAAGCGACAGGTCGGGGCGCAGGGCGGCGCGGATTTCCAGCGCCAGCGCCAGGCCAAGATCGGCCTGGAGCGAGCGTTCGTGAAATTCGTCGAAGATCACCAGCGAGATGCCGGGCAGGTCGGCGTCGGACTGGATCATCCGGGTCAGGATGCCTTCGGTCACCACCTCGATCCGGGTGGCGGCAGAAACCTGCGCCTCGCCCCGGATGCGGTAGCCGACGGTTTGGCCCAGGGCTTCGCCCAGCGTCTCGGCCATGCGCAGGGCGGCGGCGCGGGCGGCGAGGCGGCGGGGTTCCAGCATCAGGATGCGACCGGGGAACAGGCCCGAGGCCAGCAGATCGAGCGGCACCAGCGTGGTCTTGCCCGCACCGGGCGGCGCCTGAAGCACGGCCAGACCGTGCGCGGCCAGCGCGGCGCGCAGATCGGGCAGGATATGGGTGACGGGCAGGGCGTCCATGCCGCCTTATGGCAAGGCGGGCGGGGCTTGGCCAGCGCGGCGCGGAAGCATGACTGCCTGCCAGAATCACCCGCCCTTGCGGCCCCCGCAGGCAAACGGATAGAATGGGGCAACCATCAGACAGCCGGAGAGACAGATGTCCTGGACGGACGAGCGCGTCGAGACGCTCAAGCGCATGTGGGCCGAGGGCCAGTCGGCCAGCCAGATCGCCAAGGAACTGGGCGGGGTGACGCGCAATGCCGTGATCGGCAAGGTGCATCGTCTGGGCCTGTCGAACCGGGTGGGCGGCAAGGAAGACGAGGAGATGCCGGCCCCGGCCGCAAGGGCGGAACCGGCCCCGGCCGCCGCAAGGCCCGAGCCTGCGCCCGCCGCCGCCGCTGCTGCGGCCTCGCGCCCCGAACCTGCCGCCGCCCAGCCGCGCCCGGCCCCCGCCGAACGGCCCGCGGCGCCTGCCGCCCCCGTGGCCTCGAATGTCACGCCCCTGCCGGTGCGCAAGGCGATTGTGCCCGCAGGCCAGCCGCTGCCGCCGCAGCCCAGCCTGAACGAGATCAGCCCCGAGGCGCTGGCCTCGGTGCGCGAGGTGGAAAAGCGCGCGCGCAAGCTGACGCTGATGGAACTGACCGAGCGGACCTGCAAATGGCCGATCGGCGACCCGGCGACCGAGGATTTCTGGTTCTGCGGCCTGCCCTCGCTGCCGGGCAAGCCCTATTGCGAGGCCCATGTCGGCGTCGCCTTCCAGCCGATGAGCGCCCGCCGGGACCGTCGCCGCTGAGGCGGCGCGGCCCGGCAAAGGATCGGGCTTCGGGACCGCCGCCGCTGAGGCGGCGCGGAAGGTTTTTTCAGCGAAAAATCCAGCAAGGCCCGGCATATGCCGGGCCTTTCGCCTTCCTGCCAGATCCGGGCGAACTTCATCGCCCGATGCAGAATGTCGCTTTCAGACGGGCGGTGCACCGGGCGGCGGGCTAGGGCTGGGCCATGAGCCAGGACCGTATCCTTCCGGGCATCGTCCTGATGCTTGCCTTCTGCGTGCTTGCGCCGCTTCTGGACACCTGCGCCAAGCTGGCGGCGCAGGGGGGCATTCCGGTGGGCCAGATCACCACCGCGCGCTTTCTGGTCCAGACGCTGCTGATGCTGCCCTTCGTGCTGGCCATGGGCCACAGCCTGCGGATGAGCCCGCGGGCGCTGGTCTTCGTGATCCTGCGCGCATTGCTCCTGGTGATTTCCACCTTCACCTTCGTCTCGGGCGTCAAGGTGATGCCGCTGGCCGATACGCTGGCCATCGTCTTCATCGAGCCCTTCATCCTGCTGTTCCTGGGCTGGCTGATCTTTGGCGACACCATCGGGCCAAGGCGCATCGCGGCTGCGGCGGTGGGCTTCGTGGGCGTGCTGCTGGTGATCCAGCCTGCCTTTGACACGTTCGGGCTGGTGGCGTTGTGGCCGCTGGGCACGGCGCTGTCGTTTTCCTTCTACATGCTCGTCACCCGGGCGATCTCGGCCTATATGCACCCCATCCCGATGCAATTGCACACAAGCTGGACCGGGCTCTTGATCTGCCTGCCGCTGATGGTGGCCTTTGACGGCGGGCCGGTGGCGGAACTGGACCCGGTCTGGCCCATGGGCCTGATGTGGCTCTGGCTTCTGGGCGTGGGGGTCTGGGCCACGGCCAGCCATACCTGCATGACCTACGCGCTGCGTTTTGCCCCGGCCTCGACGCTGGCGCCGCTGCATTATCTGGAAATCGTGGTGGCGGTGGCGCTGGGCTGGGCGATCTTTGGCGATCTGCCCAATCGCGAGACCATGCTTGGAATCGTGATCATCGTCGCCTCGGGCCTTTATGTCATCCACCGCGAGCGGATCGCCGCGCGGCAAGCCCCCGCGCAAGCCCCGGTGCCAGCGCCGCAATCGCCGCGGCCAGCCGCGACCGTGGAAGGATGACCACCATGCCGGGGCCGGAGACGCGCAGCCTGACCTGACGGGCGGTGACGCGGTTCGAGGTGCCGATCATGCCATCGGGGGCGAAATGCAGGCCCTGCAACGGCCAGTAAAGCCCCTCGCTTTCCGCTGTCAGCGGCGCGAGCGGAAACAGCGAGAAGGCCTCGCCCGGTCTTGTGGCCAGGGTCAGCTCGGGCGGGCAGGCAAAGGCGAAATCCTTTGGTCCGATCACGAGGCAGGGTTGAAACGGATGGCGCACCAAGGCGTTGAGGACCGCGAGCCCATGGTCGATCCGGGCGCCCTGAAAGCCGAGGGCGAGGATGAGAGGGGCCTTGATCCGGGCCAGGGCCTTGTCGAAATCGGTGGTGTCCTGATCGGCCAGAGGGTGCAGCCGGTCCGGTGGCAGGGCGGCGCGGGCCTTGGGCGAGAGGCTGTCGAAATCGCCGATCACCGCATCGGGCAGGATGCCTGCGCGCAGCAGGCGGTCGGCCCCGCTGTCTGCGCCTACGGCCAGGGGGGCGCGGGCCAGCGCCAGGCGCAGGTCACGCGCCGCGACCGGCCCGCCCCCGACCAGCGTGACGGCGTCAGGGGATTCGACAATTGGCTGAATCATGCGGATACTGTTCGAATTGAGGCAACTTTTCCGGGGCCGGGACACAATCAATCCTTCAAATTACCCTTGTCTGTCCATGGATTTGAACAGGCTGACGGTAATGTTTCCCGTAAAGCGGAAGTGCGAGGGCTGCATCCATGATCGGTGCAAACAAGATCCTGACGGTGTCATACGGAACTTTCAGTTGCACGCTGGAAGGTTTCGACGAGCCCTTCAACACCATGAAGGCGATTGCGGAATATTTCCGTGATCTGGCCGCCGAGGATCGCTATTTCGGGGCCGAACCGCCCCAGCCCGATGCCGCCATGCTGCATCGCATCGCCGAACGCGAGATCCAGCGCCGGGTCGAGGCGCGGGTCGAGGAAAACAACCTGATTCTGAAGGCGGATGGCGAGGCCGCCCCTGCGCCGGTGGTGGCACCTGCTGTGGCCGCCGCTGCGCCCGCCGCCGCAGAGCCCGACGTTGCGGCGCCTGCCGTTGCGACGGCGCCTGCCGCCGCGCCCCAGCCTGCCGTCGAGCCTGTCATTGCCGAATCTGCCGTTGCCGAAGCGGCGGCCCCCGCACCGGCCGCTTCCGAGCAGGTCGCGCCCGCCGCAGAAGCCGTCGTCGCCGAATCGGCTCTGGCCGAGGATATGGCGCCCGAAGCCCAGGCCGCGGTTGCCGCCGATTTCGCCCGCGAGGCCGAACCCGCGCCCAAGCCCGAACCCGAGCCGGAACCCGAAATGCCGCGTCTGGCCCCGGCCATGCCCGAAGGCGTAGCGGCCAAGCTGGCGCGCCTGCGCCGGGCCGTCTCGCAATCGGCGGGTGGCAATGTCGTGTCGCTTTCGGTGCTGCCGCCGGTTGCGCCGGCCCTGTCGGGCGACATGGATTTCATCGAGGACGAGCCGGCCGATGTGCCCGGCATGGAGGCCGCGTCCGGCCTGATGGCCGGTGGTGCCCCCGAAGAAGCCATGGCCGAAGTCGGGATGGATGTCGCGGAGGACAGCTTCGACGACGTGGATGTGCCGGAGCTTGCCGACGACCTGGCCGGGGATTTCGCACCCGAGGCGGCGGAGAGTGCCCCCGGCGATATGGCGGAACCGGAGGCCCAGGAGGCCGTCGCCGTTGCCGAGACCGTCGAAGAGGAAGAGGGGAGCGAGGATGACATGCTCGCCCGTCTGGCCCTGGCCGAGACAGTTGAGCCTGCTGTGGTTGCCGAGGACGAGACGGAAGCGGAGGACGAGTCTGAGGCCCTTGGCACGCTGATCGCCACGCTGGCGGGTGGCGCGCCGGATGGCGACGAGATCGTCGATGAGATGGATGATGCGGTGGCCGAGGCGGCCGAGGCCGATCCTTTCGCCATGGATGATGCGGTTGCCGGGGATGACGAGCTTTATGAACTCGCCGAGACGCCGGAAACCCCGGCCATGGCCCGCGACGATCTGGGCGATCTGAACGACGATCTGCCCGAAGCCCTGGCGGAAGACTTGGCTCGTGACGAACTGGCTGTCGAGGAACTGGCCGTCGAGGACCTGAGCGAAGACGATCTGTCCGACGAGGAGATGGCCGATCTGGCGGCGCTGGACGATGCCGCGCCCGAGGCCGAGGTCACGCCGCAGGAAACCGGCGATTTCGGGGTGGATCTGGTCGAGACCGCAGCGGCGGCCCCGGCAGTTGAGGCGGAGCCCGAGCCCGAGGCCGATGGCGTTCTGGCCGAAAAGGTGCAGCGCGCCCGCGCCCGGGTGATCAAGATCCGCCGCGCCGATGCCACCCTACCGCCGCCCGCCGCCGCGCCTGCCGCAGAAGACCTGCCCCGGGCGGATGCCGAACCTGCCCCGGGCGATGCACTGGCGGCCGGCTCGGGCGAGGATGATGTCGAACGTCTGTCGAAGCGCGCCGATGACGAGATGGCGGGTCCGGAAAATCAGCGCCGTCTGGCCGCGATCAAGCATCTCAAGGCCGCCGTCGCGGCGACCGTGGCCGAACGCCGCGCCGGGGTGACCGCGCCTTCGGACGAGGACCGCGCCGATCCCTATCGCGCGGATCTGGCCCGCGTGGTGCGCCCGGTGCGGCCGCGCGCTGCCGAAAGCGGCAGCGCCCTGGCCCGCCCGGCGGCGCCTGCCGCTGCGGCGGCGAGCGAGGCCCGGCCCGCGCCGCTGGTGCTGGTTTCGGCCCAGCGGATCGACCGGCCCGCGACCCCGGTCATGCCGGTGCGCCCGCGCCGCGTTGGCGGGGGCGGTGCCGCCGCGGCGGCGGCGGTCGGCATGACGCTGGTGAAGAACACCGCCGCGCCGGTGGCCGATGCCAGCGATTGGGATGAAGACGAAGAGGACAACGCGCCCGAATCCGGCAATATCTTTGCCGATGCGCGCGATTTCGGCGAATTTGCCGAGGCGCTGGGCGCGACCGGCCTGCCCGCGCTGCTGGAAGCCGCGGCGGCCTATGCGACGCTGGTGGAAAAGCGCGAGCATTTCACCCGCCCGCTGCTGATGCGCCGCCTGACCAGCGACGAGACCGGCGCCAAGATCACCCGCGAGGAAGGTCTGCGCAGCTTTGGCACGCTGTTGCGTGAAGGGCGGATCGAAAAGGTCCGCCGCGGACAATATGCGCTGCCGGAAGATTCGGCTCTGCTCGCCGAGGCGCGGCGCATTTCGGGCTGACTGCCATCAGTGCCGGAGAACCGGGCGGGGGTCCTTGCGGGCCCCCGCCTTTTTCACTGCGGGTCGCGGTCCTGCGGCGCGTCCGGGTCGGGCTGGCCGATGCCGCGGAAGATGCCGCGGAAGGGCAGCGCCCAGAGGAAGCCAAGGCCGATATAGACGGCAAGTTCCGCAAGGATCGGCAGCCGCCCGAAGCGGGCATCCAGCCAGTTCAAGAGCGTCACGGCGGCCACGACATAGGCGGGCATCCCGACCACAAGGATCAGCAGCGCAAGTTTCTTGCGGGTCTTGTAGGACAGGGCCATCGGGGCTCCTTCTGCGCCTGTGGGACGGCGCCGGGATCGCCCGGCGACGCCCCGGCAGGGTCAGTCTGCGAAGGGATCGGTGACGAGGATGGTGTCGTCACGCTCGGGGCTGGTCGACAGAAGCGCGACCGGGCACTGGATCAGTTCCTCGATGCGGCGGACATATTTGATCGCCGCGCCGGGCAGATCGGCCCAGCTGCGCGCGCCTGCGGTCGACTCGCTCCAGCCTTCCATCTCTTCATAGACGGGGGTGACGCGGGCCTGAAGATTGGCGGCGGTGGGCAGATAATCCAGCTTTTCGCCATCCAGCATATAGCCGGTGCAGATCTTCAGCGTCTTGAACCCGTCCAGCACGTCCAGCTTGGTCAGGGCGATGCCCGAGACGCCCGACGTGGCGCAGGTCTGGCGCACCAGGACCGCGTCGAACCAGCCGCAGCGCCGCTTGCGCCCGGTCACGGTGCCGAATTCATGGCCGCGCGTGCCCAGTCGGTCGCCATCTTCGTCGAACAGTTCCGACGGGAAGGGGCCTTCGCCGACCCGGGTCGTATAGGCCTTGACGATGCCAAGGACGAAATCGATCGCGGTCGGGCCAAGGCCCGTGCCGGTCGCCGCCATGCCCGCCAGCGTGTTCGACGAGGTAACATAGGGATAGGTGCCGAAATCGACATCCAGGAGCGACCCTTGCGCGCCTTCGAACAGGATGCGCTTGCCGGCACGCCGCGCCTCGGTCAGCACTTTCCAGACCGGCTTGGCAAAGGGCAGGATTTTCGGCGCGACTTCAAGCAGTTGCGCCTTAAGCGCCTCGGCATCGACCGGGGGAAGGCCCAAGCCCGCGCGCAGCGCGTTGTGATGGGTCAACAGCCGCCCGATGCGGGTGTCGAGTGTCGGCGCATCGGCAAGATCCGCCACGCGGATCGAACGGCGGCCGACCTTGTCCTCATAGGCGGGGCCGATGCCGCGCCCGGTGGTGCCGATCTTGGCGACCGAATTCTGGCTTTCGCGGGCCCGGTCCAGCTCGCCATGGATCGGCAGGATCAGGGGGGTGTTCTCGGCGATCAGCAGGGTTTCGGGCCCGACCGCCACGCCCTGCGCCGCCAGCTTGTCGATTTCCGACAGAAGCGCCCAGGGGTCGAGCACGACGCCATTGCCGATGACCGACAGCTTGCCGCCGCGCACGATGCCCGAAGGCAGGAGCGAGAGCTTGTAGACATTGCCGTCGATGACCAGCGTATGGCCCGCATTATGGCCGCCCTGGAAGCGGGCGACGATGTCGGCGCGCTCGGAGAGCCAGTCGACGATCTTGCCTTTTCCCTCATCGCCCCACTGGGCGCCCACGACGACGACATTGGCCATGTTGCGAAGGTCCTTCCTGCGTTCGGAATTGCGGGAACCCTATAGCGGGGTGCGCGGGCGGGGGGAACAGCTATTTCCGTCGCAGGCTGCGGCAAACCTGCGGAGGCATCCTCAGGGCAGGCCTGCGCCTCCGGCGGGGATATTTGAGAAACAGAAGAAGCGGCAATCGCCGTCTTCCGTTTGCAAGTATCCCGGGGTCCGGGGCAGAGCCCCGGGGCCTGGCGCGGGCTGTCCCGCCTCAGCAGTTGGGGACGTTGACCGCCAGCCCGCCGAGAGAGGTTTCCTTGTACTTCTCGTGCATGTCATGGCCGGTCTGGCGCATGGTCTCGATGCAGGCATCGAGGCTGACGAGATGCTGGCCGTCGCCGCGCAGCGAAAGCGAGGCGGCCGAGACCGCCTTGATCGCGCCAAGGCCGTTCCTTTCGATGCAGGGCACCTGAACAAGGCCCTTCACAGGGTCGCAGGTCATGCCCAGGTGATGTTCCAGCGCGATTTCGGCGGCGTTTTCCACCTGTTCGGGCGTGCCGCCCAGAACGGCGGCCAGCCCCGCCGCGGCCATGGCCGACGCGCTGCCGACCTCGGCCTGGCAGCCGCATTCCGCGCCCGAGATCGAGGCATTGTGCTTGGCCAGCCCGCCGATGGCGGCGGCGGTCAGCAGGAATTCACCCACCCGCGCGGGCGAGGCGCCCGGCACATGGTCAAGCCAGTAGCGGATCACGGCGGGAACGACGCCCGCCGCGCCATTGGTCGGCGCGGTGACGACCTGGCCGCCGGCGGCGTTCTCCTCGTTCACCGCCATGGCGTAAAGGCTCATCCAGTCATTGATGACATGGGGGGCGACGAGGTTCAGGCCGCGTTCGGCCAGAAGCGCCTCATGGATGCCCTTGGCGCGGCGGCGCACCTTGAGGCCGCCGGGCAGGATGCCCTCGCCGACCATGCCGCGCGAGATGCAGGCATTCATCACCTCCCAGATCCGGGCCATGCCGCGGTCCAGCTCGGTCGCGGAACGGAATTTCAGCTCGTTGGCGCGTTTCATCGCGGCGATGGGCAGGCCCGACTTGCGCGCCATGTCCAGCATCTCGGCGCCGCTTTCGAACGGATAGGGCACATCGGCGCGGGCCCTGGCCTTGGCGCCGCCCGCCTCGGCCAACTCTCCCGCCGTCAGCACGAAGCCGCCGCCGATCGAGTAATAGGTCTCTTCAAGGATCACGTCGCCCTCGGCATCGGTCGCGCGCAGCATCATGCCATTGGCATGGCCGGGCAGGGCGGGGCCGTAATCGAAGAGAAGGTCCCTGGCGGGATCGAAGCTCAGGGGCGGCAGGCCGGGGGCTTCGATGCGATGGGTCTGGCGGATCGTCGCAAGGGCTGCCTCGGCCTTGGCGGCGTCATAGGTTTCCGGCGAGAAACCGGCCAGTCCAAGAATGGTGGCGCGGTCGGTGGCATGGCCGACGCCGGTGAAGGCGAGCGAGCCATGCAGGCTGGCGCGCAGCCCATGGGCGTGGAAGGGCGAGGCGCGCAACAGGTCAAGGAAGCGCGCGGCGGCGACCATCGGCCCCATCGTGTGGCTGGACGAGGGGCCGATGCCGACCTTGAACATGTCGAAGACGGAAAGAAACATTGCGGCGGCCCCGGTTGTCGTGCTGGCGCACCATGGCGCGGCCAGAGGCCGGACGAAAGGCGGAAAGCGACGCTGGCTGCGGTGCGGGCGTCAGGGCGAGGGGCGCGCGGCCCTGGGCGGGCGGGTGAAGGGCGTGGCCCCGAGACCTTCCTCCTCCGCGATCTGCCGCGCCGCGGGCAGGGCTTCGGCCAGGGCGGCATGGGCGGCAAGGTCGGGAAAGGCCTCAAGCCGGAACCAGGGCGGGTGGCCGGCGGGATATTGCGCGGCCCAGCGGGTCAGCATCAGCAGATATGCGGATAGCGGGCCAAGCGGCGGGAAAAGCTGCGGCGTGCTGCGCATCGCCTCTTCGATCAGGGCCAGGGCGCCCAGAACCCGGGCCGCTGCCAGATTGGCCTGGCCGGCCTCGGCCTCGGGCGCGGCGAACCGCCAGGGCCGGATCAGCTGGCGCAGGTCGGGGTGCAGCGTGTTCGAGATGTAGAACAGCCATTTCAGGAAGGCCGGGCGCAGCGCGTCTGCGGGGCCGGGGCCAAGGCCATGGCTGTCGGAGAGATACAGAAGTGCCGCGCCGGTTTCCGAGACCGGGCCCTGCGGGGTTTCCAGAACGGGGATCGTGCCGGTGGGATTCAGGCTGCGATAGGCCGGGCTGTCCAGCCCGGCGCCGGAGCGGTCGATCGGAACAAGGTCGAGCGCAACCCTACCCTGCAATGCGGCAAGGCGAAGGACGGTTGCGGCTGTGTCGGGAGATATATGCAGGCGGAACATGGCTGACCACTGGGGCAGTATCCCGCTTAGAGTGCACGAGACGTGGATAATTGTCATCATCGCCGACAGATTGCGGCCAAAATATGGCAAGCACATGAAAAAAGTGGTCTTTTATGCGACATTTCCGGGGCGATTTCCTTGACTCATGCTTAACTGTGGTTTGCCATGATCCAAGGACCGGAATCGTCAATCTGCGGAGTCGCCATGCCCCTTTTCGTTCTCGTCTCGGTTGTCGCGGGATTGATGATCTTTTCGTAATCCGGCCTGCGCCTTCCTGGCGGCAATCCGCCCCGCGCGCGGCAATTGCCTCTCGCCCTTGCAGGGGGTTTGCGCTAATTCCCGGGAACCCGACCCCGCAAGGAGCGCCGCCGATGTCCGCCGATCTGAACCCCATCGACAAGGCAAAATTCGTGGCTGCCAAGTGCGCGGTGGAGTTTGTCGAGGACGGGATGAAGCTGGGCCTTGGCAGCGGGTCGACCGCCGCCTGGATGGTGCGCTGCCTGGGCGAGCGGATCCGGGAGGAAGGCTTGCGGGTGGTGGGGGTTCCCACCAGCCGCCGGACGGCCGAACTGGCGGCAAGCCTGGGCATCACGGTCCGCAGTCTGGATGAGGCCAAATGGCTGGACCTGACGATCGACGGCGCGGATGAGTTCGATCCCAATCTGAACCTGATCAAGGGCGGCGGCGCGGCGCTGCTGCATGAAAAGATCGTGGCGACGGCCAGCGACCAGATGATCGTGATCGCCGATGCCGCGAAAGAGGTCAGCGCGCTGGGGGCCTTTCCCCTGCCGGTCGAGGTGATTCCCTTTGGCTGGCAGACGACCAAGGCGCTGATCGAGGAAACGCTGGTTTCGATGGATGTGCTGGGCCGCGACGTGACGCTGCGGATGAATGGCGACCGGCCTTTGGTGACGGATGAGGCGAATTACATCCTCGACCTGCATCTGTCGCGCATCGGCAATGCGCGGCAACTGGCGCTGGTGATGAACCAGATCCCCGGCGTGGTCGAGAACGGGCTGTTCATCGACATCTGCGACATCGTGGTGATCGGCCATGCCGATGGCCGTATCACTCTGCGCGACATCAACACCGGAAGGGTCGAGGACGAGCAGATCCATTTCGCGCCGACCGACAATATCTTTGCGGATATGGAGTGAGGCCGCACTTCGCAGCCAGAGCTGCGGCAGGAGCGATGGCGCGGGTGGTGGGTGAGAAGCCTCCGTCTTGACAAACATCCTGTTCATCTGCGGCAAGGCCCGCAAGCGAAGCCCGACCGCAGCCGCGATTGCGGCGGAACGGTTGGGGCAGCCGACCGATTTCGCGGGGTTGAGCGCCGATGCGGATGAACGCCTCAGCCCGGAACATCTGGCCTGGGCCGATACGGTTGCGGTGATGGAGAAGGCGCAGGTGTCGCGCCTCAAACGCCAGATGGCTGCGCATCTCAAGGGTAAGAGACTGGTCTGTCTGGATATACCGGACGAATATGAGTTCATGCAGCCGGAACTGATAGACCTTGTCACGGCAAGGTTGGGGCGCGTCACCCGTTAGGCAGGGCAGGGTCGGCCGGTTTTCCCGACCGTTGCCGGGAAGACTGGTGCCCTGAAAGACAAGCCCCAGGAACGCAGCTCTGGCCTTTCGGGGGATGCTGTGGAATACCCTTTGCGATTGTTTGCGGAGGCTCCCGATGGTTTTCGACCTTGATCTTTTCGTCATCGGCGGCGGCTCTGGCGGGGTGCGGGCGGCGCGGATGGCGGCGGCTGCGGGCGCGAAGGTGGCGCTGGCCGAGGCAAGCCGCATGGGCGGAACCTGCGTGATCCGGGGCTGCGTGCCGAAGAAGCTGATGGTCTTCGCCTCATCCTTCCGCGAAATGCCGACCGAGGCGCGCGCCTATGGCTGGGACATTGCGGACGGCGCTTTCGACTGGCCTGCCTTCCGCGCCAGGCTGCATGCCGAGCTGGACCGGCTGGAAGGCGTCTATCGCCGCCTGCTGGACGGGTCGGGCGTCACCATCCATGACAGCTGGGCGCGTCTGGCCGATGCCCATACGGTCGAACTGGCCGATGGGCGGCGGTTCACCGCCAAGCATATCCTTGTTGCCACCGGCGGTCGGCCGGAACGGCCCGACATGCCCGGGGCCGAACTTGGGCTGGTGTCGGACGACATCTTCCTGATGGAACGGCTGCCGAAATCGATCCTGATCGTCGGCGGCGGCTTCATCGCCTGCGAGATGGCCTGCATCCTGCAAGGTCTGGGTGTCGAAGTGACGCAATTCTACCGGGGCGCGCAGATCCTGCGCGGCTTCGACGACGAGGCGCGGGGTCTGGTGGCCGAGGCGATGAAGGCACGCGGCATCAACCTGCATTGCGGCACGAACATTCTTGAAATGGCCGGGGCGGGGGCCGACCATTCCCTTTCCGGCACGGTCACCGGCGGCGGCATGGGGTTGCCTGCGGGCGAAAGACATGCGGCGGATGGCGCGCCGGGCGGGCCGGTCTGGATCAAGGCGACCAATGGCACAGAGGCGACCTATGATGCCGTCCTGTTCGCCACCGGCCGCGCGCCGAACAGTGCCGGTCTGGGGCTGGAAGACCTGGGCGTCGCCATCGGGCGGCGTGGCGAAGTGGTGGTCGATGCCTATAGCCAGACTGCCGTGCCTTCGATCTATGCCATCGGCGATGTGACCAACCGGGTGAACCTGACCCCGGTGGCGATCCGCGAGGGCATGGCTTTCTCGCGCACCGTCTTTGACGGCGTGCCAACGCCGGTGGATCACGAGATGATCCCGGCGGCGGTTTTCACCCAGCCGGAACTGGGCACGGTGGGGCTGACCGAGGAGGAGGCGCGCGCGCGCGGGCCGATCGAGGTCTATGCCACCAGCTTCCGCCCGATGCGTGGCGCATTCGCGGGTGCGCAGGACCGGGTGCTGATGAAATTGATCGTGTGCCAGCAAAGCCGCAAGGTGCTGGGGTGTCATATCGTCGCGCCGGAAGCGGGCGAGATGATCCAGCTTGCCGCCATCGCGGTGAAGATGGGGGCGACGAAAGAGGATTTCGACCGCACCGTCGCGGTGCATCCCACCATGGCCGAGGAACTGGTGACCATGCGGTCTCCGGTGCGAAAGGCGTAAGGATCGGCCGGATTTCGCTTGAAATTCGGCGAAGGATGCACAGTTAGGGCGGCAAGGACAGAAAAGGGACAGGTGAATGGCGGGAAGCGGTGGCCCCTGGGGCGGCGGAGGCAGTGGCGGCGGCGGCGATGACGATCGCGGCGGCAACCGGGGGCAGGGCGACGACGACCGCCGCCCGGGCGGACGGCGTCCGGCCGAGGGCGGCTCGCCCATGCCCGAGATCGACGAGATCATGCGCAAGGGCCAGGAACAGCTGCGCGTGCTGATGGGCGGGCGCGGCCGCAACGGCAATGGCGGCGGCCCGCGCGGGCCGCAGCGCGGCGGGCCGAACCCGCTGTTCACGCCGCAGGGCATCGCGCTGGGCGTGCTGGCCCTGGCAGCGGCCTGGGCCTTCATGTCCTTCTACACGGTGCGCACGGAAGAACGCTCGGTCGAGCTGTTCCTGGGCGAGGCCGCAGGTGTCGGCCAGCCGGGCCTGAACTTCGCGCCCTGGCCCCTGGTCACCTATGAGAAGGTGCAGGTCACGGGCGAGCGGTCGACCGAGATCGGGATGAGCGCCGCCGTCGATGGCGGGCTGATGCTGACCCGCGACCAGAACATCGTCGATATCGGTTTTCAGGTGGTCTGGAACATCTCGGACCCCGAGAAATACCTGTTCAACCTGGTCGATCCCGAAGCCACGATCAGCGCGGTCAGCGAAAGCGCCATGCGCGACATCATCGCGCGGTCGGAACTGTCGCCCATCCTCAACCGCGACCGTGGCGTGATCGCCTCGGATCTGCGCAAGGCGGTGCAGACCACGCTTGACAGCTACAATGCCGGGATCAACGTCATCCGGGTCAACCTGCAACGGGCGCAGCCCCCGCGCGAGGTGATCGACAGTTTCCGCGAAGTGCAGGCCGCGCAGCAGGAACGCGACCGGCTGGAGAAAGAGGCCGATGCCTATGCCAACAAGGCGACGGCGGGCGCACGCGGCGAGGCGGCGCAGCTTCTGGAACAGGCCGAGGCCTATCGCGCCAATGCGGTGAACTCGGCCCAGGGTGAGGCGGCGCGCTTCCTTTCGGTCTATGAGGAATATGTGAAGGCGCCCGAGGTGACCCGGCGGCGGCTTTATCTGGAAACCATGGAGAAAGTTCTGGGCGGCATGAACCTGATGATCCTTGATGGCGTGCAGGGTGGGGCCGAAGGCGGCCAGGGCGTCGTGCCCTTCCTGCCGCTGAACGAGCTGGCCCGTCCGGCGCCGGGCGCCGCGCCCGCCGCAGGGGCCGCAGCCGGGACCGGAGGGATCAACTGATGCGCGCGATCCATATCGTTCCCGTCGCCGTGGTGGTTCTGGTCACCGCGTTGTCTTCGGTCTTCATCGTGGACGAGCGCAAGAAGGCGCTGGTCCTGCAATTCGGTGAGGTCACCCAGGTCAAGGAAGACGCCGGTCTTGGCTTCAAGATCCCCTTCATCCAGGAGGTCGTCTATTACGAAGACCGTATCCTTGGCCTGCAGACCGCGCCGATCGAAGTGACGCTGCTGTCGGATCGCCGTCTGGTGGTCGATGCCTTCGCGCGCTGGCGCATCACCGATCTCGTGGCCTTCCGCCAGTCGGTCGGCACGGGCGGCGAAGACCGGGCGCAGGTACTTCTGGGCAATATCCTGACCCAGGCCATTCCCGAAGTGCTGGGTCGCACCACGCAGGACAAGGTGCTGAGCCAGGACCGTTCCGCCTTGATGAACCAGATCCTGGAAATCGCGCAGCGCGAGGCCGAGGCTCTGGGCGTCGATGTGATCGACGTGCGGCTGACCCGCACCGACCTGCCCGAGCAGAACCTTGCCGCGACCTTCGCCCGGATGCGGGCGGAACGCGAACGCGAGGCGGCGGATGAAAAGGCCCGCGGTGGCGAAGCGGCGCAGCGCGTGCGCGCGGCGGCGGACCGTACCGTGGTCGAGCTGACCTCGGATGCGCGGCGTCAGGCCGATGTGATCCGCGGCGAGGCCGATGCCGAACGCAACCGCCTTCTGGCCGATGCCTTCGGCAAGGACCCCGAGTTCTTCGCCTTCATCCGCTCGCTCAGCGCCTATGAGACGGCGCTGCGCAGCGGCCAGACCTCGATGGTGATGACGCCGGACAGCGAGTTCTTCGACTATCTGCGCGGCGACCGCGCAGAGACCCCGGCGGCTCCGACCGCGCCGTGAGCCTGGTCTTCCTGGCCATCGGCCTTGTGCTTTGTGTCGAGGGGCTGGCGCTTGCGCTGGCCCCTTTGCGCATGGAAGACCTGTTGCGCCATCTGGCCGAGATGCCGCCCGAACGGCGGCGGATGTTCGGTCTCGGGGCGCTGGCCCTGGGGGTGGTGCTGGTCTGGGCGGCCAGGGCGCTGGGCGGCTGAGGCGCCTCCCGGCGCGGCCGCCGGGGTGTTTCCGCCAAGACGAGAGGTGCCGCGCGGCAGAGGGGTGCGATCCCCGCGCGACTGTGTCAGGACTTCACACGGGCTTGAAAGACCGCGACGGGGTTTGCATTGCGCAAATCCTTGCCGCACTGTTTCTTCAGAACCCGAGCGGGGCCGCGCCGCATGGCCCGCCGCCCGCGCAGATGCGCAACGGAGTAGAGGAGCCACGAGCCGTGTCCGTTCATCCCACTTCCCTTATGACCCGCCTGCGATCGGGCACGCTTCTGGCCATGGCGCTGAGCGCGGGGCTGGCCTTCTCGGCCCCCGCGCCGGTCTTCGCCTTCGGCGCGCCGGAAAGCTTTGCCGACCTTGCCGACAAGATCAGCCCTTCGGTCGTGAACATCACCACCACCAGCACGGTGGCCGCATCGACCGGCGGCAATCCGATGGTGCCGCCGGGCAGCCCGTTCGAAGACCTGTTCCCCGACCAGAACGGCCCGCAGGGACCGCAGCGCTCTGAAGCGCTGGGCTCGGGCTTCGTGATCAGCGAGGACGGCTACATCGTCACCAACAACCATGTGATCGAGGGCGCGGATTCGATCGAGATCGAGTTCTTCTCGGGCAAGAAACTGCCCGCGAAACTTGTCGGCACCGACCCCAAGACCGATATCGCGCTTTTGAAGGTCGAGGCTGACGCGCCCTTGCCCTTCGTCCAGTTCGGCAATTCCGACCTTGCCCGCGTGGGCGACTGGGTCGTCGCCATGGGCAACCCGCTGGGTCAGGGCTTCTCGGTTTCGGCCGGGATCGTCTCGGCCCGCAACCGCGAACTTTCGGGCACTTATGACGATTACCTGCAGACCGACGCCGCCATCAACCGCGGCAATTCGGGCGGGCCGCTGTTCAACATGGACGGGCAGGTGATCGGTGTGAACACCGCGATCCTGTCGCCCAATGGCGGCTCGATCGGGATCGGCTTCTCGATGGCGTCGAATGTCGTGTCCAAGGTCGTCGACCAGCTCAGGCAGTTCGGCGAGACGCGGCGCGGCTGGCTGGGGGTGCGCATCCAGGACGTGACGCCGGACATCGCCGAGTCGATGGGCCTGACCGAAGCCAAGGGCGCGCTGGTCACCGATGTGCCGGACGGACCGTCGAAGACCGCGGGCATCAGGGCGGGCGACGTGATCACCATGTTCGCGGGCAACGAGGTGACCGATGCCAACAGCCTGACCCGCCGCGTGGCCGATGCGCCCGTGGGCGAGGCGGTGCCGGTCGTGGTGCTGCGCGAGGGCAAGACCGAGACGCTTCAGGTGACTTTGGGCCGCCGCGAGGATGAAGAGGCCAAGGCCTTGCCGGCCGCCACCCCCGCACCAGCGGAACCGCATGAGATGGACCTTCTCGGGCTGACGCTGGCCCCCCTGACCGACGAGCTGCGCAGCAAGCTGGGGCTTGATCAGGCGGCCGAGGGTCTGGTGGTGACGGCGGTCGACCAGACGACCGAGGCCTTCACCAAGGGCATGCGCGAAGGCGATATCATCACCGAGGCGGGCCAGCAGAAGGTGATGCGCCTGAAGGACTTGCAGGACCGTATCCAAGAGGCCAAGTCGGCGGGCCGCAAATCCCTGCTGCTGCTGATCCGCCGCAATGGCGATCCGCGCTTCGTGGCGCTGTCGCTGGAATAAGACCGGCGTGAAAAAGGGGCGGCGCCGGGCAACCGCGCCGCCCTTTCCTTATTGCGCCTCGCGCAGCAACCGGGCGCGGAAGGCCTCCATCCATTCCACCCGCTCCTGCGCCATCGCGCGGCCCGCCGCCGTGCGCATCGTTTCGGCGACGGGGAAGAGCTTCACCTCCAGATGGTCCAGCGCGAAGCGGCGGTCATCCAGCGGTCGGTGGCGGGCCAGCGGGTCTTCGGCATCGAACAGTGCCCCGCCCATCTGCCCGGCGACCAGGAACATCCGCGCGAGGCCGATCGCCCCCAGCGCCTCAAGCCGGTCGGCATCCTGAAGGATCGCCGCCTCGCGCGTCTCTGGCGCGATCCCGGCGGAAAAGCTGTGTGCCTCGATGGCATGGGCGACGGCGGGGATGCTTGCGGCGGGATAGCCCGCCAGGGTCGCCAGGAACCCCGCCGCCGCCTGGCCCGACCGGCGCGAGGCCCGGGCGCGGTCGGGATGGTCCTTGGGCAGGTTCACCGCGTCATGCAGGATCGCTGCGGGGATCAGCACGGTCTCGTCGGCGCCGCCCTCGTCCAGCGCGATGCGTCGCGCATTGGCCAGGACGCGGCGGACATGGCCCAGGTCATGCGCGCCATCGGCGTTTTCGGCCCAGAGCCGCGCCAGTTCCGCCTCGCAGGCCGCTTGCAATATGCCGGGGTTCATGGCGCTACAGATCGTCCGGTGCGGTGGCGACCAGCCCCAGGGCGCGGGCGGCGGCCAGCGACAACTGGCCGCTGTCCAGGCCGCGCGGGCTTTGATAGCGCCGGACCGCCGCCTGGGTGGGCGCATCCAGACTGCCGGTCAGTGGCAACAGGTACAGGCCCCGCGCCTTGAGCGCGCGTTGCAGTGTGGCGATGAATTCGGGCGTCATCTCGGCGGGGCAGGGGGCGCGGAACCAGACGGTGCCGCGATCCTGCACGATCTGCTGATGGGTCTGGGTGGCGAAGACCGCCGGTGTCACCGCGCCATCCGCCGCCACGACCTCGGGCTTGACCATCACCTGCTCGGTCACCGTCTCGATCACCGCCGGGCGGATGTCGGATTGCCAGCAGGCATCCGTCGGCCCCTTCGGCGGGCCTTCGGCGCCGCGCAGGTCGATCAGTTCCGCCGCGAAATCGCCGCGCCCGACTTGGGGGTCACGCGCAGCCCCCACGCAGCCCGCCAGACAGGCGAGCAGGAGCATCGGCAGAAGGGCTGCGATCGGTCGGGTCGGGGTCATGGCCTGTATCTGCCCGGTCTGGTCCGGGTCGTTCGCCGCGCAGGATAGACCCGCGCCGCCTTGCTTGAAAGGGGCGTGGCGGCGGCCTCTGTGCCCGGCGTGGCTTTCGGACCACGCGCGCCCTCTGGCAAAGCCGCACGAATTCGCCTAAGTCGATGGTCGCGCGCAAGAAGCAGTCTCGAGGACCCCATGGCACGGATCACCTACGTCGAATTCAACGGCAAGCGGCACGAGGTCGAAGTGCCGAATGGCCTGACCGTCATGGAAGGCGCGCGCGACAACGGCATTCCCGGCATCGAGGCCGATTGCGGCGGCGCCTGCGCCTGCTCGACCTGCCATGTCTATGTCGATCCGTCCTGGGTGGACCGTCTGCCCAAGAAGGACGCGATGGAAGCCGACATGCTGGATTTCGCCTACGAGCCCGATCCCGTCCGCTCGCGCCTGACCTGCCAGTTGAAGGTCACGCCGGCGCTTGAAGGGTTGATCGTCCAGATGCCGGAAAAGCAGATCTGATGCTGCGGGGGCTGTCTGGCCCCCTTTGCGCGCTGGCGGTGGTGCTGCCTGCGCAAGCCGAAGATCTGGCTTAGGCCGAAGTCGTCCGGGCCGAACTGACGCAGCCGACCGACCGTTATGATCATGGCGTGCTGGGCGATGCCCTGGAATGGGGCGCGTTGCGGATCACCGTGAACATCTGCACCGGCTGCGCCGGGCTGCGCTTGCAGGACATCGTGCTGAAGCTGCCGGACAGTCGCGTCTTCGAGGATATCGAGGCCCGGGTCGCCGATCTGGATGGCGATGGCATGAATGAGGTCGTGGTGGTCGAAACCGACCTGAACCGTGGCGCCTCGCTTTCGGTCTGGAACGCGAGGGGCCGCATCACAGCCACCCCGTTCATCGGCGCGTCCTATCGCTGGCTCGCCCCCGCCGGGGTCGCCGATTTCGACGGCGATGGCCGTGTCGAGATCGCCTATGTCGACCGCCCCCATCTTCTGGGCGATCTGGTCTATGTCAGGCTTGAGGGGGCCAAGCTGCACGAGATCGCCCGGATGCCCGGTGTCAGCAACCACAGGAAGGGCGACAGCGTCATTTCGGGCGGTGTGCGCGACTGCGGGCAGGGGCCAGAGCTGGTTCTGGCGTCAAAGGACTGGTCGCGGCTGGTGCTGGTGGGGTGGAAAGGCGGGCCGGTGGCGCGGGATGGCGGGACCTATTCCATGCCCGCCATGACGGCGGCCCTCGGCTGTAGCTGAGGGTCGGGTAGCTTCGAGAACTCCCAACGCGGAAACGCACCGCAGGTCGCGCGGCCTACTCGGCAGCCTTCGGCCCGTCTTCCTTGCCCAGGCGCTCGGCCTTCTTGCGCACCAGGACCAGGCGCAGGTCGTGCATCGCCAGGAGAAGCGTGTCGGTCACCGCCTCAAGCTGCGCGTCCGAGGCCTTGGCCTGCGCCCATTGCGTCGTCAGGTTCATGTGATCGACCGCGCGCAGGATGTCATCCAGGTCGCGCCGCTCCAGCAGCGCCCGGCGTTCGGCCAGCCAATCGGCGATCAGCTTCTGTTCGGCCTGGGTCAGCTTCGTCTCGCCATGCGGCTTGATATTGCCGTTCTTCACGTTGACGGCGGCGATCTCGATCAGCTCGATCCGGCGCTGGCGGTTCTCGGTATCGACCCGGAACACCGCCGCGCCATTCTCGCGGATGCGGAAGTAATAGTCCGGCAGCTCACCCGCCATCGCGTGCCTCCCCCAAGTCCTCGCCCGCATCTGCATTGTCGATCACCCGCAGAAGCGAGCCATCGGGGTCGATCAGCGCGAACATGCGCGGCGCGGAGCCGGGCTTGAAGAAGCCGGTCAGGCGCGGGATCGCCTTATCGTCCTCGGGCAGCCCCGCCCCCCGCCATTCGGCCAGAAGCGCGTCCGGGTCATCGACCCGGATACAGGCGGAAAACCAGCTTGCCTTCGGGTCAAGCCCGGGATGCGGAAAGAATTCTAGCACCAGGGGCCCGCGGGCCAGGATCATCCACCCCGTGTCGCGGAACCCTTCGCCAAAACCCAGCCGGGCGTAAAAGGCCGCAGTGGCCGCGAAATCGCGGCTGGGCAGGTTGGCGGTGATCCGGTCGGCCATGCGGTCCTTTCAGACAAGCGAGGCGCAGAACTTCTGGATGCGTGCGCAGGCCTCGTGCAGCACCTCGTCCGAGGTAGCGTAGCTGACGCGGAAGTTGGGCGAAAGGCCGAAGGCCGCGCCGAACACCACCGCCACCCCGGTTTCCTCCAGAAGCGCCGTGGCGAAGACCTCGTCATTGGTGATGACCGTCCCGCCGGGCGTGGCCTTGCCGATGCAGCCCGAGATATCCGGGTAGACATAGAAGGCCCCTTCCGGACGGGGGCAACGGATGCCCAGCGCCTGGTTCAGCATCGACACGACCAGATCGCGGCGGCCCTGGAAGACCTTGCGCCAGTCGCCCAGAAATTCCTGCGGGCCGGTCAGCGCCTCAAGCGCGGCCCATTGGCTGACAGAGGAGGGGTTCGAGGTCGATTGCGACTGGATCGTCCCCATCGCCTTGATCAGCGCCACGGGACCGGCGGCATAGCCGATCCGCCAGCCGGTCATCGCATAGGCTTTCGACACGCCATTGCAGGTCAGCGTGCGGTCATAGAGGCCCGGCTCGATCTGGGCCGGGGTGACGAATTTGAAATCGTCGAAAACCAGATGTTCGTACATGTCATCCGACATCACCCAGACATGCGGGTGGCGCATCAGCACATCGGTCAGCTTGCGCAGTTCGGCCTCGGTATAGCCAGCGCCGGTCGGGTTCGAGGGCGAGTTGAAGATGAACCACTTGGTCTTCGGCGTGATCGCGGCCTCAAGCTGTTCGGCGGTCAGCTTGAAGTCGGTTTCGATCCCCGCGACCACCGGCACAGGCGTGCCGCCCGCCAGAAGGACCATATCCGGGTAACTGACCCAATAGGGCGCGGGGATGATCACCTCGTCGCCCGGGTTCAGCGTCGCCATCAGCGCATTGTACAGGATCTGCTTGCCGCCGGTGCCGACCGACACCTGTTGCGGGGTATAGGTGAGGCCGTTCTCGCGCAGGAACTTGGCGCAGATCGCCGCCTTCAGCTCGGGGATGCCGTCGACCGCCGTATAGCGGGTCTTGCCCGCGTCGATCGCCCGCTTGGCCGCATCGCGGATATGCTCGGGCGTGTCGAAATCGGGCTCGCCCGCGCCAAGGCCGATCACGTCCTTGCCCTCGGCCTTCAACTGCTGCGCCTTGGTGGTGACGGCGATCGTGGGCGAGGGTTTCACGCGGGCCAGCGTGTCGGAAAGGAAGGCCATGTGCGGGGCTCCTGAAGCGATGGTGGGGCCATCGGTTTGCGCTTTTCGGTCAAGGGTCTTATGGTCGCCGCCCCGGTCATACAAGCGATATCGAGAAGAAGGAGAGGCAAGATGGCGGAAAGCAGCACCTGGTTCGCGGCGGATGTGGCGACCTTTGGCGACAGGCTCGCCGGCGCGCGCGAAACGGCGGGATTGAGCCAGGAAGACCTGGCGCAGCGCCTGGGCGTGCGGCTGACCACCCTGCAAGCCTGGGAGGAAGACCTGGCCGAACCGCGCGGCAACCGCTTGCAGATGCTGGCGGGCATGCTCAACGTCTCGCTGCGCTGGCTGTTGACGGCGGAAGGCGACGGGCTGGAGGCCCCGGCGGGCGAGGCCACGCAGGCACCCGATGCGGCAGCGGCGGCGCTGGCCGATCTGGCGCGGCTGCAGACCCGCGCGGCGGCGCTGGCCGCCGAGATCGCCGCGGTCGAGCGCCGTCTGCGTCCGCTTTTGCGCGCCGAGGCGTGATCATGGCGGCAGAGGACCCTTCGGCCCGGCTGAAACGCATGGCGATGCGCAGCTGGCGGCGCGGCACGAAAGAGATGGACCTCGTGCTTGGCCCCTATGCCGATGCGCATCTGGCCGCGCTTTCGGCCGAGGATCTGGATCTTTACGACCGGCTTCTGGCCGAGAATGACCAGGATCTGATCACCTGGGTCATGGGCACCGCCGCCGCGCCCGCCTGGGCCGAGGCGCTGGTCGCCCGCATCGCCGCCTTCGCGCGGGGCAGATTGGCGCGGGGCTAGGGCGGCGGCCGCGCCAAATGCGGGTGAATTGAAAAGAGATCGGCGCGAGTTTACGGAATGTTTGTGCTTTGTGCCGATTCTTCCCCTGTCTGACACAGGCGGAGCCCGAGATGTCCATCCACCAACCCCTTCTTGATGGATCGCAGAAAGCGTTCCTCTCCTGCTATCTCGACAACCTGTCGCTGGTCGAACGGCTGCACAGGCTGCTGCTCGACGTGATCAAGGACGAATTCGAACGGCTGGCGATCCTTGAGATCAACTCGGTCCAGGCACTTCTTTTGTTCAACATCGGCGAGAATGAAGTGACGGCGGGCGAGCTGAAAAGCCGCGGCTATTACCAGGGCTCGAATGTCAGCTACAACCTCAAGAAGCTGGTGGAACTGGGCTACATGAACCACCAGCGGTCCGAGATCGACCGCAGATCGGTGCGCGTGCGCCTGACCGACAAGGGCCGCAAGGTGCGCGGGCTGCTGAGTGAACTTTTCGCCCGCCAGGCCGAACAGATCGAGAAACGCGCGCTGGTTGACGCCTCCGGCATGGACGAGATCAACACCGCACTCCGCCGCATGGAGCGGTTCTGGACGGAACAGATCCGCTATATCTACTGAGCCTTTCCCCCCGTCTCGGCTGATCTGGCAGTGCCGCCTTGCGTGCGCGACGCGCAAAGCGGCAAGTCTATAACTCGGCCCTGCCCCCTGTCGGGCCGGGCCTCGGCGATGGGGGATTGGCCTCCCGCTGGAGTAATTTGGACGAGGTGAAAAGGCGGTTCCGGGCCAACGCACCATGCAGCGGGTTTCGCCGTGTCCTGGGGTCAGTTCGCCTTGCTGCGCGGGCGGAAGGGCAGGGGGGCGACCGGCACGCCATCCTCAATCAGCTTGCGCGCCTCGTCGGGCTTGGCCTCGCCATAGATCGCGCGTTCCGGTGCCTCGCCCTCATGCATCCGGCGCGCCTCGGCGGCGAAATTCATGCCGACATATTCCGAGTTTTCCTCGACCTGGCGGCGCAGCTCGGCCAGCTTCGCCTCGATCTCGCTGGCCGGTTCGGCCAGAGAGGGCCGCTCTGCCGCCGTCTTCGCTGCGGCCTTCGCCGCCTCGACGCGCCGCGCCGGGCTGACCGCCGGGGCCATCAGCGCCTTGGCCACCCTGGCCGAGCCGCAATGCGGACAGGAAAGCTGCCCGGCGGTGTGCAGCGCCTCATAGGCGGCGGCATCGGCGAACCAGCTTTCGAAGCGGTGCTCCTTGTCGCAGGCAAGCGTGTAGCGGATCATCTTTCCAGCCCAAGACCCTGCCAGGCGCAGGGCGATATCCCTTAGCTAGTCATCGCATCGGCAGGGTCAAGACGGTGTCGCGGCCGTCCCGGCCCCGGCGGCGGAGGCATCGCCGGCAAAGTCCAGGATCAGGGTGCGCAATTCCGGCTCGCCGACCCGGCGCGCGGCCTTGGCCAGGCTGAACCATTTGCGGCGGCGCTGGCCGCGCTCGGGATAGCGATGGGCCAGCCCCTCGACCCGCAGGGCGAAGACTTCGACCTTGCACAGCCGCGGATCGGCATCGTCGTAGAGCTTGGGGTAATGGAAGGCACCCAGGCTTGCCTCGTCGATCTCGCCGCGCACCCCGGCCTCCTCCCAGGCCTCTTGCGCGGCGGTTGCGGCGGCGCTGCGATCGGCCATCGGCCAGCCCTTGGGCACGATCCAGCGCCCGGTGTCGCGACTGGTGATCAGCAGCACTTCCGGCGCGCCGCCATGCATCCGCCAGCACAGCGCCGCCACCTGGCGATGCGTGCCGACCGCCCCGTCACCAAGCGAGGCCGCTATCTTGCCTTGTCTGCTCATCCGTTCAGAACCGCCCGTTCCCCCCTTATGCGCGGAGGGTGCCAAATTCCGCATATCGTCACATGGATTCGTTGATATTCCTAGGCCTAACCCCATAATACGGGGAATATCCGCTCTTTTGCGGCCCGGTGCGCCGCAGGGGCCATGCCATAGGTCCACCATGAACCCTCTCTGCCGTGCCGCCCTCTTGGGCCTTGCCCTCGCCGCCCTGCCGCTGCCCGCCCTGGCGGGTTTCAGCTTCGACGCGATTGACGGCGGCAAGATCGACCTTGACGACTGGAAGGGCCATCCGGTGCTGGTGGTGAACACCGCCTCGCTCTGCGGCTTTGCCGGGCAATTCGACGATCTGCAAAAGCTGCATGAGGATCTGGCGCCGAAGGGTGTGCTGATCCTTGCGGTCCCGTCGAATGACTTCAATCAGGAACTGTCCAGCGCGGCCGAGGTCAAATCCTATTGCGAGATGCTGTTTGACCTGACCCTGCCGATGACCACGATCACCGCTGTCACCGGCGCGGCGGCGCATCCCTTCTATCTCTGGGTCAAGGATGAGGCGGGCTTCACCCCGGGCTGGAATTTCAACAAGGTGCTGCTGGGGCCGGATGGCGGGATCGAGGCCACCTGGGGGTCGGCCGCCAATCCTTCGGGCGCGATCCGCGACCGGATCGAGACCCTCTTGCCGTGAAGCCCGGGCTGCCGCAGGCCGCGCAGGTGACGGGGCCGGTCTTCCTTGGCTCAGAGATCTATCGCGGCTCGTCCTATGGCGGCAGCCATCCCTTGCGCGTGCCGCGCGTCTCGACCGTGATGGACCTGTGCCGGGCGCTGCACTGGCTGCCGCCCGACCGCTACCGCACCAGCCCGCGCGCCAAAGCTGCCGCACTGACCCTGTGGCATGACCCCGGCTATGTCGCGGCGCTGGAACGGGCCGAGGCGGCGGGCGAGGTGTCGGAGGCGACGCGCGCCCGTCACGGCCTTGGCACATTGTCGAACCCGGTCTTCGCGCAGATGTTCCGCCGCCCCGCCACCGGGGCCGGGGGCGCGATCTGGGCGGCCGAGATGCTGGCCGCCGCCCCGGCAGGCGTGGTGCATGTGCCGGGCGCGGGCACCCATCATGGCCTGCGCGACCGCGCCAACGGCTTTTGCTATCTGAACGATGTCGTGCTTGCGATCACCGTCCTGTTGCGTGCCGGGCTGACCCGCGTGGCCTATGTCGATCTGGACGCCCATCATTGCGACGGGGTCGAGGCGGCCTTCGCGGGCGATCCGCGGGTGCGGATGATTTCGGTGCATGAAGAGGGGCGCTGGCCCTTTTCCGGCCATCTCGCCGATACGGCGGGGGGATCGGGCTTCTTCCTGCCGGTGCCGCGCGGCTATAACGATACCGAGGCGCGGGCCGTGCTGGAGGGGCTGATCCTGCCCCGGGTGGCCGAACACGCCCCGCAGGCGCTGGTGGTGCAATGCGGCGCCGACAGCCTGACCGAAGACCCGCTGTCGCGCCTGTGCCTGTCGGGCCATGCCTATCTGGAGGCGCTGGCCGCGCTGCGCCCGCTGTCGCCCCGGCTGCTGGTCACCGGCGGCGGCGGCTATAATCCCTGGTCGGTCGGGCGGTTATGGACTGCGATCTGGGGCCATCTGTCGGGGCAGGATCTGCCCGACCGCCTGCCGCCGGAGGCGCAGTCCGTGCTTGCGGCGTTAAGCTGGAATGGCGGCGGCCGCCCGCCGCCCGCGCCAGAGATGCTGCACACGCTGGTCGACGCCCCGCGCGAAGGCCCGGTCCGCCCGGAAATCCGCGACCGCCTTGCCCAACTGGCCCGGCGATGAGGCGCGTCTTCCTTGGCCTTGAACTGCCCGATGAGTTGCGCTCCGCCCTGGCGGTGCAGCAATTCCTGCTGCCGCTGCCGAAGAAGGCCCCGGTCGACCAGCTGCACCTGACGCTTCTTTTCGTGGCCGAGGCGCCGGAAGCCGCCCTCGAAGCCGCGCATGAAGCCTGGTCGGCCCTGCGCTTCGCGCCCTTTTCTCTTGATCTTCAGGGGCTTGGTCTGTTCGGCGGCGACAGGCCCCGTGCCGTATGGGCGGGGCTTGCGCCATCCGAACCGCTTATGCGCCTGCAAGCCAAGGTGGAACAGGCGGCGCGCCGCGCGGGGCTGGACCCCGAACATCGCCGCTATTCGCCCCATGTCACGCTGGGCCATTTTCGCCCGCCCGGTTTCGCCCAGACCGCCGCGCTGGAACGCGCCGTCGCGGATGGCGCAGGTTTTCGCGCCGGGCCCTGGCCGGTCGGCGGCATGTGCCTGTGGGAAAGCCATCTCTCGCCGCAGGGCGCGCGCCATGATCTGCTGGCCCGCTATCCGTTTTCTTGACAAGCGCGGCGCCCTTGTGCAGCACCGTCGCACAAAGGAGCGTCCCATGCCCAACGAGATCACCATCGCCGGCCGCAAGATCGGCCCAGCCCATCCGCCGCTGGTCATTGCCGAGATCGGCATCAACCATGGCGGCGATCTGGCCGTGGCCAAGGACATGGTTCGCCTTGCCGCCGGGGCGGGCTGCGAGATGATCAAGCACCAGACCCATATCCTGGAAGACGAGATGACGGATGAGGCCAAGGCGATCTTTCCGCCCAATGCCGATGTCTCGATCTGGCATGTGATGGAACGCTGCGCGCTGAGCCTGGACGAAGAGGCCGAGCTGAAGCGCTATACCGAAAGCCTGGGGATGATCTGGATTTCGACGCCGTTTTCGCGCGCGGCTGCGGATTATCTGGAAGGGTTGGATGTGCCCGCCTACAAGATCGGCAGTGGCGAGGCCGACAACCTGCCGCTGATCCGTCACATCGCGCGCAAGGGCAAGCCGGTTATCCTGTCCACGGGCATGCAGACCATCGAGACCATCCGCGCCTCGGTCGATATCCTTGACGCGGCGGGCGTGCCCTATGCGCTGCTGGAATGCACCAACCTTTACCCCAGCCCAGCGGGAATCGTGTCGCTGAAGGGCGTGACCGAGTTGAAAGACGCCTTTCCGAAGGCGGTCGTCGGTTTTTCCGACCATTCCATCGGCCCCGAGATGGCGCTGGCCTCGGTGGCGCTGGGCGCCTGCATCCTTGAGCGGCATTACACCGACACGCGCTATCGCAAGGGGCCGGATATCATCAACTCGATGGACCCGGCGGAACTGCGCTTCCTGATCGACCGGTCCAAGGAAATCTGGATCGCCGCCAACAACCCCAAGCAACGCTCTGCCCCGGAAGAAGACGTCTACCGCTTTGCCCGCGGCTCGGTCGTGGCCGATGCCGATCTGCCGGCAGGCCATGTGATCCGCGAGGAAGACATCTGGGCGCGGCGGCCGGGCAGCGGCGAGATCGCTGCCTATGATTTCGACAAGGTGGTCGGCAAGCGCCTGACGCGGGCCGTGACAAGGAACACCCAGTTGAAATGGGCGGATCTGGGCTAAAGGGGGGCGGCGGGTGATCCTTTCCACGTCGCACAGTTTCATCTTCGTCCATGTGCCGAAGACGGCCGGCACGGCGATGACGGCGGCGCTGGAGCCCCATGCCGTCACCGGCACCCGCACAGCCCTGCGCCGCGACCCTGCGCTGGCTGCCGCTGCGCGAAGCGCCCGACCGCGCCTATTTCCGCAAGCATGAAACCGCGGCGGCGATGCGGGCCAAGCTGGGGCCGCAGGTCTTTGACCGCTTCTTCCGCTTCACCGTCGTGCGCAATCCCTTTGATCACGCCGTATCGCATTACGAATACCTCAAGGAATTCCGCAATCCGAAGAAGGCGGCGGAATTCGCGGCGATGAGCTTTGCCGACTACCTGCGCTGGCGGACCACCGAGCGCGGCCCTTTCGTTCCAATCTTCTCGACCCTGCCCGATCAGGCGCATTGGCTTGTCGACGGGGCAGGGCGGCTGCTGGTCAACCGGGTGATGCGCTTTGAAACCTTGGCCGACGACTTCGCGCAAGTGATGGACGAGGTCGGGCTTCCCGGCACCCGCATGGAGCGGATCAACCCGACCCGCGCCAAGGTCAAGGGCCGCAGCCTGGCCAGCTATTATGATGCCGGAACGCTTGCGACGGTCCGCGCGCTTTACGCCCGCGACTTCGACCTCTTCGGTTACTCCCGCGATCTCCCAGCGTCTTAACGCTCGTAGCCGAAGCTTTCGAAGATCAACCTGTCGCGGGCCTGAAGCGCGGCCTTCTGCGCCGCGCTCAGCATCTCGCTCGCCGGTTTGCGGTCGCCGCGATGGCCCCCCTTGGTCACCGGCATATGCGCGGCAAGGTCCAGTCCCACCCGGTCCGACACCGGGGCCAGATCCTCGGCCATATGCTCATAGCGGATCACGAAATCCGGGCGGCGGCGGCGGTCGAAGAGATAGGGAAGGTTGGGCGAGCGACGGGCGATCCCGGTATCGATCACCTGCGACAGCGGGGCATCCAGGCCACGCAGCGTTTTCTGGTGCCAGGCCCATGAGACGGTCTGTTCATAGGGATGGCGCACGATCGTCACCAGCCAGGCCCCGTCCAGCATCTCGCCCGCGCCCCGGTTCCGCAGCGCCTTGGGCGTGATGTGGTTGTAGAACCGCGCCGCCGCCTTTGAGTAGAGCTTGCCCTCGCCCCCCGGCAAGAAGCGCGACGGGATCGTCCCGGTCGCGCGATAGGCGGCGAAGTCCTGCAAATAGCGCCGCTCGCGCGGCTTCAGCCAGGCCCAGTTCCGCGGCAGATGCCCGCCCGCCTCGGCGCGCTTGACCTCATCCTCGGGCAGCAGGGGCGTGATGATGTCTTGGGCGTCGTTCGACGCGCAGGACAAAGCGATGTCGAGCGAGGTTGAGGCGGTCTTATGGGTCTTGAGGAACAGAAGGTTCTGTCGCTTGAGAAAGATCATTGCGGTCCAGACACCAGTCCGCGCAGGCGCAAGCGCGCCCGGCAGGGGCCGGTGGAAAGCGGGTTATCCTAGAAACGCGCCCGCGAAGGGGCAATTCGGTACTGTTACTGGTCGGTCCAGACCAAACGTCGCAGCTCGGGATTTCCGAACAGAGCGCGATTCACGATATCGTGACCCAGCCGTTCAGAGAGAGTGAAATCAGGTGAAAGCAGGGACCGCCCCAGGTTTCCTGCACCATTTTTAAGCTTGAAGCCTAAAGATTCAACGATTGTCGGATAGATGTCCGGCATGATCGCCGGGCGGTCGCTGCGAACCCCGTCGATGGCTCCGGCACCGTTCAGCACCACGAAATAGTTGCGCCGGGCCTCGCCAAGATTGGTCAGTTCCTTGCCCATCGTGTTCGGCATCGCCAGATGGTCGCTCATCAAGACGACGACCGTATTGTCGGCCAGGCCGCGCTGCGCCAGATCCGACAGGAATTTCTCGATCAGCTTGCCGGTGCAGTAGATCGTCGCTGGCATCAGGCTGTCGGCGCGGCGGGGCTTGACCGGCGGCGTGTAATCGCAGCCGGGGTCAAGATAGCCGCCCGGCCCATGGGTCGAGGCGGTGAACAGCATCAGCGCGAAGGGCGCGTCGCCCGCGGCCAGCCGGTCCAGCTCTTGCAGGCCGACATCGAACAGCACCGTATCGGGCACGCCCCAGGTGTTCGTGCCCTCGACATTGGCGAATTCCGGTTCGGTCTTCAGCCCCCGCACCGTGCCGATGCCGTGGTCCTTGAGGAAATTGCCGATGGCGAAGATCTCGGTGTCCGAGCCGTTCACATAGGCGCTTTGATAGCCCTGCGCCGACAGCAGGTCGCCCAGACAGGTCACGCCGGGCAGGAAGCGGCTGATGCCATGCTGCGTCAGGCCTGCGGAACTGGCGAAATTCTTCGGATCGGTCAGGCCGCGCGGCAGAAGCGGAATGCCGCACTGGCTCGCCACCAGCCCGGCCGCGCTGTAATGCGTGCCATGGATCTGGGCCAGGTTGCGGGCCGAGAAGCCGCGATCCTCGAATGCCGCCAACGGGCCGAAGGCATCGGCCGAAGCCGGAATGTCGCGATAGCTGCGCTCAAGCGACTCCAGATAGATGATCACCAGATTGCGCTTGGTGGCGGGCACTGAGACGATCTCGGGCGCGACCAGGTCCTTGCCGCTGACCATCTTCAGCGCCGGGTCGGGGAAGATCAGCCGATAAAGCGCCGCCGCCGGCTGGCTGGTCACGATGGCGAACAGGGCAATCGCGCCCAGAACCGGCACGAAGGCGGGCATCCGCCGCATCAGCCACCAGCCCGACCCCGCCAGCAAAAGCGTCGTCAGCGCGGTTTCGGCCAAGGGTCCGGCAAAATCCTTCACCGCCACATCGACGATGTCGCTGGCGCGGTTGTCGGCCATCGACATCATCACCGTCTCGAAATCGACATAGCCGAAATTGGCGGCCAGGAAGGTGAAGGGCACGACCAGCACCAGCGCCACCAGACCCAGGATCGCGACCACGCGGGTCATCCGGTCGGGCGCGCGGCGCACCAGCGGCAGCACCAGCGCCAGCGCGGTTGCCGCCAGCACGCAAGAGGTAAGCAGGGCGGTCTGCGGCGCGACGGTGAAATTCAACAGCCGGGTCGGCAGTTCAAAGCGCGCGATGGCATGCTGGATCAGACCCGCGCCGAAAAGCAGCATCGCAACGGCCCGGGCCAGGCGCAGCGCCGCCGCTATCAGCATGAAATCCCCCTCCGCTTGCGGCAAGACGCATTTCACCTGCGCCCCGCTCTGTCAAGTTTTGCCGGGTGGCACGCTGCCCGGAACTCTTGTCGCCCCCCTGTCCAACCGCTATCACCGCGCCACAGGTTGCGGCGCGGACGGGACATGCAGGCATCAGACGGCACGACGCGCTATCGCCCGGATATCGACGGGTTGCGGGCCATCGCGGTCCTGTCGGTCATCTTCTACCACCTGTCGCTGCCCGGAGCGGGGTCCGGCTATGCCGGGGTCGATGTCTTCTTCGTGATCTCGGGCTTCCTGATCGGCGGCATCGTGCTGCGCGAACGCGCCGAGGGCAGCTTCACCTATCGCCGCTTCTACGCCCGGCGCATCCGCCGCATCCTGCCCGCGCTTTTCGCCGTCATCCTGTGCATCCTGCCCTTCGCCTGGACGCAGATGACACCGCATGACCTGCGCTATTTCGGCGGCGCCATCGCGGCCACGCTCGCCTTCCTGTCGAATGTCTGGTTCTACAGCCGCATCGACTATTTCAACCCCGAGGCCGAGCTGGACCCGCTGCTCCACACCTGGAGCTTGGGGGTCGAGGAACAGTTCTACCTGCTGTTTCCGCCGCTTGTGGCGCTGGCCGCCCGGTTCGGCCGCCGCGCCCTGGTGCCGGTTCTGGCCCTTCTGGGCCTGGCCAGCCTCGCCGTGGCGCTGAAGACCTCTGAGGCGCAGCCGACCCTGGCCTTCTATCTGCTGCATACCAGGTTCTGGGAGCTGATGGCCGGCGTCCTGGCCGCCGTGTTTCTGCCGCGCGCGCAGGGCCTGCCCCCGGCTCTTGCCACCGCCCTCGCCTTGGCCGGGCTGGCGCTTGTCCTGATCGGCGTCACCCTTCTGCCCGAACCGCAGGGCTGGCCCGGCCCGACCACGCTGGTCCCCGTTCTTGGTGCGGTGCTCCTGGTCCTGTTCGGGGCCTCCGGCCCGGCGGGGCGGCTTCTGGCCAGCCCGCCTTTCCGCGCGGTCGGGCTGATCTCTTACTCCGCCTATCTGATCCACCACCCGATGATCAGCCTTCTGGCGATCTCGGGCCACCCTGCCGAAAGCCTTGCCGCCAAGCTGGCGGTCGTCGCCGCGACGCTGGCGCTGGCCGGTCTGTGCTGGGCGCTGGTCGAACAACCCTTCCGCCGCCCTGGTCCGCTGTCCCGCCCGCGCCGCTGGCTGCTGGGGGTGACCTTCCTGGCGCTTTTCGCCTTTGCCATCGGCGGCCATGTCACCAAGGGTTATCGCACCCGCCTGCCGGCCGAGGCGCAGGCCGTGCTGGCCCATAGCGAAAGCCGCTCGCCCACCTTTGACAAATGCGTCCGG